>Ga0315293_10000913_pt1 | contig 28192 bp, 19 predicted proteins | sample YL17G13_20_MG_FD_203071 | JGI IMG/M metagenome (GOLD analysis project Ga0315293, IMG submission 203071) | Sediment microbial communities from Yellowstone Lake, YNP, Wyoming, USA - YL17G13_20 | ecosystem: Environmental > Aquatic > Freshwater > Lake > Sediment | place: USA: Wyoming | collected...
CTGCCGTTCTCAACGGCCGTCTACATCGAGGGCATTGATAAGAAAGAACTCACGGGCAAGAACGGGAATCCGCGGCCCATGACATTCATCAGGGCATCCATCTTCGTCGAGCGGGACAACCACCGCAAGATCATCATCGGCCGCCGCGGCAGCCTCGTCAAGCAGATCGGCATCGAGGCCCGCAAGGAGATCGAGGAGATCCTCAAGACGGAGATCTACCTGGGCCTCCAGGTCCGGGTCCGGCCGCAGTGGCGCGACTCCGAGGATGTCCTGGACCTCATCGAGGGGCAGAAAGGTTGATCTCCGCGAGAGCGCCTCACCCTTTCCCGGGTCTTCCCGGCATGGCATTTTTTCATGGGCCCGGGCACCAGGCATAAGAACAAGGACCATAAGGTCCGAGGCCGGCCGAACCGGGGCCAACGCGCCGGCGGAACGGAGCGAATCGGCAGGTTGTTGACAATTCCGCTTCAAGATGCGAAAATTGTCTGCCTTCCAACGGACGGTGAGTGTAGCTCAACCTGGTTAGAGCATCGGACTGTGGATCCGATGGTTGGGGGTTCAAATCCCCTCACTCACCCCACTTCCCTTAAATCGGGGACACAATGCCAATTTCCGAATTTCATGAATTTCCCCTGGGAGAATCCCCGGACATAAATTCGGAAATTGGCATTGTGTCCCCGATTTAGATTATACTCAAACGGTGACCGGGTGGATTCAGGGGAAAGAAATAAAAACCCGAAACATCATAAAAAGGCTTTTGAATCGAGGTGTGGATGTGGACGCCAGGGACGCAGAGGGCTTGACGCCGCTTCACGTGGCCGCAGAGGAAGGCCACAAGGACTTGGGCGAGTTGCTGATCGACAAGGGCGCAGACGTGGACGCCAGGGACGCAGAGGGCTTGACGCCGCTTCACGTGGCCGCCGTTTATGGCCAAAAGGACGTGGCTGAGCTATTGATCTCCAAAGGTGCGGACGTAAACGTCAAGACCGCCAAGGGCGTCACGCCGCTCCACTGGGCTGCGAGCTGGGACCACTCGGAAATAGCCGAGATGTTGATCGCCAAGGGTGTGGACGTTGACGCCAAGGACAAAGATGGCTGGACGCCGCTCCACTGGGCTGCAGATGACGACCACGAGGACTTGGCCGAGTTGTTGATCGCCAAGGGCGCGGACGTGAACTCCAAGACCGCCGAGGGCGTCACGCCGCTGCATGGGGCCGCTGTTAATGGCTCTAAGGCCGTGGCCGAGTTGTTGATCGCCAAAGGCGCGGACGTCGACGCCGAGGATAAAAATGGCTGGACGCCTCTCCAATGGGCCGCGAGCTGGGGCCACTCGGAAATAGCCAGGTCGTTGATCGCCAAGGGGGCGAACGTGAACGCCAAGGGCGCGATGGGCCGGACGCCGCTCCACTGGGCTGCTGCCAATGGCCATAAGGACTTGGCCGAACTGTTCATCGCCAAGGGCGCGAACGTCGACGCCAAGACCGCCAAGGGCGTCACGCCGCTTCACTGGGCCGCGAGCTGGGGCCACTCGGAAATAGCCGGGTTGTTGATCGCCAAAGGCGCGGACGTTGACGCCCAGGACAAAGATGGCTGGACGCCGCTCCACTGGGCCGCCGCTAATAGCCATAACGACCTGGTCGAGTTGCTGATCGCCAAGAGGGCGGATGTGAACGCCGAGGACGAAGATGGCTGGACGCCGCTCCACTGGGCCGCTGAAATGGGCCATGAGGACCTGGCCGAGTTGCTGATCGCCAAAGGCGCGGACGTCGACACCGAGGACGAAGATGGCTGGACGCCGCTCCACTGGGCTGCTGCTAATAGCCATAGGGACCTGGCCGAGTTGCTGATCGCCAAGGGCGCGGACGTCGACGCCAAGGACGAAGATGGCCGGACGCCGCTCCACGCGGCCGCTGGCAAGAGCCATAAGGCCGTGGCCGAGTTGCTGATCGCCAAAGGCGCGGACGTCGACGCCAAGACCTCCAAGGGTGTCACGCCGCTCGACGATGCCGAATTAATGAATGACGACGCCTTGGCCGTGCTGCTTAAGAAGCATGGGGCCGTGGAATAGGGTTTATTCCTTGACCGAATCGTCTTCCTTGATATTGAGCGCCTTGTAGAGATCGCGCCGTCCGGCCTTGTCTCCGTCCATGATCTTCCGGGCGTACTCGGCCACGGCCTCCGCCTTCGCCCGGGGCACGACAAGAACGCCGTCGCCGTCGGCGACGATGACATCGCCCGGCATGACCAGGACGCCGCCGCAAACGATCGGCCTGTTGACGGATTCGAGTTCGTTCCGTCCGGGCCGGATACCGCGTCCCGGTTTCCGGAAGTAAAGAGGAACGCGCTGGGTGATGATCTCATCGGTGTCCCTGGCCGTGGCGCTGGTGACGACACCGACGCAACCGTGTCCCTGCCATTCCAGAATGTTGTAGGAGCCGATCGAGCCGACGTCCGCGTTCGGAGCATCCTCGATGACGAGCGCCGTCCCCTTGCGGATGATGTCCATGTAGGCTTCGGTGGAACGCTTTTCGTACCAGTCCGCCGACCAGGCGTCAAAAGCTTCGACGATCATCTTCCCGGCCGGCGCGTCCTGGGTGGGGACGTACCTGGCTGTGACCGCGATCCCCACGAACCGGTGTCTGAAGTGCTCCGTGTCGCGCCAGAGGGAGTGGATCTCCGGGTCCATGAGGCCGATGTTCTGCAGCCCTACGGCATCCATCCCGTCCGTGACATCCGCTACGCGCAGTCCCTTGAACAGGGCCAGGAACTTCCCGTCCTCGGCTTCGGAGTAAACTTGGGTGGCCAAGAGATTCTTGCCGGCTCTGAGGTCCTCGGCGCCGGGGCCCTTTTCCTGCGCGGCGGGCCCTGCGCCCGCAAGGGCCGCGAGCAACAGAACAAAGGCCAAGCCTATGATATGAATTTTCACGCTCCGTCCTCCAACGTCATTCAACGTTCACGAAATCCTCGATTGATCTACGTGCCTATTCTTATGATTCCCAACGGCCGGTGTCAAGGGCCGGACGCCGAATAAGAATCGGTTTTTTGAATTTCCGTTCAAAATAATGAATCGCGGCGCTCCGCGCATAATAAAAAGATTTTACACTCCTCCCCGTCTCTTCAAAAAGGATTTTTACTTTTCGTTCATTCGAGCCCTTGATTATGTAAACATCTTTTCTCTCCCCGATTCCTGGCACGATTGTTGCATATTTTGGGGTGTGCCGAAATTATGGAGAGAGGAGGTGAGAATGACGCAGATCCCGCTATGCGGACTCAGGGGGGTGTGAGAGCCTTCTCCCCGTAAGTTTTTCGATTCCAATAATTTGGAACGAGAAGAGAACTGTTCGAGGGGAGGGTTTGCGCCCAGGTCAAAGGGTTTTTATTCGATGGCAAACAAAGGAGAAAAATAATGATGAAACGAATACGACCCATCTTTTTCCTGGCTCTCATCGTCGTCGTCCTCGCCGGCCTGCTCCCGGCCCAGGCGCCGACGGGGAAGATCGTCGGGAAGGTCGTCGATCAGGAAGGACTTCCTCTTCCTGGGGTATCGGTTGAAGCCACGGGCGTGCGCCTGATCGGCAAGGCCACGGCCGTCACGGACGGCCAGGGCGGCTATCGCCTCCTGGCCCTTCCTCCCGGAGCCTACACGGTCATCTATTCGCTGCCCGGATTCCAGACGGTGACCCGTAAGGACATCATTCTCGAGCTCGAAAAAACGATCACTCTCGATATTTCGCTGGCGCCTGGAAAGCTCGAGGAAGAAGTCACCGTCATCGGGCAGTCGCCGCTCATCGACGTCAAGAGCACGGCCCGAGGCGCGACGTTGAACAAGCAGGTCTTCGCGACCCTGCCCAAGGGCCGCAACTTCGACTCGCTCCTGAACACCGTCCCCGGCGTCTCCAGGGAAAACCTCCTGGCCGGGACATCGGTCGACGGCGCGTCCGGCGCCGAGAACATGTACTACGTCGACGGGATCAACACCAACAACCTCGTCAACGGCGTGTCGGCCCAGAACGTGAACTATGACTTCGTCGAGGAGGTCCAGTTCAAGTCGAGCGGCTACAACGCCGAGTACGGCGGCTCCCTGGGCGGCGTCGTCAACGTCCTGACCCGTTCCGGGGGCAACGCGTTCCATGGCGAAGTCCTGGCCTATTATCAGGACGAAAAGCTGACCGGCCGGCGTCAGGACACCCTGAATTTCAACAATGCGAACAATGCCCGGGCATCCTACTATTCTTGGAATGACTATGAAGGCAAGGATACCTGGCAGAACCTCGAAGCCGGATTCAACCTCGGCGGCTACATCATCAAGGACAAGCTCTGGTTCTTCGGTTCCGTCATCCCCAATCACAGCTATGTGAACCGGACGCTGGATTACAATGTCCAGAACGCCAACCTCATCAGGGACGTCCAAACAAAGCAGACCTCCTGGAACGCCCAGGCCAAGCTTTCCGCCCAGGTGTTCAAGAACCTGCGGGTGACCGCGAGCTTCGTGAACGGCCTGACCGTGGTCAGGGGGCCGGGGCTGAGATTTAACGCCGGGGAAGTGCCGACCGGGTTGCCCGTGATGCCCCTCTCCTGGAACGCGAGCCAGACGACGAACTATAACGCATTGGGCTTCAATTACCCGAACATGAGCGCCAGCGTCACGGCCGACCTCGTTGTGAGCAACAGCCTCCTGGTCAATGTCCGCGCCGGCTATTTCATGACCGACCAGAATCATCAGCTCCCGGGGCCGGAATCCACACCGCGGTACGTGTTCCAGATGGAACAGCCCTACAGCTACGCGCCCACCACCAATGACATAGCCCTGTGGCCCGAGATTCCGTCCGCGCTTCGGCACGGCTCGAATTGGTCGAGTTATCCCCTCGCCGGCTTGAGCAACACAAAGAAATTTCTCGCGGAAAAGTACAACGCCAATTTCGACGTGAGCTATTACCTGAACCTGGCCGGCGAGCATTCCTTCAAGGCCGGGTTCCAGTTCATCCGCCAGGGTGAGGACGTCGACAGCGCGGCCGTCAATCCCATGATCTACCTGGCCTGGGACCAGACATTCGATGCCTACGGCACGAACTACGGCCGCGGCAAGTACGGTTGGTACGGCGTTCGGAACAACGATGTCACGGGCGCTTATGGCAGCCTCTACCAGGCCTTCAGCAATCAGTGGGCGATCTACCTCCAGGACAGCTGGACCATCGCCAACAGGCTGACGATCAACGCCGGGGTCCGCACGGAATCCGAATACATCCCCAACTACAGCAGCGATCCTCTATACGCCGACGTCAAGAAGCCCGTCAACTTCCGGTTCAAGGATAAGATCTCGCCCCGGCTGGGCTTCATCTATGACGTCTTCGGCAACGCGAGCCTCAAGGTCTTCGGCAGCTTCGCCATCTACCAGGACGTGATGAAGCTCAACATGGCGGCCAACGCGCTCGGCGGCTTCAAGTGGAAGAGCGCCTATTACTCGCTGGACGAATACGACTACACCAAGATAGGCGTCAACGGTTACTATCCCGGCACCCTCTACACGATTCTCGATCACCGCTCTCCCGTGTTCGACACCATTGACCCGAACATGAAGCCATTCACCCAAAGGGAGATCTCGCTGGGTCTGGACAAGAGGCTGAACGACAACCTGTCGTTCTCCGCCCGCGTCGTCAACAAGTCCGTCCTGTGGGGCATCGAAGATTGCGGCGTCTACGTCCCAGGCATCGGGGAAGTCTATTACTACTGCAACCCCGGCGGGAGTTTCATCAACCAGAAGTACGCGGAGTCAAGAGCGGCCGGCCTTATGGAACCCGGCTCTCCCGACATGCCCAAGGCCAAGCGCGAGTACTGGGGCGTCAACGTCGGGATAGACAAGAGGCTCAGCAACCACTGGCTGTTCGGCTTCTCCTACACCTTCAGCAGCCTGCGCGGGAACTATTCCGGCCTGGCCAATGCGGACGAACAGGGCCGCAACAGCCCGAACGGCGAACGCGCCTTCGACCTTTGGCACTTCTCCTTCGACAAGAGCCTGAACCCGATCGACGGTGTGCTTCCCACCGACCGCCCGCACTTCTTCAAGCTCTACGGCAGCTATGTCTTCCCGTTCGGCCTTACCGTCGGCACAGTCATGCAGGCCATGAGCGGGGTCCCGCTCACCGAGGTCTGGAACGTCGACGGCCCGGGCTTCTTCCCTTACAACAGGGCCAACCTCGGCCGCACGCCCTTCCTGTTCACCGCCGACCTATACGCGGAATACAGCCTCAAGCTGGGAAGGTACTCGGTCCTCCTCAGCGCGAACATCTCCAACGCGTTCAACGCCCAGACCGCGACGAACGTCTACACGCAGCGCTACCGGTACAATATCAGCCCTGGAGACGCGGCTCTGGTCGACACGAATTGGGAGCCCGCCGCCAATGCCGCCCTCCATCCCTGGTTCATGAAGGACTGGACATTCCTCGCCCCGCTCCAGGCCCGTCTAGGGATCAAGTTCGTCTTCTAAGCAGTTTGCAGAAGCAGAGTTCCGTCCGCCCCGGCCCTGCCGGGGCGGGCTTTTTTTATCGCTTTCAAACAGGCCGCTGGAGGCGTTGGCGCAGATCGGGCGCACGAGACAGAGGAGTGGTTCATGGCCAGCCGGCAGCCGAAATTGTAGTTCCTGGAAATAAACGCCGCAGTCAACGGCCCGCCGCCGGCAGGTGACATTCTCCCCAAAATAAGGTAAACTTTTAAAAAAGGAGGTCAGCGATGACCAAGAAAACCTGCCGTAGAGAATTCATCAAAACAGGCTTAGCCCTCGGGGCCGCGGCCGTCATCGGGGGCAACCGGGTCCAGGAGCTTATGGCCCTCGAGACCGAGGGGGCCCCCGACATCGGCGTCGTTAAGGGAACGGACTATTTCGCGAACACGGAGAAAGCGGTCCGCCTCGTGGGCGGCATGGCGAAGTTCGTCCCGAAGGGGGGCCGGGTGGGGCTTCTCGTCAACGCGCCCCAATGGTGGAAATTGCCGGGAAGCCACGTCAACACCGATATCGTCCTGGCCGCCGTCATGATGATCCTTGACGCCGGGGCCAAAGAGATCGTCTATCTTTGGGACCCCTCGTCCGACATGTGGAAGCGCAGTCCCCTTTCGGCGAAATTCGACGCCGAGGTCCGGGGCATCCGGCCGCACTCCGGGAATTACGTCGAAACGCCCGTCAAGGACGGGCTGGCCCTGAAAAAGGGCAGGATCATCAAGGACTTGTTCGAGTGCGACGCTTGGATCGACATTTCGGTCGCCAAGGACCACACGGGCACCCGGTTCAGCTGCTGCCTGAAGAATTACATGGGCGCCTGTCAGGGGGATACCAACCAATACTTCCACTTGGGCTCAGGAAAGGGTAAGGGGGAGTACGACGACGTCGACTTCCTATCCCAGTGCATCGCCGACGTCAACACCCTGCGCAAGCCCGACCTCTTGATCGCCGACGCTACCGTCGTCCTGGCGACCAACGGGCCGGCCGGGCCGGGGGACCTCGCCCGGCCCCAAAGGATCGTGGCCGGCCGCGACATCGTGGCCGTGGACACGTACTGCGCGGGCCTGCTGGGGCGAGAACCCGCCGAGATCGTCATGCTCAAAAAGGCCGCCGACCGGGGCCTCGGCCGCACGGATCTCGGCGCGATATCCATCAAGGAAATTCCGGTTTAAGAGCTCCGGCCCCAAGGCCCCATCAGTCTCTTAATCCCCCAGGGACACGGCATAAAGGAACCAGGCGGCATGGGGCAGCCATTGCTCCGCCCACCTCCAATCATCGTCCTTGCCGGTCACGGAAAAATGCAGGTTGAGGTCGATGTCCTCTTCGTCCTTATAGCCCCCCGTGATCCCGTTGACGATCCCGCCCGGAGCGTTCGTGTATTCGTAGGATTCGAAGAAGATGTATTGGGGATTGTTCCTCCCCCTGCCCTGGAGCATGCAGGCGTCGAACGGGTTGAGGCCCAGGATCCAATTCAGCTGGTCGCGGCCGAAGGTTTGAAGCTTGTCCCGCAGGTCCTCATCCTCGGGGAATAGCCTGGCGGCGAGCCGGGCGGCCGCGGCCATCGAGCCCAGCCGGGCGTTCTCCCCCTGCCACCAGGGCGCCGTTTCGGTATCATGCGGGAAGAAGAAGCTTGTCCGCCGGGCGCCGTTTTTGCTCTGGACGAACTGGCGGCTGTAGCCGAACGGGTTGACGACTTCTCCGGTCACCCCCAACTCGAAAGCCATGGACCTTTTAATGGCGTCCCGGACCTTCTTCTGCATCTCATCACCGGCGATCCCGGAATAATCGACGAGGCTCACCACGGGCATTCCGGCGTCGGCGGGATGGAAGAACGGCCGGTCCTTGTCGTCGGCCCGCCAGTAGTCCTTGAAGTTCCCGCTCGCCGTCAACCTGGCCATGAGGTTTCCGGCCCTCATGTCCGCCGCGGCCTTGTAGACGGGCTTTTTAGTCGCCCGGAAGAGCTCTATAGCGGCCAAAAGGGCGCAATAATCGTCGACGATGTTCTCCTGGCCGTCGTTGGCGAAAGAAAGGTTGTTCTTTTCGAGGTAGGCGAACATGTCTTCGGCCGCCTTAAGATAATCGGCATTGGCGAAATCGCCGGAGACCCTGTACGTCGAAGCCATTGCCAGCGCAGCGATGCACATCCCGGCCCCCTCTCTATAGCCGGCCTCGTAGGCGGCGTCTCCCTTGATCTTCTCCCTTCCATAATCGCGGATTTTGTCTTTTGTCTCCGGGGTCAGGATGATATGCCGCTCCGCTTTGGCCGAGATGATACGGTCCTCGGGCTTCTTCTCTGGGCCGCGGCCCGACACGGTGATATAAATGGACCCGGCCGGGTTCTTCGTCCGCACCAGATAATCGGCGCCGAACATGGCTTCATCCAGAAGCCTTTTTTTATATTGCTTGAAGGAGGGATCGTTCCGCCTGTCGATCTCCTGGTAGGTCTTGAAAAGGCTCCAGGCCGTCATCGAGATCTGCTGGGGATTGAAATACGTCGAAAACGAGAGATGGGACAAGTGCTTTCCGTAATCCCCCGTCGCATCGAACCAGCCGCCGTGCGCGTCGATCGTTCCCTCTTTTCCATCGAATTTCAACTTCCGGTCCGCTTTGTCCCAAAGGCCGGAGCTCCTCTGGCCCTTGAAATAGTAAACGACGTCGGAGAGCGTGTTCCGCTCCAGGACATTCTTTTGGACGAGGAACGGATAGGACCGGATGGTTCCCTTGGCGGACGAGCATTCAATGATATAGGTCCCTTCCTCGAGGACCGGCGCGAAATCGATCGTCCAGAAGCTCCAATTTTTCCACTTTTGAACAGGGCCGGCGGGCTTGGGGACCCCGGAGAAGACCTCTTTCCCCGTTTCGAACTCCTTGATCTTGAAGGCGTCGAAAGCGTCGCCCGGCTTGCCCTCGATGACCGCCTGCTTGGGCCCGGCCGGATCGTAACCGACATGGTTGATCAGGACCTTGGCCGTCTGGGCGAAGCCCGATGAAACCAGGATGGCGCAAAAGAGCAGCGCCATGAACGCTCGGGGCTTTCTCATGATCGTCCTCTCCTTATCAGTGATGTTCCTATCGTTTCCGTCATTCTGCTTTTTCCCTCTGAACCTTTTATTATTCCAATACAGGTACGCCGGGACGCCGAGGAGGATGATCAGGAGTCCGGCCATCGACTGTTTGAACTGGTTGATGATCGTGTTCACGGAGATGAAAACCGCGGACAGGATGAACAGGACGGGCGTCACGGGGTAACCCCAGGTCCTGTATGGACGCGGCAGGTCGGGCCGTCTGCGCCTCAGGACGACGACAGCCGTGATCGTGAGCCCCATGAAGATCCACAGGCCGAAGATCACGTAAGTGTAGAGCTGCTCGAAGGTCCCCGTCAGGCTGAGGAAAGCGCTCCAACCGCCCAGGGCGATGATCGCGAAATGGGGGGTCAGGAACTTCGGATGGATCTCGGCCAGCTTCCGGAAGAACAGGCCGTCCCTGGCCATGGCGAAATAAATCCGGGGGCTCGTCAGGCAGTGGCCGTTGGCGGCGCCGGAGATCGAGAACAGGATGATGAAGGCGATGATGGAGGCGCCCACGGGCCCGATGGCGTAGTTCATGGCGTCGGCAGCGATACGGGCGGAACCTGCGATAGCCCCGGCCGGGAAGGCGTACAGGTAGGCCATGTTGGCCAGAATATAGAGGGCGATGACGAGGACGGTGCCGATGAAGATGCCCAAAGGAAGGTCTCTCGTCGGGTTCCGGAGTTCGCCCGAGCTGAATGACGAACTTTCCCATCCCTTATACGCCCAGAGGGCGGCGACGAGGGCCACGCCGAACTTGCCGACCAGGCCCATCGAGAACCGTTCGGGCGCCGGAGAAAAGAAGTTCGCGGCATTCCCCTTGGCGAAAACGAACACCGTGGCGCATAGGCCGGCCAGGGCGGCGAACTTGATGGACGTCAAGACGTTCTGGAGCAGGGCTCCATACTTGACGCCCAAGATGTTGACCGCGCACAGGAGGGCGATGAGAGCCAGCGCGGCCGCTTTTGCCTCGAGCGGCGAGAGCTTGATGAAATAGGGCAGGTATTTCGTCGAAAAGCCCACGGCCAGAGTGGCGATCGTTCCCGAATCGATGACCAGGAAGAAGGCCCATCCGAAGAGGAAGCCGGTGAGCGGCCCGTAAGCCTCCTTGAGATAAACGTACATCCCGCCCGCTTGAGGGAAAGCGGCCCCGAGCTCAGAAAGCGACAAGGCCCCGAAAAAGGTCAGGAGTCCGCCCACGACCCAGACCGCGAGCATCAAGACGGGCGATTTGAGCCCGGCGGCGATGGAAGCGGGCACGATGAAGATCCCCGATCCGATCATGGTCCCCATGACGATCCCGATGACGCTCGTGACGCCGAGCACCCGCGGGAGGTCGGCTTTTTCGGGGGCGCTCTGTTCCATGGCTTGTTCTTACGTGGGCGTTCGGGCCGATTCTAAGCGAGGAACCGGATAAAGTCAACGCGGCCGCCCGGGAACGGTCCTAGCTGATCAGGCCGAACTCCCGGCCGGTCTTGTGGAACGCTTCGAGGATACCGTCGATGTGTTTTTGTTCGTAGGTCGCGATGAGGCTGAGCCTGATGAGTTGGAGGCCCTGCGGAACGGCGGGCGAGACAACGGCGTTCACAAAGACGCCCTCCTCCAGGAGCCTCCGCCAGAAACGGAAGGTCATCATGTCGTCCCCGATGATCACGGGCAGGATGGGGGTCCCCCCCTCCATGAGCTTGAAGCCTTGGTTTTTCAACCCTTCCCGGACCTCATCGGCGATGCGGCGGAGCCGTTCGATCCTTTCCGGCTCCCGCCTGATGATGGCCAGGGAGGCACGGACGGCCGCGACATTTCCGGGCGCCATGCTGGCGCTGAAGATAAAAGCCTGGGAATTGTATTTGACATAATCGATGACCTGTCTTTCGCCGGCGATGAACCCGCCCAGCGAAGCGAAGGACTTGCTGAAGGTCCCCATGGTCAGCTCGACGTCGGGCCCGTTCCTGAGACCGAAGTGGCTGCAGGTGCCACGGCCGCCTTGGCCGAGGACGCCCATGGCGTGGGCCTCGTCGATCATCACCCGCGCCCGGTAAGCCTTGGCCAGCTTGACGACCCCGGGGAGGTTGACGATCCGGCCGGACATGCTGAAGACCCCATCGGTGACGATGAGCTTCGGGGCGTCCGGGGGAACGCCCTTCAAAACATCCTCCAGAGCAGTCATATCGTTGGTCTTGTACCTGAGGACGTGGGCGCCCCGCGCCCTGGCGATCCAGGCACCGGTAACGATGCTGGCGTGGTTCTCCTTGTCGGAGATCAGATACTCGCCCTTCTGGACGAGGGTGGGGATCACGCCCTGGTTCGTCAGGAAGCCCGTGGTGAAGGCCAGGCAGGCCTCGACCCCCAGGAAATCGGCCAGCTCTTTCTCCAGGGACGTGTGGAGGATGGAAGTTCCGTTGAGATACCGCGAGCCGGAGCAGCTCGACCCGAAGGCCTTGACGGCCTCGACCGAGGCCTCGATCACTTCGGGGTGCTGGGACAGGCCCAGGTAGTCGTTGCTTCCGGCCATGATGACCTCCCGGCCTTCCATCCTGACGACGGGACCATGGTTCTCCTCGATGGTCTGGAAATAGGGGAAGACCCCCGCGTCGATGACGTCTTTTGCCCTCGAGAACTGCCGGCATTTTTGGAACAGGTCCATGTCTATTCCTCCGTGAAGTCATTCGGTCTTGCGCTTGAGACCGCCGAGGACGATCTCGAAGCCCACGCCGATGAGCGGGTCGAGATCCTCCTCCTTGAACTGTCGTGATTCGACGAGCTGGATGATCCCGTTAATCATCCCCCACATGACCAAGCTGACCTGGGCGTCCGGGCGGCCCGCCTCGAGTTCGCCGGACCGCACGCCCGCCCTGACGACGTTCTGGAGCTCGAGGAGACAGGCGATCTTCAGGGTCCGGATCTCCTTCAGCAGGGCGTCCGGGACCCGGTAATGGTCGCTGACCAGGTCGATGAAGAACAGGAGCTTGAAGTACTCCCTGTGTTCGCGATAGAAACGGACGTAGGCCTTCATGGAGTTTCTGAGCTTCTCAGGCGTGTCCCGGCCGGTCCTGGCCGCCTCCTTCAGGCAGAAGAGGAGGATGTTCAGGTGCTCGACCAGGATCGACGCATAGATCTCCTCTTTGCTCCCGAAGTGGTTATAGATCGTTCCCTTGCTGAATTCGATGGCCGACGCGATGTCGTCGAGCGTCACGCCGGCGAAGCCGTTCTTCTGGAAGAGGTCCATAGCCGTGGCAAGGATGAGCCTCCGCCGCGTCTCGAACTCCCTTTCCTTTCTCTCCCGGGTGCCCATTTATGACTCTTGGTATTAATTTGACTGTCGGTCAATATCGGATAGTATTTTAAAGCCGGGCGTTTGTCAAGCCGGACGGGGGCTTGGCCGAAATATCTTAATTTCTGACAGCGGCCCCGGTGTCCTTATCGGACGCCATAATTGTAGGGGGTCCTTTCTTCGGTCCGGTCGGTCGCCGGCGGCGGCTCGGGCGAAAGGGCCGAGACCTCGTCGCGAAGCTCCGGGGTTATATCGATGTCGAGCGAAGCGACGGAGCTCCGGAGCTGCTCCACCCCGCGGCCGCCGATGATCGGCGCCGTGATCGCCGGGTGGCTCCCCACCCAGGCCACGGCTAGGCTCACCGGGTCGAAGCCGCGCTCCCCGGCGAACGCCGCGAACCGACAGGCCGTCTCCCGCATCCAGTCGAAGCCGTATCGAGTCTGGTACAACTTGTTCTCGACAAGTCGGCCGGAAACCGGCCTTTCGGCCCGGCCGTACTTCCCCGTCAGCAAGCCTCCGCCCAGCGGACTGTAGGGGATTACGCCCAGGCCCTCGGCCCGGGCCATGGGCAGGATCTCGACCTCGGCCTGACGTTTGACGAGGTTATACATGGGCTGGAGGCAGGCGAAGGGCGCGAGCCCTCCCTTGGCTGAGATGCCGAGGGCCTTCTCGACCTGCCAGGCCGCGAAGTTGCTCGCCCCGGTATAGAGGACCTTGCCCTGCCGCACCAGGTCGTCCAGGGCCCTCAGCGTCTCCTCGACCGGCGTCGTGTCGTCGAAGCGATGGATGAAGTAGACGTCGATACGGTCGGTCCCTAGCCTCTTGAGACTCGACTCGACGGCATACCTGATGTGGCGGCGCGAGGCGCCCATGGCGTTGACGTCCTGCGAGGTCGCGAAGTAGACCTTGCTGGTGATGACGACCTCCTCGCGGCAGTCTTGGATGAGCCGGCCGAGGATCTCCTCGGCCCGGCCGGCCTGATAGATGTCGGCGCAGTCGAAGAAGTTGATCCCCTTGTCCCGGCAGAAGCGGAACATAGCGGCCGAGGCAGCCTCGTCGGCCTCCTTGCCGAAGGACATAGTCCCCAAACAGAGGGGGGAAACCTTGACGCCGGTCTTTCCCAGGAATTTGTAGTTCATTTCTTCATCTCCAGACCGTGACCGGCCGGGAAGAGCCCGGGCAGTGTTACGGGAAGCTTGCCGAGGGTCTCCATTTCGCCGTTGAGGACCCGGGCGGCGATCTCCTGGGTCTGCGGAGTGTTGCGGTAGAGGCAGAGATAAGCGCCGACTTCCGGAAAATGCCTCAGGAAGTACGGGGAGCCGAAAGAAACGACCGTGACCGGGGCGGGGCCGGCCGCCAGCTTCTTTACGAGCGCGACGTGTTTCGGATCGAGGTCGACGCTCCCCTTGCGTGACCTGAGGCTTGAGAACAGGGCGAAGACCACAACGTCTGCTTCAGCGGCCCGGGCCGCGGCATCATCCAGGGCTTCCTGCCCCGTATCGCCATCGGCAAAAAAGGCCATGAGCTCCGGGCTTCTTTTCTTCATTTCCGTGACGAAGGCTTGTCCCGCGAAATAATCGCCCAGGTCGCTGCTCAGGGAGAAAACGGCCGTCTTCTTGCCCGGGGCCAGGGGCAGCGCCCCGCCTTCGTTCTTGACAAGAGTGACCGCCGCTTCGAAAGCCTGGTATGCCCGCATCAGGCTGGGCTTCGAACCGACCGCGCTGGAGATGGCATCGACATCGACGAAACGGTTCCGGTGGAGGCCCAGCCTCGCTTTGGCTTCAAGGATCCTCCGGACAGAGTCGTCGATCCTGGCCATCGGGACCATGCCGGAGCGGACGGCCTCGATGACCGTCCGGACAGTCAAATCCGGATCGCGCGGCATGAGGAGGATGTCGACCCCGGCCAGCAGGGCCTTGAGCGACATGTCTTCGTCCGAATAGGCGTTCGTGACGCCGCCCATGTCCAGGGCGTCCGTAACGATCAGGCCCTTGAAGCCTAGCTCCTTGCGCAGAAGCCCGGTCATGATCGCGGGGGAAAGCGTCGCCGGCATATTCGGCGTCGGATCGAGGGCGGGGACGGCCAGGTGGGCCGTCATGATGGCCTGGACGCCGCCCTCGATGGCCTTCTTAAATGGATAGAGCTCAACCTTGTCCAGCCGCGCCCTGTCGCCCGTGACCGTCGGAAGGAGCAGGTGCGAGTCCTGGGCCGTGTCCCCGTGCCCGGGAAAATGCTTGGCCGTGGTGATCATGCCGTTCTCCTGACTGCCCCGGATGAAGGCCTGCGTCAGACGGCCGACGGACCCGGGGTCCTCGCCGAACGAGCGCGTGTTGATGATGGGATTGTCCGGGTTGATGTTGACGTCCACGACCGGGGCGTAGTTCATGTGGATCCCGACCGCCCGCCCCTCGATCGCCGTGATCCTGCCCATATCATAGGCTATCTCCTCGGAGCCGGACGCGCCGATGGCCATGAGCGGCGGAAAGAGCGTCGCGCCCGCGATCTTGGTCCCGGCCGCGCTTTCGAGGTCCGCGGCAACGAGGAGCGGCACCTTGGCCGCGCCCTGCAGACGGTTCAGAAGATACGCCGCTTCATAGGCCTCGCCCGCGGCGAGGATGAGCCCGCCGATCCCCCGGTTCCTGACCAGCGATTCGAGTTCCCCGAGGGAATCGCTGTCGAGGTTGACGAAAGTGCCCGGGTACCGGACGGTCACCATCTGCCCGGCCTTTTCCTCGAGCGTCATTTTTTTCAGGGTCCTGGCGACCCAGCCCGGGTCTCCTGCGCTCAGACCCGGCAGGACCCTCGGCGGCGCCGTCCGGGCGCAGCTCATTCCAAGAACGGCCATGGAAAACGCGACGACCGCGATGGTCCCGTTCCGTTTCTTCATGGTTTAGCTCTTTTTATTCAATAACATGCCGGATTATAAACAGCATCGAAAACACATATATCAGCCAGTGGACCTGCTTCCCCTTGCCCGTAGCCAGCTTGAGGAGCGAATAGGAGATGAACCCGAATGAGATGCCCTCGGTGATGCTCAGGGTCAGGGGCATAATGACGATGCTCAGGAAGGCCGGAATGGCCTCGGTCAGGTCCTCCCAATCAATCCGGGTCACGCTCTTCATCATCATATACCCGACGATGATGAGGGGCGGGGCGATGACCGGGCGGAGCGTCATGCCCTTGAATCGGAACTCGCCGCTGATCATTTCGGCCAGGGGACTGAAGAAGAGGGCGATCAGGAAGAGGGACGAAGTCATGACGTTGGCCAAGCCGGTCCGGGCGCCCTGGGCGATGCCGGTGACGCTCTCGATGTAGCTTGAGACCGTGGACGTTCCCAGGACAACGCCGCCGACTGTGCCCACCGCGTCGGCCATCATGGCCTGGTTGGCCCGCGGCAGTTTTCCGTCCTTGAGGAACCCTCCCGAGCTGCCGACCCCGATGAGGGTGCCGACCGCGTCGAAGACGTCCAGGAAGAAGAAGATAAAGACCACGGACAGGAGCCCCGACCGGAAGGCGCCCGCGATGTCGAGCTTGAGGAACGTGGGCGCGAGGCTCGGGACGGGCGCCAGGAGCCCGTGGTACTTGACGATGTCCAGAGGGACGCCCGCGACGGCGGTGGCCAGGATACCGATGAGGATGGACCCGGGGACCTTGCGGGCCATCAGGACGGCCGTCAAGGCCAGGCCGAAGAGGACAAGGACGACGGGCCTGCTCGTCAGGTCGCCGATCCCGACCATGACCCCCGGCGTGTCCACGACGATCCCGCCATACTGGAGGCCGATGAGGGCGATGAGGAGCCCAATGCCGACGGCGATGCCGAACTTGAGACACATGGGCACAGCCTCGACCACGGTCCCCCAAACTCCGATGACGGCCAAAACGATGAAGATGCAGCCGGATATGAAATTCGCGCCCAGGGCGACCTGCCAGGAATAGCCCAGGGTCCCGCAGACGATGACCGCAAAGAAGATATTATGACCCATGGCCGGGGCCTGGGCGATGGGATACTTGGCCAGGAGACCCGTAAGGAGGGTCGCCAGGGCGCTGGAAAGACAAGTCGCGACCATGACCGCACCCTTGTCCATCCCGGTCATGGACAGGATGGCCGGCTGGACGAAGATGATATAGGACATGGTCATGAAGGTGGTGGCCCCGCCGAGGAGTTCGTTCCTGACGGTCGTCCCGTTCTCCCGGAGCTTGAAATAGCGTTCGAGCCAAGCTTTCATGTGAGACTAGAACGTCACCAGGCTCAGGACGTCAACCTCGGGGTGGGCTTTCCTGATGTTCTCGACGCCCTTGAGGAACGAGAGATCGACCACGGCGGCGAATCCGACGACCTTCCCTTCCAGCTTCCCGACGAGGTCGATGGAACTGATGGACGACGAGCCGGTGGCTATGAGGTCGTCCACGATGAGGACCCGCTGGCCCGGGGCGACGGCGTCGGAGTGCATCTCGAAGTGCTCGACGGCATACTCGTTCGGGGCGATGACGCAAACGGACTTGCGGGGGAGCTTGCCCTTCTTCCGGATGACGGCCAGACCGAGGCGCAGCTCGCGGGCGACGCCGGCGGCGAACAGGAAGCCCCGCGCCTCGATCCCGGCGATAGTCCCCGGCTCTTTTGTCCGGGCCCAGGCCGCTATCCGGTCGATCGCCTGGTTATAGGCGGCCGCGTCCTGGATGAGCGGCGTGAGGTCCTTAAAGATGATCCCCGGCTTGGGGAAGTCCGCCACGTCGCAGATTTTCGTTTTGAGATCGATGGCCATGCGTTCGTCCTTTCTTCTGGTTCGCCCTCATTTAAAAATAAAAGGATGCCAAAGTCAATAAAGAAACCAGCAGAATTAACGGCCGTCGATTTCCATAATTAAGAAGCGCTTATTTACGAAGGGAACTGGATGCCGCCCTCACTCCCCCGGACCCCCAAGGAACCAGTCCCGTCGGTTCCCCCCGTCGAAAAGCCGACGGGTCCCCCCTCCGCTACGGGGGCTTGAGGACGGCATTCAGTTCCCTTAAATCAGATTCAGACTATTTACCCATCATGAAAATCGAGGCCCGCTCAAAGACAACGAAAGAGAACCTCCTGGACAAACCGGACAGGCTGAACGATAGAAACAAAGAAAAGCCGTATGGAAAAACACGGTTCACAACGGATGGCGATGCCGGTATAATTGGGAAGATGAGCCCGTTGAAGAAGATCGACTGGTCGCTGTATTTTATCGCAGACACGGAATTCGCTGTCGGGCGGGACCTCGTCCGCCTCGTCCGGGAGGCCGTCCTCGGAGGCGTGACCGTCGTTCAGCTCAGGGCGAAGGACCTCGGGACGCGGGATTTCCTCGAACTCGCGTCGAGGATGAACGAACAGCTCGGAAAATCCGGCGTCCCTCTTCTCATTAACGACCGCGTAGACATCGTCCTTGCCTGCGGGGCCGCGGGGGTGCATCTGGGGCAGGACGACATGCCCCTCCCCGACGCCCGAAGACTCCTCGGCCCTGACAAGATCATCGGCATCTCCGTCAACAGCCTCGACGAGGCGGCCGAAGCCGAAAGACGCGGCGCCGATTACGTCGGTCTCGGGCCCATTTACGCGACGACCACTAAGGATACGGACCTTCCGCTTGTCGGCTCCGAGGGCATCCGGAGGATGCATAAGCTGATCGACATCCCTATCATCGCCATCGGCGGGATCAATGCGGGCAACGCTGCGGACGTCCTGAGGGCCGGCGCAGCCGGAGTCGCCGTCGTTTCGGCCATCCTGGGTGCCGCCGACGCCCGCAAGGCCGCTGCGGAACTGAAGAAAAAAGATATCAGGCTTGGATAACGCCCTTAAGAGACGGCTGTTAGAATCTTTTCTTTGATCTCGGATTCCAATAACGGTTCCAGCATGGGACCTCCTTGCTGACCAATTCCATTGGTCATATGACCAACGCCATTGGGTATGCTTGGCAAGAAAGTGATCAAAGCCAACGGATCCTGATCGTCCGCTCGTCGTCTTCTCCAAACTCGATCGTGACCCGGATGCCATCGGGCGGGAACGCGAGTTTCTCGGCCCATTCGATGACGACGACACCTTCACCGAGGCAGTCCTCCCAGCCGATGTCCTGGATCTCAGAATCGCTGTGGAGCCGATAGAGATCGATGTGGAAGATCGGAAATCTTCCCTTATAAATGTTGATCAGCGTATAGGAGGGGCTGCAGACGCGGGTCGTATCCTTCACCCCGAGCCCCGCGGCCAGCCCTTTGGCGAAGACGGTCTTGCCCGCACCCAGCCCGCCCGAGAGGAGCACCACTTCCCTGCCCCGGAAGGCCGCGGCCACCTCCTCGGCCAGCCGGAATGTCTCCTCGGCCGAACATGTGACGCGAACAATATCCCGTTTCTTTTCCGCGGCCTTTTTAGCGGGAGCGGGACCGATCACCGTTCCATCGCTTTCAGCGCCTTGGGAAGGAATCGGATGATGTCCCCGGCGATGAGCGTCCGTTCCCCGAGATCCTTCGCCCCCAGGTCGCCGCTCAGTCCATGGATATAGACGGCCGAAACCACGGCCCCGCGGATGTCTTTTTGCTGGGCGATCTGGGAAGCGATCATCCCGCCGAGCACGTCGCCGGACCCGCCGGTGGCCATTCCCGGGTTCCCCGTCGGGTTGATGAAGACGCGGCCGTCCGGGGAGGCGGTCAGGGTTCTATGGCCTTTGAGGACGACATATACCCGGTACTTGCGGGCAAAGGCCGGCGCCAGCTCGAGCCGGTTGGCCAGGACCTCGCGGTTCGTCAGGCCGAGGAGCCGGGCGAACTCGCCCGGGTGGGGTGTCAGCACCGCCGGGGCTTTGAGCGAGCCTAGGACCCCGGGATTCGCGGCAATGATATTCAAGGCGTCGGCGTCAAGGACCATGGGCACTTTGACCCGCGGCAGAAGGGCCATGACAAACTCAGCGGTCGACGGGTTCGTGGAAATGCCCGGTCCCAGAAGCAGGGCGTCTTTGCCCTTGAGAAGATCAAGGACGCGGGACAGCGCCTCCGCGGCAATGGTCGTCTCCGGCGTCTCGGCCAGCGGCTCGGTCATCAGCTCCGGCATGGAGCGCGCCACCATAGGAAGACAACTCGCCGGGGTTGCCACCGTGACCAGCCCGGCGCCCATCTTCAAAGCGGCTTTGCCGGCCAGGGCGGCCGCGCCCGTCTTCCCGAGCGATCCCGAGACCACGAGCACGTGGCCGTAGGTCCCTTTGTGCGAGTCTTTCTTTCTTTTTCTCAGGAACGGCTCGATGTCCTGCCGTTCGACCATCTCGAGTTTCAAGCCGGGATCATCGAAAAGGAAGGCCGGGACGCTGATCGGCGCGACAACCAGCTCACCGACATATTCTTCCGCGGGCGGGAGGACATGGGCGATCTTGGGAGCCGCCAGCGTCACCGTCAGGTCCGCCTTGACGCATGGCCCGATGATCAAGGAAGAATCCGAGGAAAGTCCGGAGGGAATGTCAACAGAAATCTTGTAAGCGCTTGAAGCGTTGATATCGCCGACGACCTGCGCATAGAGGCCGTCGAGCGGTTTCACGAGACCGGTCCCGAATATGGCATCGACGATCACCGTGGCCCCAAAAAGCGCCTTTTTGTGACGGCCCCAATCCTCTGGAGACGAAATCTCCGTAACGGGGATGCCCATCTTCAGAGCCGCATCCAGGTTGACGGCCGCGTCCCCCCGGACATCACCCTTCGACGCCAGGAGCAGGACAACCGGCCGGGCGCCCTGGTTCCAAAGGTGACGGGCGACGACCAGCCCGTCGCCGCCGTTGTTCCCCTTCCCGGCGACGATGACGACGCGCTCGGCGCCGGGCGCCGGGAACCTGCGCTTCAGGGCTTCGACGATCCGGATCCCTGCGTTTTCCATGAGCGCGACACCGGGAATACCGATCTCCGTGATCGTCTTTCGATCGATCTCTTTCATTTGCCTCGAGGTCAGGACTTTCATACGCCTGCATTTTATCACAAATCACGGGTTTCCGTATCCTGTTCGGCTCTCGCCCAATAATGCTTTGGAAGCATCTCGTTTCTTGTGATTGAATCAATAAGGGCCAAATTCTAACTGGGCGGCACTGGATGGCGCCCGTGAGCCCCCGTAGCGGAGGGGGGAACCGACGGGACTGGTTCCCCGGGGGTCGGGGGCTTAGGGCGGCTCCAGGCCGTACGCGCTTCCCCTAGTAGGAGTAAAGACGCGTGCCGATGAATCCCCCGCCCGGCCTCCAGAGCCGGCGATTGCAAAAGCGGGGTTTTTGTGATAACTATAGTTGAAATTCTCTGATCCATCTGAAAATAATGAGGAGGTTTTCTGATGAGCATTCGCGTCGGCATTAACGGATTCGGACGTATCGGCAGGAATTTTCTCAGGGCCTCGGCGAACGATCCTGCGATCGAGATCACGGCCGTCAACGACATCACGGACGCCAAGACCCTGGCTCACCTCCTGAAGTACGACACCGTCCTCGGCGGTTTCAAGGGAACGGTCTCCGTAGACGGCGACTCCATCGTCGTCAACGGCCGGAAGATCAAGGTCCTGGCCGAGAAGGAAGTCGGCAAGCTCCCCTGGAAGGACCTCGGGGTCGAGGTCGTTATCGAGTCCACGGGCATATACACCAAGCGGCCGGACGTCATCCAGCACATCGAGAAGGGCGGGGCCAGGAAGGTCGTCGTTTCCGCTCCCGCCACCGACCCGGACGCCACCGTTGTTATGGGGGTCAACGAGAAGACCTATGACCCGGCCAAGCACCACATTATTTCCAACGCCTCCTGCACGACCAACTGCCTGGCCCCGGTGGCCAAGGTCCTCCACGAGGGTTGGGGAATCGAGAAGGGCTTCATGACCACGATCCACTCCTACACCAACGACCAGAAGATCCTGGACGCCCCCCACAAGGACCTCCGCCGGGCCCGGGCCGCCGCAGTAGCCCAGATCCCGACGACGACGGGCGCCGCCAAGGCGGTGGGTCTTGTCCTGCCCGAGCTCAAGGGAAAGATCGACGGGATCGCCATCCGCGTCCCGACGCCCAACGTCTCCATCGTCGACCTCGTCGCGGTCCTAAAGATCAAGGCCGCGGCCGAGGAGGTCAACGCAACTTTCGTCAAGGCCTCCAAGGGCGAGCTGAAGGGCATTCTCGCCTATACCGACGAGCCTCTCGTTTCCGTGGACTTCATGTCCAACCCCAACTCGGCCATCGTGGACGGTCTCTCCACCAAGGTCATCGGTGACAACCTGATCAAGGTCCTGGCCTGGTACGATAACGAGTGGGGTTATTCCTGCAGGCTCGTCGACCTCGTCAAATACATCTCGAAGTAAGCCGGCCATGAGATTCGTCGAAGAACTGGATGTCAGGGGCAAGCGGGTCTTCCTCCGGGTAGACTTCAACGTCCCCCTGACCGAACAGGGGGAGATCCGCGACGACACGCGCATCCGGGCCTCCCTGCCCACGATCACTTATCTCCTTGAACAAGGCGCCAAGCTGGTCATCGCCTCGCACCTGGGCCGGCCCAAGGGCAAGGTCGACCCCAAGATGAGTCTCAAACCGGCGGCGGCGCGGCTCGCCTCGCTCATCCCGAACAAGGTGACTCAAGCCCCGGAGGTCGTCGGGACCGAGGTCGCCCGGCTCAAGAAGGAGCTCCGGGAAGGCGAGGTCCTCCTTCTCGAAAACGTCCGCTTCACCAAGGCCGAAACGGATAACGACGAAGCCTTCGCCAAACAGCTGGCCGAGAATATCGACGTTTTCGTCAACGACGCCTTCGGCTCCTGCCACCGGGCCCACGCGTCCGTGGTCGCGATCGCCCGATTCGTGAAAGAGAAAGCGGCCGGCTACCTCCTGAAGAAGGAAGTCGATTACTTGAGGAAGGCGGTGCACGAACCGGCCAAGCCCTATGTCGCCATCCTGGGCGGGGCCAAGGTCGAGGACAAGATCCCGGTCATCGAAAACCTCCTCAGCAAGGCCGATGACATCCTCATCGGCGGGGCCATGGCTTACACGTTCCTCAAGGCCCAGGGCAAGGACGTCGGCAAGTCCCTGGTCGAGGACGACAAGCTGGACATCGCCCGGACCATCCTGAAGAAGGCCTCCGAAAAGAAGGTCAACTTCCTCCTGCCCCTGGACCATGTCCTGGCGGCGGCGGTCGACGCCGGCGCGGAGACCGAGGTCGTGGAGTCACCGCCGTTCCCAGCCGACAAGATGGGGGTCGATATCGGCCCCAAGACCGTCGCGGCCTACGCCAAGATCATCGCCGGGGCCAGGACGATCGTTTGGAACGGCCCCCTGGGTGTCTTCGAGATCGACAAGTTCGCCAAGGGCACGATCGGGATCGCGGCGGCAGTCGCCGCGTCGGGGGCCATCTCCATCGTCGGCGGAGGCGACTCCATCGCGGCCGTCAAGAAAGCGGGGGTCACGGAAAAGATCAGCCACATCTCGACGGGCGGGGGCGCTTCGCTCGAATTCCTCGCTTATGAAACCCTGCCCGGGATCGATGCCCTAGAGGATTGAACAGAGATGCGCCGAAATCCCCCTTTCATCGCCGGCAATTGGAAGATGCACACGACGCTCGCGGAAGCGCGGGCGCTCGTCTCCGAGATCGTCAAGGCCGCCCCGGCACTCTCCCCGGCTCGGCTTGTCGTCATCCCCCCATTCACCGCCCTGAGCGAAGCCTCGAAGCTCGCCCAAGGGTCCCCCGTGGGCGTCGGCGGCCAGAATGTTTACTGGGAGGACAAAGGCGCCTTCACCGGAGAGATCTGCGGGCCCATGCTCAAGGACGCCGGATGCGGTTACGCGCTCGTCGGCCATTCGGAGAGGAGGCAGTTCTTCGGCGAGACCGATACGGGCGTCAACCGGAAAACCCGGGCGGCTCTCCGGCACGGCCTCTCCCCTATCGTCTGCATCGGCGAGTCGCTCGAAGAACGGGAAGCCGGGAAGACGATCGCCAAGATCAAAACCCAGCTTGATGAAGGGCTCCGGGAAATGACCCGGGAGGACCTGGGAAGGATCGTTCTCGCCTACGAGCCCATCTGGGCCATCGGGACGGGGCGGACCGCGACACCGGGCCAGGCGGAAGAGGTCCATGCCTTCATCCGGAATGACCTTGCAGAAAAATATGGAAATCCGACGGCCGCTTATGCTATAATTCTCTATGGCGGTTCCGTCAAACCGGCCAATGCATATGATCTTTTCAAAGAAAAGAACATAGACGGATTTCTGGTGGGAGGCGCGTCCCTCGAGGCTGGATCGTTCATCCAGATCGCGAAGGAGGCCCTCAGGGCATACGAGGAAGAGTAAGAAAAGTGACCACGTTAATCATCATCATTCACATCATCGTCTGTTTTATCCTGATCTTCGCCGTCCTCCTCCAGTCCGGCAAGTCCGCGGACCTGGCCGGGGCCTTCGGAGGGGTGGGCAGCCAGACGGCCTTCGGCGCGCGCGGATCGGCGAGTCTGATGTCCAAGATCACGACCGCCTGCGCCATCCTTTTCATGTTCACGTCCATGGGGCTGTGGATCCTTTCGGCCAGGGGCACGAAGTCCGTGCTGAGCGGCGAGAACGCCCCCAAAACGGCCTCAACGGCGCCGGCTGCCAAGAAAGAGGAGCCCAAGGCCCCCGCGACCCAGACGCCGGCCCAACCCCAGGAAAAAACCCCGACGTCCGAGCCCATTAAGAAGTAGCCTCACGAGGCCGGGTCCCGGCCTTGGACATATCGGCTTCCCGAGCTTGCCGAAGTGGTGGAATTGGCAGACACGCTAGCTTGAGGGGCTAGTGAGCATTAACCCGCTCGTAGGGGTTCGAGTCCCCTCTTCGGCATTTCCCCCTTTACGTTTTGCTCGCGACCCAGAGGGAAAAATTCTCTTCCGAGACGGCGCCCGAGTTCCGCGCCCGTTCCGCGCCTTTATGAACGATGATGAAGGTGGGGACGGACTGGATGCCGAACCCGTGTTGAAGTTCGGGATATTGGTCCACGTTGACCTTGATCACCATGATCTCGCCGGCCCGCCTCCGGGCCAGCCGGTCCAGCACGGGGTGCATGACGTGGCAGGGTCCGCAGGTGGGCGAATAAAAGTCCACGAGGATAGGCAGGCTGGAGTTCTGGAAGAGTTTGTAGGCCTGGCCGGGGGGAGGCTCGAGGACCGTGCCCGGGAGCGGCAGGGCGGTCTTGCAGCGCCCGCAGACAACCCTCTTCCCCGGCCCACCGGCGGGATAATAATTGGTCGTCCCGCACGAAAAGCAACTCACCTTGATCCGGTCTTCAGGCATCGGCCTCTCCTTCCCGCATTCATCAACCGGAATCTATATACAAGAATTGAAGGGAGAATTCAACCCGCGCGTTCATTTTTTTATGGGGAAGGGCGGGACCGGCGGGATGTCCTTCTCCTTCGTCTTGAGCTCCTCCAGAATGACCTCGATCGCCTTGTTGAGCTGGTCGTCGGTCCCCGCAAACTCCCTGGCCGGATCGTTGTCCACAAAGATGTCGGGCTCGACTCCCCTCCCTTCGATGATCCAGTCCTTGCCGTCCACGGCATAGGGCGCGAACTCGGGCTTGTTCAGGACCCCGCCGTCGAGGAGCGGCAGTGAGCCGCGGATACCGACGACGCCGCCCCAGGTCCTCTTCCCGATGAGCTTGCCGAGCTTGAGGGCCTTGAAACGATAGGGGAAGATGTCCCCGTCCGAGGCTGAGAACTCGTCGCAGAGGCAGACCATCGGCCCGAGGACAGCGGCCCCCGGGTCGGGGCCCGGAGCGCCGTTTCGGCCGACCTCGACCATGACCATCTCTCTCATGAGCCGCTCGGCGACCTGGGGCGAGACGCTTCCGCCGCCGTTCCCCCGGACATCGATGATGAGGGCCTTCTTCCGGAGCTGGGGGTAGAACGACTTCACGAACTCGTTGAGGCCGTCGGTCCCCATGTCGGGGATGTGGATGTAGCCGACCTTGCTGTTCGTGGCCTTGGCGACCTTTTCGACGTTCTCTTCCACCCAGTTGTAATAATAAAGGTCGTTCTCGGTCTCGATCGGGACGACAACCACCTCCCGGCTTCCCTTCGCTTCCGGGGCGGAATTGACCTTGAGCGTCACTTGCTTGCCCACCGTATTGTTCAGGGAGGCATACATGTCGGCCATCGCGTTCAACGGCATCCCGTTGACGGCGATGAGGTATTCGCCTTCCTTCACGTTGACACCGACCTCGGTCAGGGGAGACCGCCGCGACGCGATCCAGTTCTGGCCTTTAAGGATCCTGGCGATCTTAAAGGTGCCTGTCTTCGCGTCCCGCTCGAATTGGGCCCCCAGCCTTCCGACCTTAACCTTCCTCGGCCGGGGCAGGTCGCCGCCGCCGACATAGGTGTGGCCGGCGGAGAGCTCGCCGATCATCTCGCCGATGACGTAGGTCAGGTCGGCCCGGTGGTTGACGGCAGCGGCCAAAGGCAGGTAACGGGCCTTGACCGCGTTCCAATCGACGCCGTGCATGTTCGGGTCATAGAAGAAATACTTCATCTGGCGCCAGCATTCCTCGAAAATCTGTTTCCACTCCTGGTGGAGGTCCAGGGAAACTTCCATGCCGGAAAGGTCGAGCCGGCTTTCCAGGCTGACCGGACCCTTGGGAAGATCGATGATCCCGTAGCCGCCGTCCTTCCCCACGAGCATCTTCTTCCTGTCGGACGAGATCTCGTACCCTCCGATCTTCCCCAGGTCCTTCTCCTTGAGCTCGGCGAGATCGAAGAGCATGAGGGACGGCTCCCGCTCCATGTCCTTGGTCCGGAGGTAATAGACCGAGTCACCAACGGCGCTGATCTGGCCGTAATTGGCCGTCTCGATGGGCAGGATGAGGATCCGGTCTTTAAGGCCGTCCGGGTCGACCTTGACGGAGACGGGTTTCTCGCCGCTCTCCGCCTTCTCCTCCTTCTTTTCTTCCTTCTTGGCCGCCGGCTTAGCCGGTTTTTCTTCTTCCTTCTTAGCGGCCGTTTCATCGCTCTTGGGTTCGAACGGCGACTTGGTGTCCTTAGCGAGGGTCACGAGATAAACGCGCGATAAGGACAAGTAGGCGTGGTTCCATTCCGTGGAGCTGTAAATCGGGTTGAAGTGGCGGTCGGAAACGAAGAAGAGGTACTTGCCGTCCGAGCTGAAGGACGGGTCGCCGGAGTTATACCAGCCGTCGGTCACTTCGCAGGTCTTTCGAGTGTCGAGCGAATAGAGGTAGACCTTGGCCATCTCATCGACCTCAGGCTTGGCGTAGGCGATCCAGCGGCTGTCCGGAGACCAGGCATATTGGGTAATCTCCCAGCGCTCGGCCTTGACGACCTCCACGACCTCGTTCGTGGCGATGTCGACGTAGTTCAGCCTCTGCTTCTTGTCGCTCCACATGATCTTCCCGCTGTCGGGCGACCAATAGATCTGATATTTGTATGTGTCGGCGTCCTTCGTGAGTTGCTGGGGCTTTCCGGAGCCGTCCTGGGCTTCGATGGTGATCTCGTCCTCGCCGGTCGCATCCGAGATGTAGGCGATCCACTTGCCGTCGGGCGACCATTTGGAAGCGCGCTCGTGGACGCCCGGGGTCCCGGTGAGGTTCCGGGTGTTCCCCTGTTTAACCGGGACGGTGAAGACATCTCCCCGCGCGCCGAAAAGCGCCCGTTTGCCGTCCGGGGCGATCTCGAAGTTCGCGATCCGGTCATCGACCCTGGCGATCCGGCCGCGTCCGGAGAGCTGGTCGTCGGCGATGACAATGGGAACGCGCCCGGTTTTTTCCGACGCCAGGTCGAACGTGTAGATGGTCCCGCCGTTCTCGAAGACGATGGCCTTCGGGCCGAGCGACGGGAACTTGATGTCGTATTCGGCGAAGTCCGTGAGCTTCCGGGTCCGCTTCGCCTCGAGCTCGTAGACATAAAGGTTCATCTTCTTCGTCTCATCCCGGTCGGAGATGAAATAGATCCGGTCACCGCTCCACATGGGGATGATGTCGAGGGCGGGATGATCGGTGATGTTCTCGATCTTCTTGGTCTCGAAGTCGTAGATCCAGATGTCGTCGGCCATGCCGCCGCGGTAGCGCTTCCAGGTCCTGAACTCGCGGAAGATGCGGTTGTAGGCGAGCTTTTTATCGTCCGGGGAGAATGAACAGAACCCGCCCCTGGGGAGGGGGATCTGTGACTGGATCCCTCCGGAAACGGAGGCCAGGAAGAGCTGACCGTTGAAGGAGTTCCACTCGATCATCCGGGAGCGGAAGACGATACTCTTGGCGTCATGCGTCCAGCCCATGACCAGGTTGTTCGGCCCCATGCGGTCGGAGATGTCGTCGCGGCCGAGAGAGGGGGTGAAGGTCAGCCGGAGGGGTGTGCCGCCCTCGGAAGGCATGAGGTAGACCTCCCGG
>Ga0315293_10000915_pt1 | contig 28187 bp, 25 predicted proteins | sample YL17G13_20_MG_FD_203071 | JGI IMG/M metagenome (GOLD analysis project Ga0315293, IMG submission 203071) | Sediment microbial communities from Yellowstone Lake, YNP, Wyoming, USA - YL17G13_20 | ecosystem: Environmental > Aquatic > Freshwater > Lake > Sediment | place: USA: Wyoming | collected...
CCCGCGATCTGTGGGAGCTGGCAACTGTGGGAGCAGGCCACGCCCCGCGATCTGTGGGAGCTGGCAACTGTGGGAGCAGGCCACGCCCCGCGATCTGTGGGAGCTGGCAACTGTGGGAGCGGGCCATGCCCCGCGACAAAGAGAATTTATCCTGAGGAATAATTATTTAGTCTTCCTTTTAATATAATATATATTATTATATTATCCATGATGTGTGAGGCAGGCTCTAAAGAATTAAGAAAGGGCCGGTTTTCCTCGGGAGAAGTCTCATACTTTGTAACAATCTGTTCATATAAGAGAAATTATATTTCCGGAATAACTGTATTTGAAGCAATCCGGATAGCATTCGGCTGGCTGGAGGCGAACAGTTATATCAAGCTCTTTTGTTTTATCCTGATGCTTGATCATATTCATGCTGTTTTGCAACTTACAGGAGATAAAAACCTTTCTGAGGTTGTATCGAATTTCAAGATTTCGGTAGTCAAACAATTGAAGGGCAAGATCGAATCAAGTAAATTCTGGCAACAGGGTTTTTTCGATCACAGGATCAGGAAAGATGAGCAATTTATGCAGGTCGTCTTTTATTGCTATAACAATCCATATAGGACTGGTATCATTGATATAGAGGAACATTATCAGTTCTGGTATTGCGAATCCGGGATACAAAAAGAATTGGATAAAAGGATGGATTTCTACAGGGCGCGAGAGACGGAGGGAAATAGCTTCAATCCTCGGCTAAGGGAGAGATAAATGCCTTTTATATTGTGTTTAGTCGGAAATGCAATCGCGGGGTGTGACCCGCTCCCATAAAAAAACTTATAGCCGGGTGTTACTGGCTCCGTCAATTAATATCGCGGGGCGTGGCCCGCTCCCACAAAATAAACTCCCACTCCGCGGGAGAAGGTGTTTCTTTACAGGCTGTGTCGCAATTATAAAAAAGTCATTCTCCGGGATACTTCGAAGGGCTGCGACGGGGAATCTTCCTTTTAGTATCAACATGTTATGAACATTAAAAAATCTCATACAGCAGCAAATTTGAATTATGACACAGCCTGTTTAGGGCACCTGCTCCAGAAAAATAAACTAATACGAAGATTTGCAGAAATGCTTCGCATTTCCCCGCCGTCTCACCTTCGAAGCAACACGGGGAATGACAAACAGTTTTATCGCGGGCATAGCCCGCTCCCACAGATTGATATCGCCGGATGTGACCGGCTCCCACAATTAATATCGCGGGGCGTGGCCCGCTCCCACAAAAAAAGCCGTCTCCGGTTTTTTATATCGTCTCTTAACACCCCATCAATTCAAATCCCATGGCCTGATCCCTTATTCCTTACCAAAATTCAGCAAAATTTCCATCCAGTGAAGGGTATAAATAAAATGAAGAATCACATAGGTACCATTATATGGGAAGAATCATACCTTTTGCAGAGCATTGATTATTTCATCCGCCCATAATAATCCCCAATAATAATTCATTTGTTCACTCATGTTCTTTGCAATTATTGCATGTTTCAGAGCAAAATCATTTTCAGACGAACTTATATAACACCAAGCCTGCCCGATCTGCCTATTTACTTCATAGATTCTATAGCCAGCATCCTTAGTGTATTCAAATAGGTCGCCTATGTCTCTTCTTGCCTCTACTTGATGCCCTTTTTTTGCATGCCAAATTCCACGTGAAGTTAATGTCTCTATATGAACATCCTTTTGTGATATTTCTCGTGCCCTTCGAAGCGCTAAGTCAAAATATTTACGAGCACTTTCATCATTGTCAATAAATGCATCAATTTCACCCAATATACGATATAAGCTAATCCAAACGTCGGGCCAATTATTCGCCTCTCCTATGGAAAACAGATGATGATTAGCAATTTTTTTGGCCTTTTCAATATCTCCCTTTCGGAAGAGATGTTCGGCATAAAAAGCGCCTACAAGCCCCCGAAAATATTTCGCCTCATTATCCAAGTCCCCTTCAAAGTCCTCCATTCTTGCTAATGCTGATGTTGCATCATCAAGACGACCAGTTAAATGAAATAGTCTGCCTTGATAATAGGATATCGCATATTTATCATTGATTGTCATATCATCAAATGCTTGTGATATAGATATTTTATTAACCACATCCTCCATTAATGACAATTCGCCTCTACACATATATAATTCTGCTAAGTTATATAGGGTCTCACTAAATGGAGATGATTGATAGTTTTCATCGATTTCTACTGCGCGAGTAAAAAGCGGCCCAGCTGCTTCTAACCTTCCTAATATCATCAAACAAAAACCTAAATCACTTAATAGATTTGACTTTTGATAACGATTATTTAGGCAGGGACCTATATCATAATTACGATTTGGAAAAAAATCAGTAAGGGCACTTACTGCAGCTTCATAAGCTTGAAGCACGCGTGTTAATTGCTCCTTTTTATCCTGATCTACTCTCGTCCTCATCAACATATATGCTTTATCATATTGTCCAGAACAACAAGTATGGTGAACAGCCTCTAATATAGGTTTTAGATCCTCCATCTTGGGATTTTCTGGCGTATTGCCTGCTTTCTTCAGATAGTATTTTGCTATTAGTGTGTGAATTCTTTTCTGTTGATCGCTTTCTACATTCAGGAATTGTTTGAAATAAAACTCTCTGACAAGTGGGTGGGTTGTATATAGCCCTGATTTTGAATCGAAATTTATTATACGATAGGAAATGAGTCTCTTTATTAATACATCGAAATCTTTATTTCCAATCAATGTCAAAGGTTCATTAATGAGGATTGCCGGTTTTTTCCTAAATACAGCTTGAAATGCACTTTCACTAACGGGAGAGCGAAAAATACTGAAAATAATAAGAAAAGCCTTCTCGGAGTCTTGCAGAAAATCGTTATATCTTCGCAAAATACGATGCACTTTTTCATATTTTGAAATATCCGAGGATGGAGGTGGAATATTCAAAGATGATTTTACTTTGAAATCTTCTGTTAAAAACGTAGATATCAATCTAAGTGTTAAAGCATGTCCTCCCCAATCATTGACAAATTCATCTAATTTTGAATCAGGGTTTATGGCACCGAGTTTTTTAAGGAGATTTCTTCCATCGATAGTCGTTAATCTAGTGACATCATGACGTTTGAAATTAGAGTTATCATCAATCCCGATTATAGGAACGCGGCTAGTAATCAGACAGAAGGACCTATGCCCTGGATGGCAGAATTTAATGAGAAAATCATGGACATCATAGTTTTGGATACGACCATAATGTTGATCCTCTTCTCCGGCCTGAAATTGAAGAACCTCAAAACCATCTAAAATAAATATATACCTGCCTGCATCTAATCTTGCGAGGATGTCCTCCACTCTAGCTGCAATTGAAGTGTCAGTTATTATTGACGTTTCGCTGCCACAAATGAAAGAATGGGCCTTTTCAAAAAATTCGTCCACACTGGGTCTTTCATAAAATCCCCACCAAAATACCCCGTCAGGACGCGACTCCAACTCCCCTTTTATGAGATCATCAATCCAGCGACATGCAAGACTGCTTTTTCCTTCGCCACCGTATCCAATCAAACTTGCACCCCAGCATTCTGGACTCATCCAATCATTATTTAGATTCGCTAGAAGATCTTGGCGACCCACCCATTCTTTTAGTGGTTTAGGAGCATTGTTAAATTGATCCGGTCGCTTAATGGTATAGTTCTTATTTGCAAAGCTCTCTTTATCAGGCGAAATCGGACTGGATTGAGCATAGCTAAGAAGGTCGGAAGGACTATCGGGAAACACTTCTCCTTCCGTAAACCTCTTGAGCAAGGTTTCAGCTTTGGCTCTAAGCTTTTCTTCGAATTCAGGACCACTCAATATCTCATGTGTCCCAATCTGTTTCTGATCGCAGAGTTTTTTGACTTTATCTCGTAGTTTTGCCGAAACTGATCCGCCAGCGACGAGTAAAAAAACATCCGGTTTCCCCTTTTTGCTGTTAAGAATTTTTTCGAGATCGTTTTTTACTTTAGTAAATGGAAGAGATTTCCTGTTTGCACACTGAATGCATACATTTTGCCCTTGGGGACAATCATCCCTTTCCCTCAATCCCCAAATATCTATTCCAAGATCGCTTCCAGTCTGTCCATACCATTCAAGGTTAATCCAGTTGTCAGTTCGTAAAAAATATGCAAAGACTAGTCGCTCAAATTGATGTCCATCGAAGTCATCAAAATGGACCCGTTGCACTGTTCGATTGGTCATTGTTTGCTCCTTTTGTACTGATTCAGGATCGCGAAATACTGATGATAGTAATATTGGGATTCCTTTAGTAAATTCTTATTACGCATAGTATATAGGCTCCAATTTTTATCTCTATCCATTATTCATTTTATTATCACATTTTTCATTACAATGCAAACCATGATTATATTAATCCCAGATTCTTACGTAAGAAAAAGATAGATTTTATTTTGGGAGCATAAAGGATCAGGTCTTGGCAGGCTGTTGCCTGAATCGGTTCGATAGGAATATTTTAGAGTATGGATTTCCAATTTGAGTGATATAGCTTCGATTCTTTCATTATTCTGGAGTTTTATGTATAAATCAGGGGCAAGCAGCTCTTTATGGCGGAGATTGTGTTTTCTGCCGTTTCCGATACTATTTTTCAGTATCAATATCGTTATTAAGAGCAAAAAATGCTGAATAAAGCGACTTTTATTTATTCAGTTTGATAAGATCGGCTTTCATTCCCATAATCACCATAGGGTTCGCTTCCGGGTCGAGGAAGCGGATGATCTTCGCGATGTCTTCTTCGGCCATCGCCACGCAGCCGGCAGTGAACGACCCTGGTTTTCTCCATATATGGAAGAAGATCGCGCTGCCGCCGCCTTTGACTATGGGATCGGTATTATACTCGACGACTAATCCCATTTTGTATAAATGGTCTTTGCGTTTCATCTTTTCGAAGGACTTCGCATTAGGTGTGCCGCTTACCCATATGTTATACTGCGGGGAATCGGGGTCATCCACCCAGAAGTCATTCTCGGCCGCCTGCCGGTAAGGCATCATGGTTTCCATTTCCGGGGCATATCCGAAAACGAGACCGACGCGATATATCCCGCTCGGTGTCTTCCAGTCCCCTTCTTTTTTCTCGCCCGTCATAGCAAAGCCCTTCTTGCCGAGGACGCTTTTTATATTTCCAAAGATAACGCTCCAGCCTTTATCGGTTTTTTGCAGGACTGTGGTTTCGGATGGGATCATATCGTAGCCTTCAGCTATAACTATGATCAGCTGTTTCGAAGATGAAATGCTGATTTCATTGGCTTTTAATATATCGGCTATAAATCCGGACGGAGGATTCCCTTTCAATGGAGTTTTTTGTCCGAAAATAAATCCCGAGATCATGGTTAATATCATCATCGAATATAATATCGTAATAAAATAAGATTTTACAACCTGGTCAAACATCTTTCACCGCCTTTTTTTTGTTAGAAGAAAGAAGCAGATTCTTCGCGGGAATTCCTTTGACGATTACCTCAGAATGACAGGATTGGCAATATCGTGAAAAACAGGAATTTTACACTGTGGTTAAACATCTTTCACCGCCTTTCGTAATTTTTTATGGGAAGGAAGCTTTACGGATTCTTCCGGGGAATCCCTTCGATGTTTGCGTCAGAATGACCGGATTGCCAATGCCGTCATTCTGAAGCAGACCCGCAAAGGGAAGCCCATGAAGAATCTATTGATCCTTATCAAGAACCAATAAGGTGTTTGAATCCGAATGATTCTTCCCTATAATTTTTCAAATATCCTGATTATAGTCATTTATTCGATTATCGAATACTTTTCTTTGATGACGCTGGATGGAAACGCATTGAAATGCCACCATTCGATTTGTAATTGAATGAAACCAGCCTCCTCCATCGCCTTTCTCAGTATTTTTCGGTTCTTTATCTGTTCTTCGGTAAGTTTCTTCTCCTTAAGGAATTTTTCTTCAAGGCGGGGTTGTGCGAGTTCCCCGAAGAAGTCGAACGGCGTTCCCATATCAAGCTGTACTCCGCCGAGATATGGAGTCCCCATATTTTTTTCTCTGCCGGATTCATCTGCAATAGTGAGATCAACAGCCGCGCCATAGTTATGAATAGAGCCTTTTTCGGGGTCGGCGACATATTGCTGCAGTTTGGAACCTTTCACCAGGGCCCACATCTTTCGTTGGATGCTGCGCGGCCTGACGCAATCGAAAACAAGAAGCGTGAGGCCCGGATTTTCTTTTTTCAATATCTGTTGAGCCTGTTCCAGCATTTTCGCGGCTTCGGGGCGTAGATAGCATTTTTCCAAATCCCCGTAGGCGTCGGCTTTCATAAAGTTGTCGGCAGTTGTGTATTTAAGCTGAACAATTATATCCTTATCCAACGTCCGAATATCCACCAATCCCTGTTTCTTGAGATTTTCTTCCAGGTTTGGCGCTGCGCCGGTTTCCGCCGCGACGAGTGGAACGGACATATAAACTAAAATGGACGTTAGTAACATTTGATTGATCAATCTGAATGATTTCATTTATACCTCCAAAAAAGAGACGGCGGCATAAAACCGCCGTCATTTGCGATTCGATTTAGTCAGCGTATTCGAATTCCACCTCGGCGATACAGGTGTCGTCGAATTTCGTGCCTTTATAGACATCCATTATTTCGAGCTTGACATAGCTTGTGGGAGCATCGCGGTCAATCAGGATTCTTTGGAAATTCTGAACATCCTTCAATTCATTCATCTGAAAGCGGCCGTCTGAGAAAGAAATCTTGATATTGCGGACGCGGTTATTGTTCCTGAATATCTGCTGGGTTTTCGGATAACCGGAGATAATCCTGACCGCCTTCACTTTCCTGGGTTCGTCCAGGCCGAACTTGAGCCATTCGCCTGTGCCCGGACCATCCACCCCCTCCGCCCACGCAGTGGTGGATTTGCCGTCCAGCACGTTTTCCGGCTTATATGCGTCCGCAGGGCGATTGTGCTCGTAGAGTTGCGAGGAGGCGGTGATGTTCGCGGCTGAGCGATATTGTAGTTTCATGGAACCCAAGCCCTTGATCTTCAGCTCGATATTGCGGGTCGTATTATCGAACGATGAATTCGATGTGATATAGGAGATTTTATATTGCGCCGTGAGGTCCACGGCGAGCCTCTCGATGATGGATGAAAAGTCGCTCATAATGTTGAAGTATTCGCCTTCCGTTTCCTTAGCCATCCAGACGTACTGAGGTATGCTGATTGTAATGGGATACATCCTGATCCCTTCAAGTTTTATTTTCTTGAGCACTTCAAGCATCGTTAAAGATGTAATACTGTTGCTCTGATGGTAAGGCGCATCCGTGATAAGGATAAAGACGATTTTTGCATTCTTTCTGAAATCGAATTTGAGAGCAGCGGTCAAAGCATCCAGATCGTTCTCGGGTTCATCGCCTCCGCCGTCAGCCCGAATGCTCGAAATTTTTTGTTTGAAATCCTCAACCCCGGATACGAAACCGAATGACTTTTCGATTTTATCGCTGAAGGTTATCAAGCCCAACCGGCAATCCATATTCGAACCCTTCAGAATATCAGCGAAATAAAGGCAGTTGTCACGGACACTGTCAATTTCATCCTGCATGCTGCCCGTCTGATCGAAAATGAAGACGATGTCTATCGGATCCACCTTGCCCGCCGCTTTGATGTTGTAGCGGCTGATATTTTGAACGAATCCGTTTTCAGTAATGGAAAAATCTTCCTCTTTCAAGCCATACACACCTTTGCCGGTTTTAGCATCGCGGACATTGACCGCCAATTCGACCTCCGGATACTTATTCGCCTTAATCGAGGCAGCCACCGGTTTACGCGCCACCGTTTGGGCTGTTATCAGTCCAGCGAAAAAAAGCGTTACGGCAGTCGCCGTTATAAGAACAAATCCTTTTTTCAATTCGCCCTCCTGTCTTTTTGATAAGTTAAATTGAAATTCAAGCCTACATGTTTGCCGCCGGTTTACTTTCACCGGCTATCTTTGATGCAGCGTAAATTTAATTATCAATTTTAATGCCAATCGGAAGGGCTTACAAGAAAAAATGGCGTCTTATTACTTATTGATATTAAACGAATTATAGTTTCCCCCTGGTCCTGCTAAAAACCTGAAAAAGCGTGAAATCAAGTTTTGTGTAAATAATTACACAGAGTCCTTACATATAATGACGGAATTATGCCTCTATGATGATATGAATCTCTAAATGATTTTAATGCCTGGTTCTCTTCGACCCGGCGTGGAGAATCGGGTTCTTCGTTCCATTTTTAAGCCATTGCGTGATTTTATGCTCGCGGCTGAGAATGGTAACTCCGCCGAGAATCAGGGCAGCCGCTATTATGTTTTTGGTCTCCAAGCTTTCACCGAGCAGTATCATGGAGATGATAATACCGAAAAGCGGCTGGAGGTAGATGAACGCGGCGACGACGCTCGATTTTTCCCCTTTAAGCGCGATGATGTTGAAAAAGTAGGGCAGAACGGTGCCGAAGATCAGTATCACCGCCGGCGACCACCACAGCGCGAACGGGACCGGGTTGTTTACGATATCGAATACCGGAAGCAGAGTGATCGGTATCGTTTCAAGAAAACCGAATATGAAGACATAAGTAATGACGGTGAATGGTTTATAAATCTTGAGCATTGTCTTGGAGTAAACGAGGTAAAACGAATATATCATTGCACTGAGGACGAGGAGGATGTTTCCGGCGAAATACCCGCCGAGGTTGAGGTTCTCCAGTCCGACGATAACGAACACGCCTGAGAAAGCGACCGCTATCGCTGCAATCTTCACCGGCGTGATCCTGTCCTGCCTGAGCAGGGTGGAGAGGATCAGCGTATGGATCGGGATGGTTGCGACAATGATAATCGCGTTGATGGACGTCGTCCGCGCCACGCCTTCGAGGAACAGGAACTGATTCATGCAGACCCCGGTGAAGGCAAGCATGAAGAAATTCAGATAGTGTTTCCGCTGGATGGTTCCCGAATAAAAAAACAACCTATAGAGGATGTAAAAAATCAGCGCTCCGCCGCCTATACGGATACTCAGGATGAGCTTCGGGTCAAATGTCCTGAATGCTATCTTGGAAAATGAGGGGAGAGCGGCGAAAAGGAGCTGCACGGCAATCAAGGGAAGATATACGTTCATCCATTGAGAGTTATTGTTTTTATCACTATTTTGCACTTATTATATCTCCATATTCCATCGGATGTGTTTCCAATTCTATTCGATACTAAAAATCTGCCGCGGATAATTCCTCTCCCAGCCCCTGTACATTCTCCATAAAATAAATCTGATAGCAAATGATTGCGCTTTGGGTTGCGGATATCGGGCTTGTTTCAAGTAGCTTATGCTGGCTTATCAGAATAATCATTTTTTGGCTTATAGCCGCCTTGTTGATCTTTATTCCCGTTAGTCATTCATTTATGGTGCTGGATAATATAGAAAACGGGATGTGTAGCTCAAGTGGCGGGGATTCAGCTTGGAAAATGACAATTTACCGAAACTTTCTCGAATGGGCAATTGAATATTTTAAGATTTAACTTACAATCAATTTGTACAACATATGCATAATAAAGAAATTAGAGGTTGATGAAGAATGAAGCTGACAATCAAGACCGAGTATGCATTGCTGGCTTTGATTTACCTTGCGAGGCATGACGGTCCTAAATATATTAGCGGTGAAATAATTGCCAGGGAGGAAGGGATTCCGGAGAAATTCCTTCAGCAGATATTGCTCGCGTTGAAAAGGGCAAGATGTGTTCAGAGCACAAAAGGCCATCACGGGGGATACCGGCTTGGCAGAGAGGCGGATAAGATTACGCTTGCGGAAGTCATCAGGCTGTTTGACGGGGCTCTCGCTCCAACGGAATCGGTCAGCAAATATTTTTATGAGATGACGCCGGTTTCCAAGGAGGAAAAGCTGAGCGAAGTTTTCAGGGATCTTCGAGATTACACGGCCAAAAAACTTGAGAATACGACGCTTCAAGATGTTATGTAGCGCCGACCTGTATTTAATATTCAACTAATCACAGCTATTGCCGGTTTCAAGACACGCTTAATATAAGATAAGAATTTTTCAGTATCAAAGGAATAGGATCATTACTAAATACTTGATATTTAAGGGGGCAAGTGTTTTGCAGGTTGTGTCGCAATTTAAAGATTATCATTCCCTGGGATACTTCGAAGGGAAAACGACAGGGAATCTTCATTTTAGAATGAAACACTTATGAAAATTCAAAAATCACAAATATCATTAGATTTGAATTTCAACACAGCTTGTTGTGCTTGCTCCCGAACCTTTTCTATAGTTGTTCATAAACAGCCTTGCGCGTCGCAATAATGGATTTCAGTTTTTTCACTATTCGTTCCTCTACGCTTGCGATTGTCACACCCGCCAGGATGAAAGCCGCGGCGATGATATTATTCGGTTTCAATCGTTCTCCGAGTAAGATAATGGATAGAATTACGCCGAATAGAGGTTCGAGATAGCTGAACACGCCGACCACCGACGCTTTGACGTTTTTCAGCGCGATAATGGTCAGCATATTCGGCAACAGAGTCCCTACGATCACGACCACCATCGGCGCCCACCAGAAGCGGAAAGCGACCGGACTTTTCGTTATTTCAAATACCTTGAATATGGAAAACGGCAACACCTCGAGAAAACCGAAAAGGAATACGAATGTCAGCAGTTTGAACGGTTCGTGTTTCTTGAGCGCGATCTTCGAAAGGACGAGATAAAGCGAATAGCTGGCGGAACTGAGCAGGATGAGGAGGTTCCCGACGGTGTTGCCGGTAAGGGATAATCCCTCCAGCCCGACGATGAAAAACACTCCGGAAAAACCCAACAGTACGGCGAAGAATTTGAGAAATGAGAACCTTTCTTTCTTCAACAGGATGGAGAAGATGAGCGTGTTGATTGGAATGGTCGCGAGGATGATGAGTGAGTTTATGGACGTCGTCCTCGCCACGCCGTTGATGAACGAAACCTGGCTCGCCGCCACACCGAAGAAACCGAGGGCGGCGAATTTTAAAAGGTCTTTCCCTGCGGTGCGCCCCTCATAAAACATAAGACGGTATATAATATAAAAGAAGAAGGACGATATCCCGACTCTTAAAAAGATGATGAACATCGGGTCGAAATGCCTGAAGGCAATCTTCGCAACGGGGGTGAGAAAACCCCAGAAGAACTGGATTGAGACAAGCATCAAATATGTTTTAGCCCTGCCGGCCGGCTGTTCATTTGCATTTTTCATAATACTTATTCCTGGCCGAGTACGGGTACAGGATATGCTTAAACCGTCTCTTGTAAACAGCCAATTCCATTTTTTTCCAAACAGGCCGGTTGTGATTATTGAAGATTGCCGATCCAAGCCGAGTTTAACTCAGAGATTTGAAACCTCGACGAGCGGTCTTGATAATGATGGTTTAACAGCTTTGGCGGCACTCTTTCTCCAACTTGGAAGTTTTACATTTACTGCGTTGGCCGAGGTATGTTACGGCAGGCAGGGCCGAGATTCCTGCTCATTTTTTTCACAGGCTGATTTTAGCTCAGTCCAGAGTCCGTTTCAGATTTTCCAATCTTGAAAACCCTTTGTTCTTTCAAACGCTTGAAGAGAATAAAGACCTGATTGATGCGAAGATGTCTTATCAATCTGAAGAATATCCGGGGCCGGAAGTAGAACTTTCTCATCGCCCTGGACTGTGCGTCGAGCAGGTCCTGTTTCGTCAACCCTTCCGGTATCCATTCCGGTTCTTTGTAGGAATTCTTCGCCCAGTTCGGTTCGAATTCGCCTTTTAACGTATCCCATAATTCAGAACCGGGCAGGACGTCGAGAATCGCAAATTGGGCGCGGGAGAGCTTCGTTTTTCCTGCGAACTTGATCGTCTGCTCTATCGTTTCTTTTGTCTCGCCAGGAAGTCCGAATACGAAAAATCCCTGAGTCGAGATACCTTCCCGATTTGCAATGTTTATGCTTTTCTCGATGACATCGAGCGATATTTTTTTCTTTATATTTTTTAATATATTAAGCGAAGCGGATTCGATCCCGAAAGAGAAATAGTAGCAACCGCTTCGTTTCATAAGCTTGATAAGTTCCTTATCAACTTTATCCGCGCGTATTCCGTTAGGGCATGCCCAGGATATTTTCAAGCCTCTTTCAATTATCAGCCGGCAAAGCCTTTCAGTATGATCGCGCTTCAGTGTCAGGTTATCGTCCTCGAAGTGTATCTCTTTTATTTTATATGTCTTCACGAGATATTCGATCTCATCCACTATATTTTCCGGGGATCGGAACCTGATATGCCGCTTGCAGAAATTAGGACTCGAGCAGAAGGTGCATTCATAAGGACACCCGCGAGTGGCGATGACCACGCCGATCGGAAAATGGCGGACAAGCAGGCCGTGGGGCGCTTTGGCGTATTTTCGCGGGTCCATCTGCTCCCAATCAGGGAAAGGAAGATCGTCTATGTTCTCTACGATTTCCGCGAATTCCGTCTTCTGATTTTCGCTCTTGAGATTGCCTTGATGATAGACGCCTTTAATCCCTTTTGGGTTGAAATTGTTTTTAATAAGCCTCGACAAAGGAATTTCGCCTTCGCCGCAGATCACGAAATCGCATCCGGAATCGGAAAGGGTTCTGAAAGGCAGGAAGGTCGGATGCACGCCGCCGACGATGACTCTCATGGAGAGGGCTTTCAAGCTCCTCGAAAGGCTCACTACTTCGCCGTTGAATGCAGTAAGACAGGTGATTGCCACGGCATCCGGGTTTTCCTCCTTTATTGCGGTTATCAATTCTTCTTCCGAAAGGCCGAGCATGAGAGCATCTATTATGACAGTCTGAATCCCGTTCTGTTTGAGGATCGAGGAAAGGTACCCCAAACCCAGCGGCGGAGTGATTATATAGCTGTTATAGAAAGGCCTTACAAATACTATCTTCATCAATATTCCTTTAAAAGAAACGTTACCTGGTGCTTAATTATTCGATTGAATTTGCAGAAAATGAATCTGAAAATACCAGAATAATTTTATTACGAATTTATCCGATGGATCGAAAAAATAACTGCAAATTTCATGTGAACGATTTAATCTCGATCAATCTTCACCCTGCCTCCACTCTTATCAGTCAACGCAGAGATAAACGCTTCATAGTTTGCCACAGGTGCCGCGATCTCCATTCTCACTGCGTCCTGCGCATATGATTGGCTGATTATAGTCATTTTCATCTGGTTGACAAGACCCATAAGCTCCCCGACAAAATCGTATGGAATTGAAACTGACAGTTTTTTTACGATCTGTTTTTGGATTATTCGGCTGCTGTCCAGGACTTCTCTTGCGGCCAATGCGTACGCCCTTGCAAGTCCGCCTGTGCCCAGCTTGACGCCGCCGAAATACCGGACGACCGCAATTAAGACATTATAAAGATTTTCTCTTTTTATCTCGTTGAATATTGGAATTCCGGCCGTTCCTGAAGGTTCGCCGTCGTCATTATAGCGAAAATATTTTTCCGCCCCTTCGCCAAGCCTGTATGCATAGCAAACGTGTGTCGCGTCGTGATATCTTTTGCGAAGATCACGAATGATTTTCTCAGCCTGATCTTTATCTTCTGCGATGTATGAATAGGCGATGAATTTCGAGTTTTTTTCTTTTATTTGGACCGGACCGCTCTCCCGTTCTAATGTCAGGTAATCTGTAAGCATTCTTCAAGGGTTTCCCGGAAAAATTATATACTTTTTAATGCAACCTTCATAGCACGGTCATCGTATTATTATTTGATAGGGAAGCGCTTTTTATTGTATAATAGAGACGCTTTTACCTATCTAAACAAAGGAGTACGAAATGTCTAAAAAATTATTCGCTGCCGGCGCGGTTCTATTAATTCTCTGCGCTGTTTTCATCGTAGCGCAGAAAAAAACACCGGGCGCAACGGATCTCGCGGGGATAGATCTGTCGCAGTATATAAACCCGGAAAGCAATATGTTTTCCATGTCTTTCTGCGTGGATTTTGAAAGGATAGTGAAGACCGGGCTGCTCGACAAATACATCGCCTTCTTCAACGAAATTCTCCTAACCGCAAAACCGGAGGAGAAAGAGGGATTCGATCAAGGATGGGCAATGTTCAAGCAGCAGATGGATGCGTTCGGCTTCGACTTCAAACGCGACCTGAAAAAAATATTCGTAAAGTTCGAGGGAAATACCGAGACTGACGATTTCAAGGTTTTTATGTTGATCAATGCCGATTTCAAGCAGGAAAACCTTGTCAACACAATCAAAGGTATGATGGGCGAGTCATTACTGTCTGAAAAATATAAGAATACCAAGATCTACTTCAGCAACGAAAACTTTGCCTTTACCTTTATCGAAAACAAGATAATCGCGCTTAGCACGAGTAAAGAGCAAATAAAAGGCGTAGTGAATGCATACAACAGCAAGTCGGCGCCCAAGCGTCCCGCCACTCGTTATTCGGAAATTGCACAGGGCCTGAATGAAGGAAAAATCAGCTGGGGCTATATCTCGATTCCAAAAATTCTATTTGACGAATTGAATAAAGATGAAAATGTTGCGAAATACCTGACCGTTTTTATGGATCTCGATCTAATCTCCTTCTCGACGGATTTTGACGGCAAGAATTATTCCGAGGAATTTAATATCTTTATGAAGAATCAGAAGTCCTGCCAGCTGCTCGGAGATGCGATTCTTGGAGCGAAAAGCATCGTGAAGCTGTTCCTCGCCGGCGATCCATCTCTGATGGAAATGTTGGACGCTATGAAGGTTACTCAAAACACCAGGAACAATTCAGTTACAATCGGAGCCACTTTTGAATTGGAAAAAATGATGCAGGTTGCCAAGGATTTCATGATGAAAGCCATCGAAATGCAGAAAATGCAAGAATGGGATGAACCTCAGACATTGGAGGGGCCGGAATCGGAACTTCCTCCTCCCCCTGCGCCTCCACAGAACTGATTTGGTTAAGCGGTTTTTTAAAGTTTACAACAGATAGATCGAATTATGATATTGGCGGATATCTTACAAAGGTAAAAAGTATAGGATTCAATCAGAAGCTGATAATTAGCATTTTATATCCATAAAGCAATCCGAAATGACGTTGATTCATCCCGGAAGGATGACAATTCTTAAACGGGGCCGCGGGCAAACCCGGCCCCGTTCTTTATTGGATGAGCAGGGATCAACGCGCCGCTGATAACTGGGCGCTCCTGTTCGCGCGCGAGCTTGCCAAGAAAACGGATTCCAGCCCGATCGTGGCATTTTATCTTGTCCCGGGATTCCTCGGGGCGGCAGGAAGGCAGTATCGCTTTATGCTGAATGGATTTGCTTAGGCTGAATCTGTTTTGCGAGCCAACGGGATACCTTTTTATCTTATGACCGGCGACCCTGTTTCGCAAATTCCGAGGTTTATCAATGTGGATGCTTATATCCGGAAGGTTCGGGAACTCAGTTGAGCCTCCAAATGCTGAAATTAAGAATGGATGCGAATGTGACCCAAAACAGATAGGGGACAAGCAGCCAGCCCGCAAGGGGTGAGATTTTCCAGAATTCCAGTATTGTCAGCAGTATAAAGACCCATAAGACCACGATTTCTAAAAAGGCCGCCATGGGGGAATGCAATCCGAAAAAAATGATTGACCATAGGGAGTTAAGTGCCAACTGTATTCCGAAGAAGATTAAGGCTTTCTTTACGCTTACCCCGTGCAAATCGCCTTTTTGCCAGACAAGGAAGAGAGAAATACCCATCATTATATAAAGAGTTATCCAAACCGGACCAAAAATCCAATTCGGAGGATTGAAGCTAGGTTTGTTTATCGTGGAATACCAGGATGAGATGGAGCTGGTTGTGAAAAAAGATCCGATTATGCCCGCTGCCTGGCATATTAGAATGGAAAAAATGAGTTTTAACAGGTTAAATTTGGTCATAACGAACTCCTAATTGTTCAGTTAAAACAGCAATATTTCGCCGCTTTTACGGCAGACGACGGTTCTTGGGAACCCATTATAATCTTCCATCACTTCTATTGGTTCGAGATTTGAATCATACTGCACGAGATCAATTACGCCGCTCTTTTGGCTCCAACCTATTTCGGTTATAAAAATCCCATGCTGTTTCAACATTGTTTCAATCGGGATACAGTCTTCCACATCGAATCCCGGGATGGGAAGGATCCTTTTCAGAAAATCCAGGCCGTCATTTCCGCCAAGAAAAGCGATATCCGGTTCCCAGTTTACTATTTCCCTTTGCAGTCCGATGTAATCCTTCTCCGGGACATATGGAGGATTTGTTACGATAAGATCGAAGATAGGTTCCTGTTTGAAAAAGGTGGTGGCGTCTCCATTTACAAACCTCACTCTCTTCTGGACTTCGTTGATCTCGGAATTCACGGTTGCGGTTTGAAGCGCCGATAAACTTATATCCACTCCGATAACGATTGATTTGGGGAATTCGGCGGCAAGGGTGATGCCAACGGCTCCGCTGCCGGTCCCCAGGTCGAGTATGGTCAGATATTCATAGATCGTGAAATATTTTTTTGCAGCCTCGATTATAAACTCAGTCTCCGGGCGGGGTATGAAGACATCTTTGTTGAGGATGAATTTTCTGCCATAGAAATCCCACTCGCCGAGAATATATTGCAGCGGCTCTCCATTCTGTCGTCGCTCGATGAGAGATATAAATTCCGACGCCATGCTTTCCGGCAACGTTTCATAATAGGATGCCACCAATTCCGACGAGTTCATGCCTGTCAGATGGCACAGCAGTATGCGGGCGGTTCTGAATGGGTCCACATCGGCGGAGCCGCTTTCATTCAGCTTTTTCGCCCCCATGCTCAATGCTTCTTTTATTGTTAATGCAGGCATTTTTTCGACCTTTGGCGAATTAATAATGAAATAGCATTTATTATCTCAACCGCCGCTTATAACCTACGGAAAAAAATTACATTTTATCCAGGTTTTCCCTGAGTTTTTCCTCAAGGAAAAAACGGTGAAGGTCCTCGGAGAACTTATCGAGACCTCCGTCAAGCACGCTTTCAAGCTGGTGCAGGGTAAGGCCGATACGGTGATCCGTGACCCTGCTTTGCGGAAAGTTATACGTCCGGATTTTCTCGCTCCTGTCGCCTGTGCCGATCTGGTTTTTTCTTTCTGCTGCCATGGCTTCATGTTGTGCCATTGCCTTGGCTTCATAAAGCCTGGAACGCAGAACCTTCATCGCCTTTTCTTTGTTCTTGATTTGGGATTTTTCGTCCTGGCAGGTAACGACCAGGCCCGTAGGAAGGTGAGTGATCCTGATGGCTGAATAAGTTGTGTTCACGCTTTGACCGCCTGGACCCGTGGAGCAAAATCTGTCTATGCGAAGGTCTTTTTCTTCTATATGAATTTCAACTTCTTCCACTTCCGGCAGCACCGCTACGGTAACCGCTGAAGTGTGAATCCTGCCGCTTGCCTCGGTCTTCGGAACGCGCTGAACCCTGTGGACGCCGCTTTCGTAGCGCAGGAGTTTATATGCCTCTTTACCGCTGACGAGACTGATTATTTCCTTGATCCCGCCGACGCCTGTATAATGCGAGTCCATAATCTCGATCTTCCACCCGTTTTTTTCAGCATATCGGGTGTACATACGGAACAGGTCGGCGGCAAAAAGCGAAGCCTCGTCTCCGCCCGTTCCTGCGCGGATTTCCAGTATGGCGTTTCCCTTTTCTTTCGGGTCTTGAGGGACGAGCGAAAGCTCCAGTTTGCCCATAAGGTCTTCTTTTTCGCTGTTTAGGGCGGTGAGTTCTTCCCCGGCAAGGGCGAGCATCTCGGGATCGGTTTCCGCGCCGTTTAATATAATCTCGGTATCGGCGATTCTTTGTTCGATTTGCCGATATGTTTTAAATAGCTTGACTGCCGGCGTGATCTCGGTGTATTCGGCGACGATTTTTTTATATTTTTCCTGGTTGGTAAGGATCTCCGGTTCCGCAAGAAGCTTGGTTAACTCTTCATGCTTTCGCTCGAGTTCCTCCAGTTTTTTTATCATCGTTGCTCCTTAAACCCTTGTCCGGGGCGGAAGAATCCATTTTAATTTCATAAGTCCTGGATTTTCTGGATGTGTCATTTTCGCGCTCGAGGACCTCTCTGACAGCGGAGATCGCCACTTCCAGCTGGCGGTTGTCCGGCGCTTTTGTCGTTATTTTCTGCAGCCATAAGCCCGGCAGCATCATCGCCTTGACTAATGATTTATCCATATGTCTTGACCCGAAACGCATTATCTCGTAAGTTACAGCCGCGATAAAAGGCAGCAGCGCTATTCTCATGGATAGTTTGATCAAGAAAGGCAATTCCGGGTCTATGCTCAGAAAGAAAAAAAGACTGATTACGAATACGAGGATCAGAAAATTGGTTCCGCAGCGCGGATGGAGGGTTCCATATTTCTTTGCGTTTCTGACATTCAGTTCTTTGCCAGCCTCATAAGTGAATACAACCATATGCTCTGCGCCGTGAAATTGGTACATCCTGCGGATATCTTTCATAAAGCCGAATCCCCACATCACAGCTATCAAGATTAAAATTTTTGCGCTCGCATCAACGAGGTTAAAGGCGAGCGTGTTGGAAAAAAGCGGATTCCATTTTTTAAAAATGCCCGCGATCGCAAGAGGCAGGGCCTTATAGAGAAAAATAGTCAGGAACAACGCGATGCTTATGGAAAAAACGAGCTCGAAGGATGATAATCCCTGGGATTTCGCCTTCTTTTTCCTGTTTTTCTCCCTGCTCTTTTTCTCTGTGGGTTTCTTTGCGACTGAGCCTGCCGATTCTTCTTCATAAAAGGAAGCTGAAAAATTGATCGCTTTCATACCGAGAACGAACGTGGAACCTAAGGCAGCGACGCCGCGAAAACAGGGCTTTTTCCAGATGGAATTGCTTCGGCGTTTTTTGAGCCCCTCGCTTTTAACCACGATATCGCCGTTTCTTTTCCGCACAGCCACAGCAAAAGCCCTGGGGGAACGGATCATTATTCCCTCGACGACCGCTTGTCCGCCGATAGTCTCAGGGCGGCTGACCGAATCTTGTATTTTCTTTTTCATGGCATTATTTTCGGATAAAACAAATCCCCTTATTTCCACCGAGCTTCAGGGATATTTAGCCCGAGAAATAAAGGGATTCTTAAAAAAAATGCTATTGTTCAGATTTAATAGCGTATTTCCTTCTGAACCTTTCCACGCGGCCGGCAGTATCAACGAGTTTCTGCTTGCCGGTGAAGAAGGGATGACAATTTGAACAAATATCTAATTTTAAGTCTTTTTTTGTAGAACGGGTTTTCCAGCTCGCGCCGCAGGCGCAAGTCACGTTCACATCAAAATACTCCGGATGTAAATCTTTTTTCATTTCAGCATCTCCGTTTCCAATATTTCTCGCTTCAGAGCGTGATAATATAATTCATAAGCGGATAAAATGCAATACCTATCTTGATTTGCCCATGGATTCAAGGAAATCGGCATTTGTTTTGGTTAGCGAGAGTTTATCAATAAGAAGCTCCATCGCCTCGACGCTTGACAACGGATGCAGAACCTTCCTGAGTATGCGGATACGGTTCAATTCGTTTTCGGGAACAAGAAGCTCTTCCTTACGGGTTGCCGACGGCGCGATGTCTATTGCAGGGAAGATTCTCTTCTCCATCAATTTTCTTGTCAGCGAGATTTCCATATTGCCGGTGCCTTTGAATTCTTCGAAGATGACGTCATCCATACGGCTACCGGTATCTATAAGGGCGGTTGCGATTATTGTAAGGCTGCCTCCTTCCTCGACATTTCGCGCAGAGCCGAAAAATCTTTTCGGCCGCTGGAGAGCGTTGGCATCGAGACCGCCGGACAGTACTTTGCCGCTCGGCGGCTGGATTGCGTTATACGCTCTGGCGAGCCTTGTGATCGAATCGAGAAGGATTACGACATCTCTTCTATGCTCGACGAGCCGCTTGGCTTTTTCAAGGACAATCTCGGAAACCTGCACATGGCGGGAGGCCGGTTCGTCAAAAGTCGAGCTTATCACTTCACCCTTGACATTGCGGAGCATATCGGTGACTTCTTCCGGTCTTTCATCGATGAGAAGGACGATGAGGTACACTTCCGGGTAATTCTTGATGACGCTGTTCGCAATGCATTGAAGCAGGGTGGTTTTTCCGGTGTAGGGCTGCGCCACGATCATCCCGCGTTGTCCTTTGCCGATAGGTGTAAGGAGATCCAGCACTCTGGCTGATATATTTCTTGAATCTCCGTCCTCGAGCCTCATTCTTTCAAGGGGATACAAGGGCGTGAGGTTGTCAAAATGAATTCTGTCTCTCAGGTCTTCCGTCGGAGCAAAGTTAACCGCTTCCAGTTTGAGAAGCGCGAAATATCTTTCGCCTTCCTTCGGGGGTCTCACCTGGCCGGATACGGTATCCCCGGTCCGGAGCTCGAAGCGTCTGATCTGAGATGGCGATACGTATATATCATCGGGGCTCGGCAGGTAATTGTAATCCGGCGCCCTGAGAAAACCGAATCCGTCCGGTAAAACTTCGAGAACCCCTTCAGCGAAAATAAGGCCGTTTTTTTCTGTTTGAGCCTGAATTATGCTGAAGATCAGTTCCGATTTCGGCATTCCGCTTGCGCCTTCGACGCTAAGCGAATGCGCTATATCTATCAACTCGTGAATGTTCTTTTCCTTCAATTCTGAAATGTTCATATATCCTTCTCCTTTACCTTAATCTGGCTTCTATCTCTTTGATAAGTTCATTCCTGCCCTGGCCCGTTACCGCCGAAAAGAAAAGCGGCATTTTGCCGTCAGCACCGTTAAAATCCTTTGTATTCTCCAACCACATGCTATGAAGATGCGCCCTGGTCACTTTATCTGTTTTGGTTGCAACGATTACAACTGGAACATTATAGCTGTCGAACCAATTTTTCATCTCAATGTCGGATGCGAAAGATTTATGCCTTCCGTCGACAATCAGCACCGCAAGTTTTATGTTTTCTCTGCCCGTCAGATAATTATCAACCATCTTTTTCCAGGTTTCCCGCTGGCTCTTCGATACCTTTGCATAGCCATAACCTGGAAAATCGACCATATATAGCTTGTTATCAATTTTGAAAAAATTCAGCGCCCTTGTTTTTCCTGGCTGCTTGCTTACCTGAGCGGCCTTGCGAGAGCCAAGCAGCGTATTGATTAGGCTTGATTTTCCAACATTGGAGCGGCCGACAAAAATAATCTCCGGAAGGCCGTCCTTCGGCAAATCCTTGACTTTGTAAACGCTCCCCCAGAACTGATAGTTTCTGAAGCTCGACATCTTAGGCTATATCTTATCCATAAAAAAAGCAAGCTTTTTCGTTGATCAAAATCAGACAGGATTGTCTATAGCGGATATCGGTCGTTCAGTGAGCTATACCGTCGTCCGCTCTTGTCTCTTTTTTCTTCAGCTTTTCAACATCCTGAATTGGTGCGGGTTTAGTCTCGAGAGCCTTCTCGACCACTTCCCCCACATTATCTACAAGATGAATCTTGATATCTTTTCTTATCTCCGGCGGGATATCCTCAATATTTTTCTCGTTTTCCAACGGAATGATTATCTCCGTGATACCTGCGCGGTGGGCGGCAAGAACCTTTTCCTTAAGCCCTCCGATGGGCAGAACCTTGCCTCTTAGCGTTATTTCACCCGTCATTGCAATCTCGTTGCGCACGGGGATTTTCGTGAAAGCTGAAACGAGCGCGGTTGCCATCGTTATTCCAGCAGACGGTCCGTCTTTCGGTATCGCCCCCTCGGGTACATGGATATGTATGTCTGTTTTTTTGAAGATATCGCTCGGGATTCCGTACTCGATGGATTTCGACCGGACGTATGTCAAGGCCGCCTGAGCTGACTCCTGCATAACGTCGCCCAACTGCCCTGTAAGCTTCAGTTCCCCTTTTCCGGGCATTAGCATACATTCCGTAGAGAGAAGCTCCCCTCCCATTTCCGTCCAGGCGATGCCCATCACCAGCCCGACTTCGGCTTTGTGTTCTTTTTCTAATTTGCGGTACTTCGGGATTCCGAGATATTCCTCGACCTTGTTTTCAGTGATTTTAACGCTGTCCTTGATGGATTTCGAAATAAACTGCCGCGCCAGCTTCCGGAAGATGGATGCGATGGAACGTTCGAGGTTTCTTACCCCGGCTTCACGGGTATATTTTTCAATGATGTACTTGATGGCATCCGGCGTGAAAGAGATTTTCTTCTTGCCGAGTCCGTGCTCTTTCAATTGCTTTTTAATGAGGAATTGTTCCGCGATTTGTATCTTTTCGAGCTCAGTGTATCCGGGAAGATTTATTACCTCCATCCGGTCCAACAACGCTCTCGGAATAGGGTGGGGGACGTTTGCGGTAGTTATGAACATCACTTCAGAGAGGTCGAATTCGGCATCGAGATAATGATCGAGAAACGAATGGTTCTGCTCCGGGTCAAGGACTTCAAGAAGGGCAGCCGACGGATCTCCCCGGAAATCGGTGCTCATTTTGTCCACTTCATCCAGCAGGAAAACAGGATTCATCGTTCCAGCTCTTTTTATCATTTGTATAATTCTGCCCGGAAACGCTCCGATGTATGTTCTGCGGTGTCCCCTGATCTCCGCCTCATCCCGGACGCCACCCAGAGAAAGTCGGACGAATTTTCTTCCAGTGGAACGGGCGATTGAACTTGCGAGCGAGGTCTTGCCGACACCCGGAGGGCCGACGAAACAAAGGATCGAACCTTTCTGTTTTTTGACCAGCTGCCTTACTGCCAGGAACTCGAGAATACGTTCCTTGGGTTTCTCGAGCCCGTAATGGTCGGTATTTAAAATTTCTTCCGCCTTTTTAAGGTCCCTTTTTTCCCTCGAACGCTTGTTCCACGGCATAAAAATGAGCCAGTCGAGGTAATTTCTGGATACGGTGGCTTCCGCGGACATCGGCGGCATTGCTTCGAGCTTGTCGAGTTCCTGAATCGCCTTCTCTTTTACCTTATCGGGCATTCCGCTTTTATCCATGCTCTGGCGCAGCTGCTCGATCTCATCAACCTTCTCCTTGCTCTTGCCGAGTTCCTTCTGTATTGCCCTGATTTTTTCGTTCAGGTAATATTCCTTCTGGGCTTTCTCCATCTGTTTCTTGACTTCGTCATTGATCTTCTCATCGAGCAGAATTTTTTCTATCTCTATGTCGAGGATGTTGTTCAGTTTAGTCAATCTCAGGCGCGGATTGATGGTTTCGAGCAGTTCCTGTTTTTGCTTGATGTCGATGTTCAAGTGAGATGAGATGGAATCGGCAAGTTTGTCGGCATCGGTTTCCTTCATGGAAGCGACGAGGACATCAGAATTTATATTCTGGCTGATCTTGAGGTACTGTTCGAGCTTCTCGATGATTTCGCGGATAAGGGCCGGCGGAACCTCCGACAGCTCTGGTTTGGATTTCAGGGCTTCCGCTATGACTTCGAAGTACGGCTTGGCGTTATCATTAAAATCTATGATTCGTGCCCTGTAGAGACCCTCGACGAGCACTTTCACATTGCCGTTAGGCATCTTCAGGCTTTGCACAATCTTCGCGATTACGCCCACGAGGAAGATGTCTTCCTTCGTCGGTTCGTTGATCAAGGCGTCTTTCTGAGCGCTTAAGAAAATCTTTTTCTCATTTTTTAGAGCATATTCCAGGGCTAATATGGATTTATCTCTTCCGACGAAAAACGGGACCATCATCATCGGGAAAACGACCAAGTCCCTCATCGGCAGCAGGGGCAAAGTTTCATATACTTCTTTATTCTCTTTCATTTTATGCCTTTTAAATTACTTATATCATGAATGAAACGGGAATCAAACAGGCTAAACGGCCTTCTTCTCTCTCATCATTATCCCGTCTTTCAGTTTATTAACTACGTCTGCGTCAATAATACATTCCTTGACGTCTTTTTCCGAAGGGAGTCTATACATTAGATCGAGCATAAAATCTTCCATTATAGCTCGAAGGCCCCGCGCTCCAATTTTTCTTTCCAGGGCGAGGACGGCGATCCTGTCCATTGCATCGTCTGTGAAAATAAGATTGACCCCTTCGAACTCGAAGAGTTTCTGATACTGCTTGACAAGTGCATTCTTCGGTTTTGCAAGGATCGTCAGAAGCGCCTCTTTGCTGAGGTTGTGCATCGTCGCGGTGATCGGAAGCCTTCCTACAAACTCCGGGATCAAGCCGTATTTGATAAGATCCTGCGGTTCGACCATCGAAAGAATTTCATCGTCCGTCAGTTTTTTCGCGTCTTCTTTCGCTGTGTGAAAACCGAGGGTGCGGGCGCCGAGCCTGCGCCGGATTATTTTTTCCAGGCCGATGAAAGCCCCGCCGGCGAGAAAGAGTATATTAGTCGTATCTATTTGATAAAATTCCTGATGCGGATGTTTGCGCCCGCCCTGAGGCGGGACATTTGCGACGGTCCCCTCAAGGATTTTTAAAAGCGCCTGCTGCACTCCCTCGCCCGATACGTCTCTTGTTATCGAGGGGTTCTCATCTTTTTTGCTTATCTTATCCACTTCGTCTATGTAAATAATCCCTTTTTCAGTTTTATCGAGGTCATATCCGGAAGCCTGGAACAGTTTTAATACGATGTTCTCCACGTCTTCGCCGACATATCCTGCCTCGGTTAATGTCGTTGCGTCCACCATGGCAAACGGAACGCTAAGGCACTTGGCGAGCGACCGGGCGATCAAGGTCTTTCCGGTTCCGGTAGGGCCAAGCAACAGGATGTTGCTCTTGTTCAGCTCGACATCGTCCCGTTTTTCATTGTAGAAATCCACGCGTTTATAGTGGTTGTAAACAGCGACGGCGATTTTTCTCTTCGCATCTTCCTGTCCGATGACGTACTGGTCAAGAAAGGTCTTGATTTCCGCAGGTTTCGGAATTCCGAGCCTTGCTTTCGATTTTTCCTGGATTCTCTCCTCGGTGATGATTTCGTTGCAGATCTCGACACACTCGTCGCAGATATAGACGTTCGGGCCGGCTATAAGCTTTTTTACTTCTTTCTGGCTCTTATTACAAAAGGAGCATTTCAGACTTTTAAAAGCTTCTGTTCCTTTAGCCATCATTAACCTCTAAGGTTTGAAAAACTCTTTTCAGCGGCTGACGATGATTTCATCTATCAATCCGTAATTTTTTGCAGCCTCAGCCGTAAGTATGAGCTGCCGGTCGGTGTCCACCTCGATTTGCCCGATGGGTTGGCCAGTGTTTTCCGACAGTATCTTGGTGAGCTCCGTCCGTAAACGTAAAAGCTCTCTTACCTGTATGTCAATATCCGTCGCCTGTCCGTTAAGTTTTCCCGTCGGCTGATACAGAGAGAAACGTGAATGGGGAAGGGCGAATCTTTTGCCTTTCGTCCCAGAGCAGACCAGAAGAGCCGCGATTTCTCCCGCTTCGCCGTAACACAGGGTGCGGATCGCAGGTTTAACCAGCTTCATCGCATCGAAAACCGCCAAGCCGGAGCAAACCTCTCCTCCGGGGCTGTTTATATAGACTGCAATCTCTTTCTCCGGGTCTTCCGCTTCAAGGTAGAGCAATTGGGCGACGGCAAGGTTCGCCATATGAGAGTCAATCTCCTCGCCGATCATTACTATGCGGTCTTTCAAGAGGCGAGAAAATATATCATATGAGCGTTCGCCACGCCCGTCCTTTTCAACTACAATCGGCACCAGGTTCATCAGTTTCATCCAATTTTAATATGGTTTATTTCAAACAGAAAATCAACTGTTTTGCCAAAAAGTATATCGAATTTTATCGCTCTTATTTCGCCTGTTTTTTCGAGATGCTCGCGAAATTTAGCGACATTCTGTTTACTATCTTCGGCGATCTTCTTTATCTTTTCTTCAACTTCGGCGTCAGGGACCGTAATATTCGCCTTCTCGGCAATCTTGCTCAGCAGGATTCCCCTTGCCACGGCCTTTTCCGCGTCCGGCCTGACTTTCTCCCGCATTTTATCCCAATCAATTTTATCGAGAGGAAGCTGTAATCTGGAGTTCATTGACTGCACAACGGCGTTATACAGCATGGACTTGACCTCATCCTCAATCATTGTGCGGGGCACCTCGAACGGATTTTTTTCGCGCAGCTGATGGAACATCTCATCCGCCGTATTGGAACGCTCTTCGCGCAATTTTCTTTGCTCGAGAGAGGTCTCGAGTTCGCTTTTAAGCTTGTCCAGGCTCTCGAAATCGCCAAGGCTTCTGGCAAAATCGTCATTTACCTCGGGGAGTTTAATGAACCTGATGTCTTCCACCTTGATGTGGAAACTGATCTTTTTATCCTGCAGGTTCTTGCCGAGCTTATCGGTATCGACCTTGATCTCGAAAGTTTTTTCTTCCTCTTTCTTCATGCCGATCAGGTTCTTGTCGAAATTTGAATGTTCCTTCTTATCCGTCGGGATGAGGTATCTCATATTTTTTATATCGTGTGTATGATCGTGCTTGGGTTCGTCGACATAATCATAGTTGCCGCTAAGGATGACTTCATCGCCTTTCTCGATTCCCCTGTCTTCCACCGGAAGCGACTCGGCCGCGCTGAACCTCAGCTGTTCCATCTCCGCGTCTATATCCTCGCTTTTTATCTTTATTTTTTTAGGGGATAGATTTAAGGAATCATATCCTTGCACCTCGAATTTGGGTTCCACCTCATATTCGATAATAAATGTCAGCTGCCGGCCGAGCTGATAATCTGCCTTCTTTAGAACGGGAGAGGCTATCGGTTGAGCCTCAGCGTCTTTGAAAAACTTCTCCACCTCTATATTCACAACCTTTTCGATAAGGTTGTCCTCTATCTCCTTCTTGAAGCGTCCCTTGACGATATCCCGCGGAATTTTTCCTTTACGGAAACCATCCAGTTTTACGGAATTTGAAAAATCAGCGATAATTTTCTTTTCTTCCTGCTGCGTGTCTTCAACAGGAACGATAAAAGACGCTTCGCGGAGCACCTGGCTCAATTCTTTCGTCTCTATCTTCGATGCCGTGTTATCTGCCATAATATATCATACACTCCTGTCAGTGGTTTTATTCGTAATCGGATTGCGAGGCCAAGATCAACCTCGAAACAGTTGATTCCGAAAAAATGTATTATATGTTATTTGAATCAGCATTCAATATTAAAATTCAAGTTCCGGCTTAGATTGAATTCATAAATCATATCATAAACTGAACTTGAAATGCGATTTCAACACGGCGGTTTAACCATAATCTGTAATCGTTCAACTATGAGCCGAGTGAAAACATAATATCTATATCATCGGGTGATTATCCGGTCAATCATGAGCAGCAACAGGGGCACCAGTGAGTTCAAAATGTTTGTCAAAGGCATATGTCGAAATCCCTAATTTCCGTATGGTTTTTTATTTCTTCCGAAGATATTTTCGAATCCAATTCCTTTCTTATGTCTTCAATTTCTTCAGGAGACAAACTGCTTTTTTTAATTAGGGCGATGATGATATTTTTCCTGGAGTCGTAGCCGGCTTTATCAAGAAGCGCGCGCAATTCTTCCTCGATGCACCGGCTCTTTGCGGCGATGGGGAAATAATGATAGTTTCGCCCCTGATTCGTAAAACCGATCATTTTTTTCGTCATCAGCCTGTTTAATAAGGTTTTTACGGTCTTAGGGTTCCATCCGGTTTCAGGAATTACTGCTTCGATGATCTGTCTTGCTGTAGTTGACGGTTTTTCCCAGATGATCTTCATCACGCGCCATTCAGCATCAGAAATTTTAGATTTTAAGGCCATTAAAAAGGACCTCTACAACAAAAGGATTACATATGTAATCCTTATTAGATTACAACTGTAATCTTCTTCTGTTAATTTGTCAAGCGTATTTTAATGAACATTTACAAAGCTATCAGCAGGCTGTTGTCCAAATAAAAAGCAGTCATATTCAAGGATACTGTGAAGATCCACAGGCGAATACCTTCTTATAATATTAATTATCTATTAAAGTTAAAACCTTTGAATAAACGGATTTTCCATCATTCAGAATGGCACTTCGAATGGAGGCTCGCGAAGAATCCCCAGGATTCATCGGGGATTTCCCTTCGGGGCTTTCTTCGGAAAGACAACAAGCTATGGTTTTTCAAAGATACCCCGTTTAAAGTCAAGTTAATTTTTCTGATATTGGTATTTCTCTTAAGGGAAGAAAGGAAA
>Ga0315293_10000917_pt1 | contig 28170 bp, 30 predicted proteins | sample YL17G13_20_MG_FD_203071 | JGI IMG/M metagenome (GOLD analysis project Ga0315293, IMG submission 203071) | Sediment microbial communities from Yellowstone Lake, YNP, Wyoming, USA - YL17G13_20 | ecosystem: Environmental > Aquatic > Freshwater > Lake > Sediment | place: USA: Wyoming | collected...
GACTCAATCTTTGCTTTCAGCGCTTCCTTATTCTTCGCCGAGCGGATTCGGCCGATCGTGAGATGTGCTGCAAAGGGCCGAGTCTCTTTTGCGAAACCGAGTTTCGAAAGCGCCTCATCGACTTTTGCGGCAAGCTCAGTCGACTCTTTCGCGCCTTTGTCGAGCCCGATCCAGATCACCCGGGGGAATTCTATATTCGGGAACGCACCGATATCTTTTATTGACAGCTCAAATGATGCGGTAGTCTTCGCGATCTCATCGAGCGCAGCCTTTACATTTTCGCATTTCTCCTCAGGGATCTCGCCAAGGAATTTTAATGTTAAATGGATATTCTCTGGAGTAACCCATTTGACATCTGCGCCGGCGTATTTTAGGTGAGATTGGGCCTGGGCGAGAGATTCTTTGATTTCGCTGGAGAGTTCGATAGCGATAAATGTGCGCATGAAAGTTATCCACAAAGTAGCGCACCCTTAAGGGTGCGCTACTTAAACGTTTCTTCTAATCAAATCGAGCGCTGCCTGCGTTGCCTGAAACTTGACTTCTTCACGTGAGCCCTTAAAACGAAACTCTCTGACAAATGGGGCCTGGTCCTTCATGTCGAAGGCGATGTAAACGAGGCCCACAGGTTTATTCCTCGTTCCGCCGGTAGGCCCAGCAATGCCGGTTATACCTATCCCGATATCGGTCCCGGCGAGGATCCGTATCCCTGAAGCCATCTGGCAGGCGACTTCCTTCGAAACCGCGCCGAATTTCATCAGCACCTTTTCATCAACGCCCAACCTGGCAACTTTAACCAGGTTAGAATAGGCGACTATACCAATCGTAAAGTATTTTGAGCTTTCGCTTACATCTGTCATTCTACCGGAGAGAAGGCCGCCAGTGCAGGATTCCGCAACAGCGATAGTCTTCTTTTTCGAGATCAGGAGCTCGCCCACGGCGCTTTCGAGCGTATCGTCGTCATAGCCGAAAATATAGCCTTTTAAACGCGCGCTGATCTTCTTTTCGATCTTCCTGATGGCGCCTAGGGCGATCTTTTCGTTCTTTGCCTTCGACATTATCTTCAGATCGACCTCGCCAAGCTTTGCATAGATACCTACAGTGGTCGGCGGCTTCAGTTCCAGGAGGTCTTTTACTACTTTATTGACCTGCGATTCGGCCAGTCCCGTTATCTTTATCGTGCGAGTTTTTAAGGTCCAGGATTCGTGGTTATCTACAGCGTAGCGCACCCTTAAGGGTGCGCTACTAAGGTAGGGCAGGATATCGTCTTCGAACATCGGATTCAATTCTCTGGGCGGGCCGGGGAGGCATATGATCACCTTACCTTCATGATCTATTACCAGGCCGGGCGCTGTGCCGACGCGGTTTTTTATCCATTTTATGCGCACCTTCCCGATGAACTTGGAAAGCGTCTCGATCGTAATGTCGTCGACGGTGGGGCCGAGGCCGCCGGTCGTGATGACGATGTCGGATCGATTTAGGGCCTCTTTGAGAGATTCGACCAGCCGCCGCGGATTGTCGCCGACCACAGAGGTGTTATAGACGTCGATGCCTGACTCAGCGAGTTTTTGGGAAAGGAATGCGGTGTTCGTATTCAGGATGTGTCCTAGCAGCAGCTCGGTGCCGATGGAGATGATCTCTGCGTTCATATGGCCATTATACTTTTTTTAAAAAATAGTTGCAATAATTTTCGTGAAAAAAGCATCTATATAGTAGGGGCGGCTGTAAGCTGAAAGCACAAATTGCCTTTACACAAAGGGGGTGATATATGTATAATATAGTTTCAAATGTAATATAATCGTGTATTGATGCCAAAAAAACGATAAAAAAAGGAGATTTGCAATGGTAAAAGGTAATCCGAAGGAGAAGGAAGACGTAAGGTGCGAGAAGGAGGCGTCAAAGGACGCCACTGCGGCCGAGAAGCAGAAGTTGGCGGACCAGAAGACAAAGGCGCTCGACCTGGCGCTCGAACATATAGAGAAGCAGTTCGGGAAGGGCTCGATAATGAAACTCGGCCAGGATTTCAAGCTCGACGTGCCGGCGATATCGACCGGCTCCACAGCTGTGGATATAGCGCTGGGCGTTGGCGGTGTGCCGCGCGGCAGGGTGATCGAGATATTCGGGCCGGAATCGAGCGGGAAGACGACGCTCACTTTGAGCATAATCGCGAATGCCCAGAAGCTGGGCGGGACTGCGGCGTTCATAGATGCAGAGCATGCCTTCGATCCTGGATACGCGAAAATCGTCGGTGTAAATCTCGACAATCTCTTAATGTCGCAGCCGGATACGGGCGAGCAGGCCCTGGAGATCGCTGAGACGCTGGTGAAGTCAAATGCGATCGATATCATCGTGATCGATTCAGTCGCTGCCCTCACCCCGAAGGCGGAGCTCGATGGCGAGATGGGCCAGTCGCATATGGGGCTGCAGGCGCGGCTCATGAGTCACGCGCTGCGCAAACTCTCGGGTGCCATCGCAAAGTCAAGGACATGTGTCATATTCATCAACCAGATCCGCGAGAAGATCGGGGTCATGTTCGGGAACCCTGAGACGACGCCGGGCGGCAGGGCGCTCAAATTTTACGCGTCTGTGAGGATAGATTTAAGGCGGATAGCGTCGCTCAAGAAGGATGAGGTAGCCGTCGGTAACCGCGTCAGGGCATCGATCGTGAAGAATAAGGTAGCGCCGCCGTTCAGGAAAGCAGAGTTCGACATAATGTTCGACGAAGGCATCTCCAAGTCAGGATCAGTCCTCGACATGGCCGAGACATACGGCGTAACGCAGAAGTCCGGCGCATGGGTCGTTTACGGCGAGGATAAACTGGGGCAGGGCAAAGAGAACGCGCGCACATTCCTGAAAGAAAATCCGAAGGTGATGGCGAAGATAGAGAAGGAAGTGCTGGAGAAGGCATTGAAATAGAGAAGGGGTAAGGGGAACGGGATACGGGATACGTAACCCGCTTCCCGTAACCCGTAACCCAAATGGAACCCGACAAAGTAAAAGCCCGTGCCACGAACAATGCATACGCCCTCCTGCGACAGCGGCCGAGGAGCGAATTCGAGATACGCGAGCGGCTCAAATTAAAAGGATACGGCGGGCCGGTGATCGAATCTGTCGTTGAGGGCTTGAGGCGCGCAGGCGAGATCGACGACGCCAGGTTCGCGAAGTTATGGGTCGATGAGCGGATGCGGCTAAATCCGGCCGGCGATGTAGTATTGCGCCATGAGCTTAAAGTGAAAGGTCTGCCTGTACAGCTTATCGAGCGAGCGCTGGACGAGAAGAACAAGAATTACGACGAATACGAGATCGCTTTGAGCATGGCGGGAGACCGGTTTGAGCGATTGAAGAAACTTGACCGCAAGAAAGCGCTGAAACGATTATACGATTTTCTTTTGAGGCGGGGATTTAAATACGAAACGGTGCGGAGAGTGGTAGAAAATATAGCTGGCAGGGATACGGGATACGGTGAACGGGATACGTAAAATTTTTCCGTTACCCATATCCCGTTACCCGTAACCCTAATATGAAAACTGACGATATAAGGGAATCTTTTCTGGAGTTTTTTAAGTCCAAGGGCCACACGATAGTGCCGAGTGATTCGCTCGTGCCCAGAGACGACCCGACGCTTCTATTTACAGGAGCCGGGATGAACCAGTTCAAGGAGAAATTCCTCGGCCGCAATATAACTTATAAGCGCGCGGCATCGAGCCAGAAGTGCCTGCGTACGGGCGACCTTGAGAATGTCGGGAAGACCGCCGGACACCACACGTTCTTTGAAATGCTCGGCAACTTCTCCTTTGGAGATTATTTCAAGAAGGATGCTATTCTATGGGCGTGGGAATATTTTACTAAGGTGCTGAAGATCGACTCAGGCCGATTATGGGCTTCGGTCTATAAAGATGACGCCGAAGCGTACAAGATATGGAAGGACGACATAAAGATCCCTGAAAAGAAGATAATGAAATTTGGCGAGAAGGAGAACTTCTGGCCGTCGGAGGCGCCGACGAAAGGGCCTAACGGGCCTTGCGGGCCGTGTTCGGAAGTTTTTTACGATTACGGCAAAGATGTCGGATGCAAGAAAGGGACTTGCACGCCTGCATGCGATTGCGGAAGGTTCGTCGAAGTGTGGAACATGGTGTTTACGCAGTTCGATCGCCAGTCGGACGGGACGTTGAAACCTTTGCCGGCAAAGAATATCGATACGGGGATGGGCTTAGAGCGCCTCGCATCGGTAATGCAGGGCGTGTGTAGCAATTTTGAAATCGATGTGTTTGCGCCGTTAGTGACTGAAATAGAAAAGATAGCACGTCTGGGTAACGGGGTACGGGTAGCGGGTAACGAAAAACGTAACCCGTATCCCGTAACCCGCTACCCGAAGCTAAACGCGATAGCCGACCATATCCGCGCGGTGACGTTCTGCATAGCCGACGGCGTAATGCCGTCGAATGAAGAGCGCGGCTATGTGGTGCGTAAACTCATCAGGCGGGCTATGACGCACGGCCACGACCTCGGCATAAAAGAGACGTTCCTGTATAAACTCGTCTCTACCGTAAGTGAAGTGATGGGCAATGCGTATCCGAGCTTGAAGGCGAAGCGGGAAGACGTCGCGCAGATAATAAAGAAGGAAGAAGAAAATTTCTTTATCGTCATCCAGACACAGCTTCCCAAGGTAGCGGAGGCGTTTGAAAAGATACGGAAGGATAAAGCGGACGCCGGGCTCGCAGAAACAGCATTCAATTTTTACGATACTTACGGTATGCCTTACGATATGCTTGAGGATATTGCCGAGAAGTTTGATCTAAAGATCGATAAAGACGCATTTGAAAACCTTCTCGAGAAACAGAGGGCGAAGTCGCGCGCGAAGACGAAGATAAAGGGCGAGATATTCTCGGAGACGTTTGCCAAGAAGGTTGAGGCATTGGGGCTTAAGACGGAATTCCTGGGATACGAAAAGGCGCACGCGGATGCCAAAGTGGTCGCGGTCCTGGACGGCGGCGAGGTGATACTCGATAAGACGCCGTTCTACGGAGAATCGGGCGGGCAGGTGGGCGATTGGGGCAAGATCGAGACGCAGTCAGGCGCGATGGAGGTCGAGGACGCCAAGAAGATAGGCAGCACCATTGTCCACATTGGCAAAGCCCTGCGGGGCAAGATTGTGAAAGGTGAGGCCGCGAAGGTTTCCATTGACGAAGAGGCGCGCAGGAAAGTGGCCGCCAACCATACGGCTACGCATCTGATGCAGGCGGCATTGAGGAAGGTCCTGGGCGAACACGTCCATCAGACCGGCTCGCTCGTCGACAGCTCGCACCTCAGGTTCGACTTTACGCACATGAAGAAGATGGAGGAGCGTGAAATTTCGCGCGTCGAAGAGCTCGTGAACGGATGGGTGAAGACCGCGATGCCCGTCCACAAAAAAATAGAAGACCTTGAAGCGGCCCGGCGCGAAGGCGCGATGGCGCTATTCGGGGAAAAGTACGAGGATAAGGTGCGCGTCGTCTCTATAAAGGACATTTCGAAGGAATTATGCGGCGGGACGCACGTTGAAAATACTAAAGATATCGGCCTCTTCAAGATAACGAGCGAGAGCTCGATAGCCTCCGGCGTGCGCAGGATAGAAGCGGTGACGGGTGAGGCGGCGAAGAAATGGTTAGAAAAGCAATCCGAAACTCAAAACTCAAAGCTCAAAGCTCAGAAGGAAAAAGAGGAAGAAAAGAAGGTAATGGGATCGAAACTTCAGGAACAGATCAAAAAGATAGAGGATTTCATTGTCAGGGCTAAAACAGTAGGCGGCGTAAAAATTATAGTCGAGACGATCGACGGAATTAATATAGAGGGATTAAGGGCCTTGAGCGACAGGATAAAGGCAAAAGAAAAATCCGCGATAATCATACTTGCAACGAAGACTGAAGGTAAGGTATCGTTCATAGCATCGGTTACAGAAGACATAGCTAAAAAAGGAATTAGCGCCGGTGAATTGGCGAAAGAACTCGCCTCGCTCATCGGCGGCTCGGGCGGCGGCAAACCGAATTTTGCGCAGGGCGGAGGGAAAGACGCCTCGAAGCTGGAAGGCGCATTGAAAGATATAGTCGAAAGCATTGCGAAGAAGCTAGGAAAATAGCAGTAGCGCACCCTTAAGGATGCGCTACGTTGTGGATAACTTTAGGGAGACCTATTATGAAACTCGTCAGGGTGGGCAGTAAGCAATTCCAGAAACTTTGCGAACGCAATTCCGGCCGCAACAAACGCGTTGTAGAGAGCGTAAGGAAGATCATCGAGAACGTTAAGCTTGACGGCGACGATGCGGTCATAAAGTATACGAAAAAATTCGACAAGGTGAAGCTCTCTGCCAGGGAGCTTAAGGTCTCGGAGGGCGAGGTCTCCGGCGCTTATCAGGATATAAAGCCTGAGTTCGTCTCGACGCTCAAGATCGTATTGGAGAACGTCCAGAAATTCTATAAAAAGCAGCTGAAAAAATCATGGAAGATAAAAGATGCCGACGGCGTCCTCCTGGGCGAGAAGGTGATGCCGCTGGAGACCGTCGGCGTATACGTTCCGAGCGGGACCGTGCCGCTGGTCTCGAGCGTCTACATGACCGTCATCCCGGCAAAGATGGCGGGTGTCAAAAAGATAGTCCTTGTAACGCCGCCGAACCAGTACAAGTCGGTCGACCCGCACATACTGGTCGTCGCCGACCTGCTCAAAGTGAACGAGATCTATAAGATAGGCGGCGCTCAAGGGATCGCGGCGCTCGCGTTCGGCACGAAGACCGTCCCGAAGGTCGACAAGATAGTCGGCCCCGGCAACGCGTACGTCACCGAGGCGAAGCGGCAGGTCTTCGGATACTGCGATATCGACATGCTGGCAGGCCCGACCGAGGTCGTCATAATAGCGAATCATCAGTCGAATATAAATTTCGTAAAGGCGGACCTCGCGGCGCAGGCCGAGCACTTCATGGGGCTGTCGATACTTATTACGAATTCAAGGAAACTTGCGCAGGCCGTAAAGAAAGAGAATATGCCCGGCTACATAATCATCGTGAAGAATATGGACGAGGCGGCGGATGTATCTAACAGTTTAGCGGCCGAACATTTGCAGATACTGACGAACAATCCGAAAAGGATAGCGAGGAAGATAACGAACGCCGGCGCGATATTCCTGGGACCATATACGCCGGTCGCTGTCGGCGATTACGTCGCGGGGCCGAGCCACGTCCTGCCCACGGGCGGGAGCGCAAGGTTCTTTTCAGGCCTCAGCGCGTCCGATTTTTACAAGAGCTCGCACATAATTTCATATACAAAAAAAGCGCTCGAGAAGGTGCGCGAGCCGCTCGAGAAAGTGGCGGGCATTGAACATTTAACTAAACACTTGGATTCTGTGAAAGTGAGATTTGAATAGGCCTCGGTCTAAAGACCTCGGCACTTAGCCGACACCGTGGCTTAATAAACTTGGGGGATCGAATGGCAAAGAAGATACGCGGCGCTAACATAAAGCGTAAAACCACAGAGACCGACATATCCGGGAAACTGACGATCGACGGCGCAGGCAAGGCCGATATCAATACGGGCATAGGTTTTCTCGACCACATGCTTACTCTATTTACGTTTCATGGACTATTCGATCTTACACTGAAGGCAAAAGGCGACCTCAAGGTCGATGCTCATCACACGAACGAAGACGTGGCTATTTGTCTCGGTAAGGCATTCAAGGAAGCGCTCAGCGATTGTAAAGGCATCAAGCGTTACGGCTCTAAAGAAGTGCCGATGGACCTGGCCGCGGCTAAAGTAATGGTCGACATAGGCGGCAGATACGCTTTCGTATGGAAGACGCCGAAATACAGCGAAACGCTCGTTTCGGCAGAGCATTATGCCATAGGGGACGGAAAAGATTTTCTGGATACCTTTGCGAAAAGTGCGAATATCAATCTGCATGTCGAGATATATGCAGGTGAGGATACTCACCATGTCCTCGAGGCGGTATTCAAGGCGTTCGGCATAGCGCTGGACGAAGCGACGCAGATAGATGTGAGGAGAAAGGGAGTGCCGTCGACGAAGGGGACAATTGATTAAATTCGAAGCACGAAATCCGAAATACGAAACAAATTCTAATTTTCAAAATTTGAATTTCGGATTTGTTTCGGATTTCGATATTCGGATTTCGGATTTAATGTAGGATTATATTTATGATCGCAGTTATTGACTACGGCATGGGGAACTTACGCAGCGTCCAGAAGGCGCTTGAAGTCGTGGGCGCGAAGACGAAGGTCACTTCGGATCCGAAGGACCTGAAGAAATGCGAAAAGATAGTCTTTCCGGGCGTCGGGTCTTTCGGCGAGGCGATGCGGGAATTGAAAAAGCTTAAGCTCATCGCCCCGATGCGGGATGCTATTGAAGGTGGAAAGCCTTTTCTTGGGCTCTGTTTGGGACTGCAGTTATTATTCGAAAAGAGCGAGGAGTCGCCAGGGGTCAAGGGGCTTTGCGTGTTGAAGGGCGAATCGAAGCGGTTTAAGTTTGCGCACAACGCACAACGCACAACGCACAACGTTCTTAAGGTTCCGCACATGGGATGGAATTGCATTAAACGCACAATGCACAATGCACAACGCACAACGATCCTAAATGGCATTCCGGACGACACATACATGTACTTCGTCCACTCGTATTACGTTAAGCCGAAGGACAAAAACATTGCGCTGACTACGACCGATTACGGCATCGATTTCGTTTCCGGAATAGCTAAGGATAACATTTACGCCTTCCAGTTCCATCCGGAGAAGAGCCAGGAAGTCGGATTGAAGATATTGAAAAATTTCGTGAGGTTATAGTGCTCGTAATACCTGCGATCGACATAAAGGGTGGAAAGGTTGTGCGGCTGAAGCAGGGAAGGCCTGAGAAAGAGACTATCTATTCCAAGTCACCTGTGGAGATGGCGAAGAGATGGGAATCGTTCGGAGTCAAACTGATACACGTCGTCGATCTCGACGGCGCTTTCCAGGGCGAGCTCAAGAATCTAAAGGCCATCAGAGATATCGCGAAGGCCGTCAAGACGAAGATAGAAGCAGGCGGCGGCATAAGGGACATTGAGACGATAGAACGCGTCCTGGATACCGGCGTTAACAAGGTCTGCATCGGGACGAAGGCGATCGAGATGAAGTTCCTGGCGGCCATTTCGAAGAGCCCTTTCAGAAAGATGGTCGTGATCAGCGTGGATGCCAAGGACGGATTTGTCTGCACGAAAGGATGGGTCGAGAAGACGGCCGTGAAAGCGATCGATCTCGCCAAAGAGGCGGTGAAATTCGGCATAAAGACTATAAATTACACCGACATCTCGAAAGACGGCATGCTCGAAGGGCCGAATATCGCAGGGTTAATAGAACTTCTGTCGGTGCGGGGCATAGACGTCGTCGCCTCGGGAGGGATTACGACGATCGAAGACGTGAAGAGGTTGAAGGCGCTGGAGAAGGACGGCCTGAAGGGCATGATAATAGGTAAGGCATTGTATGAAGGCCGCATAGATCTGGGAGATGCGATTGAGATATGCTCACAAAACGGATAATACCCTGCCTCGACATTAAGGACGGCAGGGTTGTAAAAGGCGTAAATTTCCTGAACCTGCGCGACGCGGGGGACCCGGTCGGGAATGCGAGGTATTACGATAAGGAACTTGCCGACGAGCTCGTCTTCCTCGACATAACGGCAAGCCATGAAAAGAGAAAGACGACGCTTGAGCTGGCAAGGAAGGTCGCGGAGAGCGTATTCCTTCCTTTTACCGTCGGCGGCGGGATACGGACTATCGACGATATACGCAATCTTCTCAAGGCGGGCTGCGACAAGGTGTCGATAAATACTGCCGCGGTGAAGGACCCGGGTTTTGTAAAGAGAGCGGCTTCGAGATTCGGCAGCCAGTGCATAGTCGTGGCGATCGACGCAAAATGCAAACGAAAGATGCGCGGTAAGAATGAGTGGGAAGTTTACATTAACGGTGGTAGGACTCCGACGGGTATCGATGCTGTGAAATGGGCAAAGAAAATGGAGTCTTTCGGCGCAGGAGAGATACTGTTGACGAGCATGGACTATGACGGCACTAAGTGCGGCTATGACATTCCGTTGACAAGAAGGATAAGCGAAGCGGTCAGTATTCCCGTAATAGCGTCAGGAGGGGCGGGAAATCTCGAACATCTCTATGAGGCGCTGACAGATGGAAGAGCGGATGCGGTGCTCGCGGCGTCGATATTCCATTTCCGGGAATATTCGGTGAAAGAGGCTAAGGAGTATTTAAAAAAAAGAGGAGTGGCGGTGAGGATATGAAGGAATTGCTGGAGAAGATAAAATTCAACGATGAAGGATTGATCCCTGCGATAATCCAGGACGAGAAATCGAAAGGGGTCCTGACGTTATGCTACATGAATAAGGATGCACTTCTGAAAACGCTCGAAGAGGGTAAGATATACGTCTTCAGGCGCTCGAAGGGCCGCCTCATGCTGAAAGGTGAGACGTCGGGCTGTATTCAAAAGGTGAAGTCGCTCAGCCTAGACTGTGAAGGGAATTCGCTTCTATTCGGCGTCGATCAGGAGCGCGCTGCCTGCCATGAGGGATATTTTACGTGTTACTTCAGGCGGTTGAAGAAAGACGGGACGTTCGAGGTGATAGGCAAGCGCATATTCGACCCGAAAAAAGTCTATAAATGATATATCCGACTAAAAAAGAATTTATTGCGCTGGCGAAGAAGGGCAACCTCATACCGGTCTACACCGAGATGATGGCCGACTTCGAGACACCGCTCTCTGCAATCACGAAGATAGACAGGGGCAACTACTCTTTTCTATTGGAATCGGTCGAGGGAGGCGAGAGGATCGCGCGGTATTCGTTCCTCGGGGCTGAGCCGTCGCTCGTATTTTCAAGCGAGGGCAATAAGGTCACGTTGCGCGAAGGCTCGACGGTGCGGAAGATGACGGTAAAAGACCCGATAGACGAACTGAAGAAGCTCTTGTCGGCTTATAAGGTCGTCGATTCGCCGGGCCTTCCGAGATTTAGCGGCGGGTTCGTCGGATTTTTCGGATACGACATGGTCAGGTTCATGGAGAAGATCCCGGATCGCAACGTCGACGATCTCAAAGTACCTGATTCGGTATTCATGCTGACCGATACCATCCTGATATTCGACCACGTCGATCACAAGATAAAGATTGTTTCGAACGCGCATGTTAAAGGGAATGCTTCAAGCTCGTATGACGAAGCGGTGCGCAAGATCGATCACATATTGAAGAAACTTAAAAGTCTCCCGCACCAGAAGGCTGTGCGCCCCGGCAAGTCGAAGCCGGCCGCGCTAAAACTTGCGTCAAATTTCACGAAAAAAGAATTCGAAGGCGCCGTAAAGAAGGCGAAAGAGTATATAAGAAAAGGCGATATAATCCAGGTCGTCCTGTCGCAGAGGCTCGAGGCGGACATATCGGCCGAACCGTTCCAGATATACAGGGCGCTTCGTTCTATAAACCCTTCGCCGTACATGTACTACCTTAAGATGGGGGATTTTTCGCTGGTCGGATCGTCGCCCGAAGTTATGGTCAGGTGCGAGGACGGCCATGTCGAACTTCGGCCGATCGCAGGAACAAGACGACGCGGCAAGTCGAGTGAGGAGGATGAGAAGCTGATGCGCGAACTTTTGGCTGACCCGAAGGAGCGCGCCGAGCACATCATGCTTGTAGATCTCGGGCGTAACGACATAGGGCGCGTATGCGATTTCAAATCGGTCAAGGTCTCGGAGCTCATGACAATAGAAAAGTACTCGCACGTCATGCATATAGTGAGCGATGTTTCCGGCAGATTAAGCAAGGGCAAGGACTCATTCGATGTCATCAGGGCGGCGTTTCCGGCAGGCACGGTCACCGGAGCTCCGAAGGTCCGTGCGATGGAGATAATCGACGAACTTGAGAATAGAAAGCGCAAGACCTATGCCGGCAGCGTCGGGTATTTCAGTTTCTCTGGAAATCTGGATTCCTGCATCACGATCAGGACGATATTGATAAAGGGCGGCAAGGCATATATACAGGCGGGCGCAGGGCTCGTTGCGGATTCGAGGCCTGAGCGCGAATACGAAGAGACGTTCAATAAAGCGCGCGCGCTCATAAAGGCGATCGAAATGGCTGAAGAAGGGATAGGATGATACTCGTAATCGATAACTACGATTCATTTACATACAACCTCGTACAGTATCTCGGCGAGCTAGGCGCGGATCTTCAGGTCTTCAGGAACGATAAGATCACGATAGCCGGGATTAAGAAGCTCAAGCCCGATAAGATACTGATATCACCGGGGCCGGGGATACCTAGGCGCGCAGGTATTTCCGAAGCGGTCATAAAAGAATTCGGCAAGCGCATCCCGATACTCGGCGTATGCCTGGGGCATCAGGCGATAGGAGAGGTGTTCGGCGGCAAGGTCGTGCTCGCGAAGAGACTCATGCACGGGAAGACGTCGAAGATATATCACGACGGCAAGGGCATCTTTAAAGGAATCAAAAATCCGTTCGACGCGACGAGATACCATTCTCTGCTCGTAGAGAGGAAGTCGTTCCCGAAAGTTTTGAATATTACGGCAGAGACGAAAGAGAAAGAGGTGATGGGACTACAGCACAAAACATATCCCATCTACGGCGTCCAGTTCCATCCGGAATCGATATTAACGCTTGAGGGGAAGAAGCTATTAAAGAACTTTCTGGAGCTAAAATAGGGACAGATACCTAATTTTGTTATAAAAAAATTAGGTATCTGTCCCCAATTAAACTATGATACGCGAAGCGATTGAAAAGGTTGCGGAGCGCATTGACTTGTCCGAGGGCGAGATGCGCGCGGTGTTCGAGGAGATGATGTCGGGCAAGGCGGCGCCCATGGATATAAAGGCGTTCCTCGATGGTTTACGCAAAAAAGGTGAGACGATTGCCGAGATAACTGCCGCGGCAAAGGTGATGAGAGAAAAGTCGGCCCGCATAGATGTAGGCACAGATATTGTGCTCGATACCTGCGGCACGGGCGGCAGCGGAATAAACGCATTCAATATCTCGACGACGGCGGCATTCGTGGTTGCAGGTTGCGGAGTAAAAGTTGCAAAGCATGGCAACAGATCGGCCTCATCCCAGTGCGGTTCGGCGGATGTCCTGGAGGCGCTCGGCGTGAAGATCGACATTGCCCCGGAACTTGTAGCTAAGTGCATTCATGAGGCAGGCATAGGCTTCATGTTTGCGCCGGTCTTTCACGCGGCAATGAAACATGCCGCAGCGCCCAGAAAAGAGCTCGGCGGGAAGACTATTTTTAACATCCTGGGACCGCTTTCCAATCCGGCAGGCGCTGCGTACCAGGTTATGGGCGTTTATAATACGAAGTTGACGGAGATAATGGCAGGAGTCTTAAAGAACCTCGGCTCAAAAAGGGCTTTCGTGGTGCACGGCATGGATGGACTGGATGAGATAACGGTTGCCGACAGGACGAGGGTCTCGGAACTTAAAAGTTCCGGCAGGATCGATACTTATGACGTTAAGCCGGAGGATTTCGGATTGAAAAAGGCGCGGCTCGAGGAGATAAAGGGGGGCAGCGTAAAAGAGAATGCCGAGATGGTTCTTGAAGTATTGAATCGAACTGCGACGAGCGCGCACAGGGACATCGTTCTCGCGAACGCGAGCGCCGGACTGGTCTGCGCTAACCGCTCGGAGGACTTCAAGGAGGGCGTGAAGCTCGCCGCAGAATCGATAGATTCGGGCGCTGCGCTGGAGAAGTTGAACAAGTTGATAGAGATGACAAATCGATGATATTATCGAAAATAATCGAACATAAACGGCGCGAGGTTGACGAGGCTAAACGCGCGAAGCCGTTAGAGGAATTGATAAAAGAGGCGAAGGCGTCTTGCGTCAGGAGCTCCTTCAGGAAGAACATCGCGCGGCCGCATCACATGAATCTGATAGCCGAGATAAAGAAGGCGTCGCCGTCAAAAGGCATCCTGAGAGGCGACTTCAATCCGTCAAAGATCGCCACGACTTATCAGGCCAACGGCGCCTGCGCCATATCGGTCCTCACGGACGAGCGTTTCTTCGAAGGGAAGCTCGAATATATAAGGAAGGTGAAAGAGAACGTCTCTCTGCCTATATTGAGGAAAGATTTCATCATCGACGAGTACCAGATATACGAATCGGTGGCGGCCGGCGCCGACGCGATACTTCTGATAGCCGAACTTCTCTCGTTGAACGAGATGGCGGGACTTTATAATCTTGCCGCATCGCTCGGCCTGGATGTATTGATGGAAGTGCACACCGAGGAGGATGTCGAGAAGTCGCTCTCGACAGGCGGCGCAATAATCGGCATGAATAACAGGGACCTGCACAATTTCAAGGTGGACCTCTCGGTAACGCAGAAGCTTATCAGGATGATACCGCAGGGCAAGATAAAGATTTCAGAGAGCGGTATCAGGACGTACGAGGACGTGATGTTCCTGAAGTCTCTCGGCGTCAATGCCGTGCTGATAGGCGAGGCGTTCATGGAGGCGGGCGACATCGCCGCGAAGATGAGAGAGATAATGAGGTTCCAGTGACCCGGATAAAGATATGCGGCATCACCAATAAGATCGACGCGCTTGCTGCCGTGGAACTTTCAGTCGACTCACTCGGTTTTGTATTTTACAAAAAGTCGAAAAGATACGTAACGCCTGCAAAAGCGGAGGATATAATAAATGAGCTTCCGCCTTCTATCGGCAAGGTCGGGGTTTTCGTTGACGAGAAGAGAGAAGACGTGATCAGGATAGCTGAGGATGCAGGCCTCGATATTTTGCAATTTCACGGCAGCGAGACTCCGGAGTATTGCAGTTCATTCAAAGAAAAATATAAAGTGATAAAGGCGTTCAGGCTGAAGACGAAGGATGATCTTAAGGATGTCAACAGTTTTGATACCGACTATTATCTATTCGATACTTACGAAAACGGCTCGGCCGGCGGCACGGGCAAGAGATTCGATTGGGCTATCCTGAAGGATTTTGAGATATTGCGCCCGATGATATTGTCGGGCGGGCTCGATCCGGAGAACGTTGAACGCGCGATAAAAGAGGTGGCGCCGTATGGCCTCGATGTATCGAGCGGAGTTGAGTCGGCGCCCGGTAAGAAGGACATCAAACTTTTAAAGAAATTTGTAGAGAACGTAAGGAAGGTGGAATAATGTTGCCAGATAGACGCGGATATTTTAACGGTTTCGGAGGAAGGTTCATGCCGGAGACGCTGATGCCGGCGGTATACGCCCTTGAAAAGGAGTACCGCAAGGCGCGGTCCGACAAGGCGTTTAAGAAAGAGCTCGGATGCTATCTGAGGGAATACGCAGGAAGGCCGACGCCTCTATATTTTGCGAAGCGGCTTACGGGAAGACTCGGCGGAGCGAAGATATATCTGAAGAGAGAGGACCTGCTCCATACAGGCGCGCACAAGATCAACAATACGCTTGGGCAGGGGCTTCTCGCCGTCAAGACGGGAAAGTCGCGCCTGATAGCGGAGACCGGGGCGGGCCAGCACGGAGTGGCGACTGCAACAGTCGCGGCGCTACTGGGCCTCGAGTGCGAGATATTCATGGGCGACGAGGACATCCGTCGCCAGGCGGTAAACGTATTTAAGATGAAGCTCCTCGGCGCGAAAGTCACGCCGGTCCACAGCGGCTCGAAGACGCTCAAAGACGCGATGAACGAGGCGATACGCGATTGGGTCACTAACGTGCGCACGACTTTCTATGTGATAGGTTCTGTGGCCGGGCCGCATCCGTATCCTATGATAGTGAGGGATTTTCAGTCTGTAATAGGCGTCGAGACGAGGCGACAGATACTTGCGAAAGAGAAACGCCTGCCTGACCATATTGTGGCTTGCGTGGGCGGCGGCTCGAATGCCATGGGCATATTCTATCCGTTCCTGAAAGATAAGGTAAATCTCATCGGTGTTGAAGCGGCCGGGCTCGGACTCAACTCCGGTAAGCATGCTGCGACCCTGTGCAAAGGTTCGGTCGGAGTATTGCACGGCTCGAAGAGCTACATACTGCAGGATGACGACGGCCAGATAGAGATCGCTCACTCGATATCTGCCGGGCTAGACTATCCGGGCGTGGGGCCGGAGCATTCATACTTGAAGACTGTAGGCCGCGCAAAATATGTCGCGGTAACGGACAAACAAGCGCTCGAGGGTTTCTCGATGTTGACCGAAATCGAAGGCATCATCCCGGCGCTCGAATCATCGCATGCGCTGTATCACGCGGCACGATTAGCAAAGCGCTTACCAAAGTCAAAAGTCATCATCGTCTGCCTCTCGGGGCGGGGAGATAAGGATATAGATATAGTCAGAGGAGTCCTTTAATATGAAACCTGACTCGAATGACGTCAGATGGTTCCATATGCAATTACATGAGGTTGGCATATGAAAATAAAACCTAATTTACAATTTTCAGTGCTATGCGACGATGTGAGGCGGGAGGATAACGGGAAGTTCATACTGATCGGTCTTTTCGAGGCGATCAATGCGAAGAAATTCCCGGCGACGCATTCAACGCTATTCGTCGCAACGAGATGGTGCAAGGGCTCAGGTGAATTTACGCAGAAGATACGCATCGTCAATCCGAAGGACAACTCCGTCGTATTCCAGACGGACGATCAGGCCTTTGAACTCGGCGATATAGACAGGCACCATACGCTTATATCGAGGTTCAATAATCTATTATTTCCGGATCCTGGAAAGTATTGGGTCGAAGTCCTGCTCGATAACGAGCTCGTGATAAATTATCCGATCATGTTAAACGAATCAAAATAGAACCATTTCCGACCGGGTCGGTAGCACCGGGTCGGTCGACACGGTAAGGTGGAAAAGATGAATAGAATAGATAAAAAATTCAAAGCTTTGAAGAAACAAAGGAAGAAAGCATTTATTGCTTACATAACGGCCGGCGATCCGGAGCTTAAGACGACCGAAAGAATAGTCCTCGCCCTGGAAAAGTCCGGAGTCGACCTTGTTGAGCTCGGGATACCTTTTTCCGATCCCATCGCCGATGGTCCGACGATCCAGGCGGCCTCGCAACGGGCATTGAAGCATGGCGCCACGCTTAAAAAAATATTCGCGATGGTCAAGGATTTAAGGCGCAGGACAGAGATCCCGATAGTCTTTATGACATATTGCAATCCGGTCTTTAAGTTCGGGCTTGCGGGGTTTTTCAAGGCCTGCCACAATACCGGAGTTGACGGAGTGATAGTTCCCGATCTGCCTATAGAGGAGGCTGGAGGCCTGGTGAAGCTCGGCAGGAAGAACGGCGTTAGCACTATATTTTTGGCCGCGCCTACATCATCTAAGGATAGGGCCAGGGAGATCGCCGCAAGGTCGAGAGGATTCATCTATTACGTATCACTGACCGGCGTGACCGGCGCGAGGGAAAAACTTCCGGCTGAAGTCCTGTCGAATGTAAGAATGATCAAATCGGTCACCGATAAGCCTGTAGCAGTCGGATTCGGCATATCGGACGCGAAACAGGCGCGCATGATAGCCAAAGTGGCCGACGGAGTGATAGTCGGAAGCGCCATCGTCAAGATCGTGGGTGCCCGCGATAATATCATCGCGAAGGTTTCGAATTTTGCACGTAAATTAGCAAAGGCGATCCATGGCGGATAGAGTCTACGCGGTTGTTCTGGTCGGCGGAAAGGGAAAACGGCTCAAACCCCTTTCGAATGCTAAAGTGCCGAAAGCATTCCTCTCGGTTACCAGGGACCGGAAGACGATGTTCCGCAGGACGCTCGACAGGATCGATCGTCTCGTGCCGGAGCGGAATATCGTGGTAGTCGCGAACCGCTCGCACGCCAAACTTGTGAAGAGAGACCTTCCTCATATAAATAAGGATAACCTTATCCTGGAGGCAGTTTCGCGCAATACCGCGCCTGCCATAGCATGGGCAACCTCGGTGATCGAGGGCAGGGATAAAAACGCCTTAATGGCGGTATTCCCGACCGACCAGTATATTACAGAGGAGGAGAACTTTCTCGAGCCGGTAAAACGCGGAATCGAATTTATAAAGAAGAATCCTTCGGCTATCGTGGTCCTTGGGGTTAGACCTCGTTATCCATCTACTCATTTTGGTTATATTAAGGTAGGCGATAATCTCGTTGCAAAGGTGCAGAAATTTGTTGAGAAACCGAACAGGAAAAACGCGGAAAAATATCTGAAGGACGGAAGCTATTTGTGGAATACGGGCGCTTTTATATTTAAGGCGGGTACAATGTTAAAATTGATAAAAAAGTTCGCTCCGAAAATATACTGTTCCATTGCCCCCGGCAAAAATATTTGCGCAAATCACAAAAGGGCGCCGGACATATCGATAGACTATGCCGTCATAGAAAAGTACGGCAATATATATTGCGTAAAGGCCGAATACGAATGGCATGACCTCGGCGGTTTCGAGAGCCTGATAAAGGTCCTGACCCATGAAGGAAGAAAGTTCAGGTTGAGAGGCGGAAAGGTGGTAAGCATCCTATGAGCCCCGTACCACTCACTTCGTTCGGGTACGGGGTGAAGCGAAAGGCATACAGATGAGGATAATGGCGCTCGATGTCGGGACGAAGCGGATAGGGGTCGCGATGTCAGACGAGCTCTTCCTGACCGCGCAGGGTTCCGACACGATATACAGGCAGGCGCCTGAAGCGGACCTGGAAGCTATCAGGAAGAGGGCCAGCGATAACGGTGTTTGCGAAATAGTCGTCGGCCTTCCTCTCAATATGAACGGCAGTTACAGCGCGAAGACGAAAGAAGTGGTCGCATTCATGGAGAGCCTGGCAAGGTCGGTCGACATACCGGTGAAGACATGGGACGAGCGCCTGACGACGATCCAGGCGGAGAATGTACTTTTGGCAGCGGACGTAAGCCGCGCGAAACGCAAAGTTTCCATAGATAAGATGGCCGCCCAGATAATACTACAGAGCTATCTCGACTCGCGGAAGAGGGGGGAGAAGAATGCATAAGGCCGTGGTGCTTGATAACGGTTTGAAGGTCGCGGCGCAACCCATGAAGCATATGGAGTCCGTCGCTATAGGCGTATGGATAAGGGCGGGCGGAAGGTATGAAGACAAGACCAATAACGGCATAAGCCATCTTTTGGAACACCTTCTATTCAAGGGCACCGAGAAGCGCGATATGATGACGATAAAACAGGAGATCGAGGGGCGCGGCGGCACTTTCAACGGTTTCACGTCGGAGGAGCATACCTGCTATCTAGTAAAGGTCCTGTCGAAAGATGCGAGTCTCGGCCTGGACATATTGAGCGACATGGTGCTCCATCCGAAATTGGCCGAAGAGGAGATGGCGAAAGAGAAGAATGTGATCATAGAAGAGATCAACATGTACAAAGACATACCGTCTCATTACGTGCACGAAATATTGGCGGAGATGATGTGGCCGGACCAGCCGCTGGGGCTGCCGCTGGCGGGGACCGTTGACTCGGTGAAATCCCTGACCAGAGAAAGGCTCTTGGCATACAGGGATACTTACTATAGACCGGCCAACATGCTGGTCATTGCAGCAGGTCATATCGAAGAGGGCGAGCTGGTCGGGTTTTCGAAAGAATTTTTCAAAACTGTGCCATCGGAAAAATCCCCTAAATTCAATAAAGTGACGTTGGATCAGCGAGAGCCTTGTCTGCGCCTGACGTCGAAGGATACGGAACAGACCCATATCGCTCTCGGTCTCCAGGCGGTCGACAGGTTCTCACCGGAGAAGCACGTCCTTAGCATCTTGAATGTCCTGCTCGGGGCAAACATGTCCTCGAGATTATTCCACATAGTGCGCGATGAGATGGCGCTATGCTACGAGATATCTTCCAGCATACGCAGGTATGAGGATTGCGGCGCATTCGTCGTATCGGCGGGCGTCGACCATAAGAGGATATCGAAGGCGCTCGAAGTGATACTAAAGGAACTCTCGCGGATCAAGTCGGAGCCGGTCTCGGCCGATGAGCTCAGGCGCGCGAAGGAATATTACAAAGGGCAGCTGCTCTTCGCCCTCGAGGATACGGCGAGCCACATGCTCTGGCTCGGCGAGAAACTGGTTTCGGGCGAGAAGGATTTCAGCGTCAAGACCATTTTAGATAAGATAGACGCCGTGACGGCGGAAGACCTGATGCGTATGGGAAACAAGATGTTCAGGGACGATAATTTAAACCTGTCTATAATAGGCCCTCTTAAGGATGACGCGGAGGCGAGAAAGGTCCTGCGTATCCCATGAGGGGTTCAATACGCCTGTTCAAGATCTTCGGCATAGCTATAAATATCCACATAACTTTCTTCCTGTTATTTTTCCTGGCCATTTACGGCGGCCTGAAATGGTTCTTCCTTATAATAGGGGTATTCTTCTTTGTAACCGTCCACGAACTCTCACACAGCCTGATGGCAAGATACTTCGGCATAATGGTCCGTGAGATAACGCTCCTTCCGATCGGCGGTGTTGCGTCGATGACGAAGATGCCTGAGAAGCCTAAGCAGGAGTTCCTGATCTCGATCGTAGGGCCATTGTCCAATATTGTAATAATAGCGGTATTCTTCTTTCCGATGAAATTCCTGTTGGGCCCGGACGTGTTGTTTCACGAGCTTTCGACCCAGACCTGGCCGTTGACGATAGCGTATCTTTATTGGATAAATCTTATGCTGGCCGGGTTCAATCTTATCCCGGCATTCCCGATGGACGGGGGCAGGGTTCTGCGGGCCATTCTCGCCTCGAGGATAGGTTACCAAAAGGCAACGAAAGTCGCCGTCCAACTGGGGCATATCTTTGCGCTCGTCTTCGTATTCCTGGGTATAAAGTACAACGTTTTCCTGGTAGCGATAGCCGTATTCATATATTTCTCGGCTTCCAGCGAAGAAGTGCACGTTGATGTAAAAGAAACCTTGAAAAAATTCAGGGTTCGCGATATACTGCCTCGCGATTTTATTATCCTGGACAGGCAAACGACTTTGGCGAAGGTGCTGGAATTTATTTTCCATTCCCACCAGGAAGACTTCCCGATAGTGGACGGTAAAGAGCTTGTCGGGTTCGTGACCAGGCAGGACATAATGAAGAGCATCCACGCCTTCGGCATGGAGAAGGCGGTCGGCGAAGTGATGCGTAAGGTTTTTCCAAAGGTGAAAGATTCCGATTTGTTAATCAAGGTGCAGGAGGTAATGCACGAGAAGGGCATGAGGGCGCTTCCCGTCATGAAGGACGGCTCTCTCGCAGGCGTGATAACGATCGAAGATATCGGCCGCGCATATGCCGTGGCATCGCAAAGACCTTAAGAAAGAAAGGATCCGCATGAATAAGACACTGATCGCTCCCAGCATTCTATCCGCTGACTTTTCGAAGCTCGGGCAGGAGATAAAGGAGATCGAAAGTTCAGGCGCTGACTGGATACATATCGACGTGATGGACGGCCATTTCGTGCCGAACATAACGATCGGGCCGGTCGTCGTGAAATCTATAAGGCCGTTAACGAAATTGCCGCTCGATGTCCACCTGATGGTAGATGAGCCGGAGAAATATGTGGAGAGCTTCGCTAAGTGCGGCGCAGATATCATAACGTTCCATGTCGAGAGCCAGCAGGATCCGAGAGAGGTCATAAAGCTCATCAAGTATTTTAAGAAGAAAGTCGGCGTGTCGATAAGGCCGAAGACGGACCTGAAGGCGGTCTCGGAGCTGCTTCCGATGGTGGACATGGTGCTCGTCATGACAGTGGAGCCGGGATTCGCGGGGCAGGAGTTCATCCTCGACTGCCTGCCGAAGATAGGGGAGTTGCGCAAAACTTTTAAGAAGGATATACAGGTGGACGGCGGCATAAACGAATCGACCGCTTCCGAAGTCAGGGCCAAGGGCGCGAACGTGATAGTCGCAGGCACGGCGATCTTCGGGACCAAAGATTACGCCAGGGCGATCAAAAATTTAAGGGGGATATGATGGGAAACATCAAATTCGGCACTGACGGCTGGAGGGCCGTCATAAGCGAGGACTTCACGTTCGACAATGTCAAACAGGTCGCGCAGGCGATGGCTGATTTTATCAAAAGTGACGAGGGTCCGGGGTCAAGGGTTAAGGACAAAAGAGTGGTGGTCGGATACGATACACGGTTCCTCTCCGCGAAGTACGCCGAACTTATCGCATGTGTGCTGGCTGCCAATTCCATCAAGACGATATTGGCCGGAAAGGCGACGCCGACGCCTTCGGTGAGCTTCGCGATAAAAGACAGAGGTTTGATAGGCGGCGTCATGGTCACGGCGAGCCACAACCCTGCCAGATACAACGGCATAAAATACAAGGCATATTACGGCGGCTCGGCCGGCCCGGAGATCACGAAGAAATTCGAAGAGTCTCTGGGAAAGAGCGAGGTAAAGTATCTGTCGATAGAAGACCTGAAATCGAGCGGCATGATAACGGTGGAAGATATAGTGCCGGCCCATCTGGCCTTCGTAAAGAAATACGTAAATGTGAACCCTCTGAAAAAGGCGCACCTCAAAGTGCTCGTCGATTCGATGTACGGCACGGGCAACGATTACATAGCCGACCTCTTAAAGGGCGGCAGTTGCAAGGTCGACGTCATCCATAACGAATACAATCCCGGATTCGGAGGAATAAATCCCGAGCCGATAATGCCGAACCTGAAAGAACTCGCTGATAAAGTTAAATCGGGTAAATATGATATAGGCATAGCGACGGACGGCGACGCCGACAGGCTGGGCATCGCGCTGCCGGACGGCTCGCTCCTCACGGGCCACAAAGTGATGACGCTGCTCTTTCTGCATCTTTTGGAGGATAGGTCGATGAAGGGCGGCGTCGTCCAGACGCTCTGCGGGACTTTCCTGATAGAGAAGATCTGTAAGAAGTACGGATTGAAGATGTATGAGACTCCGGTCGGATTCAAATATATATGCGAGCTCATGCTTAAAGAGGATATACTGATCGGCGGAGAGGAGACGGGCGGCGTAGCGTTTAAAAACTCCATACCTGAGCGTGACGGCGTCTTGTCGGGGCTCCTCATCCTCGAGATGATGGTGATGAGAAAGAAGAAGATCATGAAGATCCTGGACGACATAGACAGGGAATACGGGACGTATGAGTACAGGAGGCTCGATCTGAAATGTCCCGACGATAAGAAGGCGAAGCTGATGGAACTGTTGAAGAGCGATCCGCCAAAGGAGATCCTGGGAAAAAAAATAATTGCCGAGAATAGGAAAGACGGCTACAAATTCATATGCGAAGATTATTCATGGCTCATGATGCGCCTTTCCGGCACCGAGCCGATCTTAAGGGTCTACGCGGAAGCATCGACGGGGAAAAAGGCGCTGGCAATATTAGAATTCGGTAAAAAGCTGGCATATAGTGTCTAGATATAAATTCGAAATACTAAATCCGAAATACGAAACAAATTCAAATTTTCTAAATACTAATGTTCAAAACTTGAATATTTTAAATTTTGAAAATTAGGATATTTCGATATTCGAGTTTCGGATTTAAATAGCAGGACTAATTTGATGGATAAATCTCTGATACGGAATTTCTCGATAATCGCCCACATAGACCATGGCAAATCGACGCTCGCCGACAGGATACTCCAGTTCACAGGAGCTATAAGCGAGCGCGAGTTCCACGACCAGCTCCTCGACGACATGGACCTCGAGAGGGAGCGCGGCATCACCATAAAGGCGAGCGCCGTAAGGATCAATTACAAGGCCAAGGACTCTAAAGTCTACGAACTGAACCTTATCGACACGCCCGGCCATGTCGACTTCACCTACGAGGTATCGAAGTCGATCGGCGCATGCGAAGGCGCGCTCCTCGTCGTGGATGCCGCGCAGGGCGTCGAGGCGCAGACCGTCGCGAACCTTTATCTGGCGATGGAACATAACCTCCTGATAGTTCCCATTATCAATAAGATAGACCTGCCGAGCGCCCAGATAGACAGGGTGAAACACGAGATCGCGGATATCCTCGGACTTGCCAAGGAGGGTATTATACTGGCGAGCGCAAAACAGGGCATAGGGACCGAAGAGATACTCGAGGCTATCGTAAACAAGATCCCGCCGCCCGGAGGCGAAGTGACAAATCCGCTCCAGGCGCTCATATTCGATTCGAAGTTCGACATATATAAAGGCGTCATCGTCATGATCAGGATCATGAACGGCGTTATGCGTAAAGGATTGAAGATAATGATGATGTCGACAGGGACGGTCCACGATGTGCTTGAGGTCGGCATCTTCAATCCGAGGCCGCAGCCTACAGAGGAGCTTGCCTGCGGCGAGGTCGGATATATAACCTGCAATATCCGTGACGCGAAGGAAGTCTTCGTCGGAGATACTGTTACCGATTCCGATAACCCCGCCATGACGGCCCTGCCCGGATACAAGAAGGTCCAGCCGATGGTTTATAGCGGCATCTATCCGGCGAACAGCGCAGATTTTCTCGCGCTGAAAGAGGCCGTGGAGAAGCTGAAGCTCTCGGACGCGTCTTTCATATTCGAACCGGAAAAATCGGCCTCGCTCGGCATGGGATTCCGCTGCGGATTCCTGGGGCTGCTTCATATGGAGATAACCGAAGAACGCCTGGAGCGCGAATTCGACCTGAATCTCGTCGTTACTACGCCCAGCGTCGTCTACAGGGTGATGAAAAAGTCCGGCGAGGTCATGGATGTCGATAATCCCGTGAAGCTGCCGAGCCCGGGCGAGGTCGAAGAGGTCGAAGAGCCATACGTGAGGGCCTACATAATAGCCCCCAAAGGTTCCATAGGAAGCATACTAGAGCTATCGGAATCGAGGCGCGGCGCATACGTCTCGACGGAATATCTCGATGAGGAAAGGGTGCAGATCGTCTATGACATCCCGCTCTCGGAGATAATCGTCGATTTTTACGACAGGATAAAATCGGTCACCAAGGGTTACGGTTCGCTCGATTACGAACTCCTCGACTACCGCCCGACGAATATAGTGAAACTGGATATACTGATAAACGGGGAAGTCTACGATGCCTTCTCGTCCCTCGTATTTAAAGACCGGGCATACGCGAAAGGCAAGGTCATAATAGAGAAGCTGAAAGAGACTATTCCCAGACACCTTTTTCAGATAATACTGCAGGCCGCGATAGGCGGGACTGTGATCGCGCGCGAGACGATAAAGGCCGTAGGCAAGAACGTGACCGCTAAATGTTACGGCGGCGACATAACGAGAAAACGGAAACTTTGGGAGAAGCAGAAGGCGGGCAAGAAGCGGATGAAGCAGTTCGGCAAGATAGAGATACCGCAGGAGGCCTTCTTCGCCGCCCTGAAGGCCACATAGTTGTAGGGGACGTTTAAACGTCCCCTACAATGTGAATAACGCATCAATAGCAAAGGGATGAAATGATGAAAGAGCATACGAAGCTTGTCATAAAAGAGTGGGTCGAATCGATCCTGGTAGCGGTGATACTGGCGCTAGTCATACGCACGTTCGTCATCCAGGCGTTCAAGATACCTTCCGGATCGATGATACCGACCTTCTCGGTAGGCGACAGGATATTCGTCAACAAATTCCTGTATGGAGCAAGGATCCCCTTACTGGGCATTAATCTTCCGGCCGTCAGGCAGCCGAAGCGCGGCGATATAGTCGTATTCATCTCTCCGGAAACGCCTAAGAAAGATTTCGTGAAACGGCTGATAGCCGTCAGCGGGGAGAGGGTCGAAATAAAAGAAGGCCGCATACTGATAAATGGCAAGGCCGCCGAAGAGCCCTCTTCCGTGAGGTCGGTCTACTACTATAATAACGGTGACTACGGCAAGGAAGGGCAGGCGATCGTTGTGCCGAAGGATTCATATTTTGTCCTGGGAGATAATAGCGGATCTTCGAGGGATTCCAGATACTGGGGATTCGTCCCTAAAAAAAATCTGCTGGGCAAAGTCATCTTTATATACTGGCCGCTGCACAGGATGAGGATAATAAATTAAATAACGGGGGCCTTAAAGATGGGTAAAAAAGAAGGACTGAACCTCGCCAACAAAATATCTATCGCGCGCATAGTATTCATACCGTTCTTCGTAGCCGCAGTCGTCTATGCAAGGCTTGAGATCGCGCTCTTCATATTTATACTTGCCGTCGTCTCAGACGGGGCGGACGGGTTCATAGCCCGCGCGCTCAAGCAGAAGACCAAGCTCGGAACGATACTGGACCCCGTGGCCGATAAGCTCCTTCTGGTGAGCGCATACATATGCCTTTCGGCCGCGGGCAGCATATCGCCGGATCTCAGGCTTCCGCCGTATGTTCCGATAATAGTGATATCGCGCGATGTGATCATAGTCCTCGGCTCCGTCATCGTCTATCTCATGACCGGAAAGCTGGACGTGGCTCCGAGCGTCATGGGTAAGATGACGACATTCTTCCAGATGGTAACGATAGTATGCATACTGGTTCAGTTCAAGTACTCGTATGCGGCTTGGAACACAGCGGTCCTGTTTACGATACTCTCGGGTGTTGATTACGTATTTAAGGGAAGCAGGCTATTCGGCGAGAACAATTCAAGTCTTAAGAAGGCGGTGTAGACGATGGCTTCCATGATATTCTTAGCGTTGTCCGTGATGCTGGCGTATCTGGTCGGCTCTTTACCGACGAGCTTTCTTATGGCGAAAGCGCTAAGGGGCATAGATATCCGGCAGGTCGGCTCAAAGAATGCCGGCGCCACGAACGTATTGAGGTCCGTGGGCAAGGTCCCGGCGCTCATCACTCTCATCGTCGATATCCTGAAAGGCGTGTTCGTAGTAACGATACTTGCGAATCTTCTATATCCGCATGTCGAGGATCTCGATTTCGATTTCTACAGGTCGTTCCTCGGCCTTGTTGCTGTCTGCGGACACATATGGCCGGCCTGGCTGAAATTCAAAGGAGGAAAGGGTGTGGCGACCACGCTGGGTGTGGCGATAGGGCTGGCGCCTATAGTGCTATTGCCTTCTGTCGTTATCTGGCTTGCCATATTTTTCATGACAAATTACGTGTCGCTGGCTTCGATAGCTGCGCTGATGGCTTTCCCCATAGTTGCGATAATGTTTAACCAGTCCATATATCTGGTCCTTGTAAGCGTGGCGATCTGCTCTATCAGTGTGTCTAAGCATAGGAATAATATCACCAGGTTACTGAAAGGGCAGGAGAACAAGACGGTGTTGTTTAAGAAAGGGGCCAGGGGCTCCCGCCCGGACAGCGGCGAGGGGCGGGACAGACAGGGTCCAGGGTCCATTGGATAAGCGTAAGTTAGTATTTCAAAAAGTAAGCTTTTAACTATTGACTTTCCTCGGAGTGAAGGTATACTTGCTATGTAGAGAAATATTTTTTTGAGGTGTAATTAAAAAGTTTTAAAAAGTGTTAAGGATAGGGGTTTGGCGATGAGAGAAGTGCTGTTTAAGAACCTTACATCACTCAGTTCAAGGAAGAAAGACATCTTCCTGAAAGAGGTCTTTGTGAAGGACGGTATAACCGCAAAGACCGAGAGGAGATGTTTTTATTTTATAAAGGATATTAAGCGCCTGCCATCGGACGCTGATATGCAGAAGTGGATGGACGGCCAGGGGCAGTTGGCGGGCGAGAATAAGAGGCAGTTCCATATTCTCAAGGAGCATAATGACGCCCACCTCGAGGACAGGATAATGTGCAAGATCCTGGGTACTTTCTACGCCGTCATAAACAGGACGGTATATACGATAGGGTTCATGCATTCTTTTAAAGTGCGTTTTGAAAAACCGAGTCTGGCAAAATAACAGGAGGGGCTATGCCTTATTCAGCGACAAGAAGGCTGCACGATACCTTCGGAAAAAAGGTATCTAGGTACTTGAGTTACAGGAAAGCGAAGAAGATGTATAACGAGATAAATAGAGGGATGGTGTCGCTTGAGGCGAGGTATATAAGGTCCAAAATGAGCCACGCCTAAGTTTTCCGGTTTCAAAAGAGGTTTGCGTAAAAGGAGGTCTCTAAATCCAGGGGCCTCTCTTTTTTTGTCTCGTGAAGGCATTTACTTTTGGGTGGTGCCTTCGCTTGACGCAAAATCGCATTAGGCATGCGATTTTGCTCGGTAAAATTTCGAGTAACCCGTCCCAATGCTTCTTGCAAAATTTTTCGCTGACTGCAGTTAAATGGAACGAGGCCATGGGGGTCATAGCCGAAAAGATTT
>Ga0315293_10000918_pt1 | contig 28111 bp, 24 predicted proteins | sample YL17G13_20_MG_FD_203071 | JGI IMG/M metagenome (GOLD analysis project Ga0315293, IMG submission 203071) | Sediment microbial communities from Yellowstone Lake, YNP, Wyoming, USA - YL17G13_20 | ecosystem: Environmental > Aquatic > Freshwater > Lake > Sediment | place: USA: Wyoming | collected...
ACGCGCGCGTCGCCGAGGACGATCTCGACGCGGGCCGGCGTGTCCGCGAGATACGTGAACACGCCTTCCGAAGCGAACCGGACAACGTCCGGGTTGATCTCGTAGAAGCGCAGGAGGTCGCCCTCCCGGGCGTAGGCCGCGATTGTCCCCACTCCCAGCCCGGCGACGCCGATGCGCAGGCTGCGATCGCTCGGCGCGGCGGCTTCCCGCCTCGGGTGGTTGAGGAGCGCGAGGGCGATGCCGCTTCCCTCGCCGTAGTACGAAGTGGCAAGACGGCGCTTGCCCTCCGAGGCAAACTGAAGCCCATGCAGGATGCGCCCGTGGCGCAGCAGGTACGCGTGCCGCGCTGGGTCGCCAGGGAACTCCTCTTCCACCTTCAGCACCCCGAAGAAACCCCGTGAGACGTCCACCGAGCGAGCCAGCACGGCCGCCATGTGGGCCCGGAGCACCACCGACAGGAGCATCAGCGCCACCGCCAGGCACCCCGTGGCGAAGAGCGGCCGACCCTGCCAGAGGGGGAGCCTTTGCGAACGCCAGCCGAGCCAGAGGGCGGCTAGCAGGATCCCTACCCCGGCGACCGCGTGCGGCCACAGTTGGCGGAGCGCGGAGCCCTGGATCCCAGGCAGGAGGAAATAGGCGGTCCCAGCAACGGCCGCGAGGACCGCAAGGACTGAAGGCCAGGCCTTGCCCGCACGCAGCCAGGAGGCGCGGTCCTGCAGCAACGCGAGGAGGGCCAGCAGGCCACAGGCGAGGAGGCCGATGTGGAGCTCCCAGAACCCGCTGAATGTCACCGGTGCCACCAGCGCGACGAAGGCGCCCCCCAGCGCGCCGCCGGAGGCGAGCACGAGGTAGTAGGCAGTCAGGTGGCGGGGGTCGGGTGCCAGGCGCGCGAGCTCGCCGTGGCAGACCATGCAGCAGACGAGAAGCACGAACGACCAGACACCGATCTGCATCAGAACCGGTACGTCCACCCCGTGGTAGAGGAGGAAGCAGGCCACGAACGCCGCAACCGCCAGAAGCGGGTTGAACACGGCCCGGGAGTACCAACGCCGATCGTGGAAGCACACCACGAACGAGAGCAGGTACAGCGATAGCGGCAGCACCCAGAGGAACGGGACGACCGCAACCTCCTGCGAGATCTGGTTCGTGAGGGCGAGCAGCATCACCGAGGCGCTCGCGGGAAGACCGAGCCAGAGGAGCCGCCGCGCGATTCCCGCCCCCTTCCCGGCGGGAATGGCCTTCCCTTCCGGGAAAAGCGCGGCACCCCGCGCCAGCCCTGGAGAGGCCGTGCTCGCCTTGACCGCGCAGGCGCCGCAGGCCAGGGCAAAAACGGCGAACTCCAGCCCCCACACCCTGGCCTGCGCGCGCAGGGGGAGCAGGGGCTCCACCAAGAACGGGTAGGAGAGCAGGGCGAGCAGCGAGCCCAGGTTCGAGAGGGCATACAGGCGGTACGGGGATCGCCCGGGCCACACGCGCGAGAACCACGCCTGGAGCAGCGGGGCGGTGGCCGACAGCGTGAAGAACGGCAGCCCCACGCTGGCGGCCAGCACCGACAGGATGGCGGGTACAGGGCTCTCCTGCCCGGCGGGCTTCCAGTTCGCGCCAGGGAGCAGCGGGGAGCCCCACACGGCGAGGTGCCAACCCAGCACCGCGAGGCACCCGAGGAGCAGGGTGCCGTGCGCGAGAGATTGTCGGCGGGGTGCGGTGCGGACCATCAGCGCGTGCGACCAGCTGTAGCCACCCAGCAGCGCCACCTGGAAGAAGAGCAGGCAGGTGGTCCAGACGGCTGGCGTCCCGCCGTACCACGGCAGGATCGCCTTGCCGATGACCAGCTCGACCTGGAAGAGCAGGAACGCGGCGAGGAACGTGCTCAGTGCGAAGAGGGCCATGGCCCGGCCTGCATGCTCGGCGGCCGTGGGCGCGCTGTCAAGCGCCCTCACCACGGACCCGTCTGCACAACCCCACGGAGAACCCGCACGAAATACCGTAGACTTGCCTGAGATCGTGAAGGAGGGCCCATGTTCTTCATCCTGAGCGTCCTGATTGCACTCATCGCCCTGGTTGCCTGGAGCAAGCTCGCGAAGGCCGGCCACGGGGACAGCCTTGCGGTGGCGGGGGCGAGCCGTGCCGGTTCGGGCCTCGTGGGCCTCGTCGCGGTCCTCGTCGCGGTGTCGCAGATGCTCACGGTGATCCCCGCCGGTCACGTCGGCGTGGTGGACTTCTTCGGCACCGTCTCGCCGGTGACCCTCAAGGCGGGGATCAACTTCGTCAACCCGCTGGCCCGCGTCTTCAAGTTCTCCGTCAAAACACAGGAGATCAAGGAGACGATGGACGTGCCCTCCAAAGAAGGGCTCACCGTCCAGCTCGAGCTTTCTGCGCTCTTCCACCTCGACCCGGACAAGGCCGCCGAGGTCTACAAGAGCATCGGGCCGGACTACATCGAGATCATCCTCGAGCCCCAGTTCCGCTCGGTGGCGCGCGGCGTCACCGCCGGCTACGAGGCCAAGGCGCTCTATACCTCCGAGCGCGAGATGCTGGCCGAGATCATCCTCAAGGACTTGCAGAGACTGGTGGGGCCGCGGGGGATCATGGTCGAGGCCACACCGCTGCGCCGAGTCGGCCTGCCGGGCGGCCTGACCCAGGCCATCGAGGAGAAGCTGCGCGCCGAGCAGGACAGCCAGCGCATGCAGTTCGTGCTCCTCAAGGAGAAGCAGGAGGCGGAGCGCAAGCGCATCGAGGCCCAGGGGATCGCCGATTTTCAGATGATCGTGACCAAGGGCATCTCCGAGCCTTTGCTACGCTGGAAGGGGATCGAGGCGACCGAGAAGCTGGCGGCCTCCCAGAACGCCAAGGTTGTGATCATCGGCGCGGGCAAGGACGGCCTCCCGCTGATCCTCGACACCAAGTGATTCCGGCTCGCCACCGGGCGAGTCGGAATCACCCTGAGGCCGCGCGAAGCGAGGCCGAAGGGTCTCGCCTCATCTGTCGCTCGTGCGGAGAAGCTTGACCTGGCCTCACCAGCGGTGGAAGGCGGGGTGGCCCTCCCTCACCACCACGAACACACCGCGGCACGTCGCCGTGACCCAACCCCCGGCCTCGAGGGTTCCCTCGACGACCGCCCGGTCCTCGCTCGACTCCACCACCCGCGCGCGCACCGAGAGAGGCCCGGTCGAAAGCGTGGGGCGTTTGAGCACCACACGATACTCTGCGGTCACCATGCACGGCGGCGTTTCGGCTCCGCTGGCGACCATCAGGTGGTGGGCCGCGGTCCAGTTGCAGTGGCAGTCGAAGAGCGTGCCGATGACCCCGCCGTTCACGACACCGTCGAACGCCTCGTGGTGGGGGGAGGGCGTCCACTCGCACACGACTTCGCTCCCCCGCACGAAGCTCTTGATGCGCAGCCCCTCCGGATTGGCCGGCCCGCAGCCGAAGCAGCGGGTGGTCGGGGCGTAGCAATCCTGCAGGCTCGGCTCGCCGCTCATGGCGTCAGTCTATGTCCCGCCTGTGCGGCCGGCAACCGGCACGCTGGCGGCATAACGTCCCATCACGACGGCAGCCTCACCTTGGTCGCGATGTTGTCTCGGATCCAGTGCTCGTCGAGCCACTCGAGCGGATCCACGGATTTTCCCTGCACGAAGATCTCGAGGTGGAGGTGATCGCCGCCGGCGAGTCCGGTCGAGCCGCTCGTCCCGAGTCTCTGTCCCTTGCCCACCACTTCGCCGACCTTGACGTCGAGCGTCGACATGTGGCCGTACAGGCTCAGGAGGCCGTAACCGTGGTCCAGGATCACGGCGTTGCCGTAGATCGAGAGCCAGCCTGCGAACACGACCTTCCCCGCGTTGGCGGCCGGCACCGGCGCGCGTTCGGTGGACGCCACGTCGAGCCCCAGGTGCGTCTGATGGTCCACGGCCCTCCCCTGATACACGTACGTTCGTGTCTCCGCGAAGCCGGCCTGCCGTTGGGTGTTCGGCATCTGCTGGAACGCTCCCTGCCACAGGAAGCGCGGCTCCGAGTCGCGCGCCAGCGCTGCGATCTGGGCCAGCACCGAGCGTCGCAGCTCGCCGTTGATCCGGAGGTACTGGTCGAGCAGGCTCCCACTGGCGTCGAAACCCGGCGTCGCGCTCGCGATCGCGGGTACGACCTTCTCGAGGAACGCCTCGGTCAGCTCGAGCGTGTCGGCGCGCGGCGGGGCCTTCTTGAACAGGTCCACGAACGGCAGCTCCACGCGGTTGCCCGCGTCGTCCTCGGCGAACAGCCTCACCTGACCGGAGTCGTCCAACTCCCACGGGATCGCGAACAGGGCAAAGCGCTCCCCGGCCCCGCCGCCCGGGGCGGGGTAGGACAGCGACTCCACCCCTCCGGCGCGCACGCCGGAGCGGGCGACCCCATCGCGGACCCGGAACACCACGGCACCCGCGCCCCCCTCACGGACGTAGTGCTGCCTCGACTCGAGCTCGAGTCGTGGCGGGCGCAGGCGCACCTGCATGCGCTTCTCCACCACGACCGGAGCCTTCGCGCGCAGCGGCCCCGTCATGCGGTCGGCCGTCGCCCGCAGCACGACCTCACCTTCCTTCAGCCACTCCTGGCTCACGCGCCCCACGGTGGCGGAGAGCTCCGCCCGGGCGGTGAACCGCCCCCTCATCGGGCTGAAGGGACCGGGGCGCGCGAAGTGCTGCTCGCCCAGCACGACGCTCTTTTCACCCTGCACCAACTCGAGCCTGACCGTGCCGAGGCCACGAGAAGGCTCTGCGAAGCGCGCCACGACCTTCGTGGCCTGCCCGACAGCCGGCCGCTCGCTCTCGATCACCGCCGAAGGCGCCGGACCGCGGCGCAGCGCTCCCCACACTCCGTACGCCGCCACGAGGAGCGCGACGACCACCACCCAGCCCGGCCTGCGGCGTGGAGCCTTTCCAAGCGTCAACGTCGGCACGACGTTCCTCCCTCGCCGTCCTAGAGCGACGGTGAAGCGAGAGTGTAGCGCGGCCGCCCCACATCACGCCGCTTCGGCGGCGGGCGCTTGCTCCCGGATCCGCTTTCTCACCAGCGGAAGGAGGGCAAGTGCCGGGACGCTGACGAGCACGGTGAAGGCGAAGTACGTCGAGTAGCCCAGCCTCTCGACGCCTATCCCTGAAAACGCGCCCACCGCGTCGCGGGTCAGCGCGAAGAGCGCCGACAGCAGCGCATACTGCGTCGCGGCGTGCTCCTTCTCGCAGAGGTTCATCAGGAACGACAGGAACGCCGCGGTGCCGAGCCCCTGCGCGAACGACTCGAGCATGGAGGCGGCGTAGATGGTCTCCCGCGGCAGGGTGAACTGGGCCACCGCGGCGTAGCCAAGGTGGGGGAGCGCCTGGGCGATCCCGAGCCAGAGGAGGCCGTGAAAGATCCCGTACTTCTTGACGAACCAGCCGCCGGCGAGCGCACCGAGAATCGTCAACACCACACCGAGCGTCACCGAGATCAGACCAATCTCCTTCAGGGAGTACCCGCGATCCACCCAGAACGGCTTGACCATGCGTCCGAGGAGCGAGTCGCCGAGCTTGAAGAGCGGGACGAAGAGCAGCACAGGCAGCATCTCCCATCGCAACAACCAGCGCAGCACCGGGCCGACCGGGTTTCGGCGCTCCTTCACGTCCAGTGGCACCCGCGGGCTTGCATAGGCGATGACCGAGAGGATGAGAAAGGTGGCCGCGAGCGCGATCCACAGTGGGGTCCACCCCGTGAGCTCGGCGAGCATCATCACGCCCCCGCCGCCGACGAGGAGCGCGATGCGGGCAGCGGAGACCCGCACACCGTTGATGGCGCCGGTCTCCTCCGGTGTCGAGATGTCCACCGCGTAGGCGTCGATCGCGATGTCCTGGGTGGCCGACGCCGCGGTGAAGGCCAGTAACACGCTCCACAGCAACCACGAGGGGTGGCCGGCGTCCTGCGGGATGATGGCGACCGTGGCGACCGCGAGCGCCAGCAGCGACGCGGAGATCCACTGCTGGCGGGCGCCGAATCGGTCCACGAGCGGCGCCCAGAACATCTTCCAGGTCCAGGGGAGCGAGAGCAGGCTCATCAGCCCGATGTTCGCCAGGGAGACCCCGTGGACCCGGAAGTAGACGGGCCATACGTCGTAGGCGATGCCGAAAGGGAGCCCCTCGGCGAAGTAGAGCACCGCGATCCAGGTCAGCTTGCGGCGCAAACCCATTGCTGGATTCTACCCGCTCCGGTCGCACGTCGGGCAGGCGCACGGCTTGGGCACAGACGGCACCTGCCGGACGCCCTGGGACGGCGTGCCGCTGTTTGCTACGATCCATTGAGCACTGGGGGGACGAAGATGCCCCACTACGACGTGGTCGTGATCGGGTGCGGGCCCGCCGGTGAACGTGCGGCGATCCAGGCCGCCCGCGCCGGGAAACAGGTCGCCGTCATAGAGCGCCAGAACGTGGTGGGCGGCACGCGCGTGAACTGGGGCACGATCCCGTCGAAAACGCTCCGTGAGAGCGCACTGTTCGTCCACTCCCTGACCCGGAACAAGCTCGAGGGGATCCGCTGCGAGATCAGCGACCAGATCACCGTGGATGACTTCATGTACCGGGAGCGCGTCGTGGTCGGAAGGGAACTCGAGATCATCAACGAGGCGCTCGAGCGCTACTCCATCGAGGTGCATCGGGGCCACGGTCGCTTCATCGACGCCCACACGGTCACGCTCTGCGGCCCCGATGGCGCTGTTCTGTCCTCCATGACCGGCGACGTCATCGTTATCGCCTCGGGCTCTAGCCCCAACCGTCCGCCGGACGTCCCTTTCGACGCCGAGTGCGTCTTTGACGCCAACACGATCCTGCGTCTCCCGCGAATCCCGCGCACCATGCTCGTGCTGGGCGCCGGCGTGATCGGGGTGGAGTTCGCCAGCATCTTCGCAGCCCTGGGCGTGGAGCTCACCCTGGTAGACACCCGAGATCGCCTGCTGCCGTTCCTCGACCGCGAGATCGTCGCGATCCTGGAGCGGTCACTTGGCGGGTTGGGCATCACGACCCTGCACAACGAGCGCTACGCCACAGTCGAGCGGCTCGCAGGCGAGTCGCCACGGGTGCGCTCCACCACCAAGACCGGCAAGATCTTCGAGACCGACGCCCTCCTGTACTGCGTCGGCCGCGACGGCAACACGAGAGACCTGAACCTCCCCGCCATCGGCCTCAAGCCCAACGACTACGGCCTGCTCCAGGTGAACGAGCACTACCAGACGGCGCTGCCGCACATCTATGCGGTCGGCGATGTGATCGGCTACCCGGCGCTGGCCAGCACCTCCATGGAGCAGGGGCGGCAGGCCATGCGCCATGCGTTCAACATCCCCGGTGTCACCTCGAAGACCGAGGTGCTCCCCTTCGCGATCTACTCCATTCCAGAGGTGAGCTACATCGGCGAGACCGAGGAGCGGCTCAAGGAGAGGCAGGCGGAGTACGTCACCGGCCGCGGCAATTACGACATGAACCCGCGCGGCCAGATCATCGGCGACAGCGAGGGCATGCTCAAGCTGCTTTTCGAGGTCGGCTCGCTGAAGCTCGTCGGCGCCCACATGATCGGCCACGGTGCCAGCGAGCTGATCCACATCGGGCAGGCGTTCCTTCGCGCCGGCGCCACTGCCCCGCAGATTGCCGAAACGATGTACAACTACCCGACGCTGTCCGACCTGTACCGGCACGCAGCACTCAAGGCGCTGCAGGCTCTCCAGCGCAGAAACGCAGCCGGTCCGCCAGCCACGCGCTGAGTCTGGCACGCACGCCGCAGGTCCTTGTTTCTCGGCCGCGAACTTCTTGACCCACGTGCCGGCATGATGTCGCACCCAGGTCCCGGGTGATCTAGCCGTTGTTGCATCGCTCGTCGCTCCTCGCTACCCTTGTCTCGCTGCGGTTTCGCAGCTCCTGGGGGACGGAATGCCGGAGGTCGAGATCGTTGGCCGCACCTTTGCGGTGGACGAGGAGGGTTTCCTCCAGCAGCCGGAGCTCTGGGACGATGAGGTGGCCAGGCTCTTCGCCACCACCGAGGGGATCAGCGACATGACCCCGGAGCACTGGGCCGTAGTGCGCACGATCCGGGAGCACTACCTGCAGCACGGCACCGCGCCGATGGTACGGCTGCTCTGCCAGAAGACCGGGCTCCCTCTGAAGGCGATCTTCAAGCTGTTCCCCTCGGGTCCGGCGAAGGGGGCGTGCAAGGTCGCAGGTCTGCCCAAACCCGAGGGGTGCGTCTGACGCGGCGGGCCTCAGAATGACGCTCGGCTCCCTCGTCCTGGTCGCGGCGCTGCTGGTCGCGCTTGCGGGTTTCCTCGCCCAGCGTTTCTCCCGACGCTTCCCTCGCGTGCAGGCGCCGATTGCCCCGGCGCGAGGCAGTGCCGCCGCGGGTGTGCTTTACGCCTTCACGAAGGCGTTTTCTCCCACGGCGAAGGAGAGCGCCTCCCTCCACCTGCCCAGCTACCTCGCCGGGATCGGCTACCACCTCGGGATCTTCACGGCGCTCGCCAGGCTGCTCGCGAGCCTCCTGCCAGTGCGTGTCCCAACGGCCGCGAACGCCGCGGGTGCCGTCCTCATGGCCATCGGCCTCGTCTGCGGCCTCGGACTGCTGGCCAAGCGCACGCTCGATGCCAGGCTGCGGGGGATCAGCGTGCCCGACGACTTCGTCGCCAACCTCCTCGTGGATGCCGCGATCGCCACCGGCATCGCCGCCTACCTGGACCATGCGTTGGTGCCGCTCTTTCAGGTCACCGGTGCCGTGCTGCTGCTCTACGCGCCTCTCGGCAAGCTGCGCCACATGCTCTTCCTGGTGACCAGCCGCCGCTGGTCGGGCGCTTACTTCGGCCGGCGTGGCGTGCGCCCCACACCGCAGGGGCCGGGGAACCCCCGTGGCTGAGGGGCACGTCAAGCCCGCGGCGCTCGAGCAGGCGCTCAAGGTGCTGCGAGAGCGCGTCGACGAGCGGACCGCTGCGTTCCTGAACGCCTGCGTGCGCTGTGGGCTGTGTGCCGACACCTGTCACGTGTACCTCGCGGACCAGGAGCCGGACTCGACGCCCGCCGCCAAGGTGGAGCGCGTGGCGAGCCTGTTCCGCCGCTACCACACCCTCCTCGGCCGCCTTGCGCCCGGACTTGTGGGAGCCGAGACCCTCACCGAGGAGGCGCTTGAGGCCCTCGCGGTTGCCGCTTTCGGGCGCTGCACGCTGTGCGGGCGCTGCGCCCTCAACTGCAGCGTCGGCCTCGACCCCGCCGCGATCATCCGCTTTGCCCGCACCGTACTGGTTGCAGCCGGGATGGTGCCGAACGGCATTCAGGCCAACATCGAGGCCGCGCGGGCGTCCGGCAACACGATGTCCATCTCGCAGGAGGACGTGCGCGAGACGATCGCCTGGCTCGAGGAGGACCTCCGCCAGACGATCGGCGACCCCGAGGTCTCCCTGCCGGTAGACCGCAAAGGGGCCCGCGTGCTCTACGCGCTCAACCCCCGTGAGCTGAAATTCTTCCCGCTCTCCATCTCGGCCGCGGGCATGATCTTTCACGCCGCTGGCGAGAGCTGGACTCTGACCTCGACGGACTTCGACATCACCAACTATGGCTTCTTCGCCGGGGACATCGAGGCGCAACGGGAAATTGCCGACCGGCTGATTCGACGAGCCGAGGAGCTTGGCATCCAGGAGTTGGTGGTCGCCGAGTGCGGGCACGGCTACCGGACCCTCCGCTGGGAGGCGCCGGACTGGCTGGGGCGGCCGCTCCCGTTCGCGGTGCGCAGTTTCGTCGAGGTGATGGCCGAGTACCTTGGCGCCGGCCGCTTGCGGCTCGACCCCTCGAAGAATCCCGATCCGGTGACGCTCCACGACCCCTGCAACCTCGTGCGCCACGGAGGCGTGATCGAGGAGCAGCGGTATCTCCTGCGCCACGCAGTCACCACCTTCGTCGAGATGACACCCAACCGCGAGGACAACTACTGCTGCGGCGGAGGAGGAGGGCTGCTGGCTGCCTCGGAGCACACCGCCAAGCGGATCGAGTCCGGCAAGGTCAAGGCCGAGCAGATCCGCGCCACCGGCGCCAAGGTGGTGGCCTCGCCCTGCCACAACTGCATCGACCAACTCATGGAGCTGAACCGCCACTACACATTGGGCGTCGAGGTCAGGACCCTCGGCGAGATCGTCGCCGACGCCCTCGTTCACCCCCTCCCACCATCTTCCTAGGTTGCTGCTTGTCCTGCGGGCCTACCTCCCGTTCTTTCACTGCGTGAGGCTTTTGTTTTGCCTGGCGGGCGAGCGGCCTCTCGGCGCTGGCTCGCCGCCGCTTGCGACGCGCCGAGACTCCTCCGGCCACGACCCAGCAGTGCATCCCGGGGTGGGGCCCCTCGGTGTCCACAAGAGACCGCGTCACCGACACCCCACCCCGGCTCCGCACGCTGGGGACCCCGTGGCCTCCGGAGAGATGGCCGCGTCACCCGCCGGGCGCATTCTCTCCACCCACCCAGAGACGCTGCTGGCACACGTCAAGCAGTGGCAAGGCGAGCGGGGGGGTGGTGGTGAAATCCGCCCCGCGAGCGAGAAGAGCCATGGCGCCGGAGCGTGCGGGGACCCGACGCGCTGGCCGTCGTGGGGAAACGGCGCGGCTGCCTCACGCCGACGCCGAGGGACCACGCGGCGGGCAGCGCTCTCGGGTCGCACGCGCAGGCGGGTCGGAGGGCTGGGCTCGACGCCCAGCCCGAGCGACCGCTCATGGCCCGCGGGGCAAGATAGATGCCTCACGCAGTGAAGGAAAGGAAGGCCATCCGTCGGGCAAGAGAAACTTGCGGTGGGGCGCAGGGAGGGAGACCCTCCCGCAGAGCTACACGCGAGCTTCCGCGGCGATTTCGGTTACCGCTGCGAGGGCGGCCTCGATGTCGCTCGGCTTGTTCATCGGGCCGACACTGAGGCGCACCGTTCCGCGCTCCCCCGTACCCATCTGCTGGTGGATGAGCGGGGCACACTGCAGGCCTGTGCGCGCGGCGATGTTGTGGTCCACGTCGAGCATCGTGCCGACATCGGCTGGGTCGCGCCCGGCCAAGGTGAAGGAGAGCACCGGGAGCCTGTTCTCCAGGCTGGTCGTGCCGTGCAGGGTGACGCCCTCGATTGCGGCAAGACCGCCCTGCAGCCGGGCGAACAGCTCCATCTCGTGCCGATAGATGTTCCCCATGCCGCGCGAGGCGATGTACGCCTGGGCGAAGTGCAACCCTGCGATGCCGAGCACGTTGCCGGTCCCCGCCTCCAGGCGGTAGGGGTACTCCTCCAGATGGTACGGGTCCACGGAGTTGACGCCGGTCCCGCCGAAGCGCGTGGGGCGGATGCCCACCCCTTCCCGCACGTAGAGCCCGCCGATCCCGGTGGGGGCGAGCAGCGACTTGTGGCCAGTGAAGGCGAGAACGTCGATGCCCATCGCTTCCACGTCGATGGGAACCATGCCCGCAGTCTGCGAGGCATCCACGAGGAAGAGCACGCCCCGGTCCCGGCACGCCTTCCCGATCTCGGCCACGGGCTGGACGGTGCCGATGACGTTGGAGCCGTGGTTGACCGCCACCAGCCTGGTGGTGCGTCTGAGACGGCGCGTGATCTCGCCTGGGTCCACGAACCCGTCACCGCCCACCGGCACGTACTCCAGGGTGACGCCCCGCTCGCGCGCCATGTGGTTGAGTGGACGGATCACCGAGTTGTGCTCGATGGTGGTGGACACCGCGTGGTCGCCGCTCTCCAGGATCCCCTGGATCGCCAGGTTGAGCGCGTCGGTGGCGTTGTAGGCGAAGACCAGCCGGTTGGGGTCGGTGCCGCCGAAGAAGCGGGTGAGCTCCTTGCGGGTGCCTGCGACCAGCTCGCCGGCCACCAGGCAGAGGTCGTACCCCGAGCGGCCAGCGTTGACGCCGAAGCGCGTGTAGGCGTCCAGCGCAGCCTCCAGCACCTCCTTGGGTTTGGGAAAGGTGGTGGCGGCGTTGTCCAGGTAGATGATCGTGCTCGGGTCGAGTTCGAGGTCCATCGCGCGTGACCCCCAAAGAGGCGTGGCGGCGGCCGGAGGGAACACCCCGGCGCGGATCGTATCACGAAGCTGTCACGGCGTCCCGAGGACCTTGACACGCTGATTTTGAAGATTAGACTACATTTTCATTTAGCCGCAAAGGAGGGAAGACCATGAGTAAATCTTTGCTCGTTGTGATCCTGCCGGCCGCCTTCGTCACGGTCGTCGCGTGCCAGCAGGGAGCACAACAGGCCGCGCCCCCGAGTCCCGTGGAGCGGGGCAAGTACCTCGTCACCAGCATGGGGTGTAACGACTGCCACACACCGTGGAAGCTCGGTGAGAAGGGCCCGGAGCCCGACATGACCCGCATGCTCTCCGGCCACCCGGAGGGGATGAAGCTCCCGCCCCCGCCCGCGTTGCCAGCCGGCCCCTGGGGGATCACAGCGGCGCTGACCATGACCGCGTGGTCCGGTCCGTGGGGGGTCAGCCACACGGCCAACCTCACGCCCGACCCGGAGACCGGCCTCGGCGCCCTGTCGGAGGAGAACTTCGTCCAATCGATTCGGACCGGCAAGCACCTTGGCGCCGGCAGGGACATCCTGCCGCCAATGCCCTGGCCAATGTACCGAAACCTCTCGGACGAGGACCTGAAGGCGATCTTCGCCTACCTGAAGTCGATCCCGCCGATCAAGAACAAAGTTCCGGATTCGCTTCCGCCCGCACCCGCGGGCAGGTAGCGCTCGGGTCTATCACGGCAGATCCAAGGCCGGCCCCGCGCCGGCCTCTCGTTTTCTTGCACGTCGTCAGCGGCCGAATGCTTCTCTGAGCACGAGACCGCGCCCCGAGCGGCCGTCGATGCGCACGTCCAGCGGCCGGTCGAGACGTACATGCCGCCAAGGCGCGCCATCGTGATTACCAGGTCGAAGGGGCGCTTCTCGAGAAGGGCGAGCGCCTCCTCTGCGGTGGGAACCTGGGTGATGCGAGGCGACGTGGCGAGGTTGAGCTGGTAGAACTCGGCATCCAGGCTCTCCGAGAGCTGGCCGTCCTCCTCCAGGATGTAGGAGTCGTACAGCGAGGAGACGAGCAGCACCTCGCGGACGCGGTAGCTCATCAGGTCGCGGAACACCACGTGGGTCGGGTCGTACTCGGAGAACCGCTCCGGCTTGTCCCAGGAGATCATGCCTCGCCCCTCGGCTGCCATTATCGCCCGGCTGCGTTCGCTTGCAGCCCGGACCGGGACTGGCCCCGACGCATGGGTGCAACGGCTGCCACCCAGGAGCGCGTGGTGCAGCCGGGCCGGGGGTCCGCGAGGGGTGCTTGCGCCGGCGCCTTCACTCCTGTGAAATAGCGGCGCGAGGTGAGGCGATGCGCGCTCTCCGGCTCTCGGCTCTTCCCCTGGCGACCGTGCTGCTGGCAGGCGCCGCCGCAGGCCAGACAGCCGCGCGCCTGGTGGTGTTCGAAGATTTCATGCGCCCCACCTGACCTATCTGTCAGGCCGCCGGTCCGGCGGTGGATGCACTGGCAAGCGAGTACGCGAACGCCGCAAAGTCCGTGGTCTTCTTGGAGCAGCACGTGGATTTTCCGATGGGCAAGCGCATCGCCCGCTGGTGGGCAGCGTACAACAGCACCGCACCTGCGTACCTGCCGCTGGTGATGGTGGATTCCGGCCACCGGATCTCGAGCGGCTCCCAGAACGACTTCAAGGCAACCTACCGGGCGCTCGTCGATGCGGAGCTCGCGCGGCCCGCGCAGGGAGAGATCGAGGCGTACACCAGAAGGGTCGGCTCCAGGATGCGGGTCTACGCGCGCCTCCGAAACGCCGCCGGAACCGCGCTCTCGGTATCGGGGAACGACGCCGCGCTGCACGCCCTCGTGTGGGAAGACGCACACGTCGGCGTCACGAACCGCATCGTGCGCGCGGCCCCCTGGGTCGGGATCTACCCAGACGTCGCGCCCCAGGGCGAGTTCACCGCCACGCTGGAGACGTCTGACCTCCCCGGCGTGAACTGGAACGCGCTGCACACCGTGGTCGTGGCGGACTGCCTGCCAGGCCCCGGCCCGGCCTACGACATGCTCCAGGGAGCCTTGGCCGAACCCGCCGCCCTGGCGGCCGATCCCCAGACGGTCACGCTGGCGTTCGACGCGAACACCCTCGAGGACCGGGCAGTACCGGTGCGCCTGGTCGGGCCTTACGTGCTGAATTGGACCGCCGTCGCGGACGTGCCGTGGATCGCCGTCACGCCCGACAGCGGCTCGATCTCGGTCCAACCCGCCCTCGAGGTGCGGTCAGGGATGCTCTCACCGGGTTGGCAGCAGGGCGTCGTCACGTTCTCCGCGAGCAGCGAGGACGGGATGAGCTTTGCCCAGACGATTGCGGTCAGCGCCTTCTCCGGCCCCAGGGTGGTGCGGGTGGGGACCGCGACCGCGGCTCGGGGGTCCACCGTCAGCGTGCCGGTGGAGTTCTCGGCACTGGGAGACGAGAGCACCGCAAGCTTCAGCCTGGCTTTCGACCCCGCGGTGCTGAGCAGCCCCTCTGTGAGCCTGGGGGCCGATGCCGGCGCAGCCGTGCTCACCACCGATACTTCCCAGGCGGCCGGCGGGCACGTCGCCGCGAGTCTCGGCCTCCCCGCCGGCCGGACGTTCGATCAGGGCAAACTCCAACTGGTTGTCGTCTCGTTCAGCGTCGCTTCCGAGGCGCCCGGTCAAGCCACGGAGATCATCTGGGCCGACCAGCCCGTCACGCGGCAGATCACGGGGGTGACCGGCGGTGCTCTCACCGCCACGTACCTGGACGGTGCGGTGCTGCTTGCCGATGCACCGATCGTGCGGGCTCCTCGCCGTCGCATCGCGCCCGGGGGACGCTAGCGGTCGCCAGGCGGTTACAGCACCACCAGCAGCGGGAGCAACCCCACGAGTGCCAGCACGAGCAGCGCCAGCAACCCCCGGGTACCGGTGGCGCGGTCGGAGAAGAGCCGCGCGTAGACCCCTTTGAGGGCGTTGTTGCTGGCGGTCGTGACCACGATGGCGGCGGCCGCGGTGCCAAGCGCCGTGCTCACGCCGGCGGTCTGGGTGAGGCCCATGATGAAGGGGTCAACGTCGGTGACCCCCATCAACGTGGCGAGGGCGTAGATCCCGACGGTCCCGAAGTGCTCCAGCACCAGGCCGGTGGCGACGAGAGCGACGAGGAAGATCGCCGCGAACAGGAACGCCGAGCCGATCTCCAGCGGGTTCCTGGCCTCGTACTCCCGCTGCACCGCCGCGCTCGACCGGTCGGGCAGGCGTGACCACGCGAAGCCGGCCAGCATCGTGACCGCCCCCAGCACCAGGAACGGAGTCGTCAGTTGCGCTGCCAGTGCACCGTTGAAGATGGCAAGCAGCACGAGCACCCGCAGGTACATCACGCCCGAGGCCACGACCATGCTGCCTGCGAATAGGTTCGGGCGGTTCTCCCGGCGCGCCCGCCGCGCCAGCGCCACGGTCATCACGGTGGACGACAAGGCCCCGCCGAGCAGCGCGGCGAGCACGATCCCGCCCCGCTTCTTGGTCACGCGCTGCAGCACGTAGCTGCCGTAGGAGATCGCGCTCACCGCGGTGACGATCAGCCAGGTCTTGAAGGGGTTGAGGTGGAAGCGTGTGAACTCCTGGTTGGGCACCGCCGGCAGGATCACCACCGTGAGCAGGAGGAACTTGGTGAAGGTGATGACCTCCTCGGAGGGGATGCGCTCCGAGAGCCCCTCGAGCGCCGTCTTCAGCTCCAGCAGCAGCATCGAGAGCACCACCACTGTCACGGCGATCCAGTAGTACCCGTTGTAGACCAGCGCGCCCAGCACGTAGGTCACCAGGCCGGAGACCTCGGTGGTGACGCCAGCCTCCTCGGCGCTGGCCAGTTTGTGAAGGTACGAAACCAGGAGGAACGCCCCCACGACCACGAACCCCAGCGCTACCGGGAGCACCTGCTGCCCGGAGATCAGTGCGATTGCGTAGCCGAGCAGGCCGATGAGGGGAAAAGTGCGCACGCCCCCGAAGATGTAATGCCCGGCCGTGGCCTTGCGCCCCTCGCGCTCGAGCCCGAGCAGGAACGAGAGGAAAAGCACCAGGAGGATCTTCAGCGCCTCGGGGTTCGTCAGCGCCGCGACGTTGCGGACGAGGTCGGTGTTCATGGCTCTCACCTTACGTTACACGGAAAGCCCCAGGCTCTCAAGGCCGGAATGTGCGCAAACGGCAAAAGGACGAGGTTAGTTTGCTTCGTCGCTCTGAGCCCTGGAACCAAGGAGAACCCCGGTCCGGCGCTAGCCGCGAAAACCGACGGTCTCAAGCAGGCGATGGTTGACCGGCGCCGCGAGGTCGAGTTCGTGGGCCAGCCGGACCACTGCCCCGTTGCGGTACTCCAGCGCCTTTGCGGTCGAGGCGCGTACCCAGCCGAGGGGCTCCGCGGCGCGCAGGAAGGCGTCCCACCAGCTCGCGGATGGCTGTGTCCCGACCGCCCGCCCGGTTACCGTCACGGCCTCCGTGAATACGGCCTCGGCCTCGGCCCGGTGCCGGTCCAGGTACTCCGAGAGGCTCACCTGATGCGCGGCCAGCGGCAGCCCCACCACGCAGTTGAACCCCATCTTCTCCGCCTCGGCGGACGCGAAGGCGCCCTCGTCCACCGCCACCGAAGAGATCCCGCCGCGCCCGAGGGCTTTGGCGAGGAACTCCGCCTTCGCCCCGGAGAAGACGCTGGGTCGGAGCACCCTGAAGAAGTCGCCCTTGCTGGTGAACCAGACGAGGCCCCGGGTGCAACCTGGAAGCCCTGCAAGCAGCGGACGGATCCACCCGTTCTGAACGAACACCAGGCGGTGCGGGCTCACGCAGTGCAGGCGCATCAGCACCTCGGAAAGGACCTCCTCGCGGACGCACACCACAAGCAGGGCGCTCGGGTCGGCCAGCGCCTCCTCCCAGCCGGAGGCGCGGGTGACGGGGACGGTCTCGACCCCGTCGGCGCCCAGCGCCCCGCCGAGCCGCCGCCCGACCTCCCCCATGCCGACGACGAAGACTCGTGCAGCGTCCGTGCTCATGGCTTCATCATGCCGCAGAACTAGCGGAAGCGGGTGACGGTCAACTCGAGGGAGCGGCTCCCCCAAGGTGTGCCAGCCCACTGGATCAGGATCGGGTTCTGGTAGGTGCCGCACACGATCCCGTCGCCGTCAGAGACCAGCATGCTCAGCGAGCGCTTCAGGCGCAGGAAGCGCCGTGCGGGGACCGCCATCACGCGGGCCAGCAGCCTCTCGAGAGCGGATTCGGTTATTTTCAGGGCGTCCATAAGCTCGTTGAGCACCTGCACCACGTCGTAACGGGCGTACCCCCAGCTTTTTGACGCGATCGAGAGCGGGTCGCGTAACATCCGCCTGCCGGTGCTGGCCGCGAACTTGAGAGGATCGGCCAGCACCTCCGCGAGGTCGTGACGCATCAGCAGCGTCTCGTACTCGTTGACCGTGACGCCGGCCTCCCTCTCGGAGGCGGCGAGGGCGATATCGATGCGCCCCCTGGCGACGCCGTGGCGCGAGACGAGCTCATGGGCACAGGCCAGGACGCCGATGCGCGGATCGGCCAGGTTGACCGAGTCGATGGGGTGGCGGGAGACGGGCACCTCGCAGCGGACCTTTGCGACGGTCTCCTCCGCCGTGTAGCCGAGCACGCGGGTGCGCCGTGTCCGCGGCTGACCCCCGTACACGCCGTCCAGGTCCATGAAGTAGACGGGCTCGCCGGGCCGGTGGAGGTAGGTCACGCAGCTGCGCAGGCCAGAGCCGATGAAGGCGAGGTGGGAGTCGGCGTTCCTGGGCTCGCACTGGCGTTCGACCTCCGAAAGCTCACGGCGCAGGTCGAGCTGGTCGTGACGGTAGTCGGCGCCCGGGGGGAACAGCCCCTGGAACGCCCGCATGAATGGGTCCAGGCGCTCGCGCCGGTGGTCGAGGCGGCTCGAGAGGCTCTGCTCGAGATACCCTGCCGTGGTGTGGAGGGAGCAGTAAAGCACACGGCGAAACCCCGCCAGCGCGTCGCCGAACCCCTCCCGAACCCGGGCCGCGACGTCGATCGCGTCGTAGCGCGAGTGCGGTGTGAGCGTCAGCTTCAGCTCTCTCGGCTGGGCCGCCATCTCTCCCGTCCTGCCCTGATGTGGGCGCGCCGGCTCCCTTTCTCGGCGCCCGTCCAGGTTGCAACCCTCCGCGACCGTGGGGGCATTCCAACCGTCCGGCGTCCCGCCCCTGCCACGCCAGCGGCACGATCACCCGGAGCCATTCGCAACGGTTTGCAGCTCGGCCGTACCGATCTGCGACCGCCCTCGTCATGACGTCTCTCCTGCTGAGAAGTGGGTGCGCTCAGACGTGGTTGCGCAACATCAGTTCCTTGGGATGGGGCTCCAGGTAGATCTGCCCGGTAAGGTAGTGCACCGAGTGCAGCCGCACGTAGTGCCGGATGAGGGTGATCGGGACGATCAACGGCACGAGCCCGCGCCGGTAGTCCTCGATCAGCCCCAGCAGCTCGGCACGCGCCTCTCCGTCCAGCAGCGTCTTGAAGTAGCCGAGGATGTGGTGGAGCACGTTGGTGTTGCGGCGGGTGGTGGCGATCGCTTTGAGCCCCTGCATGAACTCGGCCTCGTAGCTCTGGCGGAGCTCCTCCCTCGGGACCCCCTTGGCCCGCGCCACCAGGCGCCCCAGCGCCTCGTAGCTCTTCGGCGCATGGGCCATGAGTTGCAGCTTGTGGGCGGTGTGGAACGCCACCAGGCCTCCGACCGTCCAGCGGTCCGAGAAGAACCGCCGCAACCGGTGGTAGGCGAACACTCGCTCCACGAAGTTGTCGCGCAACCTCGGGTCGCAGAGCCGCCCCTCCTCCTCCACCGGCAGGTTGGGGAACCGGGCCAGCAGCGCCTCGGCGAACACCCCATGGCCGGATTTCGTCGGCATCCCGTCGCCGTAGACCTTGACCCTCTCCATGCCGCAGCTCGGCGAGTCCTTCTTGAGCACGTAGCCGGAGAGCTCGGCGGCCGCGAGCTTCTCCACCCGCTGCGCCGAGTAGGCCCGCATCGCGTCGGTCCAGTCGTCGCCGCTCTTGGGGGCGAGCATGCGGACGTCACTGCCCTCCCGTACCAGGCGGACGGACTCCCGGGGTGTGCCCATCCCGACCTCGACCTCGGGGCAGACGGGGACCCACTCCACCCAGGCGCCGAAGGTGTTGACGAGGAAGTCGTCCTTCTTGTGCCCGCCGTCGAACCGCACCTTGGCCCCGAGCAAGCAGGAGGACACCCCGATGCGGATCGGATGCTCCTTGTCCTTCACTGACGCACCTCCGTACCCCACCGTGGAAGCATACCGTGAGGGACCCGCATCGCCCGACAGGCGCAATTCCCGGAATGGGTGTAGAATGCGTGGCTCAGCCCGAGAGGCTGCGCCTGGAGCAGGACCAGGCGGCAAGGATGTGCGCATGATCAAGGAGAAGAACCCAACCGCAGACGACCAGAGCTTCGCCGAGGCCCTGGCGCAGTCCTTCCAACAGGAGGAGTTTGAGATCGGGCAGTTGGTCACCGGCACCATCATGGCGGTGCACGGCGACATCGCCCTCATCTCCGTCGGAGGCAAGTCCGAGGCGGTGATGGACCGCACCGAGCTCGGGGAGCTCCGCCCGGGGGACGGGCTGGACGCGGTGATCATCGCGCTCTCCCCCGAACTGCGGGTCTCACACAAGCTCGCGATCGAGCGGCGCGAGCGTGAGGCGCTACGCGGCGCCTACGAGAACGGGGTCCCGGTCGACGGCAAGGTGACGGGGCGCAACAAGGGCGGTTACGACGTCTCCATCGTCGGTCTCCGCGCGTTCTGCCCGATGTCGCAGATAGACCTCGGCTTCCCCCGCAACGTGGACGCCTACCTGGGGAAGAGCTTCCTGTTCCGCATCACCGAGCTCGCCGACGACCTTTCCTCCCTCGTGGTCTCGCGCGCGCAGGTGCTCAAGGACGAGCGCGAGGCGGCGGCCAACGAGGTGTGGTCGCGCGTCACACCGGGCCTCGAGCTCGAGGGCAAGATCAAGAGCGTGCGCGACTTCGGCGTGTTCGTGGACCTCGGCGGCGTGGACGGCATGGTGCACGTCAGCGAGCTCTCGCACCGCGCAGGCGTACGCCCCTCGCAGATCGCCAAGGTGGGCGACACCGTGCGCGTCAAGGTGCTGGAGGCGGACCGCGACAAGGGCCGCATCGCGCTGTCGGTGAAGGTGCTTGAGCCGGACCCGTGGGTCGAGGTACCGAACCGCTTCGCGGCGGGCGCCTCCTTCGAGGGGACGGTTGCACGCAAGACCGACTTCGGTGTGTTCGTCGAGCTGCTGCCCGGGGTGGACGGCCTCATCCACGTCTCCCAGTTGCCGCCCGGCATGAAGCTGGATGACGAGAGCCTTGTCCCCGGCACCCCGGTGCGCGGGTGGGTGCGTGAGTTGGACGTCGAGCGCCGGCGCCTGTCGCTGACGCTGCGCGAGGTGGCCCTGAGCGACCCGTGGCTCGACGCGGCCGAGCGCTACCCCGTCGACACCGCGGTGGAGGGGACCGTGGAGCGCACCGCCAACTTCGGCGTGTTCGTGCAGCTGGAGCCCGGCCTCACCGCCCTGATCCCGGCCTCGGAGACCGACGTTCCCAAGGGTGGCGATCTCGCCGCCACCTTTGCCCCCGGCTCCCGCATCTCGGCCACCGTCCTCTCGGTGGACACCCAGCGCAAGCGCATCTCCCTCTCGGTCAAGAAGGCCAAGGAGGGCAAGGCGGTCAAGGAGTACCGTCGCTGGACGGAGGACAAGAAGGTGGAACGCAAGCCGGAGGTGACCGCTTTCGGTGCCGCCCTCATGAAGGCCCTCAAGGGCACGCAGGACTAGGTCGACCCGTGCCGTATGAGCGGAGGCTCCCCAACCGGGGAGCCTCATGTTTCTGGAGTGTCCCCCGCTCAGAGCGTGGGGCCAGCACCCGGTAGCAGGAGCGTGACGAGTGTGCCTTCGCCTTCGCGGGAGGTCAGGTTGACCGTGCCGCCGAGGGCGCGCACGAGGTGCTTGACGATTGCGAGGCCGAGCCCGCTGCCCCCCTCGATTTCGGCTTGCCTGCGCACCCGGTAGAAGCGCTGGAGCACCAGCCCGATCTCTCCGGCGGGGATGCCGATGCCGTCGTCCTGAACCTCGATCCGGACACCGCCCTCAGAGGCCGCCGTCCGCACCGTCACGTGGCCGCCCCGGCGGTTAAAGCGGATGCCGTTGTCCACCAGGTTGGAGAGCACCTGGGCGAACCGTACCGGGTCGGTGCGCAGCAGGGCGGCGTCGCCCTCGGCCGCCAGCGTGACACCTGCGCTCTCCGCACTACCACGCAGGTCCCCAATCACCTGGCGGCTGACCGCCGACGCGTCCACCTCCTCGGGGTGCAGGCGCAGCTGGCCGGACTCGATCCGCGCCAGCTCCTCGAGCTCCTCCGCGAACGCCCGCAGCTTCGCGACTTGGCGCGCCAGGGTACCGGCCAGCCCCGCATCGGCACTTCCCTCACCCAGTTCTTCCGCCACGCCGGAGAGTACCGTCAGGGGCGTGCGCAGCTCATGCGCGAGGTCCGCCACCAGTGCCCGTCGCGCTCGCTCAAGCTGCCGCTCCTCGCGCACGTCGCGCAGCACAACCGCCGCCGCCAGCGTCGGGTGCTCCAGGGCGCACACCCGCACTGCCAGCTCCACCCCGCTGGGGACGACGACGCTGGTGTGGCGGATCCCGCCGCGAGCGAGCGTCTCCTGCACCGCTGACAGCACCTCGGGCACACGCACCACCTCGACCAGAGGGCGGCCGGGGAGCAGGCCGCCGCCCAGGAGCTGCACCGACGCCGCGTTGGCGAAGCGCACGACCTCCTGACGGTCGAGCAGCACGACTCCTTCCGCGATCCGCTCGAGTGCGGTCCGAGTTGCCTCAAGTTCGCGTGTCAGCTCCTCGCGCGCTGCGCGGAAATGCCGGTCGGCCTCCTCCGCGATTGCCTCGAGCTCGGCGTCAGCTGGCAGCTCGCTCCAGGCCGCCAAGTGGCGCGCTGCAGCCTCGTGGTATCGGCGGGCCCACGCCTCGGCCAACCATCCCGCGGCTACAGCAACGAGGACCGCCACAACGATGCCGCCCCAGGGCCAGCCGGGCGGCGCCTCCTCCCGAGCCAGGCGGAGGAAGCCCTGCGGGTGCTCGGGCGGCCCGACGACTCTGGCCACGTAGGTCGTGGGGTGGTCGGTCGTGGCCGAGCGCCGGCAACTGACCCCGACATCTCCGGTCCTCGCGGCGACAATCTCCGGCCGTTGCAGGTGGTTCTCGACGCGCGACAGCAGGGTTGGGAGCGTCCAGGAGTCCGCGTGGACGAGCCCGCCCGCCGCGATCAGCGTCACCCGCAAGCCGCTCGCGGCCGCCCACCGCCGAATCTCAGCATCCGCGGCTTCGGGAGGCTGCGCTAGCAGTGCCGGGGCGTTTGGGGCCAGAACCCCCACCGCAAGCCGCAGCCGCGCCTCGAGATCAGCGCGGGTCTGCCGCCGGTACATCGCCTCCACCGCCACCAGGCCGGCCAGCGCCACCGCAAGCGTGCCGAGGCCAACGAGCAGGCCAGGGGAGCTGCGTCGCCTCACGCCTGGCTCCGAAAGCGATACCCCGACCCGATGTGAGTTTCGATGACTCCCTCCCCCAGCTTGCGGCGCAGGGTCCGAATGTGGGCATCGACCGTGCGGGGGTCCACGCTCGAGGCCAGACCCCACACCGCGTCCAGGATCTGCTCTCGCGAAACAACGCGCCCGCCGAGCGAGATGAGGTGCCAGAGCACGTCGAACTCCCTTCGCGTGAGGTGAACCTCGTTGCCCTCGCGTTCGACCCTCAGACGAGCCGGATCCACGGTCAGGCGTGTGTCGCGGTAGACTCCGCCGGGAACGCCACGTTCCCACTGCACCCGGCGCACCAGCGCGGAGACCCGGGCAGCGAGCTCGCGGAGCGAGAACGGCTTCGTGAGGTAATCGTCCGCCCCGAGTTCGAGGCCGGTGACGCGGTCGGCCTCCGCGGCGCGCGCGGTAAGCATCAGGATCGGCACGGTGCGGGTTGCCTCCCAGGTCCGCAGCTCGCGGCAGATGGTCAAGCCGTCGGTGTCGGGGAGGTTGAGGTCCAGGATCACGAGCTCCGGGAGCTCGCTCTCGCAGGCCGCCAGAAACTCCTCGCCGCGGACAAACAGCGTCACGCGATACGCTCCCGAGCGCTCGAGCTGCCGCCGCACCATCTCGGCGATGTCGCGGTCGTCCTCGACCACGAAGACCCGAGTGCTCATCCGAACCTCCCCGAGACGTATGCCTCGGTCTGCTCCTGGTGCGGGTTGGTGAACAGCTCCACGGTGGGAGCGTACTCCACGAGACGCCCGAGCAGAAAGAACGCCGTGCGGTCCGCCACCCGCGAGGCCTGCTGGAGGTTATGCGTGACTATCACCACGGTCAGCTTCCTCCCGAGCTCCAGGACCAACTCCTCCACATGTTCGGTCGAGATCGGGTCGAGGGCGGAGGCAGGCTCGTCGAACAGCAGCACCTCAGGCTCGACGGCGAGCGCTCGCGCGATGCACAGCCGCTGTTGCTGCCCGCCCGAGAGCATGCTCGCGGTCGTGCCGAGCCGGTCCTTGGCCTCCTCCCAGAGGCCCGCGGCGCGCAGGGCTTCCTCGACCTTGAGCTCGAGGCCGGCCCGCGAAAGCTGGTTATTCAGGCGCAGCCCGTAGGCGACGTTGTCGAAGATCGAGGAGGGGAACGGATTGGACCGCTGGAACACCATGCCCACGCGCCGGCGCACGCCCACCGGGTCCGTGGTCGGGGTGTAGATGTCCTCGCCGTCCAAGAGGACTTGTCCCGTAAGAGTAAAGCCCGGAACCACATCGTTCATGCGGTTCAGGCAACGCAGGATCGTCGACTTGCCGCACCCCGAGGGTCCTATGAACGCGGTCACACCGTGGGCCGGGATCTCCATTGAGACGTCGCGCACGGCCACGCTGCCACCGTAACGGCAGGTCAGCCCCGCGAGCGAGAAGCGCGTCGGTCCGCTCACGCTTCGCCGGGCCCCTCGTCGTGGCGGTGCCGAATGTCCTCCGCCTCCACCAGGTACACCACCTGCTCCGCGATGTTCGTCCCCTGGTCCGCGATCCGCTCCAGGGAACGGGCCACCAGAAGCAAAGCCAACGCCCGCGGGATCGTCTTGGGATCTTCCATCATGTAGGTGAGGAGCTCTCGGAAGATCTGCTCGTGCATCCCGTCGACCTCGTCGTCGCGGGCGATGACCTGCCGGGCCGCCTGCGAGTTGCCCTCGACAAAGGCGCCAATTGCATCGCGCACCATGCGAGTCGCCGCGTCGGCCATGCGCGGAATCGTGATAAAGGCCTTGAGCGGTGGTACACGGTTCAGGACGATCGCCTGGCGCGCAATATGCACCGCGTGATCGGCCACCCGCTCGAGGTCCGGTGCGATCTTCACCGCAGTCATCACCAGCCGCAGGTCTCGCGCCATTGGCCGGGCGCGCACGATCAGCTCAAGCACCCGGCGATCCACCTCGATCTCCCGGTGGTCGATGACCTCATCCCCTGCGATGACCTGCTCGGCCAGCTCGCTGCTGCGCTCGACCAACGCGCTGATCGCAAGGGTCAGCTGGCGCTCCACCTCGCCCGCCATCGTGAGGAGGAGCTTCTTGAGCTCCTCCAAGTCGTGCTCCAAGGCTCTCTCAGGCATGATCACTCCCTAGCCGAAACGTCCCGTCACGTACTCCTCGGTGAGCTTCTCACGCGGTGCGGCAAAGATCTCCGTGGTTTCGCCCTCTTCAATCAGCCGCCCCAGGTAGAGGAAAGCCGTGCGGCGGGCGACACGCGCCGCCTGCTGCAGGTTGTGGGTGACAAGCAGCACGGCGATCTCCTCGGCCAGCTCGCGAATCGTCTCCTCGAGCTTTGCGGTTGCAATGGGGTCGAGCGCCGAGGCCGGCTCGTCCAGGAGGAGAATGCCTGGTGATGAGGCGAGCGCCCTCGCGATGCACAGGCGCTGCTGCTGACCGCCGGAGAACTCCAGCGCCGACGCGTCCAGCCGATCCTTGACCTCGTCCCAGAGTTGGGCTCGGGTGAGCGAGCGCACCAGGATCTCCTCCAGGCTGTCGTGCTCCGACTCGCCGGCAAGGCGCGGCCCAAACAGCACGTTTTCGCGGACCGAGAGCGGGAAGGGGTTCGGTTTCTGGAACACCATGCCCACCTGGAAGCGAAGAGCCTCGAGAGACCAGGTCGGGTCGTACGCATCGCGGCCCTCGACCACTACTTCGCCCCGCCGGAAGAAACCGGGGAGGTGGTCGTTCATGCGGTTGAAGCACCGCAGCAGCGTGGACTTGCCGCACCCCGACGGCCCGATGAGGGCGGTGACGCCGCGAGGAGGGACCTCCATGGTGATCCCCTTCAAGACCTCGGTGGTCTCGAAGCCTGCCACCAGAGCCCGAGTGGTCAGAGCTGCGCCTGCCCCGCTCATACCGCCGACCCCCGAAGTTTGCGGCGAAACCGGTTGCGAAGCGCGATCGCTGCCAGGTTCAGCACCACCACGAGCACGAGCAGCACCAAAACCGCCGCGTACACCATCGGCTTGGCGGCCTCGACGTTCGGGGACTGAAACCCGACGTCGTAGATGTAGAACCCCAGGTGCATGAACTTGCGATCGAGGTGGAGGAACGGCGGCGTCCCGTCGAAGGGTATGCTCGGCGCCAGCTTCACCACACCGGTGAGCATGAGAGGCGCCACCTCGCCCGCGCCGCGCGCGACCGCCAGGATCGCACCCGTAAGGATGCCGGGTGCGGCGTAGGGCAGGACCACCCGGCGCAGCGTCTGCCATCGTGTGGCGCCCAAGGCGCGCGCCCCGTCCCGCACCGCCTGGGGCACAGCCTGCAGCCCCTCCTCGGTCGCCACCACCACCACCGGGAGGGTGAGTAGGGCCAGCGTCAGCGAAGCCCAGAGGATGCCGCCGGTCCCGAACGTCGGTGTCGGCAGCACGTCCGAGAACAACAACCGGTCGATCCCCCCACCGAGCGTGTAGACGAAGAACGCCAGACCGAAAGCGCCGAACACGATCGAGGGGACGCCTGCCAGGTTGGCGAGGGCCAGGCGCACCGCATTGGTGAACGCCCCCTCACGAGCGTACTCGTTGAGGTAGACCGCGGTGATCACCCCCAGCGGCACCACCGCTACCGTCATCAGAAGCACCATGAGCGCGGTGCCGAAGATTGCCGGAAAGATGCCTCCCTCGGTGTTGGACTCGCGCGGCTGCCCCGTGAGGAACCCCCACCAGCGGGAGATGTACAGGCCCAGCTTCTGCCGGCCGCTCAGCGTGTTTTCCGGCAATGCTCGTACGATCATCGCCACGGGGATGGACTTCTCTTGGCCCTCCGCCGCGGCGATCACCAGCTTCCCCTGAGCGAGGGCCTCGCGCACCGCGACGAGCCTCTCCAGTGCGGGCCGGGTTGCGCCATCCTCCCGCGCTTGCGCCGCGGCGAGTCTGGCCTCCAGTTCTCGCGTGTCCGCCCCACGCCTCTGGGCGCCAGCAAGCAGCGCCATCAACCTGGCGACAGGGGCATGCTGGTGGTCCAACTGGCGTAGCAGGCCGCGCTCCTCCTCGAGCAGGCGGTGGGCCTCGCTGACCATGCGCTGCAGTGTCTGGCGAAACTGCGGGCTCGTCGCGGCGAGCGAGCTGTTCTCCACCTCCAAGCGGCGGGGGAACCCGTAGAAGTTGCCGTTCTCCTGGCGCTCGAGCAGCCAGGCATCGGCCGGCACCGCCTCCTGCCGGACCTCGCTCTGGCAGATCCAGCGAAAATCCATCCCCGAGAGATCTCGGTTGCCCACTTTGAGCCGGATGCGCGCGCTGCCGGGGCTGGCCGGATCGGGCTCCCGGTCCCACACCTCGCCCAGCACCTTGCTGCCGTCGGTGAGGGTCAGCTCCACCAGCGGGCGCGGCCAGAAGAACCCTCCCGCAACATCCACGACCACGGCCACCAGGCCACCGATCATTCCGAGGGCGATCAGGACGCATGCGCCGGTGAGCCAGCGCTGGGCGGTGCCCTCGGCGAGCCAGCGGCGCAGCACGCTCATGCGGCCAGCCTCCCGAAGCGCTTCCGCAACCGGGCAGCCACGACGACCGCCGCGGTGTTCAGCACAAAGGTTGCCAGAAAGAGGAGCAGGGCAGTGAGGATCAGGACCCGGTAGAGCGCACCGCCGTAGGGTGCCTCGGGCATCTCCACCGCGATGCAGGCCGACATGGTCCGCATCCCGTTGAAAGGCGAGAACGAGAGGATCGGCGTGTTGCCCGTGGCCATCAGCACGATCATGGTCTCGCCCACGGCCCGGCCGAAGCCGGTCATCACCGCCGCAAAGAGGCCCGGGCTGGCAGCCGGGATCGCCACCGTTCGCGCCGCCTGCCAGCGTGTCGCGCCGAGCGCCAGCGACGCCGAGATCAGCGACGGCGGCACGTTGGAGAAGGCGTCCTCGGCGAGGGTGAAGATGATCGGGATCACCGCGAAGCCGAGGGCGAACCCGACCACCACCGCGTTGCGCTGGTCGTAGGTGATGCCCGCAGAGGCAAGCAGCCACCCCTTGAAGTCCCCCCCGAACAGAGTCCTCTCCACCACTCCCTCGAAGGTGAAGCACACAAGAGTCGCTCCTGTCAGCAGCACACCCACGAGCCCCAGCTCTCGCCAGCCCGTGGTGCGGCGGCGCAAGCCCGCTGGCACCGCCTCCCAGGCGGCCGCTGCCGCGATCACCACCAAGGGGATCAGAACGAGGAGCGCCAACGTGCCAACGATGTGACGCTGGAGCAGTGGCGCGAGGAGCAACGCAGCAAGAAAGCCCACCACCACCGAGGGAAGTGCCGCCATCAGCTCCACCAACGGCTTGGTGAGCTGGCGCAGGCGCTGCGGCGCAAACTGACTCACGAACAGAGCTGCCGCCAGCGCCACCGGTGCGGAGACCAGGAGCGCATAGAAAGCCCCCTTCAGGGTCCCCATGAGCAGCGGAACGAGGGAAAGCTTGGGCTCGAACGACTCGCTGCCGCCGGTGGACTGCCAGGCCAGCTCGGGTTTGGTGAAACCCT
>Ga0315293_10000919_pt1 | contig 28110 bp, 24 predicted proteins | sample YL17G13_20_MG_FD_203071 | JGI IMG/M metagenome (GOLD analysis project Ga0315293, IMG submission 203071) | Sediment microbial communities from Yellowstone Lake, YNP, Wyoming, USA - YL17G13_20 | ecosystem: Environmental > Aquatic > Freshwater > Lake > Sediment | place: USA: Wyoming | collected...
ATTTTTTATCACTTTCTCCCACACACAACACCCCGGGGGGGGGGGGGCGGGGGGGCGCCCCCCCCCCCCCCCCACATCCCCCCTCCTCCCCTACTTATTGAGAAGACACGATTTTTAGAAACAAGACACCCCCAGTTTTTACTTGGGGTGTTGAATGGCAATTTGTAATAGTGATTTGTTGCAAATAGTTTTCACATTTTCATTGTAGCACTTTTTGAGTCTAATGCAACATTGTGCTTTATGGAACAAACGCGGTCTTCTGCTCCATCAGGATATCTGCTACTTCCCAGCCCTTCCAATCCATTAACTGCTTGAAGGCGCGGCGGAAGAGCAGGGTGACTGTGACCGAGACTTCCGAAGTCTTGGAGACTTCGGAAGTCTCACAGCGGGATGATGGCGAAGTTGTTTTAGAGACTTGAGAATAGAGACTGGAGAATAGAATTGGGACGGCAGATAACTACCGTCCCAATTTGTTTTGGTCAGGGGTGCTCGAAGGAACTAGAAGCTCAGACTGAATTGATTGATATATCCCGTATATACCAATACACCATGAGCAAGGACATCCCTGCCAATCAAGCATTGTATATGTTGGCCCTTGAGAGGTGCCTCTACTGCTATCGCTTCAACGATCACATTGCTGGGGAAGATAAGACGCACGATGTACTGATAACAGGGGACATTCTCTGAAGAAGGCGTACTTATTGTGACGACACCAACTGGTTGCAATCTCAGTTTCTTAGCTATCTCAGGCTGAATAACTGTTCCAGTGGCGCCGGTATCAATCATACCTTTGACCAGAACTGGATCCGGCAGGCTGTCCCCACTCTTTTTCAAGACCTCCTCCACAGGCGTCCCAATCCACACTCTCATATCAACAACAGGACCGAGAGCCTGCAAGTTTGGAAGTTACGTCGTGAAAGATGGCATCCTAAACCCCCAGGAGATTTGAAACAAAGTTAAGAGGCGTCTCTACCTTCACCACTTGTTTGACCAGGAACGGGACATTTCCCAATTGGCGATAGCCTCCCGCTATCGCGTCCAACTGAGAATCAAATGTCCCAAGCATTTGATCGCCGCGAATAATGACGAATTTACCTTCGTGAGTACCAAGCAGTGTTTCGAGCTTCTCCGCGTATGTCTTTAATTCAGTTGCAAGTAGATCAGTCATGGCTCCTCACTCCTATACCGAGAGTCCGGTTTCTTCCCATATTATACTCTTGTTGGCTACGCCTTGACGATATCATCCAGCGTCAACCTGTTCGCAATAGGTTTCACTTCGCACGGGTTGATCCTTCCACGACGGCGATTTCTTCGGCGGTCAGGTCGTAGAGCTGGTAAACCAGTTGGTCAATCTCGCGCTCCAAGGCCGTCGTGTCCACCGCCAGCTTGGCATGCCGTGCGCCCGATAAACTGGATTGGCTACAAAGAGGTGTTTTTCGACATGGCTCAGTTTTCATCGGTAAACAGTTTGCGGACGGCTTTGTGCCCAAGCAATTCGTCAAATTTATTGTAATTGTTCGCTTCCCAGCGCAGGCGTCCTGCCACAATCGCCGCGGAGATGCCTAATTGGTCAGCAAATGCCCCAATTCCTCTTTTGCTTATGATATTATGCTTTTCCCGATTCCAGGTTTCTTTAGGGATGAGCAGGCTGGCGGCTAGGTCGTTGGCTTCAATTTCCTGCGGATTGCACGTCTGGGACGCGCCCAGCCCAGTATCGTCAAAGAATGCCACGTCGCCGTTTTCTAGATGCAAGTAGACGTGTGCTAGTTCATGCGCGAGCGTGAACCAGAAGTTATCGAGACGGTCATGCCGCAGGGTCATGCCAATCACCGGTCGCCCGGATGGGGATTTGAAACACGCGCCGTCCAAATAAGTTTGCGGCAGGTGGGCGAGAATGACCAGCGGGATGCCGCGCTTTTGGAGCAGTTCTTTTGCCAGGGCGGGGCCAGCCGACAGATTGCTCAGTTTCACCACGTCGCGGATGAATTCCGGGGTGAGGTTGTTCTGGCTGTAGGGCGGCAATTCCTGTTCAGACGCCAGTTCCAACGTGCGGGCTTGCCAGGCTTCCATGGCGCGTTCATCCAGTTGACCTTCGGAGTTGCGGCAATAGACTCTTTGTGAGGCGCGCCCCTGAAAGTTGGCAAACAATTCTTCGAGCAGTTCCTCGGCGTATTGTTTGGCATCCTGCAACGCGCCATTGAATGACTTGAAATAGCCCCGCTTGAACATTTCTGCAAAGGGATAGTCGTGGTAGTCATATTTGGGCCCATCCAGGTTCCTGCCGGGTTCGCGCAATAAGACTTCGGCGGGAATGCCCAGCCCGACGTGCAGGGCGCGAATCATCGCCAGGCTCAGGGGACGTTTTTTGTTTAGCACCTCCGAAACCTTGCTCTGACTGCCGATGTATTGTTCCAAATCTTTGCGGGTCAGCCCTTGCTGTTCCATGCAAAATTTGATGGCTTCGATTGGATCGGGAAGTCCAATGGGAAAATTTTCCTTCTCGTAATTTTCGAGCAGAAGTGACACAAGCTCCAGTTCATCCCCCTCAGGTGTTCCTGGAGCGGCTTCCATCAGGGTTGAAAGATGAGCCAATGCAGAATGATAATCCATCTCATTTCGAATGATTTTTATATCCATCAGATTTTCTCCGCGTTTATCTTGCCATACGCTGCATGTGTATCCACAAAGCGAATTTCAACAATGCCATAGGAATAGTTTATGACAGCAATGAGCCGGAATTTATTCCCCGCCACATTGAAGACGACTCGATTTCCGGGCAGAAAAGAAGCGCTGGAAAAGCGGGTTTTGATATCCATCGGCGTCTTCCAACTGGCTGCCCTTGCGATGGCAAGCCAGGTTCTGAGCGCTTCCTTTGAGTGGCTGTGTTTTTCGGAACAAAGACTGATTAATTCGAGGTTGTGAATTTTCATCCCTATTTTATCCCTTTTTGGGAAATATACTAGTGACATTTATCCTGTTTTGGGAATGAGGCGAGTGGGCTACCTCTTCTCCACAATCGCGATTTCTTCCGGTGTCAGGTCGTAGAGATTGTACACAAGTTGGTCAATCTCCCGCTCCAATGCCGTCGTGTCCGCCGCAGGGTCGGCGCGCCCGGCATGGCAGACCCTAAAGGTCTCTTCGCCTGACTCACACCTTATTTGCAAGACGCTCTTTCCCCTTGTGACGATGGTTCACACACAAGACCTTTAGGGTCTCGCGCCTTCCACGACGGCGATTTCTTCGGCGGTTAGGTCGTAGAGCTTGTAAACGAGTTGATCGATCTCCTGCTCCAACGCCGTTGTATCCACGGCAGGGTCGGCGCGCCCGGCAGGGCAGACCCTAAAGGTCTCTTCGCCTGACTCACGCCTTATTTGCAGGACTCTCTTGCCCGTTGTGACGATGGTTCACACACAAGACCTTTAGGGTCTCACACCTTCCATAATCGCGATTTCTTCCGGCGTCAGGTCGTAGAGCTTGTACACCAGTTGGTCAATCTCCCGCTCCAACACCGAAGTGTCCGCCTCGCCCATCAAGCGGTTCGTCGCGCCCGGTACATGCCTTCGTATTGCTTGCTTGTTTCTTACGCAGGTCCAACCATATTAAGAACCGTCATCTTTTTTATCTGTGTTATAAAATCCATCCCGCTTAATATCATCATTTGGGTCAGCCACTTTTCGAAAAATTTTTTCACCTCCGCAGTTCGGACAGGGCGGATTTGGTTTTGGCGGCTTTTGTTCAACCACACAAAATTCTTCATGGCAAGTAGCGCAAAGATATTCGTAAATCATAATAATTCCTCCTTGGACATAGTCACCCCCTTGCCCATCTTCTCTCTATCCGGAGACCAGTCGCGGATGTCATATTTCGGCTCTCTTTCGTTCCAACTGATCAGGTTGAGCTGCTTCGACCAGCCGGAGTCGGATTTGGATAGTACGCCAATCTTTTTGATAATTACATATTTGATCCCGGACATTTCGATTCTCCTTATTAGCACAACTTGTAGCCAGCATCACCGCTTTCTGCGCTGGAGTTTCTTTACTTCCTTATCGAAATCGCTCTCGAACGATCGATCCTGCTTCACGCGGAATTTCTCGTATTCCTGCTCCGCCAATGCTTTGGCAATTTCATGGCTGACTCTGCCAGCGTTATTCAGAATATCGTATTCGTTGAATTGTAAGAAAGCATCCAGTTTATTGACCCACTCCATCATCTTCATCGGGATTTGACGCGCGGCTTGGTTTTCGGCGTAATCCAAATACATGCTGACGATTCGTTCCAGCCCTTTGATCTCGTTTTCTTCCAGATAGTTTTTGGCAATCGAAACATCGGACTTGAGAATTTTGCCTTTGGGCGCATTTTTCCAGGTCGTTAATCCCAGGTGCGGTTTTTTTGCGCTGGCGCGTTCGGCGATGATCTCGGCGGCGGTTTTGCCTGTAATTGCCCAGTGCAGTTTGTTCTGCACGGTTTTGAAAAACAACAGTGTGACTTCGGCGTCTTTATCGTAATCAATACTGCATTGCTGGTAAATGTCGGTGATCTTCTGGTAAAAACGGCGTTCACTGGCGCGTATTTCCCGAATACGCTCGAGCAGTTCGTCGAAATAATCCATGCCAAAGCGCTTGCCCTGTTTGAGGCGTTCGTCATCCAGCACAAATCCCTTGATGATGAATTCCCTCAGCGTTTGCGTTGCCCAAATGCGGAAGCGGGTGGCTTGCACTGAATTGACGCGATAGCCGACCGCGATAATGGCGTCGAGGCTGTAAAGATTTGTCAGGTACGATTTTCCGTCTGAGGCAGTTATCCGAATTTTTCGGATAACTAATTCTTGTGAGAGTTCTCCCGTTTGGAAAATCGCTTGCAAGTGGTCGCTAATGGTGCGGACGTCCACATCAAACAAATCCGCTAGTTGCTTTTGTGTCAGCCAGACGGTTTCGCCTTGATAATATACGGCAACCCGTTTATTTCCTTCGGGCGAAGTATATAGGATGATTTCATCGCTCATTTTTTCTTTCCCTCCACAATGGCCTTCTCATCCTCCGTCAGCCCATACAGACCATACACCAGCCGATCAATCTCGGCTTCGAGAGCACTGGTATCCGCGGCGAGATTGACGCGCTTTGCCGCCAGGATTTGGTCTACGTATTTTAGTATTTTTTTCTGGCTTAAATCATCACCAGTAATTATTGGGATTTGTAACAAAGGCTCTTTATCAATTTGAAATTGAATTCCTTGCATCTTCCCTTTATGCCTTAACCAGAAGGCCATGAGTTGAGAATTAAGTAACCCTATAAGGTATTTTAGATTTATTCTTTCTGACTTAATTACATAAAAAGTCTGAGATATATAACAATCAAAATCCGTATAGGTAAAAGTAGGAATTGCGCATTTTCGAGCACAAATGATTTTTTCGCCTAAAAAGAAATATTCATCACGGCTTCTGTGCAAGCCATAAGGATGATTATCTGAAGTAATTACTTTAGAGAATTGATCCAAGTGACGTTTAAGTATGGGAAACGGGGTTATCTTGGCGGGATCTTTGAATGATGAATCCGTGTAAATAATCCAATATTTATTTGACCTTTTGCCATAATATCTTCCAAGTTCATTTGTTGTAAAGTAAGGTTTGATTAACTTCAATTCGTTTTTGGATAATTTCATTCCCTCTAATTCATTCTCGGACAAAACAAATATTCCATCGCCAACATTGAATTTGGATCCAATTATGCTCCTAGAAGCAGAATTTACAGAATCTTGTGGGGCAACTATTCCTTGAGCAACTTCGCTATTTTCATTAAGAATAAAGTTTGCTCTTATTGAAATATTCTTCAAGATAGAGTCTTTTTCGTCAGATGAAAATACGAGCATTTTATCTTTAAGGAATTTTCTGTTAATGGTGGGCCTTAAATAGAGCAAATCTTCGCCCTTATTCCTAGCAAGTAGACGAAGAACGTCATCAAAAGTTGCTTTGCTTGCCGCAATTCTTCTTAAATCAAATTGATATTCCTGTCTACTATCATCATGTTGAGTAATCAGAACCATCGTTTGTATGCCTGCGCTCTCAAAAATCTTGTAATCGCAAAAATCAATAAATCTAATAATAGTGCTGTCTTCAACAATCTTATTCCTAAATTTGCTTGCCCCTGAATTTGTTACCCAATTATTAGTTGCGATAAAAGATAAAACTCCAGTTGGGCGTTTCAGCATGTCAAGTCCTAGACACGCAAAAATATACCAAATATCCATTTTGCCTTGATAATATGGAGAGTTTCTTACGCCATCAAATGCATTTCTGAAGGTATATTCCTTTACATACGGTGGATTGCCAATCACGACATCAAATCCGCCTTCGATCCCAAACATCCATTCTGGATCGAAGAAATCGGCGTGGGCGTTCTGGTTGTAGGGGTCCCAGCCTGCCAGTTGCTGGGCGGTCTCGCTGCCCCAGCCGTCTTTCTTGAGCAGGTCGGCCAGTTCGCCGCGCAGTATTTTATCCTGCTCGCGATATTTGGCTTTGGTGGCAGGTGTGCGCGCTGAGAAATGTCGCTTACGCACTTCTGTCAATTCATCCCGTTTGCCTTGATACAACAGATCCCCAAATGACATGGCGGTTTCTTTGCCTGCTTCGGGCTTTTGAAGTCCGATCAACGTATTGGCGGCGACGAACTTCGTCTCCAAATTGGGCAGGGGTTGAATGCCGCGGTTCGGCTTGCTGTCATCCACCTTTTGTTCGACCACGAGCGAGATAAAGAAACGCAGTTTGGCGATCTGCACCGCGATCGGCTGGATGTCCACGCCGTAAATGCAGTTCTGGATCAAGAACAGTTTGCGCCCGTAATCATCGTGGTTGTCCTTGAACGCATCCTCAACCTGAGTCACCAGTTCGGGAAAATCCGCCACCTTCGAGATCTGGAACTCGCGCCAGCGTGTGTTATCAGGGTCGAGTTTTTTCAGGACGAACACCAGTTTATGCAGCAGCCCCATCGGGAACGCGCCCGAACCGCAGGCGGGGTCGAGCGCTTTTAGGTTGTTGATGGCTTCGATCAGTTTCAAGGTCTCCACTTCATTGAAGAGCGGGGCTTGGTTGTTGTAGGCGAACAGGTGGCGTAGACGGTCTGTCATTGCGAGCGTTTTTTGCGAAGCAATCTCCTCATTGTTAGCGGGGGTTTGCTTCGACGGGAGAGCGCCGTCTCGCAATGACATGGCAGAATCAAGATATGCAATCAAGGCCTCATCCACCATGTAGTTGACGATCTCGCGCGGCGTGTAGAACGAACCTGTCTGCTTGCGCGCGGTCGAGCCTGTTTCGGGGTTGTAAGCAGCGAGCAAATTCTCAAAGACCTTGCCGAGCAGTTCAGGGTCGAGGGCAATCTCTTCTTCGATGGGCGTATTCTCTTCGATGGTGAACTTGTAATCGTTAAAGATGTTGATCAACCCGCCCACCTTTTCACGGCTTCGACGCGTGTCGCCGTAGGCTGCGCTCAGATCCACGATGCGCTCTTTGCCAAAGAACAAATCATCAGGAACAACGGGTTGATTCTTCGGTATATCCGAAAAGCCGTCAATATAGGTTTTTTCTTCGGGCTTATCCAAACACTCGAACAGACCGCCGTTCAGGAACGGAATCCCGGCAAAGAGTTCTAGCGCCGCTTGCGGGACTTTGAAATAATCCTCGTGCCGATACACGGTCGAAATCCCGTGATGTTGGTCCAGGCCGTTAGGGTTCTTATTCCTACCCCTGAACCTTCTGCCTTCGCCCATCTCCGTGTTCAACGTGGCGAAGAACAGATTTTGCAAGATGGCTTTGTAATAACTGCACTTTTGGGGATCGTTGAAATACAAAATATCCTTCAACTTGCGCTCATCGAACAACTCAGGCGGCACAAGTCCCTTTTCCTTGATGAACCACACAAAGATCAGGCGCGTGATCAGGCGGATGACGCTCATTTCCGTGCTTGCTCCTCCCCTGTCGGCGTTCTTTCCGACGGGGAAGGCAGGGGAGGGGGTCGGGAACTTGACCCTATCCACCGCCCAGAAATACCAATCCGCCACCTCGCGGAAGAACTTCTTGTTCAATTCGGAGGTGTCAAGCGTCTTTTCCCAGGCGCGCTGGAGCTCCACAAAATCACCCAGCGGGTGAGCGGTTGCCAGCTGACCTACGGATAGATCATGCAGGATTTCGATGTGGGCGCGGTGCGGGCTTACCGTGGAAATATCCTTGATGAGCGTGATTTTTTCCAGGACATCTCTGCTTGGGTCGCGCTTGTGCAGCCGCCGGGCAATGATGGCCAGCGTCAGTGCCTGGCCGTAATGGAACAATACCATTACGGGCATGGGGAAAAGCTTATTGATCTCACGCGTGGCTGTCGCCAATTGGGTGCGTGAATACGGTTTGCCTTTCAATCCTACCGCAAAGAACAGGTAAGAATTGTAAACAGCACGATCCACATTCTGATTCGTGAACAATTGAGACTGTCCCTGTATGGCCCCCCGGATTTCTTCATCCGTGATCTGGAATAAGAAATCTACGGACTGCCATTCTTTCATCAGGGCTTTTTCAACATTCAAGCGGCTTTGTGGGTCAAACTCTGCCTTGAATTGCACCGCGTTATTGGGCGTGAGTGCCAGCCGTTTCTCGCTCCGGTATCCCAGCAATTCGAACAGGGCGGAAGCCGTCTTTGCCAACGGCTGCCCTTCAAAGGCTTTCAGGGCGTTTTGAATGGATTGCTTTAATTCAGTATTTGGCATAGGCTTACCGGATGATCATCCAGGTGATTAGTTCGAAATCGGTCTGGGTGGTTGCTTGTTCTTTCTGATTCGGCAGTATCGCATCGCGGGCGGTTAGCAGGTTGGTAACCACCCTTCTACGGAAGGTGCTTTCGATGGAGCGAACGGCCTTGGCCAGCAGGTCGTTATAGAAGGACATATCTGCTCCGTTGTTGGTCTGCTGGTCAAACAGGTGGCACAATTCTTCGTAGGGAACGCATTTTTCCGAACAAAGTTTTCGATAGATTTCCAGGATTTGCTTCGGGTGCGTAAAGCTGATTGCGATCCCAACTTCCTGGATATAAACCAGAAAATAAGGTTGAAGCGGATTTACGGTTTCGCCGTGTGCCCCTTCTTCTTTTTGCTTCAGGCAATAGATCACTCCGGGTCGGATATTTGGAAACGCCGGGTCGGTTGGCACCACGGCGTACAACCCCAGTGGGGCATCCTGCAGCACCTGGCGGTTGACTTCAATGTAGCGGTTCAGTTCAGCACGGAAATCGTCCAGGGTGAAATCGGTCAGAGCTACCGTCTCGGTGAAGTCTTCCATGTCGAGCACTTCATCACGCAGTCGTTTCAACTGCCGGTCACGGTACTTGAGATCATCTTCAATCAAATCTTCGATCTCTTCAACATTGAGCAGGTTATCGTCGGTGGTGGCCGAAAGGTCCACCAGGGCCATCCTGGCTTCCACGCGCGACTTTAACGTGATGTACTTATCCAGATCCTGCGTCGGCCAGAAATTGACCAGCTGGACGGCCGGGTTAATGCTCCCAATGCGGTCAATGCGCCCGAATCGCTGGATAACCCGCACAGGATTCCAATGAATGTCGTAATTGACAAGATAATCACAGTCTTGCAGGTTCTGGCCTTCCGAGATGCAGTCGGTGGCGATCAGCAGGTCAATCTCGCCTTCCTGGGGCATGGACTTCATCTTTGCGCGATATTTGGAAACGGGGGAGAAGTTGGTCAGGATGTGGGTAAATTCATTTTTCCCAAAAGTTGTTTTGTTTTCCACCGCCCCGCCCGAAACCAGTGCAACATTGATACCCAATTCCTTCTTCGCCCAATCTTCTATCGCCTTATAAAGATATAAGGCAGTATCGGCAAAAGCGGTAAAGACAAGAACTTTGCGGTTTGGCCGGCCCGATTTATCTTTAGTTGGATTCTTAACCTTTTCCTCGATTAATCCTTTCAACTCGGCAAGTTTTGCATCCCGGTCAACAGTGATTTCCCGCGCGGAAAGTTCCAGGTGGTGTAACTGTTGGCGATCTTCTATTAGGTTCTTTAACCAACGATCCAGATCCAGGTGTGCCATCTTGATTCGTGCTTTGGATATTTCAAAAGCCTCCTGCAATTCTTCGTCATCTCGATCTTCAACCTTCAAGTCATCCCAGTCAACTTCGGGATTCAGTGCCTGGTATTCTTTGAAGTCCTGGATGCGCTGCTTCAAATCATCTATCTTCTGAACTGTGCGTTGAAGCGTCAGGTCAAACGAATGCACCGAACTCTCCAACCGTTTCAAGAAGTTGACTTTCATCATGCCAATCAGGTAATTCTCGCGGTTTGCCTGGCTGAATTGAACGATCTTTTCTTTTTCGTATTGAGGGCGATATTCTGGCCGGATATACCTTGACGGGTTGAACAACGATAACCGGTATTTCTCGATCTCGTCATTCAACATGTCATACGACATGAACTCACCCTTTAGGTCAATCTTCGGGTATAACGATACCGGCTTGCCGCGTTCTGGGAAGCCACCCAGGGCAGCAATCGAGTCTTTGTAGTAATTCTTGATATGCTTCCTAGAGCGTGCAATTGTCAGGCCATCCAGCAGCTTGAAGAATCCCGAACTGAGTTTATCCAGCAGTTCGCTGGTCTTGCGGTCCGTACTCTTCTTGGCCCACTCGTTGAAGGTCAGTTGGGCAACCCGCAGTGTTTCCTGGATGCTGGTAATCCCCAGAGATTCCCGAAAGGCATCATCTTCATTTTCGGTGATGAAATATATTTGATTGCGCAGGTCTCTAAGGTTATTGTTGACCGGCGTCGCCGTGAGCATTAACACCTTCGTCTTGACGCCCGTCTTGATGATATCCTCCATCAGGCGCTCGTAACGGCTTTTGTGATACTCGCCTTCGGCATCCATCCGCCCAGGCGTGGCATTGCGGAAATTATGGCTTTCTTCAATTACGACCAGGTCGTAATTTCCCCAATTGATATTGTCGAGTTCGATATCGCCTGATCTTCCTCCCTCCCGGCTCAAGTCGGTATGGCACAATACCGTATAACTGAACCGGTCACGCAAGAACAGATTGAGTTCACTGTTGTTTTGCGCCTGGTGTACAGTCCAGTTCTCGCGCAGCTTCTTCGGGCAAAGGACTAGCACCCGCTGGTTTTTCAATTCAAAATATTTGATGACTGCCAGCGCTTCGAACGTCTTCCCAAGACCGACGCTGTCCGCCAGGATGCAGCCGTTGTAATTCTGAAGTTTTGTAATTGCCCCCTTGACACCATCCTTTTGGAATTCAAAAAGATATTTCCAGATTTCAGTATCCACGATCTGCTGCTGAATGTCGGTAATTCCGCCCCTGGCTTGTTCATCCAGGAATTTCTCGAAGAGATGATAAAGGGTTTTAAAATAAATAAATTCAGGCGCATTATCCTGATACAGTTGGGCAAGATAAGCCAGCACATCGGCTTTTACGTCGGCGACTAATTCCTCATTCCCCCATATACTATCAAACCAGTCCTTCAAATCGCGGCGGTCGCGGCTGCTGTCTACGATAAGATTGAGTTCGATATTATCATGCCCATGTCCTAATCCAAGCCCGCTTACAGTGAAATTAGAACTCCCCATAATGGCATCTTCCACCCCATGATTGTCAATGTGGTACATCTTGCCGTGTAAAAGATTTGACTTGCGAATGGATTTAATTTCAATCTTTTTCGAAATCCATTCCTCGCATTCTCTTGCCGCTCTGCGCTGAAACAAGCGATTTGTGAGCGCCAATCCTTCGTCTTCTATTTTGTATGCTTTTTTATCTGTCTTATCTGGATCAAGCGACTTTACAAAACGCGGCTCCCCAAACAAAAAGCGTAAATTCTCGATATTGTCCAGCTTATCTTTCAGGGCCTCATATGCATAAATGGTGAAATAGGCAGAAACAATGGAAAGTTTAGATCCCTGCTGTATTTTCTCGCATAAAAAACCAGCGACAGTCCCCCGCTGAAAGTTATCGCGAATGCCAGACTTAAGCGAAACTTCAGAATTTGATTTCAAAGCAAAGCCCCTTTTCAACTGCATCTATAGTCTTATACACAAGCATACAGGAAAACCCCGAATCCCGCAAGCAACTGCGGGGTATCTGTGCAAGACTCTATCCCTCCTTTTCTTGCGATAATCCCTCAGTTCTTTGCCCACTGAACACGGTTCCGGCGGTTGCCCACTGCCGGCCTGCCCCCACAGGGGGGTTGCTGGCGGCAAGGAGCATTTTCTAGCCGAGGCGGCCACAAGCCGCCATCGGCTGCTTCAGCGCCGCGAGGCGCCGAAGTAAACTCCTGTTCTTCATGACGCCCGCCCCCGTATTTTGAGGGTCGTGGTAAATCTTTCTTTCCCTTGGCGATTACCCACAAGTCGGAATATTTCGCAATGTGCCAGACATTTTACAGCTTTGATCTTTTTCTTGCCCCCAAATATACCCTTGTCAAGAGTTTACCTTGCCTATACGCATGGGTAAAAAAGATGTAGGTGATCACCAGGCATTTCACACTTGCAAAAATAGAACTATTGTGCTATAATTGGTAACGCGGCTCAATTGAGCCAGATCATTTCGGGTCATCTTGACCCTATCTTACCAAACCTCGCGAAATTCGCGTAGGGTGTGAATAGAGATACAATGGTAAAGAAGCCAAATGAAGTCTGCCAGGCAGCCCAACCGGGTATGGGCATGACTCTCTTATATAACCAATCGCTCACCCCTCCCGTTCATCCCGCCTCCATGGCTATTTGTTCCTCCTTTGTTCCTCGATAATATTTTACTCAAAAATCCTATGAACCTCACCGACGAACAATGGCGCTTGATTGAGCCGATTCTTCCACAGGCGCGGGGCTTGCAGTCGCACTGCCGGGCAGGTTGCAGGCTGCCAGGGTGATCGCCGCCACGAGCATGATGATGGAAAGGGCACGTTTCATATCCACTCCCATTCTCTTACTTTCTGCGGATGATCCAGGCCATCCCGACCATCGCCAGCGGCAGGATGGCTCCGCCCAGGCAGGGCAGGTTGCTTTTAGGTGGATTTCCGCTTCCCTCATAGGTGGGACTTTTTTGAAGCGTAATATTGTCTATCCAGATCGTGCCGGCGTATGGGGTATCCTGGCCCCCGTCAAACCCGAAGGCCAGACCGACGACCTGTTCGGGATGTTCAAAAGGCGAACCGCCATTCGCTTCCCAGTCTGCGCGCAGGAGTTCATCCCACGAGGAAGTGAACGGGATGTACCCTTCGGGGTATTCCACGGGCGTTTCCCTATATTGAAGGTAAGTCTCCTCTGCCTCCAGCGTCCCGCCGTATACGATCACATTGAAAGGCAGGCCCGATTGTACAGAGTGCACGTCGAAGGCCAGCCACTCACCGGCGCTCCAGTCCTGGGGGGTGTCGAACGATAGGGCGCAGGTCCCCCAACTGCCGGGAGCGATGGAGAAATCAATCCGCAGCGAGACGGACCCCTGGCTGCCTGTCCCTTGCTCGGCCGCGCAGGTGATGCTCGTGCTGGTGGACGCGTCCCAGTTTGTCTGCCAATCAGAGGCGCCTCCCTCGAAATCGTCAATCGTTAGCACGGTCTCCGGCGGCAGCGGGACCCCGGCCCCGCCAGGCTCCGGCGCGGAAGGAGCGCTGGTCGGGGGCGCGGACAGGGTCGCGGTAGGCAGGTTCGAGGCTTGCGCTGAGCCTGGTTGAAGCGTCCCGGAGGAGACCCAGCGGTTGTAGAAAATGTTCAGCAACGGGATGAATTCTTCTGTGGCCTTTTGGCTGCCTTTGGCCGATGGATGGCTGTCTTCGGTAGGGTAATGGGAGGTGTTCGTTCCTGGTTTATAGATGTGTTCGATCTGCCCGTTGACGAAACGATGATGGTTATCAGGGCCGGTCAGCACGTTGTAAAAATCGAAGACGGCCACGTTGTTGTAAGGATAGTCGTTCTCCCGCAACCAGTCATTGACCAGCCAATCGTTGAAGGCGCGCGCATTGGTTGCGTTCTCGGTGGAAGTATCTGCCTTTCGCAACGGCGGGGCGGTGATGACGACGAAGAGCTTATCCTGGCGGCTGGCGAAGTATTGCAGGATCTGGTTGTAGACATACTTCGCGCCACTGACGGTCATATCTTCGTACGTGCCGGGGGGATCGTCCGGATTCCCGCCCAGGTCCGAGTTCGGGAAGCACGACTTGAACACGACGATCTGGTTCTCGCCTCCGGGGTCATTAGGCAGGCGCGTGTATTCGGAGTTCTGCCCGCTCTCGTTAAAAAGCGCATCCATGTAGGTGGGCGTGTTGGCGCTGGTGAACCATTCGGTCCAGTTCGGGATGTCGGTGCGGTCGCCGATGGAATCCGGTCCCCAGGAGTAGTTCGTGTCGCTGACGAAATAATTGTTGTCGGCCAGCGCCTGGCCCAGCCCGCCGTAGTCGTCGCGCAGCCAGTTCTCCCCGGTGGAATGGTGGATGAAGATGAGTTTGACCACTTGGTCGGGCGGGTTGGGGTCATCCGCCTGGCGCGGCGCAGCGGCGGTCAACAAAAGGGCAGCCGTCAGGAACAGGATCAGCATACCCCAGAATATTTTGTGGTTGTTTTTCATGGGAGTCTCCTTTTCTATCAGTATTCGAGATTGTTATTTGTCCCTCGGCGAAAATGCCACGATGGGCACAGATCGAGTCAAAATACGTAAGCCCTCTTCTGTTCCATCGAAGGGAACGCCTAAGATGCGGGTCAGCATTTGCAGGATGATGGGGTGGTGGCGGCTATATTCTAACACCTCGCGCTCAGCCTTTTCAAGAAGCAATTGGTGCGCTTCGACTTTCAGGCTCCTGAAACCGATTTGGATTTCAGCCTGCGGCGTCTTTTGTAGGTTGAGATACCAGTCAGATTTCTTGCCAAAGCCTGCGGCAGCAAAGTAAGTGTCGGTGGCCTTGTCGTGACACATGGCTTCCAGCGTCACGTAGCGCGGCTGGCCGCTCTTGCGCCCGGTGTGGGTCAGCCGCAGGAAATGACTTCCCAGCAGCCAGCCGAGACGGACGCGGTAGAGGCCGATGGGCAAACGCCATAGGATGCGGTTCAGGCCGCGCGGTGAGTGGATGGGATACGCAGGCATATTCACTTAGGCAACTTTCCCAGCAATCCCCATACCCAGCGGTGGGGTTTGTGGAAGAAATACTTGCCGGCAAACATCATGATGCACTCGCCATGCACTTCGGCGATGCCGCCCTCCTGGCAGAAGCGGATGGCTGCCTCGGACTCCGCGCCCCGCTGCATCCAGATGCGCGTGACCCCAGCCGCAGCCGCCTCGCGCACCACCTTCTCGGTCTGCGCGGGCGGAACGATGACCAGCACGCCGCCCACTTTTTCGGGCAGCGACTTGAAGTCCGCGTAGGCGCGGTCACCTTCCAGGGTTTCAGCGGAGGGGTGGATAGGATAGAGTTGGTAACCCTTGGCCTTGAGTTCGCGGTAGGCCATGTTGCCGAACTTCTGCCCGCCGCGCGAGACGCCGACGATGGCAAGCGCCTTTTGGGAAATGAAGTCTTCAACCACTGCTTTGGATATCATATGCTTTCTCCTGATTATGGGATTTGACTAATCCAGCCTTGCGGCAATTCTATCAAGTACATCTCCACTTCGCCGGTGCCGGAGCGACTCCAGTTGCTGGTGAAGAGTATACGAGTGAAATCCGCGTTGACCGAGGCCTGCGGCTCGGCCCAGTAATCGTGTTCCATGGACTCGTCCACCAGGGAGTGGGTGTGTGCCAGGCGGACGACGCGTCCGCCCGGCTTGAGTTCGATGGCGAAGACAGAATCATCCATCCAGGTGTGGGAGGCGGAGTCGCCGTCGTGGGTGGAGATGAGCACCCAGCCGGGATGGTTGAACGCGCGTCCCGATATGTGCAGCCCGATGGCGGTGTGGCTGAAATCTATCGGCCAGAGCGGTGTGCCCATGCCGGATTCTAGATCGAGAATGGCAATGTGGTCGGTGTCAATATCCTGGTAAACCAACACTTCGCGGCCTTGCGCGTCGAGGGCAGTATCTGAATGACCGATGAGGCGCAGCAAACCGCGCCCTTTTTGCAGATTGCGGTCGTAGACCATCAGGCCACAGGGATTGGCGTCCGTGCCCAATGTGCCGGGTTCGCAGTACTTGTCCATGTAAGCCATGAAGTAATTGCCGAGCGGGGAGATGGTTACGCTGTCGGCTGAACGTTCGTCGTCGGGCCACGTCTGCAGGTCACGGGTCGCCAGCACTGTGTCGGTCTGCAGATCGTAGACGAGGTAGGCGCTGACCAGCCAGTTTTCATCCTGGGCCATCAGCCCCCAATAGCGTCCATCGAAGGAGGGGCTGCCCTCGTAGCGCGTCCAAACCATCACGTTTTTCCCTGGCAGATCGTTGGCGAACTCGTGAACGGTGGTCATCTCGCCGGTCTGCATGTTATATGACATCAGCCGCGTTTCAGAAGAAAAATAGATGATGTTCGGATCGGTGGCGCTCCAACGCGGGTCAATGTCAATTGGCAGTTGGCCGAGCGGCTGAAGGCTGCCGGCGGAGTAGACGTACCAGGTGGCTTCGATGCTCCGCACCAGGATCAGGCTGCCATCCGCGTTGAAAGATTGGACACGCGAATATTCGTTCTTCATTCCGGCGGATTTATCCTCCGGCGAGAGGTCGGTGTGGCGGTCGGTGACGCGCACCATACAAGCCCCGAAAACGGGATCGCGGAACGGGATGCGGGCGGGTGGCTCGTCCATCTGCGGTGCTTGCCGGACCTCGAAGTCGTTCACGAACTCAGGCTGAGGGTCCGGGCAGAGCGGGGTGGACAGAGCGGGCGGGAGGACGGTCAGGACGAGTCCGGGTTCAGGCGGGGCAGTCTCCGGCTCAGTGGCCGGGGCGGGGAAACAAGCAAAGAGCGCCAGCAATGCCAAAAACGAGAAGAGGGATTGGAATCGCTTTTTCATTCCTGCATCTTTCTACGGATTGAAATTCGACGGGCGTACGGTGTTGCGCACCCAGGCGGCGACATATGCGTCCAGCAGGGCGTTCGACACCTCGGTCAGGTTCGCTGGGTCCGGACCGAAGAGGATGTTGAAGGAATTATCGCCTTCGGCCAGCGGCGGCCAGGAGGCGTGCCACTGCCAGACGGCGTAGTTCCAGCCGTATTGCTCGAAAAGCGTCATCTCATCGCGGATGTAGTCCGCTCCGCCCGGCTCCCAGCGTTCCAGCCCGTACTCGTTCGCGGCCAGGACGGCGTGGTGGGTGGATTGGAAACCGGCGGCAATGGACATTAGGTTCTCCAGCCAGGCGCGGTCGAAGGTTTCCGGGCTGTCGTCGTAATCGGTATCGAAATAGCCGGGATAGGTGCGCGTCAACTCCGGCGGCTCCTGGTGGGTGTACTCGTGCGGCGAATACTGGTGGACGGTGTAGACCACGTGTGGGTCGTCCAATGGCTGAAGATACGGCAACCACTCCACGCCGCTGTAACTGTTCCCGCTGACCAGGATGGGCGTGTCGGCGTCCACCTCGCGGATGGCAGACACGAGGTCCGGGTACCAGGCGTTCCAGTCGTAGCCGGTCCCGGCATAATGGGCGTAGAACGTCTCCGGGTCCCAGATGTCGAGGCTGGCGTTGGAATTCGGTTCGCACATCAGGTCATAGCCGATGACGATGGGATTGTCGCGGTAACGTTCAGCGGTGTAGTGCCACATCTCCGCCCAAGCCGCGCGGGCTTCAACGTCCTGCCAGACGGTCTCGATGATGTACCCGTACGGCAGCCAGTCGCCCCCTCCGATGATGGCGAACTCGCTGCGCCCTGGCCCGGTGCGGAAGGTGATGACCGCAAACATGTCCGCCTGTGTGGCCATTTCCAACAGGCGGTCGAGGTTAGCGACAGCCTCCTCGTCCACCACGTAGGGCGGCCTGACAGTGAACAGTCCCGGCCCGGAGATGTTGACGTAATTCGCGCCAAGGTCAGCGAGGTTGTTGAAATCCGCCTGCGTGTAAGGCGGCCCAAACGGTCCCGGACCGATAAACTCAGTCCCGTCGAATTCGGGGAAGACGCGCCGCTGGTAGATGTTCGCGCCGCGCAGCTGCGTGCCGCTCGTCCACAACGACCACTTATCATTGAATGCAGGCGGCAGTGTCGTAAGAGCAGGCCCAGCGGGCGGCGCGCTCTCTTCTTTAAGCGCGGCGGTCTCCATCCCGCCTGGAAGCGCGCAGGCCGTCAGCAGGGAAACGACGAACAAGATGGCAACCAGTTTTAAAGAATTAGACATGGTCCGTTCCTTTGGCTATGAGTCCATTATAGGAACTTTGAGACAAAAATCAAGTGGCATTTTTCGGGAAACAAAACCTCCCCGCAGATGCGCGGGGAATGGGATATGGCGTACGCTGGAGCCTTCCTACTACCTTGCCCTGGCTTTGGCGCGCCAATCCTTGATCGCAAACGGCAGGTACAGGATCAGGCACATGACCAGACCGATGGCCTCCATCCACAGGATATACCACGGCCAGGCGGGCAGCAGGTCGAGCAGGGAGGCGGTCGGCGGCTTGTGGGCCACGAACAGGTAATTGCTGCCGATGAGTAAGTTGATGCCGAAGACGACCGCCATGTAAACGTTGATCCATAACGCCACCCTCAGCAGGGACTTCCACGTTGGGCGGAAGCCTTCGACGACCGTCATGTAGATGGCTGCGCTGATGATCAGGCCGTGCGAGATGTAGGTCTGGAAGAAGCGGAAATGGGGGAAGCTGTAGAGGCCCAGGTCGGGCGTCAGCAAGGCTTGCAGCGCGCCGCCGATGCCCAGGAAGTAGCAGAACTCGTAAATGGAATAATTCTTTGTAACCAGCATCAGCGCGCCGGTCCACACCAGCACCGAGCACAGGTGCAGCGGCAGCATGGTCTGGATCGTCCACTGGCCGGTGAAGGCGTTCCACAAGTGCCAGCTCAGTTCATTCGCCCATAACACGCCCGCCATCACGTAAGCGACGTTACGCCTGGCCTTCTCTAGCGCGTTCTTGTAGCGCCAGATGAGAAAAACGTTCAACAGTACAACGACCAGCAAGGCCACAATGTGGGCCGCGCCGAAAAAGATGAACGGCGCGCCGCTCCAGTCTTTGGTGAAGAACTGGGTCATGGCATTATCCTCTCTTTCGCCGCCTTCACCAACCCCACGAACAGCGGATGCGGCCGCATCGGGCGAGAGAGAAACTCCGGATGGAACTGGCTGCCGAGCATGTAGGGATGATCTTCGATCTCGGCGATTTCCACCAATTTGCCGTCGGGCGAGATGCCGGAGAAGACCATGCCAGCCTTTTGTAATTGTTCCCTGTAGGCATTGTTCAACTCGAAGCGATGGCGGTGGCGCTCCTCGACCTGGGGTTCAGCGTAGGCTTCGGCGGTTTTCGTCCCGGGTTGCAGCACACAGGGATAAAGTCCCAGGCGCATCGTCCCGCCCATGTCGGTAATGCCGCGCTGCTCAAGCATCAGGTCAATGACCGGATACGGAGTGGCGCGGTCGAACTCAGTCGAGTTGGCGTTCTCCCAACCCATAACATCACGAGCAAATTCAACCACCATCAACTGCATACCCAGACACAGGCCGAGATAAGGGACCTTGTTCTCGCGGGCATATTTTGCCGCTTGGATCTTGCCCTCGATGCCACGTGAACCGAATCCGCCCGGAACGATGAGACCGGCCGCCTCCTTGACGACCTCCCATCCCTTGCCTTTTTCCAGGTCCACCGAGTGCACCCATTGGAGGTCTGTTTCGACGCCCAGGGACAGCGCAGCGTGTTTGAGCGCTTCGCGCACCGACATGTAGGCGTCCTGCAATTCCACGTACTTGCCCACCAGCGCGATCTTGAGTTTCGGCTTCTCGCGGCGGACTTCTGTCACCAGTTTTTCCCAGGCTTTCCATTCCGGTTTGCGCGCCGATTTCAGCCCCAGCCGTTCGATGAGATAATCGCCGACGCCTGCCTTTTCCAGCAACAGCGGCACTTCGTACAATACCGGCGTTGTGACCATGGGGACGACGGCTCGTTTCTCCACGTCGCAGAAAAGGGCGATCTTATCGGTCAGGCTTTCGTCCATGGGGTAGTCGGAGCGAGCGATGATCATGTTTGGCGAAATGCCTATGGAGCGTAGGGCGGCCACCGAGTGCTGGGTCGGCTTGGTCTTGAGTTCGCCAGTCGCGCCGATGTAGGGGATCCACGTGACGTGGATGAAAAAAACATTCTCCCGCCCAACCTCGTTGCGCAACTGGCGCAGGGCTTCGAGGAAAGGCTGCGACTCGATGTCGCCGACCGTCCCACCGACTTCGACCAGCACGATTTCAGCTTTCATCGCCCTGGCGACCAGTCCGATGCGCCGCTTGATCTCGTTGGTGACGTGTGGAATGACCTGGATTGTGCCGCCCAGGTAGTCGCCGCGTCGCTCTTTGGCGATCACCTCGGCGTACACCTGGCCGGTCGTCACGTTACAGACCCGGTTAAGGCGGATATCAATGAATCGTTCGTAATGACCCAGATCCAGGTCCGTTTCCGCGCCGTCGTCTAGAACGAACACCTCTCCGTGCTGGTAGGGACTCATCGTCCCCGGATCCACGTTGATGTAGGGATCGAGTTTCTGCACGGCAACGCTGAAACCGCGTTCCTTCAGCAACAGGCCAACCGCCGCGGCGGTCACGCCCTTACCGACCGAGGATACGACGCCGCCGGTGAAGAAGAGGTATTTTGTAGGCATATGATCTCCAAAGTTTGACTTCATCCATCCCCTCCCGCCTTTGGCACTCTCCCCTTCCCTCTCCCGTGGGAGAGGGAAGGGGAAGATTGGGGTGGAGTAGGGAAGGGTCGTGATACAAAGTCAGTGGGGAGGGCAGTTGCGCCCTCCCCACCGGGGTTGACATTTTCTAACAAAAGGGGTTTTGGAATGCGTATGTTCATCCAACCAGCTTGACCAGGTCTTCGGCGGCGCGGCGCATTTCGAATAAGATGAGGCCCAGCTTGGCCTCCTGACGCACCAGGGTGGTGAGCACGGCTTCCTGTCCGACCGAAGTGAGCACAATGGAACCTTCGTTGCCGCGGATATAGACTTGTTCCAATCCGCCGCGGCCCAATTCACTGGCGATACGCTCGCCCAGGCTCAACATGGCAGCGGACATGGCAGAGACGCGGTCCTCTTCGACTTCAGCGGGCAGGGCCGAGGCCATGATCAGCCCGTCTACAGAGACGATGGCGGAAGCTTCGATTTCTGGCGCAGTAGCTTGCATTGCGCGCAATCGGTGGACCATCAGTTCGCTGCGGGATACGCTCATAATCGCCTCTCAGGGAATGCTCTAGTTGAGTTTACCATATTAATAAATTTCATGAGGCGAAAATCGGCAGGTCCGTTTTGGCATGTTACTTGTCTTTTCTCTGCAGGATGCGCCAAAGAATGCGTCGCAATATGTTACCCAGCAATCCACCGACGAGAGCCACAAAGACCAGGCCGCCAAAGAACGCGACGCACATCGCCTGGGGCAAGATGTTGGCAGCGATGGATTGTTGTGCGCTGGACCTTTGGAGGGACAGGAAAACGATCACCCAGGCGACCAGGCACAGGATGATGACCAGGAATGTGCTGATGCCAGCCAACCGGCCCAGGCAGGAACGGCGCAAGGCTGGTTCAAGCCGTTCAGCCTCTTTGAATGCGCCAAGTTTTCGCAAACGGTTGAAAAGGTTATGCATAGGTTTGATTCTGGGCAATTTTACATCAAAAAGTTGACCCTTGCCTGCCTTCGTGTTAGACTCAACTTTTGCAAACCCACCAACCCGAAAGGAGCCTGCCATGAAAAATCGTCCTGGGTGTCTAACCGGCCTGCTGGAATTGTTCCTCCTGGAAAAGTTATTCGACTGGCTTCAAAGAAGGTTCGGTTTCGGGCGCGGTTGCTCGTGTACGGGGATCGGGTGTGGTTTCATCCTGCTGGTGCTTTTACTCATTTTTGCTTGTTCGATCCTTACGAACACCAACTGGATTCATCTGTTTTGATCTGATATGTCCCGTTCGGCTGTGCGCCTCTTGTTGGTTTTCCTGGCTTTTCTGGCATGGTCGCTGTGGGCGGAACCTGCATCGGCGCAGGTGCCCAGCTCGCAAGTCTTGATCCGCTCGCCGCAGGCGGGGGAGGCGCTGCAAGGTCAGGTGACGATCACCGGCAACAGCGATGTCGCCGGTTTCGTCTCGGTGGAGGTCTCCTTTTCTTACGCCAATGACCCGACCGGCACCTCGTTCCTGATCGCTGCGAGCAGCCAGCCAGTGGCGCAAGGGGCGCTGGCTGTTTGGGATACTACGACCGTCACTGACGGCCTGTACACCTTGCGGCTGCGCGTCAAGCTCGGCGATGGCAGCTATATTGACGCCATCGTCCCGGACTTGCGCGTGCGCAATTACACCCCGGTCGAGACTTCCACGCCGACGGCTGCGCCGGTCCATGCCACGCCCGTCCCGAACGTCATCGCCACGGTAACTCCCTACCCGACGCCGACCGCGTTGCCGTCCAACCCGGCTGCCTTGTCGCCTTCCAGAATTTATGCCAGTCTGGGTTACGGCGCATTGATTGTCGCGGCTCTCTTTCTCCTCTTTGGCCTTTACGCCCGTCTGCGCGGCCACTGACCACTGATTACTGATGACTGAACACTCTTTTCTCATCGTCGGCCTCGGCAACCCCGGCCGGGAATACCGCGAGAATCGCCATAATATCGGCTTCATGCTCATTGACCGCCTGGCTGTAAAACTAAACGTGCGTTTTACCCGTCTGCAATCAAAGGCGCTGGTGGCAAGCGCGGTGTATAACGAACGTAAGATCATCCTTGCCAAGCCGCAGACCTTCATGAACCTGTCCGGCCAATCGGTGCAGGGACTCGTCCGCTTCTATAAACTTCCCTTGACTAATTTCCTCATCGCTCACGATGATCTCGACCTGCCGCCCGGCACAATCCGCATTCGGCCCGACGGCGGTTCGGCCGGGCAGAAGGGGATGGAATCCATCATCGAGCGCCTCGGTACGGACGAATTTCCGCGCTTGCGCCTGGGCATCGGCCGTCCGCCTGGCCGGATGGAAGCGCCGGATTACGTCTTGCAGGATTTCTCGGCTTGCGAAATGACGGTCATCTCCGAGATGCTCAACCGTGCCGTGGATGCCGCGCTGACGTGGGTTATAGATGGCTTGAATTCGGCGATGAATAAATACAACGGTAGTTCCGAGTAATCAGGATCGAGAAATGAGTGAAGGCAACCCCTGATCTGTTATGAATTGCCCTATCTGTTCCTGGTCTTCAGACAACCTCGATTACTTGTTCGTCACCGAGACGCAGCATTGGCGAATCTGCCTTGCGCCAAACCAGAGTCTAATAAGGAGGCGTGTGATCCACCTGAAAAGGCACGCTGGCGATCTGGCTGATCTAACTCAGGCTGAAATTATCGAATTATTCCGCCTTGTGAAAAACTTCGAAGATGCCTTGCGTCATGCCTTCGACGCCACGATGTTCAATTGGTCATGCTACATGAACAACGCCTATAAAGAAACTCCTCCGAATCCCCATGTTCATTGGTGGGCAGTTCCTCGCTATGACCATATCGTCGAGTTTGATGGCCGGACATTCGAGGATCCAAACTTCGGAAATCCATACGATCACGGGCGTTGGTTTGCACCACCTCATGAATTGCGTCAAAACATCGCGAATGGGATCAAGGCAAATTTTGTTCTTCTCGGAAATTAATTGGTTTCGATAACCTGCATGGAATTTCTTCTCAACCAAATCCGCTCTCTCCCTGCTTATCAATGCCTGCTGGCGGATCTGAACTCTGGCAAACTCCTGCCCGGCCTGGCCCTGCCGCGCGCCGCGCGGCTGCCTGTCCTGACCGCCCTGAACGCTGACTTGGGGCAGCCGGTCATCCTGGTCACCGACCGCGCCGACCATGCTCTTGCCCTGCACGACGAACTGGCTTTCTGGTCGCCAGATACACCGCGTTACATCTTCTCGGAACCCACTCCGCTGTTCTACGAAGACGCCGCCTGGGGCACCACCACCCGCCGCGAACGCCTGCAAGCGTTGACCGCGCTGGCGGCCTATCACCTGCCGTATGCCAAAAAGCCGTCCACGCCACCAATCGTCATTGCTTCAGCGCGCGCCTTGATGACGCGCACCCTGCCGCGGCGTGACTTTCTCAAGGCCAGCAAATTGCTCAAAATGGGACAAAGCATCCCGCCGCAGACCTTGCTGGAAACCTGGGTCAGCATTGGCTACCAACCGGCGGATACCGTCCTCGAACCCGGACAGTTCTCGCATCGCGGCGGCATCTTCGACCTCTGGCCTCCCAGTGAGCCGCACCCCGTCCGCCTGGATTTCTTCGGCGACGAGATCGAGACCCTCCGCCGTTTCGATGCTGGTTCACAGCGCACGGTCGAGAAACTGGATTCTATTCTCGTCACGCCTGCGCGGGAGTTCATAGTGAGCAGTGACCAGCCTGCCCTGAGCCCTGTCGAAGGGTTATCAGTGAGCAGTGATCAGTTCACCGAGTTTCACATTCCACTTTTGCATCCATTTCCAGCTAGCTTGCTCGACTATCTCCCGCCAAAGGCACTCGTGTTGGTGGATGATCTGGGCATCCTGGAAAGCGCGGTTTCCGAATTCGAAGAACAGGCTGTCGAATTGCGCGCCGAATCCATCGCTGAAGGGACATTGGCCGAGGATTTCCCCGTGCCGAACCTGTCGTGGTCTGAATTGGCGGACAGCCTGCAAAGTCATGCTTGCCTGGAATTAGGGCATTCAACATCAGAGGAACTCCCCTTTTCCCCTGGGAGAGGGGCCGGGGATGAGGGCCTAGCCTCCGAATTCGGTCACATTGAGCGTTTCGGTGGTCAGCTCAGGCCATTCATCGAGTACCTTGGAAGAATTGTCGAGACTGGCAATTCGGTAGTCATCGTCTCGCGCCAATCCTCCCGCCTCGAAGAGCTGTGGGTTGAGCACAATCCACCATCAGCCAACAGCCATCCGCCATCCGCCATCAGCAATCCTCGATTCATCGAAGCGTCGCTCTCTGCCGGATTCCGACTAAAAGAAAAATCTCTACTCTCTATTTATCTAATAACTGATTCCGAGATCTTTGGCTGGGAGCGGCCGCAGCCGCGCCAGCGTCCGCGTCCGCTGGCGGAGACGCCCGAGACGGCGTATGCTGACCTGCATCCCGGAAATTGGGTCGTGCACGTGGATTACGGCATCGGGCGCTTTACCGGCCTGGTGCAGCGCAGCCTGGAGGGGCTGGCGCGCGAGTTCCTGCGCGTCGAATACCAGAACGGCGACCAGTTATTCGTGCCCATCCATCAGGCCGACCGGCTGATGCGTTACGTTGGCCCGGACGCTTCCCCGCCTCGTCCGGGTCACCTGGGTAGCCAGGAGTGGCCGGAGGCAAAGCTGCGGGTCAGGGAAGCGGTTCAGGCGGTGGCCGCGGAGTTGCTCAACCTGTACGCCCGGCGCCAGGTCGCGGCAGGATTCGCCTTTGACGAGGATAGCGTCTGGCAGTCAGAATTGGAATCCAGCTTCCCCTACGTCGAGACACCCGATCAAGTTCAGGCCCTGGTGGATATCAAACGGGATATGGAAACGCCCCGCCCGATGGATCGCCTGCTGTGCGGCGACGTGGGCTACGGCAAGACCGAGGTGGCCCTGCGGGCGGCTTTCAAGGCGGTAATGGGCGGCAAACAGGCAGCGGTGCTGGTCCCGACCACCGTACTTGCGCAGCAGCATTACGAGACCTTCCACCAGCGGCTGGCGGCCTTCCCAGTCACGGTGGAGATGCTTTCCCGCTTCCGCACACCGCGCGAACAGAGCCAGGTTCTCTATGGATTGGCGCAGGGCGCGGTGGACATCATTATTGGCACCCACCGTTTGATCCAGCCGGACGTGACGTTCAAGGATCTTGGCCTGGTCATCATTGACGAGGAGCAGCGCTTTGGCGTGACGCACAAGGAACACCTGAAGAAGCTACGCACCGAAGTGGATGTGCTGACGCTGACTGCCACGCCCATTCCCCGTACCTTTTATATGGCGTTGACCGGTGTGCGCGACATTTCCAACCTGAACACGCCGCCTGAGGAGCGCCTGCCGATTGTCACCCACATCGGACCGTACTCGCCGCGCCTGGCGCGGCAGGCGATTTTGCGTGAACTAGAACGCGGCGGACAGGTGTTCTTTGTCCACAATCGTGTGCAAACCATTGATGCGATGAAAATGCACCTAGAAAAGCTCGTCCCCGAGGCACGCATCGCCATCGCCCATGGCCAGATGCCGGAGAATGAGCTGTCGGCGGTGATGCACCGCTTCACGGCTGGCGAAGTGGACATGCTGCTCTCGACTTCCATCATTGAATCCGGCCTGGACATCCCCAACGCCAACACGTTGATCGTGGATCGCGGCGACGCCTTCGGCCTGGCGCAGCTCTACCAACTGCGCGGCCGCGTCGGACGTGGGGCAGTGCGCGCCTACGCTTACTTTTTCCGCCACCGGAAGCTGCGCCCCACTCCCGAAGGCCAGGAACGGCTGGAAGTCATCGCCGAGAACGCGCAGCTCGGCGCAGGCTATTCAATTGCCATGCGCGACCTGGAGATGCGCGGGGCGGGGGAATTGTTGGGAACGCGCCAGTCAGGGCATATAGCCGCGGTAGGATTTCACTTTTACACTCGTCTGCTTGCGGCCGCTGTCCGCTCGATCCGGCAAGTTGATGGTTCCGGGTTGAAAGTTGAAAGTGGAACCTTCAACCTTCAACCTTCAACCTTCGAACCTCTTGGCCTGCCAGTCAACGTGGATTTGCCTCTCGCGGCTGGCATCCCCGAGGATTACATCCCTGACCAGAACTTGCGCCTACGCCTCTACCGCCGCCTGGCCGACCTGTCCGACGAGGCTGCCCTGGAAGCCCTGGCTGCTGAATTCAGCGACCGCTTCGGGTCGCTGCCAGAGATGGTGACCAACCTGTTCTACCAGATGCGGGTCAAGATGCGCGCCGAGAAGGCCGGGCTGGTCTCGGTTGGCATGGAGAGCGGGCAGATCGTGCTGCACTACCCTGCGCCCCCAGAGGGCATAGAGCTGAAGAGGTTACCTGATATGGAGCCGGGAGTGCGCGGCGGGAAGAATGCATATTGGTGCATGTTTGGGAGGGACGCGGATTGGCAGGAGAGGTTGCTAGAAACACTACTTGCTCTATCGGGGGTCTCATAATCGCTCCGTAGGAGGCTTAACCCCCGATAGAGTGTTGGGAGGATTAATGCCAGTCAAGTTAAATTTCAATCCCGATTTTCTCACCTTCGTGACAACCAATGGCGTCAATCCTTTTCATCTCTTCCAGCACGACTCCGCCAAACATGTGATTGTGGATAGTTTTCATTTCCTCCGCACCCGCAGACGGATGAACTTGTACGTTTTTATTGTCATGCCCAATCACATTCACTTTATCGCCCGCTTCTTAAAAGATTACGCACTCGTTGATATTATGCGGGATTTCAAACGTCACACGGCGCGGCAAATCATCCGCGAATTGCAGGCGAGAGAGAACGAGAAATCCCTGTCTCTCTTGCGACACGCAAACACCGATGCGAGGCAGGAATATAAAGTTTGGGAGGACAATTACGATGGGCGCGATGTCTTTTTTGCCGAATTTATTAAATATATGATGAATTACATTCACTTGAATCCCTGCCAGGCGCAATGGAAACTGGCCGAGAATCCCGAAGATTATCCGTGGTCGAGCGCAAGATTTTATATGGCTGAACAGCTCCAATCATTCCGTTAAATGATGTAAGAGAATTGTTTATCTAACGCTCACGGCGAGGCTAAGCTGCTTACGACAGGGTAAAGCTGCTTACGACGGGGCTAAACCCCGTCGAGAGCAAGAGGAGCAATGCACTGCGGTAAGAACGCTTATTCATCTCTTCGGATATAATACCTTCAAACGAAACCCTTTGGGTTCCTTCGTGACCTTCGTGTTTATCAACCAGGAGATTTCCATGTCCGAAAGCAAAATCCTCTACCTCTCCCGCGCTGACGTGGAGATGACCGCCATCGACATGCCCACC
>Ga0315293_10000920_pt1 | contig 28098 bp, 29 predicted proteins | sample YL17G13_20_MG_FD_203071 | JGI IMG/M metagenome (GOLD analysis project Ga0315293, IMG submission 203071) | Sediment microbial communities from Yellowstone Lake, YNP, Wyoming, USA - YL17G13_20 | ecosystem: Environmental > Aquatic > Freshwater > Lake > Sediment | place: USA: Wyoming | collected...
TACTGCACGAAGAAAACGTGCTTCCCGGTTTTACCAACCGGTTCTGGGCTCCCTGGGTGAAGGCGGTCACCCTCTCTTTTGAAGAAAGCCAAAAATATCTTAGGGGAACCATAACGGGCAATCCTGTCCGTAAAAGGATTTTAAGCGCCCGACGCCGGACTTCCTCCCGTCCCACGCTCTTGGTTCTGGGAGGAAGCCAGGGGGCGCTCAGCCTCAACCGGGCCATCCTGGATCAAATCAATGAATTACAAGCTTTCGAGATCGTCCATGTCGTAGGGGAGCGGGATTATAAAAAACTTCCTCTTCCCCATTTTCCCTTTTACCATTCCGTCCCTTACATGTATAATATAGAGGAAGGACTGGCGGCGGCGGATTTGGTGGTCTCCAGGGCGGGGGCGACCGCCATTTCAGAGATCCTGGCGGTTGGGCGTCCATCCATTTTGATCCCTTTCCCTTATTCGGCGGAAAGGCATCAGGATTTAAACGCCCGGGCGGTTAGGGATGCGGGAGCGGCGGTGGTTCTGGCCGATGCGGAACTTGATAAACTGGGATCAATCATAAAAAATCTTATGAAGGATAAAAAAAAATTGGAGCAAATGGGATCCGCCGCGCAAAAGCTGGCCCGGCCCCAGGCTGCGGCCCGGATCGTGGATTTAATTTATGCAATCAGTTGATATGGAAAGAGTAAAAAATATTCATCTGGTGGGCATCGGCGGATGCGGGATGTCGGCTATCGGCAAGGTTTTGCATCAGATGGGCTTTAAGGTCTCCGGCTCCGACCTCAAAGAGAACAGCAACACCATCCGGCTTAAAGACCTGGGGATTAAAGTGGCTATCGGTCATGATGCCAGCCTGCTCCGGGACGCCGACCTTTTAATTTATTCCTCGGCCGTGCCCCGGGATAATATCGAACTTTTGGGAGCCGCCGCCAAAAAGATCCCGGTTTTAAAACGGGCGGAAATGCTTTCCTGGATAATGAACCGCTTCAAAAAAAGGATCGCGGTGGCCGGCACCCACGGCAAGACCACCACCACCTCCATGATCTCCAAGATCTTGTATGACGGCGGAATGGATCCAACTTACCTGATCGGCGGCGAGACCGATTATGTGGATGGGAACGCCCGGCTGGGGGCGGGGGAGCTGGCCGTGGCGGAAGCGGATGAATCGGACGGATCGTTTCTGGAGCTTTCCCCCACTATTTCAATTGTCACCAACATTGAGCCCGACCATATGGAATACTTCGGTTCAAACGAAAACCTTTTTTCGGTTTTTGAGAGTTTTATAGACCGGCTGGAGACGGATGGCCTTTTGATCTTGGGGGTCGATAATCCCGGCAGCCGCAGTCTATTGTCCAAGATCGGCAAAAAGAAAATGACTTATGGTGTTTCAACCGATGCGGAGATCCGGGCTTTGAATTTGAGCTTCGACTGGCTGAGCTCCCGCTTCGAGGTTTATCATCTGGGAAAACTTTTGGGCGAGGTGCGGCTTTCGATCCCCGGTGAACAGAATATCGAGAATTCCCTGGCGGCTGTCGCTGCGGGGTTGACGGTCGGGGTGCCTTTTTCCAGCATGGTCACGGCCCTGCGCTCATTTGTCGGGGCCCGGCGCCGCTTTCAGATCATAGGGGAGGAGCGGGAGGTGATGGTGATAGACGACTATGCCCATCACCCTACCGAGATAAAAGCTACTTTACAGGCGGCGCGGCTGGCCTTTGAAGGAAAAAAGCGCATTATCGCGGTTTTCCAGCCCCACCGTTATACCCGTACTTTCCACCTGGCCAACCAGTTCGGCGACGCCTTTAATGATGCCGATGTGGTGATACTTACCGATATTTACAGCGCCGGCGAGAGCCCCATCCCCGGCGTGGACGGCAAAACCATAGCGGCCGAAGTGGAAAAGTACCGCGGGGTGACATATATTCCGCGCAAGGAGCACATCGCCGAGCGCCTGCTGAAAATCGTCAAACCTAACGATGTGGTGATCACCATGGGGGCCGGCGATATAAACACCGTCAACAAAGAACTCCTCTCCCGCCTTAAACTGAAGCATGAAGCTTAAGAAAAATGAACTGCTTTTAAAGCGCACCACATTCAAGGTTGGCGGCCCCGCTAAATACTATTGTGAGCCAAAATCAATAGAAGAGATCAAGAAAGCTCTCCTCTTTGCAAAAGCAAAAAAGCTCAAGACCTTCTTTTTAGGCAATGGTTCTAATCTTTTGATATCTGATAAGGGTTTTAATGGAATGGTGATAAAACCGCGGATGAGTCGGGCGGTAGTGTCGGGCGAATCGGCTGCGGTAGAGTCAGGCGTAACGATCGCTAAATTGGTTAATCTATTGGCTGAAAAAGGATTAACTGGGCTGGAGTTCATGACCGGGATACCGGGATCGGTCGGCGGATCGGTAGCGATGAATGCTGGTCAGGGGATCAGGGCATCAGGGGATCAGGTGATCAGGGTACGGGCTCTGGATAGAATGGGACGAGAAAAGATATTAACTAAAAAACAATGCGCGTTTGGTTATCGGAAAAGTATCTTTCAAAAGGGCAATTTGATAATAACCAAAGTTGAGTTCAAATTAAAGAAGGGAAACCCGAAAGAAATCAAAGAAACGATCAAAAAACTGTGGAGGGATCGGTTGATTAAACAGCCCTATGATCTGCCTTCGGCCGGGTCGGTTTTTAAAAATCCCAAAGGTAAATTTGCTGGGCGATTGATAGAAGAGGCGGGGTGCAAGGGGATGAGGGTGGGTGATGCCCAGGTTTCAGAAAAGCATGCCAATTTTATTGTGAATTTGGGGCGGGCCAGGGCTTCTGAAGTGATCCGGCTCATGAAAAAGGTCCAACAAAAGGTGAAGGGTAAATTCGGGATAAAACTTGAGCCGGAAGTTAAAATTTTGTAAAAGCCTATCGTACTTTTAATGCGCAATGATAAATGATATAATAAAGGTGTCACCAAAGGAGGGACATAAGAATGAATAAACATAAAGGGTTTCTGTTGATCGGTTTATTGATTATATTTGTGGTAATTGGATTAATAATTTATTTAAATAAGGGGACCTTCGCGATATATGAACGATCACAGCCAGCAGTAGCACCAACAACGCGAGTTGCTAGCGTAACTCATATTTGGCAAACGGTGGGGGAAGGATTGAACGGAGCAGTAAAAGCCCTGGCATTTGATCCAGCCGGGAATTTATATGCCGGAGGGTCTTTTACGACTTCGGGAGGCATACCTGCGAGGCGTATTGCAAAATGGAATGGTTCTTCCTGGTCATCTTTAGGGGGAGGGATGGATGGAGGAGTAAATGCCCTAGCTTTTGATTCTTCTGGGAATTTGTATGCGGGAGGGAATTTTACGAATGTGGGTGGCACAAGGGTGAACGGTATTGCGAAATGGAATGGTTCTTCCTGGTCGGCTTTGGGGAGCGGATTGAACGGGAATGTATATGCCCTGGCATTTGATTCAGCCGGGAATTTATATGCGGGTGGAAGTTTTACTACAGCAGGAGGTGTTATTGCAAATCGTATCGCCAAGTGGGATGGGACTTCCTGGTCGGCTTTAGGGAGTGGATTGGCTGGACCTCCATTTATAGGGGCGGAATTGGCTGGATTTCCATCCGCTCTGGCATTTGATTCAGCCGGGAATTTGTATGCGGGAGGGTCTTTTACGACTTCGGGAGGCATACCTGCGAGGCGTATTGCAAAATGGAATGGTTCTTCCTGGTCGGCTTTAGGGGGAGGGATGGATGGAGGAGTAAATGCCCTAGCTTTTGATTCTTCTGGGAATTTGTATGCGGGAGTGGATCTTACGACTAGGGGAGGTGCGTCTGCGAATCCTATTGCAAAATGGAATGGTTCTTCCTGGTCGGTTTTGGGGTGGGTAGTTGACGGATGGGTAAACGCCCTGGCATTTGATTCCTCAGGGAATTTGTATACAGGTGGAAGTTTTACTACAACAGCAGCAGGAGCTGTTATTGCAAATCGTATCGCCAAGTGGGATGGGACTTCCTGGTCGGCTTTAGGGAGTGGATTGAACGGACAAGTAAAAGCTCTAGCTTTTGATTCTTCTGGGAATTTATATGTGGGGGGAGCTTTTACGACTGCGGGAGGCATCACTGCGAATCATATTGCGAAATATATTATTAGCCGATAATACTTGCGGATTTGGAATTAATTTTTATTAATGTTTACAGGGCTGGACTATTATAGCGTCGGGAGAATCGTTAAGCGTCAGGCGTTTTGCGATTATTTAACTTCTCCGCCCGACTCCCGACGCCAGCCGTTTCTCCCGACGCTAACTCCACCGCAAGACACATTACTTTTGAGGGAGACAATAAGGGCTAGCTTTTTAAAATAGCTAAATAATTGCAAAAAAAGCCGGTTGAAGGCCCCTCTTTTTCGTGATATTATTGCTTAAATGGTTTCTTCTCAAAAAATCCAGGAATTAGAGCAGATTGCCCTAACCTTGCGCAAACATATTATCGAAATGACCTGCCGGGCGGCTTCAGGGCACCCCGGAGGTTCCCTTTCCGCCGCTGATATTATAACCGTCCTTTACTTCTACAAGCTCCGACATAAGCCCAACGAACCCAACTGGCCCGATCGCGACCGTTTTGTCATGTCCAAGGGGCATGCCGCCCCGGTGCTTTACGCGGCCTTAGCCGAGGCCGGCTATTTCCCCAAATCCTATCTTAAAACTTTAAGACAACTGGGATCGTCCCTGCAGGGCCATATCGATATGCTGGCGCTGCCGGGCATTGAGATGTCCACGGGCTCCCTGGGACAGGGGCTTTCCGCCGCCAACGGCATGGCGCTGGCCGGCCGTCTGGATAAGAAATCTTACCGCGTCTATTGCTTAATGGGGGATGGGGAGTGCCAGGAGGGGCAGATCTGGGAAGCGGCCATGACCTCCAGCCATCATAAGCTGGATAATTTGACCGCGATCGTGGACCATAACAAATATCAGATCGACGGAAAAGTATCTGAAATAAAAAACATTCAGCCCCTGGCGGACAAGTTCAAATCCTTTGGCTGGGAAACTTTAAACTGTGACGGGCATGATATTAAAGCCCTAATCTCAGCTCTGGAAAAAGCGGAAAAGAACAAAGGGAAGCCGACCATGATCATAGCTGAAACCGTCAAGGGCAAAGGCGTGCCTTTTATGGAAGATAAGCCCACCGAGTTCCATGGCCGGGCCCCCACCAAGGAAGAAGAACAAGCCGCGCTCAAGGCGCTCTGTGAGCTGGAGGGAAAATGGCAGAAGTGAAAAAAATCGCCACCCGGGACGCTTACGGCAAAACTTTAGTAGAGTTGGGCCGGGAAAATCCTGATATCGTGGTTTTAGACGCCGACCTGTCGGTTTCCACCAAGACCAGTCTGTTTGCCAAACAATTTCCCGACCGGTTCTTTGACCTGGGAGTGGCGGAACAGGACATGATCTCCACCGCTGCCGGACTGGCCGCCTGCGGGAAAACCGTTTTCGCTTCCACTTTCGCGGTGTTCGGCTCCGGCCGCGCCTGGGACCAGGTGCGCATGTCGGTGGCCTATACCCGGCTCAATGTGAAGATCGTGGTAACCCATGCGGGCATCACCACCGGGGAGGATGGGGCATCCCATCAGGCCAATGAAGATTTAGCCATAATGAGGGTGCTTCCCAATATGACGGTTATGGTCCCCGCCGATGCCATAGAAACCGCGAAGATCATCCGTGCCGCCGCCGCTTTTCATGGGCCGGCTTATATCCGCCTTTCCCGTCTCGCCACCCCGCTGGTGTATGAAAGCGATAATTATGAATTTAAAATTGGGAAGGGCATAGTGATGCGGGAGGGCCGGGACGCCACTGTTTTCGCCTGCGGCCTGATGGTGGGGATGGCTTTAAATGCGGCCGAACAGCTGGCAGGGGAAAATATATCGGTCCGAGTAGTCAATTTGCATACCGTAAAACCCCTGGATAAAGAATTGATAATAAAATGCGCCCGGGAGACCGGGGCCGTGGTTACGGCTGAAGAACACAGTATCCTGGGAGGGTTGGGGTCGGCGGTGGCGGAGGTTTTGGTTGAAAACAGCACGGCTCCTCTTATCCGGGTGGGGATCAGGGATGTCTTTGGCGAATCCGGCAAACCGGAGGAACTGCTGGTCAAATACGGGCTTACCGCCGAAAATATTGCCGCGGCGGTTAAAAGCGTTATGAAGCGAAAATGAACGAGCGCCCTTCCTGGGATGAATATTTTTTAAAGATCACCGCGGATGTGGCCCAGCGGGCCATCTGCGTCAAGCGCAAGGTGGGGGCTGTAATCGTCAAAGATAAACATATTCTCTCCACCGGCTATAACGGCGCCCCCAAGGGTTTTGCCCACTGCACGGAAGATACCTGCATCCGCCAACAGATGAAAGTCCCTTCCGGCCAGCGGCACGAGCTCTGCCGGGGCCTGCACGCGGAACAGAACGCCATTATCCAGGCGGCGGTCTACGGGGTGGGGATCAGGGGAGCGACCTTATACTGTACCTATCAGCCCTGCGTTATTTGTGTTAAAATGATGATCAACGCGGGGATTAACCGCCTGGTTTATACCGGCGGCTATCCCGATGAGCTGGCCGCCGATATGCTGAAAGAATCAACTATGGAGGTAGTCAAAATATGAAGGTCGGGTATTTGGGTCCGGAGGGCACCTTCTCCGAAGAAGCCGGCAAAATCTATGCCCAAAAGATCTCCGGCAGGGTGCAGATGATCCCTTTTTCCACCATCCACAATCTTCTCTATGCGGCGGATCGCCGGAAGATCGACGAAGCCGTGGTCCCGATTGAAAATTCCATCGAAGGCACCATCGGGATTGTTCCCGATATGCTGGTCAAGGATGTCAATTTAATGATTAGGCAGGAGATCATCCTGCCGGTTTATCATTATCTGATCGCCCAGAAGGGAGTGAAACTTAAAGATATCACCGATGTGATCTCCCATCCCCAGCCCATCGATCAGTGCCGCGATTTTCTAAGCAAAAAGTTGCCCCGGGCTAAAATGCACCTGGCCTTTTCCACAAGTGATGCCGCCCGGCAGGTAGCCACTTCCTTGGGAGAGAGGATTATCGCCCACGGGGAGATTAAAGGTCCGGTCTTTGCCGCGATCGGCAGCCGAGCCTTAGCCCAGCTGTATGGATTGCAGGTGGTGGCTAGAAAGATCAATGCCAAAGAAAACCAGACCCGCTTTGTGGTGCTGGCCAAGACTGACCATAAAAAAACCAAAAAGGATAAGACCAGCATTGTTTTTAGCGTGGCTTCTGACCGGCCGGGCGGCCTGCACGGCGTGCTTTCGGAATTTTCTTCCCGCCGCATCAATTTGACCAAGATCGAATCGCGCCCCAGCAAGAGAGCGCTGGGGGATTATTACTTTTTCGTGGACCTGCAGGGCCATCGGGAAGAGAGAGTGGTGGCCGAGGCCTTGTCAAAAATCAAAAAAAGAGCGGCATTTTTAAAGCTTTTGGGTTCCTATCCCAGGGCCAAATAGGGAGTTGCAAGCTTATGAGTGAAGAGATAGAATATGAAAAATCCAATTTTTTTGAGGGGATGATGATGGGGGGGATTCTGGGGGCGGTGGCGGGGATTTTACTGGCCCCGTTGACCGGGGAAGAAACTCGTCAGAAAATCAAGGAAAAAATGGAGGAATTGGACCTGGATGAGGTCTTAAAGCGCTTTTCCGAGGCCTACGATGCGGGCCGCCGGGAGATGGATAAGGTGAAGAAGGAAATCGAAGAATAATGGAAATTTATCTGCGCAACATCATGTGGTTCTGTCTGATCCTGCTTTTGATCGCCCTGACCGTGGCGGTCATTCAAATTATCATCATTTTACTGGATCTTCGCTCCGCCGCCCGGGAAGCCAAAAAGATGGTTAAAGACGTGGAGAAGAAGGTCAAATCGGTCACTTCCATACTGGATATGGCGGTAATGCTTACGGGAGGGCTGGAAGAAGCCAAAAAAAGAGTGATGAAAAGAGCCGTTCCCGCGCGCTCCACGCTTACTGGTTTTTTTGCCGGACTTAAAAAAGGGCTGGCAGTATTATTAAAACCCGGCCAGCCGGGGAAAAGGGAGGGAAAGAGATGAGAAAATGGATCAGGGGGATTTTCGCGGGAGGACTCTTGGGCTTTATTGCCGGAATGCTTTTTGCCCCGGAAAAAGGGGAAGAGACCCGTAAAAAAGTTCAAGATGCCATCGATAAAGGCAAAGAAAAATTCAAGGAAATAAAGGAGAACTGGGAGAAAAAGGGGGAGTGATTTGAAAAGGGTCTTCCTTCTTTTTTTACTGCTTTTCTTTTTGACCCAGGCGGTTTCCGCGGACACTAAAGTAGCCAACGATCCCACCCGCATCGGGGTGGGGGCCCGCCTGCTGGGCATGGGCAAGGCCTATGTGGGCCTGGCCGATGATATGTCCTCCATATTTTTAAATCCTTCCGGCCTGTCCAATCTGGACAACTGGCAGGCCACCAGCATGTCCGGCAAATTCATCAATGAAGTCAATTACCTCTGTTTATCCGGCGCTTATCCGTCCGTAAAATACGGCAATTTTTCGATAGGTTATGTGGGATCCGATATCGGCTTCACCGGTCCCGCCGCCACCACCGAGGTGGTGGATGGGGTGCGGATCGTGCCTTCCAGCACCGAAGGGGTGAGCTACAGTTACAAAAACAGCGTGTTGCTTTTCGGTTGGGGGGTGCCGCTTAAGGATTTGAACATAAAATATCTGGAGCCGCTGGCGGTGGGAACCACGCTCAAGGTCTTTTCGCAGGGCTTGAGCGGCCCGGGGATTTCCGGCGGTTCGGCCAACGGCTATGAAATGGACCTGGGGGCGCAGTACAAATATTCCTCGGCTTGGCGCATCGGCGGAGTGATACAAAACGCCCTGCCCACCACGCTGGGAGGGAAAATTGTTTGGGCCAGCGGCAATGAAGAATCCCTGCCTTCGGTCTTTAAACTGGGAACCAGTTTAAAGGTTTGGGGAGAAGGGGGATTGTATCAGTTCAGGGATTACGCCTTAAATCTCAATCTGGATTATGATTTTACTCCCTTGCGCTCCTATTTGCCCAGCTTATGGCATGTGGGGGCGGAATGGTCTCCGCTGGACGTACTGGACATTAGATTGGGCATCGATCAAGATATCGTGGGCAAGGGAGGCGGAGTGCTGGAAGTGGCCAATAACATAACTTACGGCATTGGCCTTTTTGCCAGTGGCTGGCGTTTTGATTACGCTTACCACCAGTATTACGCCATTCCCGAGAACGATACCCATTATTTCTCCCTCTCTTACGGCGTCTGGAAAAAGAAACCCAAGCCCAAACCGCCGATCGTGGTGATCAGCCCGGATGATAAGACCATACTTTACGGGGAAAAAGTGAAAGTGTTCGGCGAGATCAACGATGCCAATGTCAAAAGAATTTTGGTGAACAGCCAGGAGGCCGTGATCACCAAGAACTATTTTGAAGTCGAAGTGCCGATCAACATTAAAAAGAACCCCCTGCTTTGTGAGGGGCAGGATTCAAAGAACCGCACTATAGCTGTCGTGAAAATCAGGGTTTTGCGGCTGGTAACCTTCAAGGATGTGGACGCCAACTTCTGGGCCAAGGCGCCGGTAGAACGGCTGGCCACCCTGGGGATCATTACCGGTTATCCTGACGGGACCTTCAAACCCTACGGCTGGATCAACCGGGCGGAATTTGTAACCCTGCTGGTTCGCACCAAAGAATTAAACCTGCCAACTGTGACCCAGCCGCCCTTTAAAGATGTGGAGATGCGGCACTGGGCGGCCGGTTATATTAAGGTTGGTTCGGATGCCGGCCTGGTAAAGGGTTATCCGGATCTAACTTTCAGACCGGCGCGGAGAATCAGCCGGGCGGAGGGAGTATCGGTTACGGCGCGCTTCGCGGAGCTTAGTCTGGATGCTCCGGTATATGAAGCGCCGTTTCCCGATGTCCCGGGCCGGCACTGGGCCATCCGCGAGATCTACGCGGCCAAGAACGGCTCCCTGCTCAAATACCTGGAGGATAAAAGTTTTGAGCCCAACAAGGACTTGACCCGGGGAGAAGTAGCGGAGATCTTGTCCCGCACCAAATACATTTCCGGCAAAGTGGAGCAGCTTCTGGATTGGGAAACCGGGTATTAGATGAATGAAGGAGAGAATCGCTGATTTAATCGCTGAGGTGGTCTCCGGTCACATTTCTCCGGTTCCTGAAATTGAAGTAGAAATACCCAAGGTCAAAAGCCATGGCGATTTTTCGACCAATATTGCCATTCTCTCCGCCCGGCAGGCCTCAATCCCCCTTCCCCAATTAGCCCAAGAAATTGCCGAAAAAATCAAAGCGGCCGACCGGGAAGGCTTATTTGCTCAGGTATCCGCCACTAAAACCGGGTTCATTAATTTAAAAATTAACGATGCCTTCCTGCAAAAACAATTGTACCGGATAATAAATGAGGACCGGTCTTTCGGGCGGAGTAAAGCGTATGCCGGTAAAAAAGTTTTAATTGAGTTTGTATCCGCCAATCCCACCGGTCCGCTCCACATCGGTCACGGACGCTGGGCGGTGATCGGCGACGATATCGGCTCTTTACTTAAAGCGGTGGGATATGAGGTGGAGCGGGAATACTATGTAAATGATGTGGGGAGCCAGATTGAGAAACTGGAGGCCTCGGTTCGGGCTCGCGCGGAGGGCCGAGAAGTTCCAGAAGGTGGCTATGGCGGAGCTTATATTAACGACATCGCGAACAGATTTAAAGGGGTCCTCTCCGAGCCCCATTTCCGAAAAATGCTTTTGGAGGCCATGCTGGAAGACCATAAAAGGGTCCTGCGGGAACTGCTGGTCAATTTTGACCGGTATTTTTTCGAACAATCCCTGCATGATTCGGGAAAGGTCCGGGCCATGGTGGAACAGCTCAAAGCGACCCATAAGACTTTTGAGGAGGGCGGGGCTTTGTGGTTTAAATCCCAGGAGTTCGGGGACGATAAGAACCGGGTGCTGGTCAGGGAAACGGGGGAAACCACTTATTTTACCGCTGACCTGGCCTATCACCTGGACAAATTCAACCGCGGCTATGATCTTATAATAAATGTCTGGGGGACCGACCACCACGGGTATGTGCCGCGGCTTAAGGCCGCCTTGGCGGCCCTGGGTCTGCCGGTAGAGAAACTGGAGATCATCATCGGGCAGTTGGTGGCGCTTTATAGAGGGGCGGAACCCGTGCGCATGTCCAAACGCACCGGAGAGATGATAACCTTGGAGGAAGTTATTCAGGAGATCGGCAAGGACGCCACCCGCTTTTTCCTAACCATGGCCACCGTCCGCAGCCACCTGGAATTCGACCTGGAGCTGGCCAAACAGCAAGCGCCCCAGAACCCGGTCTATTATGTGCAGTACGCCCATGCCCGGCTGAGCAGTATCTTCCGGGAGGCGGCGGAGAGAGGGATAAAATACGATAAATCCGCGGACGCCTCTCTGCTCACGCATGAAGCCGAGCGGGATTTGATGAGGAAATTGGTAGATCTTGAGGATCGGATTAAATCCGCGGCCGCCCGCCGGGAACCGCATCTTTTGGTGGAATATGTCAGGGAATTGGCCGCCATATTCCATAACTATTATCATAAATGCCGCGTGCTATCCGAGGATCTGCCGCTTTCCGCTGCTCGGCTTTTGCTGGCGGAGGCCACTCGAATTGTGATAAGAAATGTGTTAGAATTGCTCAAAATCGAAGCACCGGAGAGGATGTAAATTGTCATGAAAACAGCTTTTTTTAAGGGAAAATTCGTTCCCTTCGCCGAGGCCAAAATCTCCATTATGACCCATGCCTTCAACTACGGCACCGCGGTGTTCGAGGGCATCCGCGGGTATTGGAATAGAGAGCAAAAGCGGATGTACATTTTAAAGCTCAAGGAACATTTTGAGCGGCTGCAGCACTCCGCCCTGGCGCTTAAAATAGAGATAAAATACTCTCTGGAAGAGCTGATGCATCATACCTTAGAGCTTTGCCGGCGGAATAATTATCATGAGGATATCTATATCCGGCCCATTGCTTACAAATCCCAGGAAAAGATCGGGTTGGGCCTGACCGGGATCGAGGATGATTTTTGCATGTATGTGGCGCCCTTTGGCGACTATTTGGATGTGACCAAGGGTATCAGGGTGTGCGTGTCCTCCTGGTGGAGGATTTCCGCCCAGTCCATACCCCAGGGAGCGAAGATCAACGGGACCTATGTCAATTCCTCGCTGGCCAAAGCCGAAGCTTTGGAGAAAGGCTACGATGAGGCCATTCTGCTTTCCCATGAGAAGACCGTGGCTGAGGGTTCGGGTGAGAATCTGTATCTGGTGAAGAACGGGAAACTCATCACCCCGCCGCTGACCGAAACCATCCTCCCCGGCATAACCCGGGTGTGCGTGATGGAGCTGGCGGAAGGGGAACTAAAAATAGATACTATTGAGCGTCAGGTGGCCCAGGAGGAGCTCTACACCGCTGACGAGCTCTTTTTCTGCGGCACCGGAGCCCAGATTTCTCCCATCGTTGAAGTGGACGGGAAGAAGATCAAGGACGGTAAAGTGGGACCGATAACCAAGAAACTGCAAGACCTTTATTTTCCTGCCGTGCGCGGGAACTCCAATGTTTACGCGCACTGGCTGACTCCGGTCCCGACGTAAAGAATGATTAAAGGCTTGGGAGTGGATATAATCGAAATTGAGCGCGTTAAATCCGCCGTGGATGAATATGGGGAGAAATTCCTAAACCGCGTCTTTACCCCCCGCGAGCTTAAATATTGCCAAAACCGCAAATCTTATAAATTTCCCGAAATGGCCGCCCGTTTTGCCGCCAAAGAGGCCTATTCCAAGGCCCTCGGTACTGGTATTATAGGGATTCACTGGAAGGAGATCGAAGTGGTGAATAACAGTAAGGGTCAGCCGCATATTGCCATATCCGGTAAAATAAAAAAGGGAGTGCATGTTTCCCTATCGCATTCCAAAAATTACGCAGTGGCGGAGGTTTTGATTGAAACTAACTAAGGGCTTTATAAAGAAATTGCTGCCTGACAGAAAGCCGGAGACCCATAAGGGGGATTACGGCAAGGTTTTTATCCTGGCTGGTTCCGAGGGCATGCTGGGGGCGGCGGTGCTTTGCAGCCGGGGAGCGCTCCGGGTGGGGGCGGGGCTGGTCTATTTAGGGATTCCCTTAAAAGCCCGCGACCAGGTGAATCTGGCCACCCCGGAAGTGATCGTGGCGGGGGGTGACCGAGCAGATGATTTTTCCGATTTCCTGTTAAAATCATCTGCCATTGCGGCCGGCCCGGGCTTAGGCTGGCGGCGCACTGTAGGAAGGGAATTACTCTTCAAATTGAGCGACCAAAAAGTAACCGCCCCGGTAATTGTGGATGCGGACGGCTTAATGGCTTTCCTAAATGACATCACTTCCCTAAATAAGCTTAATTTGAATTTAATTTTGACCCCCCATCCCGGGGAGATGGCCCGCTTGCTTTCCACCACCTCCGGGCAAATTCAGAAAAACCGGGAGAAAGTGGCCAGCGAGGCCGCCAAACTTTATAAATGTGTTTTAGTTTTAAAAGGGCATCGAACCGTGGTGGCTAATGCAGAAGGAGAGATTTATATCAATGAAACCGGAAATCCGGGAATGGCCACAGCTGGGGTGGGAGATATTTTGACCGGGATGATCGCCGGACTGGCCGGCCAGGGACTCTCCCCGTTTGAGGCGGCGGTAGCGGGAGTTTATCTGCACGGATTGGCCGGGGATCTGGCACAGGAAGTGAAGGGTGAATATGGAATGATCGCTTCGGATTTAATAGATCAAATTCCCCAAGCGATTTTAAAGGCGATCAAATGATAGAGAAGATCGGACACACCACACTGGAATTTTTGGAGGAATTTGGAAGGATTTCCCAGCTTTTTATTGATACCGTATTAGCTATTCTTTCAGGCAAGACCAAAGTGAGATTGGTCTTAGACCAAATGGTCAAGATAGGCGTTGATTCGCTGCCCATTGCCCTGACTTCCGCCGCTTTTGTGGGAATGGTCTTCGCCATGCAAGTAGCCACTGAATTCGTTAAATTCGGAGCCAGCAAGTATATCGGGGGGGTGATGGGGATCGCGGTGGCCAGGGAGCTGGCCCCGGCGCTCACCGGGGTGGTGATCGCCAGCCGGGTGGCGGCCGCCATCGCGGCGGAGATCGGCACCATGAAGGTTACCGAGCAGATCGACGCCTTAAATGCCCTGGGCACCAATCCCGTCCGCTATTTGATCGTTCCCCGGTTCCTGGCCTGCACCTTCATGCTTCCCATCTTGACCATTTTTGCGGACATAGTTTGCTTTTATGGCGGTTATTTGGTCTCGGTTTATCTCATAAAGATCAATGCGGTGGATTACATGAATTCCGCCCAGCAGTTAATGAAATTCAATGATGTTTATGGCGGAATATTTAAATCCCTGATTTTCGGCATGATCATTTCCATCATTGCCTGCGCCAAGGGTTTAAATACCAAAGGCGGGGCCAAGGGGGTGGGGGAGTCCACCACCAGCTCGGTGGTGACCTCGCTCATTACCTTATTTATAACTAATTATTTCTTGTCGGTATTGTGGTTTAAATGATAAAAATAATAAATTTAAAAAAAGTTTATGACAGTTTGGTAGTATTGGATAATGTTTCTCTCGAGGTGCCTGAAGGAGTGACCCTGGCCATTATCGGCCCCAGCGGCTGCGGGAAATCAACCCTCCTGAGGCTGATCCTAAGATTGGAAGAGCCCACCGCGGGAAAGATAATCATTGAAAATCAGGATATCAGTCGCTTGTCGGAAGAAGGTCTGGTCAAATTAAGGCAAAAGATCGGGATGGTCTTCCAATCCTCGGCCCTGTTCGATTCGTTAACCGTATTTGAAAATGTGGCCTTTGCCCTGCGGGAGCACGCCCAATTGACCGAGCGGGAAATTGGCCGGATCGTTTCGCAGAAATTAGAACTGGTGGAATTATACAAAAAGGAAAACCTTATGCCGCAGGAGCTGTCGGGAGGCATGCAGAAGAGGGTCTCGATCGCCCGCGCGCTGGCCTTTGATCCTAAAATCATCCTTTACGATGAACCGACTACCGGGTTAGATCCGATTACTTCTACCACTATTGAAAATTTGATGAATAAATTAAGCCGGGAGCTTAAAGTCACTTCAATCATTGTGACCCATCAATTAAGTACTATCTTTAGGACAGCTGATCGTATTATAATGCTGGATCAGGGCCAGTTCATTGAGAGCGGGACAGTAGAGGAAACCAAAAGAACCAAAGATCCGGTCATTCATAAATTCATAACTGCCGGATTGGAAGCATAAGCAAGGAAGGGATAGATATGAAGTTATCTACTGCGGCCAAGGTGGGATTAATTACGCTGGTGGGAGCCATAGCGCTCATGGCCATCATCACCTGGAAAAGCAATCTTTTATTGATCCGGGAGGGTTTTGAGCTAATCGGATCCTTTACTAATATTGAAGGTTTGACCGTGGGCTCCGAAGTGCGCTACCGCGGCTTTAATGTGGGGAAGGTCATGCGCATTGATCCCGGTCCGGTGGACATTAAGGTGTATTCCATAATTAAAAGCGGCCTGCGCCTGCCGGCGGATTCTACCTTGAGGGTGGGCTTTGACGGTATTGTGGGCCTTAAATATTTGGAGATCAAGCCCGGAACCCTGGAGGCGGGCTATGTGCCGGGGACGATGCTTAAAGGCATTTCTACGGCAGGGCTGGTGGATTTTGTGGACATGGGGACCAAAAGCCTGGCGGAAACCAAGGCCATATTGGAAAGTTTCCGCAAAATGGTCGAGAATCCCAAACTGCAGGCGGCGGTTGAGAGTGCGGTGCTGACCACCGAAAAGATCACGGAAAATATAAACAAACTTACAACCGAACTGCGGGCTACCAACCAGGGGATCGGCAAAATAACCAATGATCCCAAATTCCAGGAATCGGTCAAAGGAACGGTGGCTGAAACCAATAAAACCTTGACTTCCGCCAACCGCTTTTTTGAAGGTTTTGGCAAGCTGAATGTGCGCCCCAGCGGGGATGTCCAATATGGCTCTACTGCTAATACGGTAAGGGCCAATCTGGATGTGGTGCAGAGCGAAGCCGATTATTTACGCGTGGGAATAGGGGAGGGCCCTACACGCAATTTGAGTGTTTTGGATGTGCAGATCTCCCGCCGTATGGTGCGAAACATGGGGATACGCCTGGGCATGATAAATGCCTATTTGGGCGGCGGTCTGGACTTATATGCCAATAAAGATTGGGTTTTAAGCGGCGATATCTATGATATCAATAATCCTAAGCCCAATGTCCCCAAATTCAGGGTGACCAGTGCTTTCTCAATGACCAATTTTACCGATCTATTGCTCCAGGCGGACGATATCTTCAATCCTGGACGCAATTACCTGTTCGGCCTGCGCATCTCCGGCGGTAAATGATTTAATAGAATTACCCATAAAAAGCCTTCTTATGCCTTGTTAAACGCCCCAGTCTAACGTCGTATAATATATCTTATGTCAAGTACATAGAAGGTGATGATTGGTTATAATTATGCTTTGTAGAGCCAAATATTGCATCACCTATCAGTTATCCACAGAGGTTCTTAACAGCCAATTAGAAGGATTTGCCTATGAGGAGGTCAATTTCCTGTACAGACCCTTTGTCTGCGACATTATTCAACACATATTTCGGGCTTATAATGTAATCCCAGGCCTGGTAATCCAGGGATATGGCCCAATAATCACCGTAATAGTTGACGCTTTCCAGAAGCATTTGGTCTTTACCGGAGGCGTCTTTATAGGCAATATCCCGGGAGGGTTCGAAATTCTGGGCTCCTTTATGCAAATTAAGCTTCATTATATCGCTTAATCTCAATCCCAGGACCAATCCGTAGCGCGTGGCGCTGATGGTAGCCGAATAATTGACATCGGTCATGAGTTTGGCAGCTTCCGCGCCAATTTCCAATTTATCGAACTTAAGCCCGGCATCCAGGCCCACATAAATGCCCATGCCCGGGCCATTGACTATACCTAAATGCAGATCGCCGTTTAAATGCAGGTTTTCGACTTTTATGGCATGGGTTTGGCTGGCCAGAAGAAATAAAGCAGCTAATAATATGATTTTCTTCATGGTGGGGATATTATACATCTTTCAACTAATGATCACTACCCCCAAACAAAAAACCCCGGATCCGCCGATGGCGGAACCAGGGCTTTAATTGTTTTTCAACGCACTGGAGGAGTGCGCACTGGAGGAGTGGTGATAGGAACTCTTCTAATTGGGATTGTAAGTGGTGGAATTGGCTTTAGTGGCAATATGAATGGGCCACCTGTAAGTGTACCAGTTGTTATATCAACTTCACCGCCGCAAGTATAACCATTCTTAAAGGCCATAAAAACCAGACGGGCATTGGCCGGCACCCAGAGCTCGAGCATTCCATCTTCACCGGTTGTACCGCTAAAACCATAATCAGTGCCTTCCAGTGCGCCAAATTCTCGTGAAGCCCTAAATGGCATAGTGGAAAGGGTAACTCCTCTTATATTTTCTATATAACCAATGACCTTCGCGGAAGATACAATTCCAGAAGTCCTTCCTGCCTCATAATTTCTCAGGGAAGCATATCCCTGGGTTTTTATTCTAATATTAATCGTTTCGGTCAACATTTGTGAGGTTGGATTGGAAACTGGGTTTAAAGAAATTTGATCGATGGTTCTTAAACCGCTAGATAAATTATGAAATCCACTCTTGAAATTTAAATTCCCGCTATAAACCTGAAACATATAAGGATAAATAGTTTCATAAAAATCACCCCCCACCATTCCTCCTGCAGGAAAATCGTCTGGAACATTAAGACTAACTTCACCATTTGCATTTGTGATGCCTTTGGTTATATATGTATAATCCAATTCGGACATTCTGACCGTAGGTGATACACGACCACGCAATAAAGCAACTTCAACTCCACTTATTGGCACGGATGTTCCAAACCCGCATACTTTAAAAATTCTTACTGCGCCCAAAGCATAACCTGCAAAAATATAAATTAGACAAAAAATAAAAAACAGAATTGATATTTTTTTCATACTTTTCCCCTCCTTTTACCCCCTATTCTACGCTTCTTTCCTTGATTGTCAACCCTGTACCAATATGGTACAGGGTCAAGGGTTTCCAACAAAAAGCCCCGAATCCCGCCAAAGGCGGGACCAGGGCTTTTTATGAATACTTATTTAATTGCTATCTTGGAGTTCCCCTAGGAGGGATTGGAACTCCGCTAGGAGGGACTAGAGGCCTTAATTCCCTTTCTATAATATACTCAGGCTTGAATTTTTGGATTCTAACCCCATCTAAAACATAAACCCGGTGGGAAGCATCGACTGCTATACTTTTGGGATCACTAAATTGACCTTCGCCTGCACCCTCACTGCCAAATTTAGCTGAAAACTTAAATTTATAAGGTTCAGCGGGGTCATATCTAAAAACTTGAACACGATGATTGCCAAAATCTATTACATAAACATTTTTACTGGAATCAACAAGCAACTCAGTGGGGGAATTAAATTCACCGTTTCCATCCCCAGGCCTGCCCCATTCTCCTGTAAGTACCCCCTCTGAAGTAAATCTTTGGATGCGACAGTTATAAATGTCAGCCACATAAACATTTCCACCAGAATCAACCACTATGCCTTTGGGATAACCAAAATTACCCCATTTTTTAATAAAGGTTATTCCAGTGAGGCCTAAACGATATTTTTTAATGCACTTATTGCCGGAATCGGAAATGTAAATATTTCCTGAAGAATCAACCGCTAATCCTTCAGGTTGAAGGGTTTCCCTCTCACCCGCTTCTACTTCTACTCTTATTTCGCCCTGAGCAATTAAACTACCAAAAGTTCCGCTTCCAGTGGGATCAGGGCCAAATTTTTGAATACGAGGATATCCAATAGCACCCGTTATACCTCCAGGGGCGGGAAAGGATTCATATCTATAATCCAATATATATAAATATCCAGAAGCAAAAGCAATGTATGTTGGGCTGGAAATTTGAGGATATTCACCTTTTTTAGAAAGAAAGGTTCCGTTGTTATCAAATTTTTGAATGCGATGATTGCTTCTATCTGCCACAAAAATGCTTCCGGATGAATTGATAGCCAGACCTTGGGGGGAAGAAAACTGGCCATCCCCTGAACCACTCCCGCCCCATTGTCTTTCAAATACGTACCTTACTGCGGCATCTGCTGATAGAAAAAGAACCAAACAAAAAACAACCGTGAGTGACCAGATCCATATTTTTCGCATGCTTTTCCCTCCTTTTGCGCCCTATTCTACGCTTCTTTCCTTGATTGTCAACCCTGTACCAATATGGTACAGGGTCAAGGGTTTTGGCGGAAAACCGCCAGCTTGAGTTTCTGGAGCACCTTCAGATCGTCATGGGCCACAATATTGACAATATAGATGCCGTTGGGCACCGCCGTCCCATTCTCATCCCGGCCGTCCCACTTGACACTATTGAGCTGCCCCACCCCGCCGTCCCGGCCCTTGGCAAATGAGAATTTTTTTATGATTTGGGCGGAAATATTGAATATAAAAAGGTCAATATTGGCATCCTCGCTCAAGGTGTATTGGAAAGTAACTTCCCCCCTTCCTGTATAGGGACTGGGATAAGCTATGGGCAAACCCACCACTCTTAAGGGGCCGCCCAGGACCGTTACCCGGGTAATTTCCGTGGCCTCGATCGGAATATTCTTTTCATCAAAACTTTTAGCCCTAAATTTAAAGGCATGCTGGCCGGGCTCCAGCTTATCCGGCCAGATGATCTCCCCCGTGACCTTATTTTTCCCGGCGCTGAACTCTGTCAGCCGATAAGTGCGGGAAGAGGCCAATCCTTCATCTATCGTGATCTGGTAGCTTGAAGGATCTTGATCCAACTGGAAGGAAGGATTAACCTCTACCTCTACCCGGATCTTGGGTTTGTTAGGAACAATGAATTCTTCCTTCTCCGCCAATTCCTTTTGGTATTTCCGGCTGCCAAACCAGGACTTGAAGCTGGGTGTCCCTTCGGCCTTGACCGTTACTATACTGCGAATATCTGAGACACCGCCGCCGGCTGTCAACTGAAAAGGGCCGACCTCTTCGTATCCCTTGCCGGTAATAGTTACTTCATAGGGACCTGCCCCAACTCCCCCCACCCTATCAGTAAAAACCTGGTATTTAGCGCCATAGTTTAAGGGAACCCCGGCGGTTATAGCATTGATCAAGAAGCGGTTGGGTTGGCCGGAATTGCCGGTCACTCCTATGGTATCGGAGGCCAGCTGGTTGGCAAAATAGATCCTGCGGCCGTTGGCGCTGACTCCCGAAGTATCCTTCACTTCGCCCAGGATCCAGTAAAAGCCCAGAAAGGGCGGTTCGATTTGAGCAAAGGAGGTGCCGACCGCGAACAATATGATGATCAGAACCAGCTTCTTCATTGGATTATCTTGAAGGTAATGACATAATTAAGCGCGCCTTCCGGATTGTTGGGATCGGAAACGGTCATCTGGTAGGCGCGGGCGAATTGGACCGGAGTATCGGCATTGGTGCCGGGCAGGAAAGTGAAACGGGGCTCAGTGCCGGACCATTCGATCTTGGAGATCCCCATGGGCTGCTGAAGGTTTTCATCCCACCAGCCCAGCGATCTTATATAATGTTTGCCCTGATCCAGGACCAAAACCAGGTTCTTAAGTGTGCTGAGATCCACAGGGTTGCCGGCTGCGTCAGCAAAAGAATAGAGCGGATAAGGCAAAGTAAAGGTATTGATTCCGGGGCCCCCAGCCAGCTTCCTGGCAATGATCGTGAATTCTCCATAAGGCAGGCCTTCCATAGGCGGTATTTCATAGGCCGGGGGCTGACCCAACGCCTGCCGGACAGTTACCGCAGTACTGTAATTTTTTGAGCCATCAAAGGCAAAAACCCAAAAGTAATAGGTCTTGTTGTATTCCACCTCGAAATCATCATATTCCTGCGGCACCAGAGTGAGATCAACCTCAGTGGGTGAGAAATAGGCGACTTGTGCTACCCCAACATTCTGACCAGGAAAATATTCCCTTCCTGCTTCCAGGATTGGAGTGGGTCCGGAATTTTCACTGCGTAAAATGGCAATGCCTGCCAGATCGGGATTGTTGGGATTGGTCCATCTCAATTTAATCATTTTATCTGTATCATAGGAAATAGCGGACAAATTGGAAACTGCAGCGGGGGCAGTGCGATCCCCTGGTCTTATGGTCAAAGTGATGGGGGCGATTTCCATGGGATTGGGGGAAAGATCGCTTACCGCGGCCACCTTATAGTAATACAAAGTCCCATCTTGGGGGGCATTATCCGCGGTGGTGCGGGGGCTGTCTTCAAAGACATATTTGGCATCCACATTGCCGGTATAGGGAACGGGGGTGTCGGGTGAGATTAAAATCCAGTCAGTATCGTCTGTCTTGCGATAGACCTTATAGTGCCATTCATTCGTCTCATAAGGAGTAGTGCTGTACAGCTCCGGCTTGTCATGTATAGGAAGAAAAGATCCGCTGGTGCGCCAGTCCACCGACACGGTGCGGCTTAAGTTTTGGCCAAAGGCATTGAACGGGGTGAGTGAATTTAAACCATTGAAGGAAGGCGGTTTGGGAGGGTAGATTGTGACGGCGGGATAACTATAGAGTGTTCCCGCCACATTTACCCCCGACCAATAAATTCCGCTAGGATGATCGGCAGCCCATTTAAACAAGGCAGTTCTGATCGGGGTGGCGGCAGGGGATTGAGTGAGATGATAAGTTATCGTGAGCAAGTCGGCGGTGGCTCCATTTTCAATGACCAGGGGCGGGGCGCCGGGGCGGGCTTTATATTGAATCTTGATTAAACCTGGCACGCTAAGATAATCCACCCCTAATTCCATTAACTGGTCTGGTTTTTCGCACTTAAAATTGATCAGACTGTCGATATAACTGGCATTATAATATAAATTAAATTCAATATCGGTAATATAAACATTTTTTCCATAAGTGTTTTTAAAGTAAATGGTCTGGCGGGGACTGGCTCCCCATTCTAAATTGGAGGTGCTGAAATTGGCAATCTGGGGCATCTTGAAATAAAGGTCGGCGGAGGCGCTGTGGCAAAAGATAAGCCAAAGAAGAAGGCCCGTGAGTATCAGCTTGCCGGTCGGCATGCCTATATTATAGCATTTTTTGAGGAAACTTATAAGGCCCTCAACCACTTATAAACCCAATAAAAAAAGCCCCTGATTCGCCTATGGCGGACAAGGGCTTTTAATCTAACTTAGACGAAATTATTTCTTTTTTACTTGGTGCGTTCCCGCTCTATCACTCGTTCCATTTCTCCAGGCATTCCGCTTTCTGTTAATACCAAGCCAATTACAACTGAGGAATTTACATCTGTAATTCTTCGGCTATCCTCAGGTGTTCCTAGAATTTTGGAAATTCCAGCGCTTTCTGCTTTATAGGCGCTTACCTTGTAGCTTAAACCTTTCCGCACATTAAAAGAAGCAAAACCATTTGGGGCATGTTTTGACGGTAGTCCTGGGATAGGGATAACATTTTCTGCCTCAACAATCTGCTCTACGCTTACATTCGCTTTGGTAGGAAAGCCATTATAAAGACAAACTACATTTATTGAAATCATTGGCATGCGGCTTATAGGACGAGCAATCTCTGCAAATGATGAAAAAGCTAGAAGAGATAAGGCGACAACTATAAACAACCATCTTATTTCTTTCATTCTCTTTTACCTCCTAATGGTACAGGGTCAAGGGATTTAGGGGTTTTTATAATCCGCCCGGACTACGGGGAGGAACTACAGATCCCTTTATAAATTTCTGGATTCGATTGTTTCCAGTATCGGCCACATAAACATTACCCGATTTGTCAACTTTTACATCGCCCGGCAAAATAAACTGGCCATCTCCTGACCCATAGCTTCCCCATTTTTCCAAAAATACTCCATCAGGACTAAATTTCTGGATTCGATTGTTTCCAGTATCGGCCACATAAATATTACCACTCCGATCCAATGCTATCCCTTGGGGAGAAATAAATTGACCATCTCCCAATCCCCGGCTTCCAATAAAATTCACGAAATTCACCCTAGGAGACGCAACCCCATATGGGAATATTTTACATTCTTGGCGTTTGATGCAGTGATTTCCAGTATCGGTTACATAAACATAAGCATGATAATCATAGGCAATATCAGAAGGGTGACTAAATCCTGATATTTCGCAATAAATAGAACGGGTAACTAAGTCATGTACTAGGATACGATTATTAGAAGAATCAGCAATGTAAAGAAAATCTTGACCAGAAGGTAAATCAGGAAATGATGCAGCCGTAGTAATATTTGCCATCCCCATGGGGCCATTAAGTCCGCTTATCGTAAACCATCTTTCAACTTTTCCATTATCAAAAGTTTTAATGCAATTATTCCCATAGTCGGCCACGAAGAACCTGCGTAGTAAATAAATTTTAGAAGGACTTGAAAGCTGGTCATCTCCTGATCCATAACTTCCCCATTTGGCCAAAAATACTCCAGCACGACTAAATTTCTGAATTCGATTGTTTCCAGTATCGGCCACATAAACATTTCCCAAAGAATCAACTGCAATTCCTTGAGGGGAAATAAATTGACCATCTCCCGATCCCTGACTTCCCCATTTGGCCGCAAATTTATAAGGCCTGCCAGTTACAGCATTGCCGATATTTGAAAAAATGCAAAGACCTAGAAGAAAAAATAAAGTGAAGAAAAGCAACATCACTCCGAAAGTTTTTTTATAGCGCATAAATTCAACCTCCTATGATCTTTATTCTACGCTTCTCCCCTTGATTGTCAACCCTATACCTAGCATGGTACAGGGTTAAGGGATTTGGGGATTAGTTGTGAGAATGTGTTGTGGGTTGTGAGTTTGGTCGTGGGTTGTGAGGGTAAGGGCAAAACTCAAAACTCATCCCCACAACCCGACCCACAACTCATAACTCACCCTCACAACACATTTTATAACCCCAGTCGCTCGAAAATCTTATTAATATTCCTGGTGAAATAACGGATATCGAAGGCCTCTTCGATCTCTTTTAGGGATAATTTCCTGGTGATCTGCGGATCTTCCATAATTATGGTCTTTAGATTTTTATTCAGGGTCCGGGCCTTCATGGCGGCGGCCTGGACCAAACCGTAAGCCTCTTCGCGTTTTAAGCCCTTATCCACCAACGCCAGAAGCAGGCGCTGGGAAAAGATCAGTCCGCCGGTGCGGTCCAAATTATGCTTCATGACTTGGGGATAAACCACCAGATTGTCCATGACCCTGGTCAGGGCAACCAGCATATAATCCATTAAGGTGGTGCTGTCCGGGAAGATTATTCTTTCGGTTGAAGAATGGGAAATGTCCCTTTCATGCCAGAGGGCCATATTTTCGAGCGCCACCAGGGCATTGCCCCTCAAAAGACGCGCCAGACCGCAGACCCTTTCACAGGTGATGGGATTCTTCTTGTGCGGCATGGCGGATGACCCCTTCTGTCCCTTTTTGAACGGCTCCTCCACCTCCCCTACTTCCGTACGCTGAAGATGACGGATCTCCAGGGCGATCTTTTCCAAAGTCCCCCCTATTACTGCCAGGGTGGTCAAATATTCCGCGTGCCGATCTCTCTGCAGTACCTGGGAGGAAACCGCCGCCGGCATAAGCCCCAGGGATTTACAGGCCATCTCTTCGATCCGGGGATCGATGTTGGAATAAGTGCCCACCGCGCCGGAAATTTTCCCTGAAGAGATTATTTTTCCGGCCCTTTCCATTCTTTCCAGGTTTCTCTGCATCTCCACCATGAAGAGCGCAATTTTGAGCCCGAAAGTTATGGGCTCGGCGTGCACCCCGTGGGTCCGGCCGATCATATTGGTATCTTTGTATTTTACCGCGGTCTTTCTTAAAACTTTGATAAAATCTTTGAGGTCGGCAATAATAATGCCGGAGGCCTCTTTCAGCAGAAGCGAAGTTGCAGTATCCACCACATCCGAGGAGGTCATGCCCAGATGGATAAAGCGGGAATCCGGGCCCACCTTCTCCGCTACGGAGGTTAAAAAGGCGATCACATCGTGGTCCACCGTCTTTTCTATCTCGGCGATCCGCTTGAGGTCAAAATTAGCCCGGCTCTTGATCTTGCTCAGGGAAGCCGCAGGTATTTTCTTTAATTTGGTCCAGGCCTCGCAGACTGCCAGCTCTACTTCCAGCCATTTCCTGAACTTGTTCTCTTCCGACCAGATCTCTCGCATTTTGGGTAAGGTATAGCGGTCTATCATATCTGCCTCCTATCTTATGGCCATGGACTCGATCTCGTCTAATAAGGCCTCTACCATTTCGGATTCGGGCACCTTTCGTACCACCAATCCTTCGCGGAAAATAAGCCCCACCCCGTTGCCCCCCGCCAGTCCCACATCGGCATCGGCCGCCTCGCCGGGGCCGTTCACCTCACAACCCATGATGGCCACCCGCAGGGGTTGAGTAATATGCCGGGTTTTTTCTTCAACCTCGCCGGCGATCTCGGCTAAATTTATCTTGCAGCGCCCGCAGGTGGGACAGGAAATAATGGTGATGCCGTGATAAGTAAGCTCCAGGGATTTTAAGATCTCATACCCCACCCTGATCTCCTCCTCCGGATCCCCGGTTAAGGATACGCGAATGGTATCACCGATCCCTTCCGATAATAATATCCCGATTCCCACCGAAGAGCGCACCAGGCCGATGCGCGGGATACCGGATTCGGTAATGCCCACATGCAGGGGATAATCTATTTTTTTGGCGATCATCCGGTAGGCGGCCACAGTGGTGGGTACCGAGGTGGCCTTGATGGATACCACAATATTAAAAAAGTCCAGCTTTTCCAATATTCTGACATTCCTCAAAGCGCTCTTTACCAGCGCCTCCGCGGTCACATGCTGGTATTTTTTCTTAAGTTCTTTCTCCAAAGATCCGGAATTTACCCCGATCCGGATGGGGATGTCCCTTTCTTTGGCTACCGCCACCACCGCCTTGATCTGTTCGCTGTCGCCGATGTTGCCTGGATTGATGCGCAGTTTATCCACTCCCATCTCCGCAGAGATTATGGCGAGCCGGTGATTGAAATGGATATCGGCCACCAGGGGGATATTTATCTGTTTTTTGATCTCTCCCAGGGCGTAGGCGGCCTTCTCGTCGGGCACGGCACACCTTATAATCTGGCAGCCCGCTGCCTCCAGGGCGTGGATCTGACGGACGGTGGCAGCCACGTCCGCCGTGTCGGTCTTGGTCATAGACTGCACGACGACCGGACTGCCACCGCCGATGGTTAGATTCCCTATTTTTACTTTTTTAGAAACCCGCTTTTTTATTTTGCTTCCTCCGCATAGGCGCAGGCGATGGCGCCTATTCCAATGGGCATAGTGAGTATGACTCCTATACCCCAGACAATATTGCCCAATCCGCCTACCACGCCGGCCAGGATAAGCAATACCAGATGCAGCCACCAATTGTTTTTGGCTACCAGTTCGCGGCTGGCTTTCATTCCCGCGCCGATCGAAAGCCCCTTGTCATAGATCAACAGCAGGGCGAACATCCAGTTTACTCCCAGATAGATGTCAACTAAGACCGCGGCAATTAAAAAGAGAAATCCTATGGCGTTCCAGCCCAGATAAAAACAGATCCCCATAGGGGCAAACATCAGCGTTAAAATTATCCCTATCCAGATAGCGCCGAAAAACAAGTTAATAAAAGCGCCGAACGTCGCAAATACGTCGTTAAAGCTTACGGGATTGCCCCTTTTGGCTTTAACGAACATCATCTGAAAGCCCACCAGGGGAGCGATTAAAATGCCGAGAAGGGATGAAACAATACCTGCCAAAATAATAATTATTATGTTTTTCACGTAAATATTCCAGGAATCCACGAACGCTTTTCCTATATCCATTTTTAACCTCCTAAAGACCGGTTTTGCCGGTCAAACGCCGAAAGGCCTCAAAATATTTTTCTCTGGTCTTATTAACCACCTCCTCGGGTAATTTAGGAGCCGGCGGCTCCTTGTTCCACTTAATGGATTCCAGATAATCGCGCACGAACTGTTTGTCGTAGCTGGGCTGGGATTGCCCGGCCTTATATAAATCCTTGGGCCAAAAGCGGGAGGAATCAGGGGTTAAGATCTCATCTATCAGGATTATTTCTCCACCCGCGCGGCCGAATTCGAATTTGGTGTCGGCAATAATGATCCCTTTTTTATCGGCGTGATCGGCGCAGGCCCGATAGACCGCCAGGGTCTTTTCTTTAATAAAGGCGGCGGTTTCCTTCCCTACTTTGTCGTTTACTTCCTTTTCGGTAATATTTAAATCATGACCGGTCTCGGCCTTAGTGGTCGGGGTGAATATCGGCTCAGGCAGTTTCGCGGATTCTTTCAGTCCGGCCGGCAGTTTAATTCCGCAAATCGATTGTGATTTTTGGTATTCTTTCCAACCGGATCCGGAAAGGTAACCGCGGACCACGCATTCGATGGGGATGAGTTCCGCTTTTTGGCCGATGACCGAGCGCTTGGCCAGCTTATTTTTAAAGGGTTGCAGCTGTAGTGGGAATTTATCCGCATTTGATTCAATAAGGTGGTTCTTGACGATATTCCCGGTAAAGTCAAACCAGAAAAGCGAGATCTGGGTCAAAATGGCGCCTTTGTCGGGAATGCCGTTGGGCATCACCGAGTCAAAGGCGGAAATCCGGTCCGTAGCCACCAGTAGAAGCGAATCTCCCAGGTCAAAGACATTTCTGACCTTGCCTTTTTTAAACACTTTTATGCCTGGAAGATCGATATCCAGCAGAACTTCACTCATCTGCGGCGATTATATCACCTTTTTGATCAATGTTAAATAAAGAAATTGGGGGAGAGCCAGCTGACGGCTTAAGCGGTGGGGTTCGGTGACCAGGCGGTAAAGCCACTCGATATAGAGGGCCTGGATCCATCCGGGAGCCCGGTGCTTAATGCCGGCGATGACATCACAACTGCCCCCCACCCCCATGCTTACCGGCACCCGCA
>Ga0315293_10000921_pt1 | contig 28063 bp, 20 predicted proteins | sample YL17G13_20_MG_FD_203071 | JGI IMG/M metagenome (GOLD analysis project Ga0315293, IMG submission 203071) | Sediment microbial communities from Yellowstone Lake, YNP, Wyoming, USA - YL17G13_20 | ecosystem: Environmental > Aquatic > Freshwater > Lake > Sediment | place: USA: Wyoming | collected...
GGGCGGCGTCGGTTTTTCTGTCTATCCCGGGGTCCGCCGGCCGCCGCGGCGCCTCCCCCCCGCCCCCCCCCCCCCTCCCACAGGTCACCGTCAACAACCGCCTCGCCCTGCTCAACACCCGCCTCCTGGCCACCTACGCCGCGTGCGACGACCGCCTGCGGCCGCTCGTCGCGTGCGTCAAGCACTGGGCGAAAACGCGCGCGGTCAACGACCCCTACCGCGGCACCCTGTCCTCCTACGCCTACGCCCTGCTGTGCGTGCACTGCATGCAGACCCGGGGGCCGCCGGCGCTGCCGGTGCTGCAGGGCGAGGGGGCGGCGCCGCACGACGTCGACGCGGTGGTCGGCGCGTGGCGCGCGCGCTACGCGTCCGACGCGGCCCGCTTCCGCGACGCGTGCGCCCGCTCCCCCGCCACCCTGGCCGACCTCGTCTGGGCCTTTTTCGAGTACTGGGCGTGGCACCACGACTACAGCGGGGCGGTCGTTTCTGTCCGCACCGGTGGCTGGGTCACCAAGGCCGCCAAAGACTGGACGCGCCGCATCGGGTCGGAGCGGCACCTGGTGGGCATCGAGGACCCGTTTGAGACGGCGCACGACCTGGGGCGGACGGTGGACCGCGCGACCGCGGGCGTGCTGCAAAAGGAGTTTGAGCGCGCGGCGTGCGCGCTGCGCGACGAGGGCGACCCGCTCAAGACCCTGCTGGAGCCGTACAAGAGTCCGAAAGCGGCGGGTGGGGCGGGCGGGGGTGGCGGGCCGGCGTGAGGAGAGAGGGAGGGTGCGTGCAAGGGAGGGAGCCGCGAGCGGCCTTACCGCCCCGCTCTCTCCCCCGTCTCTCTCACGGCCGCAGGGTGGCAGGTTTGCACACGCCGCGTCTCGCTCAACGCAAACTGGCACGCCCACCGGGCGGCAGGGGCTGCGCGTGGCTGGGCGGCCCCTCCACCTCCTTGCACCCTCTTTTTTTTCAGCGGCGCCCCTTTTTGGGCGCGGCCGCCGCCGGGCCGCCGGTCTGCATGTTGGAGATCTGGTTGAAGGCGGGGCCCGCGATGTTGAACGCGACCCAGCCGAGGGCCGGCGCAAAGAGCAGGGCCAGGAGGCCGCCGCGCGAGTCGCCGGCGAGCTGGGCGACGTCGGTCGCCGCGTCGGCGGCGGATGCCGCCAGGAGCGACGCGGCGGTGAGGCCGAGGCCTAGCCCCGCGACCGAGCGCTTCTTGCCGCCCTTCTTCGCGGGCGGCGCCGCCGCCTTCTTCTGCCCCATCGCCGCAATCTGGTTGAACGCGGGCCCCGCGATGTTGAACAGGACCCAACCGACGGCGGGCAGGAAGAGGGCGGCGATGATGCCGAGCCGCGCGTCGCCCGCGAGCTGGGCGACCTCGGTCGCGGCCGCCGCGTTGCCAGCGGCCAGCAGGGTGGAGGCCGCGGCGGCGGCGGCGGCGTAGGGGGCGGACTGAGGAGGGAGTGGTGGTCGTGGTGGGGGGTGAGGGGCTCGCTGCGAGCGGGTCGGGCGGCGCGGCGGCGCGCGGTGACGGTTGGGGCGCGTTCGACCCTGGGCGCGGCCGCCGCGGCCGGCCCGTGCTGCCCGGAGCGACGCGGCGGACCGCGAAGGGGAGCAGCGCGGCGGCGCGGCCCGCGGCGGCGCGGCGAGCGTGTGGCGCGCGCCGCGCGGTCGATCCCCGCGCGAGGCGGGCGCGGCGGCGCCCGGAGCCTTCCCACGAGGCCAGCCGCGAGCATGCGGCCGCGCCTGGGGCGGCTGCTGCGGCCTCCCGCGGGCGGCGGCGGCGCCCGCCTCGAAAGAGGCGGACCCCTGCCTCCGCCGAACCCGGCCGCCGGCCCGCGCACGCCCCAATGCGCCCGCCAAGTGCGACGGCTGTACCCTTGCCCGCCCTCCTGGGCCCGCCCCGCCCCGCGCCCACCTTGGGCACGGCCGCCGCAGCGCGCACAGCGCGGCGGGGCGTGGACGCCGCGGGCCGGGCCAGGGCCGCGGGGCGGACGGCGGTGCGCAGCATGTGGGCGGAGGGGCGGAGAAGGGGGGGTGCGACTAGCTGCTCTGGGGTGTGTGAAGGGAGGGCTGCCAGCGCGGCCGCGCTCTCTCAACCGCAGCCCGCTCGGTCCGCCTTTGGGGGCTGGCGCTGTTGAGCGCGCCGCTCTCTCAAACTGCGTGCGCGATTACAGGAGCGCCGAATGAATGCGGGGGGGCACAGCCCCAAAACCGGCGGCGAGCCCAACCCCCGCTCCTCCCTCACACGTCGCCGTCGTCGATGCGCCCGCCCGCGTCCAGCCTGGAGAAGACATCGTCCAAGCCGCCGCCGGCAGAGGGCGCGCCCGAGTCGGCGCCGCCCCCTACCGCACCCAACAGCGCCGCGCGCTCGCCCGCGGCGGGCGCCTCGCCGCGCAGCAGTGACCGCGTGAGCGGGGACAGGCCCGCGATGCGGCGAGCCGTGCTCTCGGACGGGGGCGGGGCGGCGGGGCGGGACCGGCCGCCGCCGAGCGCGGCGCGCCAGCCTCCGCCGCCGAGCTCCGTCTCCGACCGCGCGGGCGACGCGGCGGGGGGGGGGGCTTCGGGGAGCTCGCCGTCGAGCTCGGCCGCGAGCCCCGCGCCCAAGGGCGACCCCGCGGCGAGCGCGGCGGCCTCGCGGCGGACGAGCGCGCGGCCGCGCTCGGCGCGCGCTGCGCCGGCCCCGGCCCCCCCCCCCCCCCCGGACCCCGCCCACGCCGCCACCCGCGCCGGCACGACCGCGCGCCCCACCGCGCCCCACGCGTCGGCCGCGACGAGGGCGGTGTGCAGCGCGGCGACCGCGGGGAACCACGCGTTGAACGAGGCGCCGAACACGGGCACGTCCCGCATGGCGGGCGCCATCTTCTTGGAGAAGACGGTGCCGGTGGAGCCTGGGATTGGGGGGGGGGGTCCGGGCGGGGCGGGGTGGGAAGGGGAGTGTCCGCGCGCGCGCTCGGCGCCGCCCCCCCGCCCCCCCGCCCCGCCTCACCGTCGCCGCCCACCATCCGCACCACGTGCAGAAAGTTGTACGCCAGCGGCGCCGCAAACCGGGACACCTGCCCCGCGTTGGCGAGCAGGGACCGCGGTTCGGTCGCGCGCGGCACGACGCGGTAGAACGGGAAGACGCCCAACGAGAACAGCGCCGCGTACGCGGCCGCCGCCATGTAGGCCAGGGGCGCGCCCGCCAGGATGTGGGCGCGCAGGGGGGTGGTGGCCGCGCCGGCGGCGTGGAGGGCGCGGGAAAAGGGGGAGAGGTCGGGGTGGGCGCCCGTCCCGATCGTGGCCTCGGACCACACGACGGTCGCGGAGAGGGCCGCGAGGACCGCGGCGGCGACGCGGGCCACCCAGGGCGCGGCGTGGACCGTGTAGACCGCGCGCGCGCGCGCGAGCGGGTCGGCCGCGGCGCCCGGCGCGAGCGCGCGCGCCGCGTCGCCCGCCGCGCGCGCCGCGGCGACCGCCTCCAGCGCCAGCGCCTCCCGCGCCGCCCCCACGTACTGCGCCCGCACCCCGTTGTACGCGCCGGTGGACCGAATGAGGCGGCGGCGCAGGGCGGCGAGGCCGGGCAGGCCGTCGGCGCCGTAGTCGAGGTCGGCGTCGGTCAACCCGTCGAGGGCGGGGCGCCCGCCCGCGTCCCGGGGCGCTGCCGACGGCTTGTAGGGCGCGGTCGCTTCGGCCTGCGCCATCACGATGTCCGCCGCGGGGCGGAGCGGGTCGCGGCGCGGCACCGGGGCGACCGTCGCCGCGACGACCGCCGCGACCGCGCGCGCCTCGGCCGCGGCCGCCGCCAGCCGCTCCGCGGACGCTGCCACGCCCGCGTAGCAGGCGCGCAGGCGGGCGTCGGGGAAGGAGGCGCGCCACAGGGAGCGGGGGATCGAGACGAGGCCGTACCCCAGCAAGAGCACGACCGCCACGAGACCGTACGCGTTGACGAGGACCATGGAGAGGGGGACCAGTTGGCGCCAGGCGAGGCGGCCGGCGGCGAGCAGGGCGAGGACGCCGGCGGCGGCGCCCGCGGCGACGAGGCCGTAAAAGCGCGCGCAGTCGGCGGCAGCGGTTTTCAGGCGGGCGAGGGGGGTGAAGTCGCCCGCGTCGGACGCGCACTGGGCCAACGGGATGACGCACCAAGTGAGCGCCTGGGTCGCCCAGTAGGCGGCCGCCCAGAGCGCCGGCAGCGCGCCGGGGTCGGCGCGCGTGAGCGTCGAATAGATATCAACGGGGACGAGAGCAATGATCGATGCCGACGTGACCCAGGCGGCGAGCGTGATGGCGGCGGCGTGGGGGGGGACGGTGGGGGCCGCGTAGCGGCGCAGGCTGACGAGAAGGGAGAGAAACAATGGGGCGTCGGCCTCGGCGTCGCTCCCCTCCGCCCTCCGCCCACCACCTCTCGCCAACCACACGCACGTCAACGCCGCCCCCGCCGCGACCGCCGCCATGGCGGGCGCGAAAAAGGACCAGAGCATCGGGGGAGGAGGCGCGGCCGCGCTCTAAACGACCGCGCGTCGAGCGCCGCGGGGCCGGCCGGACCGGCTGGAAGCGAGCTCGAGCGCGGGGAGACGGCGACCGCCGCGGGGAGGCGGGCGGCCGCGGTTGTGACGGGCGCGATGGGGCGCGCTCCCATCAGCGCGCTGCCTACACCCTCCCGCCCGCCGCCGGGCGCCGCGCGTCGCGCGCGCGTGGCAAAGCGTCCGACACGCCCCCCCGCCCGAGCCGTGCGATGCACGACCCCCTCGACGAGCCCCTGCTCCACCGCCCTTCGTTCGCCGACCGGTTGCACGCCGCGCGCGGGGGCGCGCCCGCCGCCCTGTGGTCCCCTGCGTCCACGCCCCCCCCTCTGCGCAAGGGCGGGCGCGCGCGCCGCGGCGGCGCGCCGCCCGAGCGCGGCGCGCGCGCCGTGGCGACCGCGCGCCTGCGCGGCGCAGCCGTGCTCACCGCGGGAGTGGGAGGCGGCATCGCCGCGCTGGCGGGGTGGGGTTTGCTGGCCGCGCTCCTGCTCACGCGCACGCTCGCGCCGGCGACTGCGTGCGTGTCGCGTGACCTCTGGGTCGACTACACTGCCACGCCCGCCGTCGCGGCCGCCTCATTCCTGCCGGATGGGGCCGAGGCGCCGCGGGCGGCGCGGCCCGGCGCCGCCCCTCGCCGCGCGTTTGGCGCCGGGCGCCGCGTCGACGTGTGGCTCACCCTGGCCGCCGCCGACGCCGCCACCCCCGCCGACGTCATCCAGGTACGGGCTGAACTCGTTGCCGGCGACGGGCGCGTGCTGGCGGCCGCGTCGCGGCCGGCGCTGCTGCCGCACCGGTCGCGCGCGGCGCGCGCGCTGCGCGCGGCGTTGCTGGCGCCGCTCGTTGTCGCAGGGCTGGCCGACGATCTTCAATCGTTACGCCTCCCCCTCTTCACCGGCTACCGCGACGCCGCCGACGCGCCCGCGGTCGGCCTCCGTGTCGCGCTCGCCGCGCGGCCGACCCGGGCCGGCGGCGCGGACCCCCCTCCTTTGCACTCTTTGCGCGCCCACGCGCGGCAGCGCCTGGGGTGGGCCGTGGGCGCGCTCTACCTCGTGCGCCCCGGCGACACGGTCGCGGTCCCCTTGTACGCTTTAGCCGCCGCCTGCGTTCTTGCCGGCACCACCGCCGCCCTCGTCGCCGGCGTGATCGCCCATGTCGACGCCCGGCGCGAGCGCGGGGGCGGGGCGGACGAGGCGCCCACGCCGTCGCCCTTCGCGCCGTCGTCCGCGTCGGAGCTCTCGCCCTCGTCCGCGTCGGCCTCGGTCGCCAGCGACGACGATGGGGGTGGCGGACTCGGTGTCGCGCACGCGGGCGGCCCCGGGGAGCTGCCGGCGAGCGCCGAGAGTGCGGACGAGTGGTCGCCCGCGGCGGGCCGCGACTTGCCGCCCGCCGCTGCGCCGCTCTCCCCGCCCACATCCCCCGTGGCACCGCTCCCCGGCGACTGGTGGGAGCCGGGCGCCGCGGCGCGCGGCGAGGCTCTGCGCCAGCGGCGGCCGGGCGGCGGCGAGTGAGGCGGGGGTGTGGGGGGTGGGGGCGTGCCGGCCTGTCTGTCTTGTCCCCACAGTGCATCGTTACCCGCCTCTCCCGCACGCGTCACGCCCGGGTCACGCCCTGCGCGGGCGCGACCTCCATCGTCGCCGAGCCGACGACCGCGAGCGGCGGCGGCGCCGCCCCGCCTCCTCCCTCGCCCTCGCCCCAATCCACCATCGCCGCCACGGCGGGCAGCCGCATGAACGCCCCCAACTGGCCCGCGTCCTCGAAGCGGGCGAGCAGGGCGTGCGTCGCGCCTCCGGCGCCCGGCCCGCCGACGAGCCGCCCGCCAGTCGCCTGCAGCGCGCCCGCCGCCGCCGACTCGGCCAGGGACGCGACGTCGGAGAGCCAGGCGTCGGCGGCCGCGTCGTCCCCGCGCTGGGCGAGCAGGAGCGCGGCCTCGACGCCAGCCTCCCACTCGGCGCCGCGGCGGAAGAGCGACTCCAGCGTGGCCGCCGCCACGCGCCCGGGAAACAGGAGTGTCGTGAGAGAGGACGGCGGCAGCGCCCCTGTCTTGGCGGCGGTCGCGGGGTGGCCGAGGAAGGTGGCCGCGGTCGCCGGGTCGGGAAAGCGCATGTGCAGCGCGTGCGTGAACACGCCGCCGGGAGTCGTCGCCCCGGCGAAGGCGCACAGGGCTCCCGGGGCGAGGTACTGGGTCGACCAGAGGCCGTCGAGGGTGGCTGGTGGCGCGGGGTCGGGTCGAGAGGGTCGAGGGTGGCGTCTGTCGGCTCTGCTCTCCTCTCCCTCCCCAATCCGACCCACATTCCGCGTCAGCGTCTTCTTCCAGCGTCAGGAGCATCACCAGCTCTGCCAAGTTGGCAGTGGAGGCCGCTGAAGGGTGCGGCGCGGGCCGCGCGCGCGTCAGGGCCGCCATGCCGGGGCCGGCGGGCCGGCGCGGCGCGTTTGTGAGAGGGTGTGGCGTGCGGGCTGGCGCCGGCGCCAGGCGCATCAGGCCCCGGGCGCGCGCGTTGTGGTGTGAAGAAAGAGGCGCGCGCGCTGTCCTTGCAGCGCCCCTCCTCACTCGTTCTCCGCGGCCGCCGCGCCCGCGGCGGCCGCCATGGCCGCCAGGCTCATGCCCCCCAAAGCGGGCGGCGCGGGTGGCGGCGGTGGCGGCGGCGGCGCGGCCTTGGCCGCGGGCGCCGCAACCACCTCCGCCGGCGTCTCATTCTCCGCCCCCGGCAGCGGCAGCGCCGGCGCGATGGGCACGGGCGCGATGCGGCGCGGCGCGCGGTCGCCGGTGGCGGCCGGCGGCGGTGGCGGGCACGCGGCGGGTGTCGCGGCCGCCGCGACCGGCGTCGCCGCCGCGCCCAGCGGCGTGGGCGCGATGCGGCGCGGGCCGCCGCCGCCGGCGCTGGGCGTGGTCGACCAAGCGGGCGAGGGCGGGACAGGGAGGGGGGCGATCCGGCGAGGGCCGCCGGTGTTCGGCGGCGGCGGCGGCGGCGGCGGGGGCACGCCGGCCGCCCGCTGCGGCCCTGGCGACCGCCGCTTGGCCGCCGGGCTTCCCGCTTGCGACGCCGACAGCTTGGGCGCGGCCGCGGCCGGCGGCAGCGCTTTGGCTGCCGCGGCGACCCGCGCCGCGACGCCCGCCGGCAGGTCGCCCGCCGCCACGGGCACGCCCAGCTCGCCCGCGTCAAACGTGGCCACCGACACGTAGCCATCGTACGACGACACGGCGAGCGCGCGGCCGTCGCACGCCCAGGCGAGGTCGGTGATGGGTTCCGGGTGGAGCCCTCCGAGCAGCGCGAGCGGCGCGCCGGCCGCGTCGTCGGTCGCGTAGACGGCGACCGAGTCGAGCGAGGCGACGGCAAAGACGAGGCGGTAGGGGAGGTCGAAGAGGGACGAGGGGGAGGGGGCGGGCGCGCCGCCGTCGCCGGGCGTCGCGGGCGCGGCGGCGGGCGCGGCGACGGGCGGCGGGTCGAGCCGGAACAGGACCGGGCAGAAGCGGACGGCCACGACCGGCCGCACGGACGGCAGCTCGAGCAGGGGCGCGTCCCACGCGCCGCGCGCGTAGAGAAACGCGCCGTGCGCCGCGCCGCGGCCCGACCCGCCGCCCGCCGCGGGCGCGAGCAGGGCGGCGGGCGTGGCCAGGCAGGAGCCGTCGGGCGACCAGGCGAGGCGCCGGAAGAAGGAGGGGAGCGTCTCGTCGGCGAACAGGGGGGCGCGCGGCGGGGGCGGCGGCGCGGGCGGCGCGAGCGGGTCGGCCGCGTCGGCCGCGTCGGCCGACGCGGGGCGGCCAACGTTGCCCGGGCGCCGCGCCAGCGTGGCCAAGCACGTCAAGGAAGGCGCCACGGCAGCGCACGGCGGCCGCGCCGGCGCGCTCGCCCCGGGCGCCGGCCGCTTGCCGCCGCCGCGCTTGCGCGCCCACACGCGCGCGCTCCGGTCGGCCGACTGCGTCGCCACCATCGCCCCCGCCGGGTCCCACGCCACTCCCTGGACGTAGTGCTTGTGGCCTTCCAGGGAGGCGGCGCGGCGGACGACGGGGGCGTCGCCTGCCACGTCGAAGACCGCGGCCGCGTTGTCCAGCGACGCGGTCGCGAGCGCGGACCCGTCGGGCGCCCACGCGACGTCGAAGACGTCGTCCGAGTGGGCGCGCAGCGTGGCGGCGGGGCGGAAGGAGGCGGGGTCGGGGGTGCGCGCGGCCCAGAGGTAGACCTCGCCGCCGTCGCCCGCGCTGGCGAGCCGCGCGCCGTCCGGCGACCACCGCACCGCGTTGACCGCGCGCGTGTGGTGGGCCAGGGACGCGACGTGGGCGACGGCGGGGGAGCCGTCGTCGGCGGTGGTGAGGCGCCAGAGCTGGGGGGGGGGGGGTTTGGACCGCGCGCGTGCGCGCGGGGCGTGGCCGGGGCTCGGACGCGGGTCGCCGCCCTCTGGGCGGGCGGCCGCGATGCGAGATGCGACCTGGGCGGCGGCAACGCGCGAGGTGGCGCGGCGGCCGTCCCCGGCGCCGGCGCTCGCCGCGCCCATCGCGCGCGCCCGCGTCCCGCCGCCAGCCGCCCTCCCGCCACCCACCAACCCCCACACACCTTGACGTCCTTGTCGCCGCCGCCGGTGGCGAGCAGGCCGCCGGGGTGGAAGTCGAGGGAGAAGACGGGCTCCTTGCCGTGCCACACGACCTGCAGCGTCTTGGCGCGCATGGCGGGCGCGCGGGGGGGGGTGGCGCCGAGTCGGGGGCGCGTGCGGGCGGCGATAAGCGCGCCGCGGGGGAGTGGCGCGTTGGCGCTGCGCTCGCATCACAACGCGCCGCGCCCCCCCGCCGCGCCGCGCCCGTCGCGATGCCGGGCGTCAGCGATGTGCGAGGTGCGCTTCTCCCGTCGACACGGCCGGCTGCGGCGACCGCCGCAGCGCCAGGCCCGACACCCCAACCCCCACCCCCTCCAGTCCTCGCCGTGCTCGCCGCCACCTTCTCCGGCGGCGTCCTGCTCCAAATCCTGGTGCGCGGGGGAGCGAGGGGGCGGGAGGGCGGGTGTCGAGCCTGCGCGCGCTTTCGACCCAACCTCCCCCCCTCGCCTCCCTCCCTCTCCCCTCACCTCACGCCCCACCCCTCCCTCTCCAGGGCTGCGCACTGTGGCACAACTGGTGGCCCCTGCTCACCGCGTTTGCGTACGTGCTCGTGCCCATGCCGCTGCTCTTCTTCGCGGACGCCGGGGAATCGTTGTGGGACCCCGCGGTGGGCGGCGGCGCGGTCGACCTCGGCCGCTTCCTCGTCGGGGCGGCCGCGACGGCGTGCGTCGCCATTCCCGTGCTGCTGTGCCGGGCGGGCGTGATTGCGGCGGGGGCGGCTGTGACGGAGCTGGCCGCCGTCGTGCTGCTCGGCGGGACGCTTGCCGCGTACGACGCCCTCTCCCGCGACGGTTGGTGAGGGAGGGGCGGTGCGAGGTGCCATGTGTGTAGCCCGTCCACGGTCGCAGCGAGGCCAGAAAGAAAAAATGGGTCGACACGGGGGCGGCGTGCGCGCCTACCCCGCCCTCCCCCTCCCCCTCACTCGCCCTGCCCGCGCACAACCCGGTGCAGGCGCGCCGCCTGGCCCGGCGCCAGGGGCGCGGCCCGGTTGGACCCGCCGTTGGAGAGGAGGCCGAGCAGGGAGGCCGCGCGCGCGAGCGGCGGGCGCGGCGGCGGCGCGCCAGAGCGGGCGAAGCCGGCGCCGGCAAAAGAGGTCGGGCCCGCGGGCGCGCCGCCGCCGGCTCCCGCGTCGTGCGCCGACCGAGAGTCGCCGCCACTGGCGCCAAAGACAAAGGTCTTGCCGCCCGCGCCGCCGCGCGAGCCGCCACCGCGCGACGCGGGCGCGCCGGCTGGCGGCGCGCGGCCGACAAACGACCCCGCGGGGCGCAGGCCCGAGTGGCCGCCCGCGTTGGTGATGTCGGCAAAGCCAAAGGAGGACGTGCGCGCCGCGGTGAGCGCGCCCGAGCCGCCGCGGAGCGCGGCGGCCGCCGCCGCGCCGCCGCCCGCGCCGCTCCCCAGCCCCAGCGGCTCCGACCGCGCCCGCTTGAGCACGGCGCGCGCGGCGGCGGAGGCGTCCGCCGGCAGGTCGTCGGAGGAGACGCGGGACGGGGGCCGGGGCGCGGTCGCGACGCGCGCGCGCGCCGCGTCGGCCGCGCGGCGGCGCGCAATCTCCTGCAGCTCCGCCTTGGCCTCGCCGTCGGACAGCTCGTCCAGGCGGTCGATGGCGTCCTCTTCCTCGTCCGATTCGGACTCGGACGAGGAGTCGTCGGCGTCGCCGCCGGCCCCCGCGGCCGCCGCGGCCGCCGCGCGGCGCGCGCGCGCGGTCCAGTCGTCCCCCACATCCTCCCCGTCGAGCGCCCCCCGCTTGCGCCTGCGCCGCCGAAACCCGTTGCGCACGCCGTCCAGGACGTCGGCCAGGGCGCGGCCGTCGTCGCCTGCAGCCCACTCGGCGTGGCACGCCGCGCGCTTGACCCCGTCCCGGGCCTCGTCCCCGTCGGCCGCGCCGATGAGGTCGCCGAGGACGGCCTCAGCATCGTCTTCGCCGTCGCCGCCGTCGTCCGAGTGGCCGGAGTCGTCGGACATTTCTGCCTCGTCCTCCAAAAGGCGGCCCGGCGCGCCGCCCGTGGCCGCCTTGGCCGGCCGCTTGGCGTCCACCAGCGCGGCGCGCGCCACCTCCAGCTCGGCCAAGCGCGCCGCTTCGAGCGCGCCGGGCGACGGCGGCGGCGGCGACGCCGAGTCCGGGTCCGACTCGGCGCCGCCGTCGGTCGCCTCGCCCTCGCTTTCGTAGGAGTCGTCGGTGTCGTAGCCCGTGGCGGGACCGGCCTTCATGGCGGCGATGATCGAGGGGCGGGAAGGCTTGGCGCGCGGCGGCAGAGGAAGGGCGGCAGCCGCGGGGTCGGCCTCGGCCGCCTGCCCGCCCTCGCCCTCGCCACCTGCCGCTGCCTCGATCGCAAACTCGCGGTCGGACGTCACCGGCGCGGGCGCCACCGGCGGCGGCGGCGCGATGAGCTCCGCGTCGTCGTCGCCGCCGACGTCGAGGAAATCGTCGCCCCCGTCTCCCCCCGCCGCCGCTGCCGCCGCCGCTGCTGCCGCCGCGCGCCCCATGGCCACCGCGGCCGTCTTGGGCGGCCTCGGCGCCGGGGCGTGCGCGCGCGCGGCGGCGCGCGCGGCGAGCCGCGCGGCGAGGTCCCCGAGGGGGGCGGCGCGGGGGGCGCCCTCGCCCCGGCCCAGGCGGTCGGACCGGGCGGCGGCGCGCAGCAGGCGGTCGGTCTCGGCGTGCAGGGCATCGAGGTTGGCGGGCGAGGCGGCGTCGCCGCCGCCGTCGGACTCGGCGTCCGACTCGGATCCGGCGGCGCCCGAAGCGGCACCGGTCGCGCCTGGGTGCGACGGGGAGGGGGAGAGGGGTGGGCGGGCGCGGCGCGCCTGGCGTCGTGCGCGCCTGGCATCGGCCGCTTGAATGGGGCGGCGCCGCCAGCCTGCCTCCGCCCCCGCCGCCCCCACAGGTGCCCACACACCTTGGTCGGACTCGTATCCGGGGCCGGCGTCGCCCTCCCCTTCCTCCCCCGACCCGGACGCGGCCGCCTCGCCGGCGGCCATCTCGTCCTCCTCGTCCCAGAAGCCGGCGCCGCCGCCCGACCGCTCCGTCGTGTCGCTGGCGCCGTCGGCGCCGGGCGTGGGGGAGCGGCGGGGGGCAAGGGCCGCGGGCGGCGGCGCGCGCGCCATCGCTTTTTTGACGAGGCGCCGCCGCTTGCCGCCCGCGCCAGCCGCCGGCGGCGGCGGGGGCGCGTTCGACTCGGACGCGGCGGGCGGGTCCATGCTGGAGGTGTGTAGGGGGAGAGAGAGGCGCGCGCGTCGCCACTGCCGCCCGCCTCTCACGCAGGAAGGGTGTTCTCTTGCAGGCCGCGCCCGGGCCCGGGCGCGGGTGTCGGGGTGGCGCCCGGGTCGGCGGCAGGCCGCCCGCGCTGCTCGGCTCATCACTCGACTCGTCTCGTCTCTCGCTCTCTCTCGCACTCCATCTCGCTCCTCAAACCCCACGCTCTCTCTGCCTTCAGCACTGCGCGCATGTCAGCACGGCCGCCGCGCGCGCCGCCGACGGCGCGGGCAGGCACCGCGGCGACCCGCGGCCGCCCTCGGGCGACGCCACCGGTCGCAGGTGGTCGGCGATGGCGACGACGGCCGGGGCGGTGGCCAGGCGGGCGGCGGGGCCGGCGGTGACCGGGGCGAGGAGCACGCGGCCGACGCCTGTCGCTTGCAGGCGGCCCAGCGCGGCCGCGGCGGCCGCCAGCGCGCGCTCGTACGACGGCGACCCCACCAGCGCGGCATGCGCCGACCGGTAGCGTCCCGCGACGGCGGCGACGCCGGGCGCGGCCGCGACGCGGCGCGCGGCGGGGACCGCGTCCAGGAGGTCGCCGAGCGCGTGCTGCACGCGCGCGGCGGCGGCGGCGGGGTCGGCGCCGGGCGCAAACGCGGCGGCAAGGAGGTGGGTCAGGGCGTCGGCGGCGGCGCGCGCGTGGGCGGGGGCGCCCGCGACGGCGCGGAGGGCGGCCAGCGCGGCGGCGACCTGCGCGAGCGATGCGTCGACCGCCGACGCCTTGCGCGGCGACGGCGCGAGCGGCGCGAGCGCGCCCGCCGCCGCGGGCGCGGGCAGGCCGATGGCCGCGCACACGCCGTCGACGCGCGCGTCGGCCGCAGCGAGGAGCGCGTCAACGCGCGCCGCGGCGCCGGCGAGCAGGGGGGCCGCCGTCGCCGCCACCCGGCGCTCGACGGCCGCCAGGGGCGGCACCAAGGCCGCGGGGGCGAAGGCGCGGCCGGAGCGGTAGGCGGCGGCGGCCAGCGACGCGAGGTCGGCGCCGCACGAGTGCACAAAGTCGAGCCGCTTGAGCCGGCGCGCCCGGCTCCCGCCCGCCGACGGCGGCCCGCCGCGCACGCAAAACAGGTTGATGTAGACGCCGCCGGGGGCGAGGTTGGTCGACGACCCGCGGCGCGCGCGCGGCGCGAGCGCGACGGCGCGCCGGGAGGAAGAGGGCTCGCCGGCGCCGCGGCCGCGGCCGTACGGGTAGTCGGCAAAGTGGGAGCGCCCGGTGCTGCGGGCGCGCGGGAGCTTGCCCATAGGAGAGGAGGCGGGGCTGGGAGAGAAAAAGGGGTCGGCCGGCCGCGGGGTGGCGCCACGCGGCGTCCGCGCCGCGCGCTCGGGCCGCCCGCGCCCTGGCCCGCCCCTCGGGCGGCTGTGGGCGACGCCTCCACCGCCGCGCGCCCAAGCGGGCGCGCAGACGGCGGGCGGGGGGCGGCGCGCGCGCGGGGAAGCGCCCCGGCGCGCGCCCGGGCGCGTCGAATGGGCGCGGGGACGCCCGCGACCGGCGCGCAAGGGGACGTCACGACGCTCGGGCGGGGCGTGGAGGGCGCGGGGGGCGCGAGCGCCCCGCAAACGGGCGCCCATCGGGGCGCCCGGCTCCGCGCGCCCGCGCGCGGCCTCCCCGCGGCCGCCGCGCCCTCGTCCGCCGCCCGACGGTGGCATGGCGCCAGGGTGGCCCCGCCGGGAGGGGTGGCGGGTGCGGGCGGGCGCGGGGCGGCGCGCGGCGCGGGCCGCGCTGGCGTCGCCCTCGCTGCGGGCGGGGCGCGCTGCACGCGCGGCGCCCCCCGCGACCGACGCACCTGGTGACTGGAGAGGCCGCGCGCGGCGGGACGCGGGCTGGTGTGGGGGCGGGGTGGCGGCGGCGGAGGAGACGGCCGCGCTCTGCGGCTGTCGCTGCCGCCCCGGCCGGCGGAGCAGTGCGGTCGTCAGTTTGCAGGAGAGCCCCACGCCGTCGTGTCAACACACCCGCCTCTAGCATCACGCCGCGAGCCCGAGCTGGGCCAACTCGGCCGCCGCGGCGCGCGCGTCGCCCGCCACCGCGACGGGCGGCCACTCGCTCTCCGGCTCGGGCGGCGGGTCGTCCAGCGCGTAGGGCTCGTGGTGCACGGGGCCGCCGCCGCCGCAGGCCGCGCCACACGCTGCCGCCCCGCCGCGAAACGCGAGCGTGCGGCCGACGCCCGCGTCGCGCGCGGCGAGCGCGGCCCACGCGGCGCGCGTCGCGCCGCGCGAGACAAAGACGGCGGCATCGCCGGGGCCGGGAGGGGGGACGCCGTGGGTGAGGGTGAAGGTGGACGGGGGGGCGGCGAGCGCGGAGGGCACGCGCTCCGCGGGGATGTGCAGCGCCCCGGGCAGCGACCCGTACAGCGCCCGCTCATCGTGTCGGCGCACGTCGATGAGCAGGATGCGGCGCGGGAGCGAGGGCTGGGGGGTGGGCGACGCGCCGCGCGCGGCGGCGCGGCGGGGGGGGCTGCCCGGGGGGTCGGGGGGGGGCGGGCCGCCGGCCAGGGCGAGGGCGAGGGCGTCGGCCGAGATGCTGGGCAGGTCGGCGGGGGGGGCGTCGGCCGCCTCGCCCACCGCGCGCGCGCCGCCTGTGACGGCCGCCGTCGCGTCGCGGCCCGCGGCCGCCGCCGCCGCTGCCGCCGACGCCGCGGCCTTCCCGTCCCCCCCATCCACAAACACGAGCAGCGCGTGCCGGGGCGGCACGGGCGGCGCCGGCGCCGCGGGCGCGGGCGGCGCGCCGGGCGGCGGCGCGCCGCCGAGCCACGGCCCCACCCGCTCCCCGGGCACGCACACCGCGCCCAGGCCGGAGGGGAGAGGGTCAGAGGAGGACACGTCGGGGGGGCGGACGTCGACGACGACGTGGGGGAAGGGGTCGGCCTCGACCTGGAGAGGACGACCAAGGGGTTCGCGACGGCCGTGGCTTCCCGCCGCGTTCCGCCCCCACCACCATCCCGCCTCTCTTCTTCTCTCCTCTCTCCCACACACCAGCATCCAGAGCGCCGCGGGCGACAGGTCGGCGTGGAACCGCCCAGGCGCGCGCGGCGCGCGCGCGGCGCGCGCCGCGCGCGCCGCGCTCACCGCGCGCAGCGCGCGCACGCCGGCGGCGAGCGCGGTGAGGGCGAGTGCCGAGGTGAGGGAGCCCCCGATGTTGGTGACGGCCGGCATCGCGGGGGAGAGGGGGAGGGGGGGCGGTGCGTGGCCGTGTGTCGCTCGGGAGTGGGGCGCCCGATGGCGGGGTGCGGGCGGCCGGTCGGCGCCGGCCGGGCGAGGGAGTGGGGGCGGCGGTGAAAGCGCGCCGAACCGACGACCGCGGCCGCAAGAGACTCGGAGCCCTTCGTCACACCCCAAGTGTTGCCCAGCCGGCATGCATCACGCCCCTCATCATCACCGGGGCGCGTCCGGCCGCCGCTTCTTCCGGTCGGGCGGGCGCCCGCACCCGGCCGCGCGCGGCGGCGACGCGAGCGCCGGCCGCGCGGGCGGCGACGTGCCGCCGGACCCGGAACGCTGAGTGGAGCCGAGCGGCGACTGGAGGCGCGGGGAGCCAATGGAATCGCACCCGCCGAAGCCCTGCAGCCGCGCGACCCCGGCCTGACTCGCCGCCGCCGCCCGCCCCGCGGCCGCGGCCGCGCGGTCGACGGCGGCCAAGGAGGGCGGCCGGCTGGCGTCGGCGGCGCGGCGGAGCTCGGCCTCGAGGCGGGAAGAGCGCGCGGTCTCGGTGGCGGCGGCCGACCGCGCGTCGCCAGCGGCAGATTGCTCGCCCGCCACCATGCGCGCCGCGGCGCGCAGCACGTCGCCCGTGGCCGCCGCGAGGCCGGCGGCATCCAGGGCGGCGGCGCCGGCGCTCGGCGCGCTGCCGCGGCGCGGCGGCGGCGGCAGACTGTAGACGTGGCCCCCGCACCGCGCCGGCGGCCGCAGCACGATACCGGGGGTGGTGGCGTTGTCGCCGCCGCCCCCGACCCCGAGCTCGCACGCGCGCAGTGTGGCCGGCGACGCGAGCCAGGCGGCGAGCTCCGCTGCGGGCTCCAGGAAGCGGGGGTGGGAGCCGCGCCAGGCGTCCAGCGTGCAGGAGGACCGCCAGCCGGCAGGGGCGGGGGCGCCGCCGGCGCGCAGGACGGTGAGCGTGCTGGGAAAGGAGAGGGGGGTCGAGGTGCGGCTGGCGCCCCTCCCCGCCTCGGACGCCGCCTCCTGGCACGGACGCGCATTTCACTCTCGCCCTCGCACTCACAGCGTGGCCTGCTCAAGCGGCGCACCGGCCTCGCCGTGGCCCTCGAGCAGGGCAACCGCCGGGCCCGCGCCTCCAGGAGTCTCGGGCGGCAGATCAACCTCCCAAATCAGGCAGGGCAGCTCCATGTCGGCGGGTCGGCGCCGCGAGCGCCCCAGCGAGCGAGAGTGGCGGCAGCAGATGCGGCGCCGACCGCCACCCCTTCACTCCCGGCGCGAATGCCCGCGCGCCGGCTTGAAGACATCGCACTCACCACCGCGGCAGCTCACGTCGGCCGGTGCGCGCTGGCGGTCGGGGCGGGGCCGGCATGCGCGGCGCGCCGCGTGCTGGCGCCACAAGGAGGAGGCGCAGCGGCCGCGCGCTGTCGCCGCGACGCGCATTCTCGTGCCGGGCATCGCGCGGGGCACGGCGGGCGGCTGGCGGCGCTGGCATGGAGCGCCGGCGGGCTGCCGCCGCGGGCGGCCGCGTGGCCGCCCTCCCGCCCGCCCGCCCGCCGCCCCGACGAGAGCGCGCACGTCGCTCGCACGACCCATACAACCCCCATCCATCACTCTCGCAGCTACCGCACCCTGACCCCCCTCCCTCCCCCCCTCCTCGTCCCCCTGCTCGACGCCGTGCTCGACGCCGGCCGCCTGACGCCCGCGTCCCTGGCGCGATTCATCGCCACAGGAGACCCCGGGGTGGTTAGCCGGGTCAAGGCCTTGCGCCTCGACCTCCCCCCGCCCGTCGTGCCCGACTCGCACAGGCCCTGGCTCGGCGAGCCGCCGGGCTGGGCCCGGTAGGAGAGGGGCCGCCGCAGCATGCGGGCAGCGCCCGTCGCCGCGGCCGGAAGCGCCCCGGTGCGGAGGCCGCCGCGGCCGCGCCCGTTTGGGCGGCCGCGGCAGGCGCGCCCGTGGCCGGGGTCGCCCGACCCGGGAGGCGGCGTCGGCACCGGGCCATCGACGAGCGCGCCGGCGCGCAAGCCGGCGCCAGCGCCCCCGCCGCCGCCCGCTCCCAAGCCAGCGCGGCGCGGCTTTGCGAAGCGGCGCCCGCCCGGCGCGCCGCCGCCGCCGCCGCCGCCGCACGCGCGGGTGAAACGACCACCGCCCCCCCCCCCGGGGCGGCCGCCGCCGCCGGAGCACGTGGCGTTGCTGGTTGCGGCAGGGGCAACGCCGGCGGCCGCTCTGCGCGTCTGCGTCGCGTGCCACGGCTTCTCCTCGACCACGCCCGCCGTGCTAGCGGCTAGGTTGGGTTACTTGACGACGGAGCTGAGCCTCGACGCCGCCGGCATCGGCCGCCTGCTGGCCCGGTGGCCGCGCGCGGTCGACTGCGACCCAAAGACCGCGCTCGCGCCGCGCCTCGCCTACTTCCGGCGCCTGGGACTGGGCGGAGAAGACTTGGCCAGACTCGCCCTGCGCGCGCCCGCCCTCTTGGGCGGCCCCAGCCTGCGGACCGTCATCATGCCGCGCGTCGCGGCCCTCCGCGCCCTCCTCCCCCTCCCCCCCCCCGACCTCACCCGCCTCATTGCGCGCTGCCCCACCGTGCTGCTCGCGTCCGACGGCGCGGTCGCGGAGCGGGTCGGGTTTCTGACCGACGACCCGGCAGGGCCGCGGTTGACCCCGGCCCAGCTCGCGCGCGCCGTTGCCGCCCACCCGCCGCTGCTCGAGTACGCGGTGCCGGCCGTGGCCGACCGTGTATCGTTCCTGAGGGACGCGGTGGGCCTGGACGCGGCGTCGTTGGCCGACGTCGTCGCGCGCGCGCCAACCCTCCTCTCGCTCGACGTCGCCCGCAACCTGGCCCCCAAGTGGGCGTTCCTCACGTCCCGCCTGGGAGGCGGCCCGAAGACGGTGGCCCGGTGCCCGGTCGTGCTCACGCTCTCGCTCGGCCGCAGGATCGCGCCGCGCGTCGCGTTTCTCGAGGCGGCGCGCGCGCAGCCCGGCGGGCGCGCCGTCAAGCTAAAAGATCCCTTCCCGGTGTCGCCCTACCTGACGTGGAGCGACGTCATGTTTGCGGAGCGGGGGGTGCGGGTGCCGCTCGCAGAGTGGGTCGCGTTTCGAGACGCGCACGTCGCGGCGGCCGAGGAGAGGGATGGAGGAAAAATGGGGGCCGTGCCGGTTGAGAGCGCGCCCGTCGTGGCCACGGCGGCCGCATAGGGCGACAGGGAGAGGGCGAGAGGAGAGAGACTCTGTCACCATTCACCCCAACCACCCCGCGTTCCGGAACCGGGAGCAGAGTGACACGCGCGCGCCCGCGAGCATGCGACCCTCCTTCTCTCTTCACCGGTACGACTTCTGGAAGCGCGCGCGCGCGCCGGGGCCGCCAAACTTCTTCGGCTCGCACCGCCGCGAGTCGGCGACCAGGAGCGTGCGGTCGTACCCGAGCAGCAACTCCTTGACCTCCTTCTTGGCCGCCTCGTCGACGTGCTTCTGGAAGAACGCGACGATGCCCTTGGCGAGCGCTTGGCGGACGGCGTACGCTTGCGCGACGTGGCCGCCGCCCTTGACGCGCACGCGGACGTCAACCAGGCCGAAGCGGGAGGGGCCGAGCAGCATGACGGGCTCCTGGATTTTGGCGCGGAGGGCGTCGGGCTGGACGAGGTCGATCGACGCGCCTGGGCGAGGGGGGAGGGGGGAGGGGGGCGTCGGCAGCGGCCCTCGCGCCTTGGCACCCGCGGCGAAAGATGGCAGCAACCACCATCCACCGTCCCGGCGGGTGGCGGGCGGCGGCGGGCAGCGGGCGGCCCCCGATCTCGGCGCGGCGGCTTTCGGCGCACCGCGCGCGGGCGCGTTCCCGCCTCCCGCCCCCTTCACCCACCGTTGAGCTTGAGCAGGCCCGACCCGCGCTTGACGTGGGCGACGGCGACGGCCGTCTTCTTGCGGCCGAACGTCTGGACGGACTGCGGAGAGGGAGGAGCCAAGGGGGTGGGCGGGGGGGCTCGCGGCGGCTCTCCCGCCCCCCGCGCGACGTGCGGCAGGCTCGCGCGGCGTCTGCGGTCGGCGGCGGCGCGGCCGGCGCCCCCCGCGCGCGCGCGCGGGCCAATCGGGCGCCGCCGGCGGCCGGCGGCGCGGGGGGGCGCCCGCGGCGCTCCGGCGCCCGCGGCCGACGCGGGCGGCAGCTCTGGGATGCGGGCGCACCTCGGCCATGGTGGGCGGCGGGAGGGAGCCGGGGGAAGGAGAGGTGTGGGCACGGCCAACGCTCGCGCACTCTTGCGCCGACCCACGGCCCGCCATGCCGGCCGACACCCCGCCCGCCGGCGGCGGCGCCGCTGCGCTAAGTAATGGCCTCAAGACGCTCGTCGGTGAGGGTTTTTTTGGGGGGGATTTGGGGGCGTGATGGGGCGTGCCGAGGCCGGGACGCACGCTTTCGGCTAGCCTTGCGCACGTCCGATGGTGCGCCGATGCCGACCGATCGCCGGCGACCCAAGGGCGAGGCGGGAGGCCGAGTAAGAACCCCCCTCCCCTTTCTTGCAGCCTCCCAAGTCGCGACGCGGGCCATCACGTTCGCCCTGAACCTCGTCACCACCCGAATGCTCACCGTGGACGCTTATGGGGTGCGTGCGAGAGGGGTGGGAGGCGGGAGACGGCGCCGTCGTGAACCGGCCGACAACCCTGTCCCCCCCCTCCCTCCCAGGTCGCCGCCGTCCAGTTCCACCTCATCAACACCACCATCCTGCTCCTCGCTCGCGAGGGCGTGCGCCGCGGCTGCATCACGGGGGCGGGGCGACGGCCGGCGCGCAGCCTGCTCGCGGTCGGCGCGCTCGCGCCCGCGGCCGCGCTCCCGCTCGCCGCTGCCGTGCGCGCGGTGGCCGGGCGGGGGTTGGTGCCCGGGCCTGCCACGACCGCGCTCGACATCCAGATCGCGGCCGCGCTCGTGGAGGTGGCGGCCGAACCCCTCCACTGCCTCGCCGCCGCGCGCGGCCGCCTGCGCCCGCGCGTCGCGGGCGAGGCGGGCGGCACCCTCGTCCGCGGGGTGGTGGGTCTGTCCCTGCTGGCGGGCGGCGGGTGGGACGCGGGCGTCGCGCTGTCGCTGGCGCAGGTGGGAGGAGGCGCGAGGGCGTGGCGCGCGCGCGGCCGAGGACCCCTTTTCGACCCTTTCCTCCCCCTCCCCAGCTTGCCTACGCGCTCACATGGCTCCTGGCCCATGCCCTGGAGTTCTTTCCCGACGCGGCGGCCGCCTGGCGCCGCCGCAAGGCGCGCGCGCCGCGCCGCGCCCCTCCCCCCTCGCTCGACGCGCGCACCCTGTCGCTCGTCACCGGCTTCACCGTGCAGGCCGCGGAGAAGCTCGTCCTGGCGGAAGGATCCAAAGCCGTCCTGGCCGCGGGCGCGGACGCGGGGGCGCGCGGGGCGTACGGGCTGGCGGCCAACGTCGGGTCGCTCGCGGTGCGCACAATTTTCCAGCCCGTGGAAGAAGCCGCCTTCCTCGCCTTTGCCCGCCCGTCCCGCCCCGCGGACGCGGCCGACCTGCTGCGGGGCCTGTGCCGGGGCGTGGTGCTCGTGGGGTGCGCCGGCGCCGCGTTTGGCCCGCCGTTTGCGTTTGCGTTCGTCCGCGGCGCCTACGGCCCCCGCTGGGCGTGCGGCACGCCGGCCCCCGCCGCCCTCGCCGCCTACGCCGCCTACACCGCCCTGCTGGCGGCCAACGGGGTGCTGGAAGCGTTTGTGCACGCGCGTGGGGGGCCGGGCGAGCTCGCGCGCGGCAACGCGGCGCTCCTCGCGCTCGCGGGCGCCGGCGCGGGCGCCGGCTTCTTTGCGGCGGCGCGGTATGGAGCCGTGGGTCTCATTGCCGCCGACAGCCTCGCCATGGCGCTCCGCATCGGGTGGTCGCTGGGCGCGGTGTCGCGCCTGCTCGGCCGCGTGGCGCCGCGTCCGCGCGACCTCGCGCCCGCGCCCCGCACCCTGGCCGCCCTCGCGACCGCGGCCGCGCTCTGCGCCGCGTCCGACTCGTTCTTCCTGGGGCAGCGATGCGCTCCTGGCGCCCCCCCGTTCTGGCCGGCCGCCGTGCGGCACGCCGCGGTCGGCGCCGCCGCGCTCGCGGGCGCCGCCGCCGTCGCGCGCTCGGCCGAGCGCGACACACTGGCGTCCCTGGCGTCCATGCGCAAGGGTAAACAGGCGTAGTGAAGGTGGTTGCAGTGCGGGCGAATGAAAACACAAAGCTGCGGCGTCGCTCCCTCACGCCTGCGGCCGCCGCACGCTGACCACGCCGCCCGAGCCGGCAGCCGCCGCCGCCGCGGCCCTGCGCCGGCGGGCGGCGGCGACGAGGCCGGGCGGCAGGGTGGTGGTGGTCTTGGCGATACCGCCGCCAAAGAGCGGGGCGACGGTCGCCGCCGCGCGCCCCGCCCGCCGCGCGGCCGCCGACCGGTCGCGCGTGCTTACGACCGCGGCCGCAAGCATTCGATCGGCGCTCGTCTCAGGCGCCAGGACGATCGATGCCGGCAACCCGAGCGCCTCGCCGCGCGCGCGCGCCGCGTCGGCCGCGCGCCGCGCCGGCCGCACGCCCGCGCGCGCCGCCCGGTTGGCCGCCCAATCGTCCCCATACTTGGCGGACGACGCGACCGCGGCGTCAACCGCCTCCCGGCTGGCCGCCGCGCGCGCGGCGTCGGCCGCGGCGAGCTCGAGCGCGGAAAACGGGTCGGCCCTCGCAGCGGCCGCCGCCCGCCGGTCCGGCAGCACTGTCCGCTCCCCTGTGTCGGCGTCCGGGTCCATGCCCGCGTCGCGCACCGTTTTGCGGCGGCCGCCCGACTCGACCACGAAATCGGAGCTTTGAGGGTCGGTGCGGATGACCACCCGGTGCTGGCAGCAGGGCGTGACCATGGCAAACCGCCACACGGGCGTCGTGTGGTACTTGCCCGCGGCCGACTTGTCCGCGTTGAAGCGGACGCCTGGAGGTACAGGAAGCGGACGGGAGCGTCGTCGCAGCGCCGGCCTCTCAACCACCCGCTCCACACCCTCTCTCTCCCTCTCTCCCTCACCTTTGCCCATCAAGTGACCACAGCCGCCGCACCAGACGGGAAACGGCATCTCGAAGCGGACGACGAGCACGCCCTCGCTCTTGAGCCGCGCCGCGCGCGCACGCAGGGCGTGCGTGCCCTGCTGCGCATTGAGCGAGCCTTTGGTGGGGTCGTGGTCGGGGGGGTAGTACTGTGGGGCGAGGGTGGAGGGGGTGGGAGGGAGGGGGGCAGTGTCGCATGGCGCCGCGCTCCACCCCTCGCGCCCCGCCCGCGCACGTATCCGTCGGCTTGGACGGCCGCCAAGCTCGACATGGCGCCGGGCGGCGGGCGCGCCGCCGCGGGGAGAGTGTGAGGGGGCAACGCTGCGGCCCGCCTCTCTCTGCGCACCCCCCTCCTCCTTCATCCTCTCCCTCTCCCCTCATCTCACGGCGGCGCGGAGAGAGTGAGGCGAGGCGCAACGCGGCGGCCGTCTCTCTCTGCAAACACACCCTTCTCCTCCTCCACGCCCCCCCCCTTCCTCCTCTCTCTCCTCTCACGCCAGCCCAAACGGCCCGCCCAGGCCCGCCAGCCCCGCGCCTTGGGACGCGACTCGGTACACGGCGCCGCACACCGCGCCGCCAGCGTCGAGGCGGGGCACCTCGCGCACGCCGCGGAAGCGGCGCGGCGCGCCGGGCGGCGCGTCGCCCGCCGAGACGAAGGAGCGCATGGTGCCGCTGGGGGTCGGCCCCGCTTCGATGAGGACGAAGCCAAGCGCCCCTGGGCACACGGCGGCGGGCGGCGCGGACGCCCAGAGGGCGCCCGCGGGGAAGGCGGTCGCGGTCGGCTCGCACCCCGCGACGTCGGCCTCCTCCGTCGCGAGCACGAGCAGGGAACCGCCGCGCACGCCCCACCACAGGTCGGGCGCGGCGTCGCCACCGCGCGCGGCGACGACGCGGCGGGTGGCGGGGTCGAAGGCCACGAACGCAAACGCGGCGCCGTCGGCGGCGTCGGCGAGCGCCGCGAGCGCGGCGTCGGCCTCGCCCTCCGACCCCGCGCCCACGAAGGCGGCCGCGGCCGCGGCAGCCGCTTCGTCTTGCGCGCCGTGCACGATCACGACGACGTCGTTGAAGCGCTCCACGAGCGCGGGGCCGGCGTGCGCGGCAAAGCCGCCGGCGCCGGCGAGGTCGACGCGGCGCGCGGTCGCGTCGTTGGCGAGGACGCGGTCCAACTCTGCCGCGGCGCGGCACGCGGTTTCGGCGTCGAGGGGCGGAACGGAAAGGTGTGGGGGGGCGAGGCCGCGGGGTGGGTGGGCGACGTCTGGGGGGGGGAGGATGGCGTCGTCCCCGCCCGCATTGAGGCGTCGTCATCGCGGACGACGACGGCGGCGGCATCGAGAGGCGGGCGCGGGCGCCCGCGGCGCCCGTCGCGGCGCCATGGGCGGAGTCGCGCGCCGCCGCCGCGGCCCGGCGCCCGCACCGCCGGCCGCCCACGCACCCGCGTCGAAGATGGCGATGAAGCCGCTCATGTCGGGGGCGGTGGGCGGGGCGGTTGGGGGACGGGCGGGGAGGGTTGTGCGCGTCCTCGTCGCACGCGGCACCGACGCTCTCGCCTATCCTCTCCCGCTCCCTCTCGTTCGCGCCACAAAGTGCTGCCCCTCGAGCCCCCCACCGCCGAAAGAACCGGGACGCCGCCACCACCCCAAGCCGCCGCGCGGCGGCCCCTCGCGCGCTCACCCCTCCCCCTCGCCTCTTCACACCCCTTGCTGCCCCGCGAGCACCGCCGCCAGGCTCGCGTCCTTCTGCCCCAGGCACGTGAGCGCAGTGGCCGCCATGTGACCCGCGGTGAGGCCGGCTTCCGCGAGTTGCTCCGCTTGCGTGCCGTGCTCGATGTACCTGTCCGGCAGCGTCATCGGCCGCACCTTAAGCTTGCCCGAGTCGAGCGCGCCGTCGAGGGCCAGGAACTGCAGGATGTGCGCGGCAAACCCGCCGACGGCGCCGTCCTCGACCGTGATGAGCACGGGGTGGCTCTTGGCCGCGCGCCGCACGAGGTCGGTGTCGAGCGGTTTGCAGAACCGCATGTCGACCACGGTCGCCTGCACGCCCCGGTCGGCGAGGATGGCGGCGGCGGCGAGGGCGTCGTTGGTCAGCGTGCCGTAGCACAGGAACGCGACATCCTTCCCCTCCCGCCGGACCACCCCCTTCCCAACCTCCCACGCCGTCCCCTTGAGGTTGGGCGCGACGCCGGCGGCCGCGAGGTCGACGCCGACGCCGGTGCCGCGCGGGAAGCGGAACGCGGATGGGCGGTCGTCGATGGCCGCCGCGGTGGCGACCGCGCAGCAGAGCTCCGCCTCGTTACTCGGCGCCATGAGGACCATGTTGGGCAGGGTGCCGAGGTAGGCGGAATCAAACGCGCCGCAGTGGGTCGCGCCGTCGGCGCCGACGAGCCCCGCGCGGTCGAGCGCGAAACGGACGGGCAACGATTGGAGCGACACGTCGTGCACCACTTGGTCGTAGCCGCGCTGGAGGAAGGACGAGTAGATGGCGACAAAGGGGATGAGGCCTTCGGTGGCCAACCCCGCGGCAAACGTGACGGCGTGCTGCTCCGCGATTCCCACATCAAACGTGCGCTCCGGGAACCGCGCCTCGAACCGGTTCATGCCGGTGCCGCCCCCCATGGCGGCGTGGATGCCGACGACGCGGGAATCCGCCTCGGCTTCCGCGACGAGCGCGTCGGCAAAAAAGTTTGTGTAAGACCCCGTCACCGCCTTGGCCTTGACCTGCACGCCCGTCCGCGGGTCGTATTTGCCGACGCCATGCATCTTGTCGGACGCCGACTCGGCGGGGAGGTAGCCGCGGCCTTTTTCAGTGATGATGTGGATGAGCACCGGCCCCACCGTCGCCGCCGCTTTCACCTCTTGGAGGACCGCGATGAGATCGTCCAGGTTGTGCCCGTCGACCGGGCCGATGTAGTAGAGGCCGAGCTCTTCAAACAGGGTGGAGCCAGAGCCGGAGATCATGCCGCGCGCGTACTCGTCGATCTTGGCGGTCGCCTCCTGCAGCGGCTCCGGCAGCTGCTTGGTCACGCCTTTTGCCACCTCGCGCAGCTCGCGCAGCGGGCGCGAGGCTTGGAGGCGGGCGAGGGCGGAGGAGAGGGCGCCGACGGGGTCTTGGTTCTTCCCGTTGTACTGCGTCGGCAGGCTCACCTGCTGGTTGTCGTTCAGGATGACGACCATGTTGGTGTCCAGGAAGCCGGCGTGGTTCATGGCCTCGTACGCCATCCCCCCCGTGATCGCGCCGTCGCCGATGACCGCGACGCAGTTGTTTTTGGCGCCCTTGAAATCGCGGCCGACCGCCATGCCGAGCGCGGCCGAGACCGAGGTGGACGAGTGGCCCGCGCCGAACGGGTCGTACTCAGACTCGGCGCGGTTGGTGAACCCGGACAACCCGCCGGCTTGCCGGATCGACGGCATCTGCTTGCGCCGCCCCGTCAGAATCTTGTGGCCGTACGCTTGGTGCCCCACGTCCCACACGATGCGGTCGGCGGGCGTGTCGAAGACGTAGTGGAGGGCGACCGTCAGCTCCGCGACGCCGAGCGACGCGCCGAGGTGGCCGCCCGTTTTGGAGACCGTGTGGATGATGTCACTCCTCAACTCCTTCACCAGTTGTTTGAGTTGGGGGAGGGACATGTTTTTGAGGTGGACGGGGTAGTTGACAGTGTCCTGGCGACGAGGATAGAGGGCGGTGAGCGCGGGGCTCGGCCGCCCGCCGCGCGGGCCGCGCGCCCGCCGCCGCCCGCCCTCCTCCCGGCCTCTCTCACCAGCAGCGGCGTGGGCGGGCCCCCATTGTCGTCCCAGAGCTCGATCTCGTCGGACGAGAGGCGCGGGTCGAACGCGGGCGGCGGCGCGCCGCCGTCGCGCGCGGCGCGGGCGGCTGGGGCGCGGCCTCGGGCGCCGCCGCCGGCAGGGGCCGTGGCGGCGCCGCGCAGGCCGCGGGGGCGGGAGATGGCGCGCATTGGGGGCAGAGGGAGGCGGCGCGGCGCGGGCGCCGTCGGCGGCCGCGCTGGCGGAAACGCGGACCGCTGCCGGACGCGGCGCGCGGGTGGGCGGGCGCGGGCAAATGCGCGGTCGCGGGGCGGGCGGGGGCGTGTGGGGCGCCGCGGTGTGGGCGCCGCGCCGCGCGGCGCGGCGGCGAGCGCCGGCCGCTCGCGGGCCGGGGGCCAAGCCCCAGCCCCGACGCCGCGTCCTCGCACTACACACGCCCCTCGCCTATCTCATCTCACTCTCCATCCGCCGCCGCCGCCGCCTTGGGCGCGTACGACCGCCACACGCGCGCGCCGTCGGCCGCGGCGGCGCCCTGCGCCGCGGCAAAGTCGGCGAGCACGGCCGACACGGCGGCCGCGCGCTCCGCCTGGTAGCGCGGCAGGTCGGCCGCGCACCGGGACGCGGTGGCGTCGGCGTCGGCCCGGGCGGTGTCCACGGCGCGCTGGGCGGCGACGAGCGCGGCCTCCGCGTCGCGCACCGCGGCTTCCGGTGCGCCCGGCGTCGCGCGCAGCCGGGAAAGCTTGGCTCGCTTGGCGTCGACGGCGGCGCGGGCGGCGGTGAGGGTCGCGGCGGCGGTCAACCGGTCGGCCACCGCGTCGCGCGCGGCGCGCGCCGCGCGCGCCGCTTCCTTGAGCGGCGCGTCAAAGCACGCCGCCAGCCGCTCCGCTTGTAGCGCCGACACGCGGGCCAGCATGTCGGCCGATTCCGCGAGGCCGGCAAAGGCGGCGGCGAGGGGGGAGCCGTCGGAGCGGGAGAGCGCGGTGGCGGCCGCGCCGAAGTCGGCCAGGGCGACGCCGGCGTCGGCCTGCTTGCGGACCAGGCGCGCGGCAGCTTTGTGCAGGTCGGTGAGGTGGGCTTCGAGGGTGGTCACGTACTCGCGCGCGGCCAAAAACTCGGGGTCGCCCGCCGCGAGCGTCGCGGCCGCGGCGTCGTCGCCGCCGACGCGCCCCGCCGCAAACGCGGCCGCGGTGGCGCCCAGCCCTTTGAGCCGTTCCAACGCCGCCCCGAGCGTCTTCTTGGCGGCCGCCGCGGGCGACGCCGGCACGCGCGCGGGCGACGGCGGCGCGGCGAGCGGCGCGCCCGCCGCCGCGGCGCGCGCGTTGGCGTCGGCCATGTGGAGGGACCAGTCGTCCTCGGACGCGGTGAGAAAGGCGGCGAGGTGGGGGGAGGGGGCGAGCATCGGGTGGGAAGCCTGTGGAGGGTAGGGGGGGCGCGTCGCCGCGCGCGCTCGCCCGGCCCCGGCCAACCCCCTCCCCTCTCCCTCTCTGCTCACCACCCGGCCGCAAAACACGGCCAGCGCCGCCCGCCGCGCCTCGACAAAGTCGGCCGTCATCTGGTATTTGCCCACGACCGAGCGCGAGGGGAGCGGCGGCGCGACGGCGCCGCGCGCAGACGCGCGCAGCGCGCAGCGCAGCCAGGCGAAATCGGAGAACCGGCGAATGACTGGAGGGGGGGGCGGGGACCCCGGGCGCGCACCTGCGGGGCGGGCGGCGACCTTGTACGAGATGTAGGCCTGCGAGGGAGGACGAGGACGGGAAGGGGGTCGTCCGCGCCGTCGCGCGTTCCGCGACCGCGCGCCCCCGACCCC
>Ga0315293_10000922_pt1 | contig 28047 bp, 18 predicted proteins | sample YL17G13_20_MG_FD_203071 | JGI IMG/M metagenome (GOLD analysis project Ga0315293, IMG submission 203071) | Sediment microbial communities from Yellowstone Lake, YNP, Wyoming, USA - YL17G13_20 | ecosystem: Environmental > Aquatic > Freshwater > Lake > Sediment | place: USA: Wyoming | collected...
TCTTGCTCTCTAAGGCTTTCATTTCCATTTGGCATGATCCTTGAAAGAAAGCTCCTTCTTCTATGGTCAGTTTTGGAGTGGTCACGGTTCCTATAACCCGCCCTTTGGAAAATATTTCAATCCTCTCTTTTGCTTTGATGCCACCCTTCACGCGACCGTTAATGGTCAAGCTGTCCACTTCAATATCGGCTTCGACCTCAGCCGTCTCTCCTATGATCAAGCCTTTGCCGGAAAGGATTTTCCCTTTAAAAACACCATCAATCCTGAAACTCTCCTTGAATTTTATGTCCCCCGTGATTTCGGTTTCCCGATCAATGAATCCGCTGATCTTGGTTGCCGGCTCTATCTTATTCATTCTTTTTCTCCTTAGTCAAAATTGAAAACAAACGCTCAAATTCAGCCAAAGAATTAAAAAAAATCTCGATTTTTCCTTTCCCCGATTTTGCATAATCCAATTTCACTTTGCTCGCCAAATACTGGGTTAATTTGTTCTCCATTTTCAAAACATCTGGATCTGGAGCGGATTTTTCAGGCAAAATATAAAAATTCTTAACCAGCACTTCGGCCTGGCGGACAGAAAGTTTTTTTCTGATAATCCGTTCTGCTGCTTCCAACATATCGCCGCTGTTTTTCAAGGCCAGTAAGGCGCGGGCGTGACCTTGATCAAGCTTTTCACTGGCCACATAGCCTTTGATTTTTACCGGCAATTTCAACAGCCTTAAAAAATTGCTCACCGTGGTCCGGTTCATTCCCAGCTTGTTGGCGATTTCGTGCTGCCCTTCGCCGCTTTGCGCAACCAGAGCTTCGATGCCTTCGGCAATTTCCATGGCATTCAATTCTTCCCTTTGAATGTTTTCGATCAACGCTTCCGCCATCACGTCATCTTCAGAAAACTCTTTGACTATAGCCGGAATTTTTTCCCATTTCAGCAATTGGGCTGCTCGCCAGCGCCGTTCACCAACGACAAGGAAATATTTGCCTTCGCGCTTGAATACCACCAACGGTTGAATAATTCCCATCTCTTTCATTGATTCGGCCAATTCCCGCAGAGCCTCTTCGCGAAAATTTTTTCGAGGTTGGGAAGGGTTGGGATAGATATTGTCAATGGCGATATCAAAAAGTTTTTTTTCCCCGATTGGTTCATTGGAAATTATTGCTGCAATCCCCTTTCCCAAGACATTTCGTTTCATTTTAGCATCATCTCCTTGGCTAAAGACATATACGCCCGGGTTCCCGCCGATTTAATATCATATACCTGGATCGGCTTTCCGAAACTGGGCGCTTCGGACAAACGGACATTGCGCGGAATAATTGTTTCATATACTTTGGTTTTAAAATATTTCCTTAGCTCTTCCTCAATTTGTTTGGAAAGGTTGGTGCGTTCATCATACATGGTCAAAAGCACACCCTTGATATCAAGGACAGGGTTGAAATGCTCCTTGATCCGGTTGATCGTATTCATTAAATCAGACAATCCCTCCAAGGCATAATACTCGGCTTGAATTGGGATCAACACATTGTGCGCAGCGGTCAACGCATTGATGGTCAGCAAACCCAAAGAGGGGGGCAGGTCGATAAACAAATAATCATATTCACTTTCCAATTCTTTTAATACCTTCTTCAGGTATAGATGATTATTGTCTTCCGAAACGGTTTCCAGCTCAAATTTGGCCAGGTTTCGCGACGCCGGGATGATTTTAAGATATTTCAATTCGGTCGGGACTATTGACTCACGGATGTTGTTTTCACCGATCAGAATTGAATAGATATCTTTTTTATTCGCATTTTTATCCAGGCCAATTCCAGTCGTGGCATTGGCCTGAGGATCGAGATCGATCAATAAAACCTGCTTTTCGGCAATGGCCAGGGCTGCCGATAAATTGATCGCGGTGGTAGTTTTTCCCACCCCGCCCTTTTGATTGGCAACCGCTATTATTTCACCCATACTTATTACGTTTCACGTGAAACATTCTCCATTTTAAAAATTATCAGATTGTTCCTTGAGGGGATATTATAGCTGTTTTGCTCAATATTTGCCATGTTTTTTTGAATTTTATTAATTTTTAAAGGAGAAGTAATCAAAATTAACTCTCTAATCGTTTTCTTAAATACAAATTCGGTTAAAAGGTCAAGTCGGGGAAAGCCTCTGGAAATTAAAGTGCTGGCTGTCGTTTTTTGCCTTTGCATGTACTCCTGGATTGCCCCTGCCCAAACGGTCACGTTTTTTAAAGCCAATTCTTCAACAACAAGATTCAGAAATTTTGCTTTTTTTTGCACTGCTTCCGTCAAAACCACCCGTTTTTCCGGGAAAGCCAAGGCCATGGGGATTCCCAGCAACCCCCCGCCGCTGCCCGCATCGATTATAAATGCGGTTGAAATATGCTTTTTCAACAGCAGCGATTCAGAAATCAAAACATTCACCGTTTCACGTGTTGATTTTTTTGAAACCAAATTTACCTTTTTATTGTAAGCCAATAAAAAATCCACATAGGCGGCAAGTTTCATTTTGGAAAAGTACCCTCCATTTCTAAAAAACAATTAATGCCGGCAAGAAAAATAATGAAAGATGATTAAAACCGATCATCTGATGTTTCACGTGAAATCCATCTCTTCAATCGTGTGCTTCAAAGTCGATCCTTAACGAAGATAAAATAAACCGCGGAAAGAAGCCAAATGGTCAAAACAAAAGGGGTATATTTTCGAAAGTTTAAAAACAACAAAAGCGGTGAAAACAAAATCACAAGAATTGCCGCGCTCGCCGCTGTTTTTTTGAGCAGTTTTTTTAACAAAATTAAAAATTAAAATACAGTTCGAATTCTTTGGGATGGGGGATCTGGGCGACCTCGGCAATTTCAAGTTTCTTTATTTTGATCCACTGCTGAATGAGAGCTGAATCGAACACTTTATTGTAGCGTAGATATTCATTGTCTTTTTCCAGGCAATCAAGGGCATCGCCCAGACTTTCTGGGAGTTCTTTGATCTTGTTTTTAAATACATGGGTTTCAGGAATCACGCCATCGAAGGGTCCGAAATTGAATTTTTCGGGAGAGATGTTCTTATTGACCCCATCAATTCCGGAAAGCAGCATGGCGGCTAAAAACAAATACGGGTTGGAAGCGGCATCTCCGGGCCTGTACTCAATTCGCGTCTCATTTTCATTCACATAGGCCGGAATGCGAATGGCGGCGTTCCGGTTGGACATGGCAAAGATTGCCGAGATCGGGGCCTCAAATCCCTTGACCAATCTTTTATAAGAATTTGTTGACGGGTTTGAAAAAGCGCACAACGATCCAGAATGAAACAAAAGGCCCGACATGTAATGGAGCCCGATTTCAGAAAGGTTGGCGTAATTCCCTTTTTTTAGGAAAGCGTTCTTGTCTTTGTTTTTAATATACTGGTGTACATGCCATCCATTTCCGGCTTTGCCAAAAAAAGGTTTAGGCATGAAGGTCACGAACAAGTTGCGTTTTTTAGCCAGATTGAACAATACATATTTGATAATTACGGATTGATCGGCGGTTTTTAGCAAAGGGTTGAACATAGTTTCGATCTCGTGTTGGTTGACCGCTACTTCGTGATGATGGTACTTAATATCGACCCCAAGGCTTTGCAACAAGGCAACCGCTTCATTTTTAAAGTCGATGAATTCATCATCCGGAGAGCCGGCATGATAGAAGTTTCTCCTTTCTTCGCTGTCTTTCTTTAAAAAATAATAACTTCCTTCCGCATTGACTCCATAACCGACTTCCCTGAAAATAAAGAATTCAAATTCAGGTCCGAACAAGGCGCTGGTGCCAATTTTTGATTTTGTCAAAGCTTCTTCTGCTTTAAGAGCGATGAATCTCGGATCTTCCGCGAACCTGGTGCGCAGGTTGTCGGCCAAGTGAATGTTGGCTAAGAAAATCGCGGTTTTTTTCTCCCGAAAAGGATCAACAATCATCGTTGCCAGATCGGGGATCATCACCATATCGCTTTTTTCCGGCTTGGCAAATCCATATGAAGATGCGTCAAAACCAACCCCGTTTTCAATCAACTTGGCATCCAGCATTTTGCTGGGAAGCAACAAAGAATGCAGCTTGCCTTTTAAATCAAGTATCTTTAAATCTAAAAATTCAACCTGCAATTCCTGAACCTTTTTTTGGACTTGATTGAGCAATGCTTTGTCTTTCATGATTACTATCTAAACAAAAATATTTTTTTTGTCAAGACTTGACACTCGGCGACTTTTCCAATAGGATTGAAAAGTCAAATGGTGAACAGGTGAAATAAAAGGATTTTTTTCCACATTTGTTAAAATATTTGTGGAAAATGGCGGAATAATGAATAACTTGGAAAAATTGACCAAATATCTGAAAAGTGTACTGGACGAGCCTTCATTCAAAAAATGGATTGAACCATTGAAATACATAGGTACTCTTGAAAACACGATTTTTTTGGGAGCTCCGGAACAAAAAAATTTACTTTGGATCAAACAAAACCTGCTGGAAAATATAAATAGTTATACCAAAAAGAACTTTAATTTTGTCACCAAGATAGTTCCTTTAAGTGAAGAAGAAAGCCCTCGCAGCCACAAAGAAAATACAAATAAAAATCTCAACCATGAATCGCGCTTGCAAAAAAAATATACTTTTGATTCCTTGGTTCAAAGCGATTCCAACCGTATCGCTTATTCATTTGCTTACAGCGTATCTGAGTTTCCCGGTAAATCTTATAACCCCCTGTACATATACAGTGACGTCGGTCTTGGAAAAACACACTTAATGCAAGCCATCGGCAACCGGATCTTCGAAAACAACGCCAATATAAATGTTATTTACCTGACCACCAGTGATTTTATGAATGAATATGTCGAATATACCCGATTGAACAAGCGGTCTGAATTTCTAAAAAAATATACCTCGATCGATGTTCTGCTGATAGATGATATCCAATATATCACCAAATGGGGTGGAACCAGTGAACAGTTTTATTACATATTCAACAGCTTGATCCAACAGGAAAAGCAGATTGTCATTTGCGCGGACAAACATCCCGACAATATGCCGGATCTAGAAAAAAGGATAAAATCAAGATTTGAAATGGGTGGCATCGTCGATATCCTCCCTTACGATTTAGAGGCAAGAATAGCTATACTGCAAAAGAAAATTGCTGAAAGAAAAAATACTTTCCATAACGATTTTGTAATCCCCAATGAGGTGGTTTATTTTTTAGCAACCTCCATCAAAGATAATATAAGAAAACTGGAAGGGGCCCTTAACCGTTTGCTGGGCTATGCCGATTTAAAACATTCCGAATTGCAATCAGCCGACATCACGCTACCCTTCGCCAAAGAAGCCTTAAAACCCTACATTAATATTGAAAAAAAGATCATTACCATCGATACCATTCAAGAATTTGTCTCAGAAAAATTTGATATTAAAATTGAGGAATTAAAGTCCAAAAACAACTCTCCCAAGATAGCCCTTCCCAGGCAGGTCGCCATGTATCTGGCAAAGAAATTGACCCGATATCCATTGGTGGAAATTGGAAATTCATTTGGCGGCAAGCACCATACAACGGTACTTCATTCCATAAAGAAAATCGAAAAACTTCTGGAAACCGATGATGATTTTTCCAGAAAAGTTAATTACTATGTTGAATTTTTTAGCGATTGATTTTTTCAACAAGATTCACAAGTTTTCAACAGGTAAAAAATGGAGAAGCCACTCTCCACATCATCATTTTCAATTTTTTCCACTTTTCCTTATTGCTTGTTTATAATAATTTTATTATTATATAATTTGATTAAAAATAAGAAGGCAGGTTGAATATGAAAATTTTTGTGGAAAAAGCAAAACTTGAAAATGAGTTGCGGTTATTCCAAGGGATCTTTGAAAAAAAAGCCATTATGGAAATTTTACAAAATATCAAATTGACCGCCCAGGATGGCGGCATTTTGGAAATGGTGGCCACCGATCTGGAAATTGGTTTGACCACCAACATGCAAGTGGATATTCAGAAGACCGGTGCCTTTACCGTGAACGGCAAGGATTTGTATGATCTGATTTCGAAAATGCCCGAAGGGAAAGTTGAAATTTCTGAAGACAATGATTTGCAAATTGTAATCAGCAATGAGAAAAAAACCTGCAAGTATAAAATGTTGGGGCTGCAGTCATCCGATTACCCGGAGTTGCCGGTTAACGACCTATCGACGGCATTGAAGCTCTCTTTGGTTGATTTTCACACCATGATCAATAATTGTTATTACGTGATTTCTCCCGAGTTGAAGTTCAATCTTGGCGGCGCGCTGATGAGTATTTCGGAGAACAGGCTTGAAATGGCTGCCACCGATGGCCATCGTTTGTCATACATATTTTTCGATACCGAATTTCCTGTCGCCGATCCGGTAGAATACATCCTTTCAAGAAAAACTCTGCTCGAGGTTTTAAAAATAGGCAGCGAGGGAGAGATCGAGTTTGCTTATGACAAGAACAATCTTTTTTTCAAGCATAAAAACAGGATTTTGTGCTCACGCATTGTTGATCAAAAATTTCCCAATTATAAAACTGTCATCCCCGAAAAAACCGAGCAGACAGCTATTGTCAATTCGCAAGAATTACTGCAAACTCTGCGCCGAATACTGATCTTCAAAACTAGGAACAACGGGGTTTTGTTTAAATTTTCAAAAAACAAATTGGCGCTTGAACGAACGACCCCGGAGAAAGGTGAAGGGTATGATGAAATCCCCATCGAGTATCAGGGCAAGGCGATCAACGTCGGTTTCAACGGCAGTTTTGTTCTCGATTTTTTAACTCATACCAATTCTGAAAAAATATCCATCGGCTTGAATGACAGCGAAAGTTCTTTTCTTTTTAAGCCCTTAGACAGCAGCAGCGCTCAGTTTATTTATATCATAATGCCCTTGAACATTTAAATTCTACTTGCTAGTAAAAAATTTGCAGATCAATGGTTTTAGAAATTTAAATAAATTTACTATTCACTTCGGTGAATCAAAAAATTTGATTTATGGGGCCAACGGAAGCGGTAAAACATCGATCATCGAAGCCTTGTATCTGCTGGGGTTTGGCAAGTCATTCCTGCAAGTCAGCAAGCAGGAATTGGTCAATTTCGACAGCCTAGGCTTTTTTATTCAAGCTGAAATAACCAATCAATCGGTAGAAAATAGTTTGATCGCCAGATTCGATAAAAAATTCAAACTGCAAGTAGATAGCACCAAGGGTCCGCCGGCCGAGATCGGGAAATATTTATATCCTCTCTTCTTTTCTTCGTTGAACTATAATTTATTCATCGACCACAACCCCTTTTTCAGAAAAATGATCGATCGCTTCATATTTGGTGTACACGCCCTTTACTTACACCATATTTTGCGGTATAATCACCTGGTAAAGCAAAAGAATAATTTGCTGAAAAAATTGGCTAAACCAATAAATAATTCCGAATTAAACAGTTGGAATAAATTGTTATCCGAAACAGGATTTGAAATTGTCAAAGAAAGGATGAACTTCATAAACCAATTGAACGGTGAATTAAAAGCCGCTTTCGCTTCAGAATTGGAAATCAAATATTTTCCCGCCCTGCTTCCCAACCGTGAGATATCGGAAACGTCTATTTTTAACGATTTGTCCCTGATGAAAAACTCGGAGATCAGGTGCCGGCGGTCTCTGCTGGGCCCGCAACGGGACCGTTTTGCCCTTATGGTTGCTGGGAAAAAATTGCAACTCTTTTCATCGGGGGAAAAAAAGAAACATCTCCTCATCGTTTATTTGGCCTTTATCAATTTGTTCCATCGCTTTCAAAATGATTTCCCGGTCTTTTTAATTGACGACTATGACGTGGCCATGGATGAAAAAAATTTGAATTTTCTCATTGACCATTTTCCCCAGATGCAGATCATTGCCACTTCCGTGTTAAAGAATGAAAAATTCGAGAATTTGTTCGAACTCGAAAAGGAGAACTGATTGTGGACAAAACGAACGCCAATTTCGAGGATAATTCGTACACAGCAGAAAACATAAAAGTTCTGGAAGGGCTAGAGGCGGTCAGGGTTCGCCCGGCCATGTATATTGGCAGCACCGGCTCTTCCGGGTTGCATCACCTGGTTTATGAAGTCGTGGACAATTCTATCGATGAAGCCATGGGCGGTTTTTGCGATCAGATAAATGTGACCATTCGTTTTGATAATTCCGTCGCGGTCAGCGATAACGGCCGCGGCATCCCGGTAGGCATGCACAAGGAAGAGGGGAAAACCGCCGCTGAAGTGGTCATGACCACCCTGCATGCCGGCGGGAAATTTGATAAAGACAGCTATAAAATGTCCGGAGGTCTCCACGGGGTGGGGGTATCGGTCGTGAACGCCCTTTCGGCAAAACTGGAATTGGAAATCAAGAGGGGCGGAAGCATTTATTCACAAAAATATGAATACGGCAAACCGGTGACCGAACTGACCAAGATCGGCAAGACCAGCAAGCGGGGAACCAAGGTTACGTTTTGGCCCGACGAGGAAATTTTCGAATCGGTTGAATTTACATCCAGTATTTTATCCCGGCGCCTGCGAGAGCTGGCGTTCCTGAACCAGGGCCTGACCATCACCTTGAACGATGAAAGGGTGGACAAAAAGGAGACCTTTTATTACAAGGGCGGCATTGTTGAATACGTCAAATACTTGGTGGGAGCGAAGGAAAAAATCCATGCTTCGCCTATTTTTCTGTCATCAAAAAAAGAAGACATTGAAATCGAGATCGCCTTTCAATATGGGAGTTCCTACAACGACACCATTTTTTCCTTTGTCAACAATATCAATACCATCGAGGGCGGAACCCATTTGTCCGGTTTCAAATCCGGTATCACGCGCACGATAAACAATTTTGCCCAAGCCAACGATTTAATCAAGGATTGCAAAGAAGGCTTTTCCGGTGATGATGTGCGCGAGGGGTTGACGGCCGTGATTTCCATCCGCATCAAAGATCCCCAGTTTGAGGGGCAAACAAAAGCCAAATTGGGAAATTCCGACGTCAAGGGGATCATCGAGTCGTTCGTCAACAAAAAACTCGGCGATTATTTTGATGATAATTTGCCTGTCGCCCGGGCGATCATCAACAAGGTCCTACTGGCAGCCAAGGCCAGGGAAGCCTCCAAAAAAGCCAAGGATCTGGTCAGGAAATCCAACTTGCTGGAAAACACCACCTTGCCGGGCAAGCTGGCCGATTGTCAATCCAAGAGCCCCGAAGAAAGCGAATTGTACATCGTCGAAGGAGATTCGGCCGGCGGTTCCGCCAAACAAGGCCGGGACAGGCGCTTTCAAGCCATCCTGCCCTTGAAAGGCAAAATACTCAATGTGGAAAAAGCATCCACGACCAAAATGCTCGAAAGCGATGAAATAAAAAAAATGATCGCCGCCCTGGGGGTGGGCATCGGCAAAGAACATTATGACATTGAAAAAATACGTTATCATAAAATTATCATCATGACCGATGCCGATGTGGACGGCGCCCATATCCGCACCCTGATCATGACTTTTTTCTTCCGGCAGATGCACTCGTTGATCGACAAGGGTTATCTGTATCTGGCCCAGCCGCCATTGTTCCTGATAAAAAAAGGACAAACAAAAGCCTATCTGAAAAACGAAAAGGAACTGGAAAACTATCTGTTTGCCAAGATCGGCGACGAGGTTATTCTTTACCAGAAAGGATTCAAGGAAGAATTGTTGAAAGGCCAGAAATTGATAAAATTCGTCAAGCTGGTTCATAAAAAGAATCTGCTAATGAATAATTTGGAAAGACGGGGAATGCCGCGCTCCTTGACTAAAAAGCTCATTGAAATCATTAAGAACGAAAATGATTTTAAAACCAAGGAAAGGGCCATGCGTTTGGCCAAAAAATTGCAGGAAAATTCCCTGTGCAAAAATGTGGAAATAAAATTCGATAAAGAATATGCCACCTATGTCCTGGACATCGAATTTGAATTCAACGGCGTAAAAACCGGCAGGATCATCGACCACGCCTTTCTAACCGGGCCCGAATTTTCCGACATCCACGAAATATATGAAAAACTGGCCGAGGTCCCGCCCGCACCCTACTATGTGATGATCGGCAAGGAAAATTATACCGTTGAAAACCGCAAGGAATTGGTCGCTTTCCTGTTCGAACGGCTGAAAAAAGGCTTATCCATTCAACGGTATAAGGGGCTTGGCGAAATGAACCCGGAACAATTGTGGGAAACGACCATGGATCCGGAAAACCGGACATTGCTGCAGGTGGCCGTGAACGACTTCCAGGAAAGCGAAGTTATTTTTGATACTTTGATGGGCAACGATGCCTCCAAGCGCAAGGAATTTATTTTGAACAATGCCTTGAACGTCCGGAACCTCGACATATAGGGAACGACGATGGAAGAAAAAGAAAAGGAAAAAGAGAAGAAGCTGAACATTGAAGAAGTCACCATCGAGAACGAGATGCAAACTTCTTATTTGGATTATTCGATGAGCGTGATCATCGGCCGGGCTATTCCCGACATCCGCGATGGACTGAAGCCCGTTCATCGACGCTGCCTTTATTCGATGCACCAGACCGGCTCGCATTTCAATCAGCCCTACAAGAAGTCGGCGCGCATCGTCGGCGACGTGATGGGCAAATACCATCCGCACGGAGACGCCGCCATCTACGATACCATAGTGCGCATGGCCCAGGATTTTTCGCTCCGCTACCCTCTGGTCGACGGCCAGGGGAACTTCGGCTCCATCGACGGCGACTCGCCGGCGGCCATGCGTTATACCGAGGCCCGGCTACAGAAGATTGCCAACGAGATGCTCAACGACCTGGACAAGGGCACGGTCGACTTCGTTCCCAATTACGACGGCTCCCTGACCGAGCCGGTGATTTTCCCCTCCCTGCTGCCGACCTTATTTTTAAACGGCACGTCGGGTATCGCCGTAGGCATGGCTACGGCCATCCCGCCCCACAATCTGGGCGAACTGGTCGGAGCCTTCATCCATTACGTAGATAACCCCGATGCCAGCACAACGGAACTGATGAAGATCATGCCCGGTCCCGATTTTCCGACCGGCGGTTTTATCTTCGGCCAGGACATGATCCGCACCGCATATGAAACCGGCAGGGGAAGTTTCGTCGTTCGAGCCAAATCGGTGATCGAAACCGATTCCCGCGGCCGACAGAAAATTGTCGTTACCGAAATTCCCTACCAAACCAATAAGGCTAAAATATTGGAAAGCATTGCCGAGTTGGTCAAGAACAAGAAAATTGACGGCATATCCGACCTGCGCGATGAATCCGACCGGGACGGCCTGCGCATGGTCATCGAAATAAAAAAAGACGAAATTCCCGAAGTGATTCTGAACGCCCTTTTCAAACACACGCAGCTGCAAGCCAGCTATTCGATGATATTTTTGGCAATCGTCAATCAGCAGCCCAAGCAATTCAATCTGATCGATTACTTCAATTATTTTTTAGGCCATCGCAAAGAGATCATCCGGCGCCGCTCCTTGTTCGAACTCGACAAGGCCGAGAAGCGCGCCCATATCATCGAGGGTTTGAAGATCGCCCTGGGGAAACTCGACCTGGTGATCAAGATCATTCGCACCTCCAAGAACCGCCTGGACGCGCGCACCAGTTTGACCGAAAAACTTCCCTTGACCCAGGTCCAGGCCGACGCCATCCTCGATATGCAAATGTATCGTCTGACGGGGCTGGAAGTTGAAAAACTGGAGAATGAATACATTGAACTGATCAAGCTGATCAATTATTTGAAGGAGCTTCTGGCCAGTGAACGCCTGGTGTTGAATCTGATCAAAGAGGAACTGCGCAAGGTCAGCGAACAGTTTGCCGATCCGCGCCGGACCGTTATCGTTGAAAAACAACTCTCCGAATTCAAAATCGAAGACATGATCAAGGACGAGGATTTTGTCATTTCGTATACCCGCAACAGCTACATCAAGCGGACGACGCTCAGTTCCTACCGGAGCATGCACCGGGGCACCATGGGCAAGCGGGGGATCGGCCTCAAGGAAGAAGATGTTATTTCGCGGGTATTTATCGCTTCGGCCCATGATTACATTTTGGCTTTCACAGAAAATGGCCGCATGTTCTGGATCAGGGTGTATGACATCCCGGAAGCTGACAGCGCGGGTCGCGGCAAGCCCATCAACCGCCTGATCGGCATCGGTTCTGAGGAAAAGGTCTGCTCGGTCATCAATATCAAAGAATTTTCCGAGGATAAATACGTGGTGCTGTTTTCCAAGCTTGGCTTCGTAAAGAAAACCGCGCTTTCCGCCTTTTCGCACCCGCGCATCAACGGCATCATCGCGGCCGAAGTCCCAGCCGGGGACATGCTTCTCGAAGCCAAGATCACCGACGGCAAAAACGAAATTATCTTGGGAACCTATCTCGGCAAAGCCCTGAAATTCAACGAAAAAGATGTCCGCGCCATGGGCCGCGGAGCGCGCGGGGTAACGGCCATCAAATTGGCCAAAAATGATTTTGTGGTCGGCGCCGATGTGATCGACAAAAAAGGCAAGCACATCCTGACCGTGACCGAAAACGGCTTCGGAAAAAAATCAGACTTATCCCTCTATCGCCTGCAAAAACGGGGCGGCAAAGGATTGATCAACATCAAGATCACCGAAAAACTCGGCAAGGTGATCGGGCTGGTCACGTTGCATGAGGACGACTGTGAAATTATCCTTTGTTCGGAAAAGGGCATTTTGAATAAACAAGACGCTCTGCAAATCCGCTCCAAGGGCCGGGCGACGCAGGGAGTCAAACTGATCAACCTGAAACCCGGCGACCGGCTGGTGGCCATCGAAAAAGTAACCAAGGAAGCCGATTAATTTTTTGCCAAAAAGCTCAACAAATTCTGAGCCACCGCGGCATTGATCTGCGCCTCCGGCAAATTTTTTATGGCGGCTACCTGCTGCACCACTTCGATCACGCCGAGAGGCGTGTTGGTTTCACCGCGCCTGGGTTCGGGCGATAGATAAGGGGAATCGGTCTCAGTGAACAACTGGGACAAAGGAATGATTTTCACGATCTCCCTGAGCTCGTTCGCTTTTTTAAAAGTAACTATTCCGGAAATTGAGATGCCGTAGCCCTGTTGCAAAATTTTTTCGGCATCACGCCGATTCCCGGTGAAGCAGTGAAACACCACCGGGCAGGAAAATTTTTCAGCCAGAAGTATTTCCAGTACTTCGGCCTCGGCGTTCCTGGAATGGATTACCAACGGGAGATTCAGCTCGCGGGCAATGGCTATTTGCCTTCTGAAAGTTTTCTTTTGATTCTCGCGGGTCGCGAAATTGTAATGGAAATCGAGCCCTGTTTCGCCGATGGCCAACAATTTGACTTGATCGTAAAAAGCGAAAATTTGTTTTTCGATTTCAGGCGAGTACTGATCGGCCTGGTGGGGATGGGCTCCGCAGGTCGCATAGATGTTGGGATGATAGGCCAATATTTCTTCTGTTTTTGCCAGTGATGTTTTTTTAAATGGGTCGGCCACCGATACGATATTGGCCATTCCCCTGGAAAAACAGTGCTCGACAATTTGCCGCCAATTTTGTTCAAAACATTCATCGTCCAGGTGGCAGTGAAAATCATTGAAGCCGCTTTCGTTCCCCATGCAAGCATTTTACCGTTAAATCGGGGATATTGGCAAACATGGCCGCATGGCGCTCACGGAGGCCCGGGCGGTTGACGGGGTAACGGGGCAATCGTATAATGATTGCGGAAAACACATGATCAGTGCTTTAAAGAAAAACAGGGTAACGGCAATTTTATCCATCAGCGAAGCTCTGAATCAGATCAAGGATATCGACTCGCTTCTGGACCGGGTCCTGTTTGAAGCCCGGCGATTTTCGCGGGCCGATGCCGGCTCGATATATTTGCTTGAAAATCAAAAATTGCGGATCAATTTTGTCCAGAACGATACCCTCACTCGAAAGGAGAGCGGCAAAAAATATCTTTATCAGAATCATAGCCTGGAAATCAATGACCAATCCATGGCCGGATATGTCGCACTGACCAAGAAACCTCTGATTATCGCCGATGCGTACCATTTGCCTCAAGCCGTCCCCTACAAATTCAACCGTTCATTCGATGAGTCGGCCGCCTACCTTACCTGTTCGGTCCTGACCGTTCCCTTGATCACCCCCTACGGTAAACTGATCGGGATCATGCAGATTATAAACGCCACGGACGAAAATAACTCCGTTATCCCTTTCAGCAATGAAGACGAATTGGTGGTTTCCTTTTTCGCCAATCACGCGGCCACCAGCATTGAAAAGGCCAAGATGACCCGGGAGATCATCCTGCGCATGATTAAAATCGCCGAATTGCATGATCCCGAAGAAACCGGAGCCCACGTCAATCGCGTTGCCGCATATGCCATTGAGATTTACAGCGCCTGGGCATTGAACAATCGGAAAAGCGAAGATGAAATAAAGAGGATCCGCGACATTTTGCGCATCGCGGCTATGCTGCACGATGTCGGCAAGGTTGCCATCTCCGATTTGGTGCTGAAAAAAAATGGTCCTTTAAGCGCTGACGAGTTCAAGCAGATGAAGGGGCATGTAATCCTTGGCGCTCGGCTCTTCAAGGATTCCACCTCGGATTGGGATGACATGGCGGCGGAAATTGCCCTGAATCATCATGAAAAGTGGGATGGGACGGGTTACCCCGGAGAAATCACCGATTTATTTGCCGAGAACTGTAGCTCCGGGCCGGGGAAAAAGGGGGCGGGAATTCCCCTGGCGGCACGGATCGTCGCCCTGGCCGATGTGTATGATGCGTTGACCTCGGAACGAATATACAAGGACAGCTGGCCCGAGGAGAAGGTCCTGCAGCATATCCGGGATCAGAAGGGGAAGCACTTTGATCCTGAATTGGTGGACATATTTTTCTCCATTTATGATGTGCTGAGGGCTATAAAAAATAAGTACAGTGAAAATTAATTCAGCAAAAAAAGCGCGCTGCAACTTGTCCTGTGGAGCGGAAATGATTTGCTCAGGAGGTTTTTTTGGCTGAGAATGCGAATGGCCGATTGGCTGAGATAGGCCTTTTATCTGAAGGCGGCGGATCCTCTTCGACTGAACGGATTCATCGTCAGCCCTATCAGGTCAAAAAATTTTTGTTGGTGGCCAGCCTTTATGACTATTTCATGATCGAGGAAGACGGTCGTTTGCAAGAGCTGCTTTTGAAGTTCTATCAGCAATGGAATTTCGGTTATATCCCGCAATTCGTAAGGATAAGCGGCGGCGAGAACGCGCTCCAAGCCTTGACAAATGAAAAATTTGACCTGGTCATTGCGGTCATGCGTTTGGGCGATATGGACCCATTCACCTTTGGCCGCTTGGTCAAAGAAATTGATCCGGCCCTCCCGGTTATCGGTCTGGCGTTCAATACTCCTGAACTTAAAAGAATGCTGGAAATGGATGATGGAACGGCGCTGGAGCGGATTTTTGTCTGGCAGGGGGACGGGCATATCTTGCTGGGCATCCTGCAGTATATCGAGGACAAAAAGAACGCCATCCATGATTTGCAAATCCACGGCATGCGAGCCATTCTGTTGATCGAGGATGCCATTGATTTCTATTCGTCGTATTTGCCGATGGTTTTTTCGCTTTTGCGTGAATTGAACGAACACTCGCTCAAAGATGATCTTACTTTCACGCAAAAGCGCCTCCGTCAAAATGGCCGCCCTCGCGTTCAACTGGCGACTTCATACGAGGAGGCGGCGGAACTTTTCGAAAAGTACAAGGGCCACTTGCTGGGTATCATTACCGATTCCAGCTTTCCCCAAAATAAAATCCTGAACCCTAACGCCGGTTTCTCGTTCATTGAAAAGGCGCTCTCCGAATCGCCCAATCTTCCCGTTGTGCTGCAGAGCGGCGAACCGGCTGCCGAAACCATGGCGGCCAAGATCGGCATCGGGTTCGTATCCAAGAATTCACCGACTCTGATGCGGGATTTGAAGCAATTCCTCTTATCCTCATTTGGTTTTGGCGAACTGGAAATCAAAGATGCTCCAACGGCATCCGCGAGCAAGTTTGCGAATATCAATCAACTTTTCTCCATTCTTGGCGACTTGCCGGACTCCTCTTTACGCGAACTGATGGATCGCGGTGACCTGGATCGCTGGCTGCGGGCCAGGACCGAATTCGCGCTTGCCGATGCCATTCAGGAATATTTCAGGCAAGCTCCGGCTCCGCTTGCCGGCCTGGGCGGGAAATTAAAACAAATTATTGCCGCTTCCCGCACCGCCAGTCATCGGGGATCGATCGTGGCCTATTCCAGGTATTTTCATGAAGATTATTCGCAGTTCAGCATCATCGACGGCGGGTCGATCGGCGGCAAGGCCAGAGGCTTGGCGTTTTTGGATCGCATTCTGGCCAATTATTTTGATTTGGCCGAATTTGCAAAAATTGCGATTGCCATTCCCCGCACGGTGGTCATCGGGACGGACATGTTTGATGATTTCATGAGGGAGAACGATCTGCTCTCTTTCGCCGTGGAAGATCATTCTGATAATCAGCTCATCAATCGTTTTATCAATGCCAGTTTGCCGGCTAAGATGGTCGGCGATCTACGCGATTTTGTCAAAAACGTTCGTGTTCCTCTTGCGGTCCGTTCTTCAAGTTTGCTGGAGGATTCTCTTTATCTGCCATTTGCCGGGATCTATGCCACCAAAATGCTTCCCAATGATCAATATGGCGATGATATCCGTTTTCTCAATTTGGTTAACGCCATAAAATTTGTTTATGCATCTACTTTTTGCCGCCAAGCCAAATCATATATCAACAGCACAACCCATCGTATCGAAGATGAAAAAATGGCTGTGGTCATCCAACCTGTTGTCGGTACCCTGCATCAAGACTGTTTTTATCCCGATTTTTCCGGCGTAGCACGTTCCTACAACTATTATCCAGTCGGCCAAGCCAAGCCGGAAGACGGAGTTGTAAACGTCGCCTTGGGGCTTGGAAAAACCGTTGTCGATGGCGGGGTCTCGCTGCGCTTCACTCCGGCCTACGCCGGCATCCTGCCGCAATTTCCCAGCATCAAGGATATGTTTAATTTTTCACAACGGGATTTTTATGCTATTTCCATGAAGCATACCGCGTCGATCGCCTTTTTGGAGGAAGACCAGTATCTGGTCAAGCAGGGGCTTGAGAGGGCGGAAAAAGACGGCGTTTTGCAATATTTGGCTTCAACCTATTCCCGCGAGAATGATGCCGTTTATGACGGGATCAGTTTTTCCGGGCCCCGGATAATCAATTTCGCCCATATTCTGAAAAACGGGATTTTTCCTCTGGCCAAGATACTGGAGCGCCTGCTCAATTTGAGCAGCGAGGCCATGGATTGTCCGGTGGAAATGGAGTTTGCCGCAACCCTGGATGAGGTTGATGTTTTTCCTGCCGTCTTCAGTATTTTACAGGTGCGGCCGTTGGTGGTCAGCGATGAACTGGTCAAAGTGGAATTGGCGGAAATGCAAAAGGAATCCGCTCTATGCTACAGCAGCCAGGTTTTGGGCAACGGGGTTTCTCATTCGATCAAGGATATAGTTTTTGTAAAACCCGCCGTTTTTGATGCCGGCAAAAGCCCGCAGATCGCGGACGAGGTCGACAAGCTCAATTCGCAATTGCGAACCGAAAATGCACCCTATCTGCTGATCGGGCCGGGACGATGGGGAAGCACCGACCCTTGGCTGGGGATCCCGGTTAAATGGAGCCAGATCAGCGGCGTGAAGGTGGTGGTGGAGGTGTGTCTGCCGAACATGAACGTAGACCCGTCGCAGGGGTCTCATTTTTTTCAGAACATGACTTCGCTGCGCATCGGTTACTTTACCGTTCCCCTGAATCGCGACCAGGGATTCATGGATTGGCCCTGGCTCGAATCACTGCCAGTAAACAGCGAAACTCCATTCTTGAAACATGTGCGTTTGACTCAACCGCTACAAGTAATGATTGACGGACGTAAGGGGCAAGGTATTATATTAAAACCCGAAGCTGCGGTTTCGTGATGAGCAAGGAATATTATCCGCTTTATTTTGTCAGTGATTTGCATGGCTGGGAAACGGGTTACCGGAAACTTTTTTCTGCGATCAAGGCGGACATTCCGCTAGCGGTTTTTTTGGGCGGCGACCTTTTGCCGTCGGGGTCATTGCATTTTACGGGGAATAAATTTTTCGCTAACAGTTTTATAGACGATTTCTTGGCGCCCGAATTGCTGAAACTGAAAAGAGAACTTAAAACCAATTTCCCGCAGTTTTTTATTATTCTGGGCAACGATGATGCCCGGACAGAAGAAACCGTTGTTCTGCGCCATGAACAGGAAAACATCTGGAAGTATATGCATAACCGCAAAGTTGCCTTCATGGATTACCAGATCTATGGCTATGCCTGCGTGCCGCCGACACCTTTCGTTTTAAAAGACTGGGAGCGATACGATATATCCCATTTTGTCGATCCCGGGGCGCTGGCGCCCGAAGAGGGCCGTTTGACGTCTGCGCTGAGTGAAAATGAAATTCACGACCATACCATCCAAAACGATCTTGAAAACCTCAGTGCCGGAGATGCACTGGAAAAGGCTGTTTTTCTTTTTCATGCTCCTCCGTACCAGACCCATTTGGATCGCGCTGCTCTCGACAATCATTTTGTGGAGCATGCTCCCCTGGATGTGCACGTGGGCAGCATCGCCATAAAGCGCTTCATTCAAGAGCGACAGCCTCTGATCACCCTGCACGGCCATGTCCACGAATCGGCCAGATTAACGGGGTCATGGCAAGAGAAAATCGGCCGCACCCATGCGTTTTCAGCTGCCCACGACGGGCCTGAAATGGCGGTTGTCTGCTTCGATCCGGCGAATCCGGGAAAGGCGATCAGGCGTTTGCTCTAAAAACTCACCCCAGCATGGGTGCTTTTAAAGTCAGTGGCCTCGCGGCGTCGGTAATCGCCCCGATTTTTACCGCATAGCTCGATTTCTTGGCGATGTCGTCGTCGGTCAAAATGTGGTAATCGATCAATCCATCGGATTTATAGCCGGTGCGTGAGTAATTGATTTCCGCCAGGCACAAACTCCAACCTTCAAGCCAGAGGATCAATTGCTGCAATTGGTCTTCTGAACCGCGAAAATGAATCAACAGGTCGATGTCACTTCCGGGGCCGGAGGTGGCATTCTTGGTGGAGCCGAACACGTACATGGCCTTGACGCCGAAGCGGCTGCCGTCAAGCTGGCTGGCGATCCTCTCGGCCATGCGCAATCGCCAGTGCCAATGGTCATCGCTGGCGGTTTCCGAGAGTTCTTTTTTATCTCCCGTTTCGTCGCTGACCGTAAGCGGCGTGGCGATGAAACCCAGCGCTTCTCCCTGGTCGGCGTTCATGACCACCCGCAGGACCTTGCCGCCGGTCGCCTGGGGGACATCGATCACGTGAACGGTGGTGGCCAGGGCGGCCGATTCGGGCAGGATATCGGGCAGGTAGTTGCGTGTCTCAAGCAGAAATTTTTCGTTAAACTCTATGCCCGGGTCGTCGGGATAGAGCGGCAAATAACGGATCGATGATTCGACCAGGTCCTGAAAAAAATGGGTGCCGAAAGATAGCTCCGGGACGTAGTTGCCTTTTTTACGGGCGATCTCGATCAGGGCGGCGGTATTGTTGAAATCCGAATAGGTGACCGGCACGCCCAGCTTGATGTCACCGCGGCTGCCCCAGCGTCCGGGCCCCATCAGGATGAACTGGCGTTTGGGGAGCAGGCTGTTTAATCTACCGACCACGCGCCCGATCTCAAGCATGTCTTCGCTTTTTTCCAGCAGGCTGTATTTTTCCGGATCCACATACACGATGTGGGTGATGTCGGGCAGCTTGCCGTTCGAAATGTAGCGGTTGGCAGAAAAAACAATGCGCTCCTCGGCGATATCCTTGGGGATCGGGCTGGCCACGTTGCCGGCGGTGGAGCTCTGCGGCCGGCATTGGAGGAGATAAAGGTTTTTGCCGTCGGCTGCGAACTCGATGTCGATCGGAGTGCACATTTTTTCCTGAAGTGTTTTGAGGATCGTCTGCAGCTGCTTGATGAACGGGGTGCGTGAGATCAAACCTTCGAAGGTGACGAACAGGTTGTGCTTTGAGAAATCGAGCGCGAAGGCCGAGGGGGAGTGGATATGGTCATCCTCGTACACGGAGACGATTTTTTCTATCCCGGGGTATTCGTGGCCGCACTCCTCCAGCAAGGCAGGGATCTCCTTGGTTTCGAAAGTGCACGTCTTCAGGTTGATGACGTCGATCCGCCTCGGGGAGTAGCGCATCGTCTCCTCGGCGGTGACATTGACGCGCAAATTGGGAATGCCCGGGGAGATCAGGATCGGGTAGTCATCGCTGACGCGGTCCACCGCCCGGGTGCCCAGGCCAGGCACGATGCGCGCCAGTCCGTCTTCGCGCTTGATGCGTGAAGACCAGCGGAACTCGTTGTTGCTGAAGGCAACGCCGGCGAAGGCGGGGAAGAAGTAATCACCCACCTTCTGGCCGACCACTTCCTGGATCATGATACCCATTTCCTCATGGAAGTCGAGGAGTCCGCGCTCGGCCCGGTATTCGATCGGGTCGGGGCCGAAAATCGAGGCATAGACCTCGGCGATGGCGTCGGTCAGGGCATCGAGTTTTTCCTGCTTGGTCCCCTGGTTGGCCAGGAACAAGCTTTTGTATTTCCCGGAGAACGCAGTACCCATTCGATCTTCCAACAAGCTGGAGCTGCGCACAATCAGCGGCTTGTCTCCCAGGTCGTCGAGAGCCATGGACAAGCCCTTGATGATCTCGATGGGAAAATGGGAGTTTTTCAAGAGCTGGATCACGTTCTGATATTCCAGGCGGATCTGGTCGATTTCCTTGTATTTTTGCTCGTTCACTTCCTCCAAATTGTTATAACTGAGAAAGCTCATAATGGCATCAGTGGTGATGTACCAGGTTTTGGGGAATCTCAGGTCGCTCAGGATCTCTGAATATTCGCCAGGCTTGGAAAAGATCTTCTGGGCCAGGAAGAGCCCGGCGCTTTTACCGCCCAGGCGGCCGTAGCCATTGGCTGGATAGATGATCCTCTGCACCAGGTCGTAAAAGTGGCGGACCTCGATGTGGTTCTTGGCGATATTGATGAATTCGAGCTGGTCGGAAAAGAAACGGCGGATCAGGGAAACGCGCAGTCCTTTTTCCATAGTGGGTGAAAGTTCGTAGTTGCCGCCCGAGATGTAGTGGTAATGGGTGATGGCGTTGATGACATCGACCAGCGGCATGTCGATATTGTTGATGGCCTTGCTCAGGAAGCTGGCCTTGTCTTCCTGGATCCATTTCTGGATGCGGCTCAATATTTCCTGATCGGTCAAATATCGCGCCGCGATCTTGAACGTCATATCGCTGAGCTCCAGGAGTTCCAACTGGGATTTCTTCTGGCTGGGGCGGTTCATGTCGTCGCTCATCTCGGTTTGGGAGTCGTCCTGGTCCTTGCTCAATGTTTTTAGCAGTTCCTTGGCCTCCATCACCCCGTTCCAGAAAAGATGATAAACCATTTTCCGGCCCAGGTGGATATACAAGTTCTGATCGGTACGCCGCAGCAGGTCGATGATCACCATCCACTCTTTTTTGTTCTTTTCGCTGAGGTCTTTCTGGGCGGTTTTCCACTCGCGCGAAACCTGCTCCAGCTTCAAATGCAGGATGGTGCGGCCGATGCGCTCGGCGACGGTGTTGAGCAGCTTGTGCTCTTCCTTGAGAAAATAACTGCCTTCAGTCTGCGGAACCTCGCTAGTATAAGAGACTTCGATGCGGCCGATGACTTTGTCGTCTACCTTGATGTCGGCACTCTGGGTGCGAAGCGATTCCTTAAAAGCGGGGCTGAGGAAGGTTTTATCGTCGAAAACGATCTTGACCTGGCAGATTTCGGGAAATTGGTACCCGGAGGGGATGGTCTGGATGATCTGGGTGAAGATCTCGGCCAACGGCAGATGGGTCTTGGTCAGCAGTTCTTCGATCTGGTAAAGGCAATTCAGTTCCTTGGCCCTTTCGCGCATGTCATGGAGCAGCTTGTCAATAGAATTTTGCGGATGATCCATCGTCTCCCCCTGTTCCTAATAGAAAAAAGGGAGCGCCGCCGGGCGCCCCCTTTTCGTTACTTGCTGTTTATACCCAGCCGCGCCATTTGCAGGCATCGGCCACACGCGATACAGCGATCATGTAAGCCGCGTCGCGCATGTACACTTTTTTCTGTTTAGCCAGGGCGTTGACGGCATGAAAAGCCGAAGTCATGACGTTGTCCAACTTGCTCAGTACCTCTTCTTTGGTCCAGAAGTAGTTCATGTTGCATTGAACTTGTTCGAAATAGCTGCAGGTGACTCCGCCGGCATTGGCCAGAAAATCGGGAACCAGGAAAATGTTCCTTTTTTTCAAGACTTCGTCTGCTTCGGGAGTGGTGGGGCCGTTGGCGCCTTCGACCATTATTTTTACTTTTTGGGAAATTTTGCCGACGGTATTGGCATTAACCTGATTTTCCAAGGCGGCCGGAACCAGGATATCGACTTCCTGCTGGATCCAGGCCTCGGCGTCGCCGATTTCATAGCCCAAGGTTTTGGCTTTCGCCTTGTCAATTCCGCCGAATTTGTCGGTGATGCCGAGCAATTCCTCGAGATTGATGCCGTTTTTCTTGATAAATGTATATGATTTGTTTTCCTTCTGGTCCCAGCAAGAGACGCATACCGCTTTGCCGTCGTATTCCTGGTACAATTTGACGGCATACTGGGCGACGTTTCCGAACCCCTGGAAGGCGGCACTGGTTTTCTTGATGTCGATTCCCATTTCGTTCAGGGCTTCGCGCAGGGTGTAAATGACGCCGTAGCCAGTGGCTTCGGTGCGGCCCAGGGAACCGCCCATGCCCACCGGCTTGCCGGTGATGAATCCGGGATATTTTGCCCCGGTCAGCTTTTCGTACTCATCCATCATCCAGACCATATGCTGGGCGTTGGTCATCACATCGGGAGCGGGGACATCCTGCAGCGGGCCTACGTTGCGGACGATTTGCCGGATCCAACCGCGGCAGATCTGTTCCTGTTCGCGCATGGACAGGTTATGCGGGTCGCAGATGACGCCGCCCTTGCCGCCACCGAGAGGAATGTCGACCACCGAGCATTTCCAGGTCATCCAGGTGGCCAGGGCTTTCACCGTGTCGATGGTTTCCTGGGGATGGAAGCGGATGCCGCCCTTGCAGGGACCGCGGGAGTCGTTGTGCTGGACGCGAAAACCTTGAAAGACTTTTACGGAGCCGTCATCCATTTTAACCGGGATGGCAAAATGATATTCTCTTAAGGGATTCCTGAGCAGGTCTCTGGTCGCCTGGTCCAGATCCAGTTTCTCGGCAACGCTGTCGAATTGTTGCTGAGCCATTTTAAAGGCGTTGAATGATTTATCAGCCATTGTGACTACCTCCTTGTCGTATCGACTTTGGCTATATTATATTTTACCACTTTGGCCGCTTTTTGTAAATAGTTTACTTTGTAACGAATTGAATTTCACCGTTCTATTCCGCTTGTTTAAATACAAAATTATCCTTTTTGTAATCGACGAACACGTTCGTGTTGGCTGGAAGGCTGCCATCGAGGATCATCAGGGCCAGCTTGTCCTGGATCTCATGCTGGATGACGCGGCGCAGGGGCCGGGCGCCCAGGGTGGGATGAAAACCCGCCGCGGCCAACTTGGCCATGGCCAGGTCGGAAACGGTCATGGTGATTTTTTGCTCGTCGAGGAGCTTTTGCAGCCGTTCAATTTGCAGGCCGGCGATCTTCACGATATTTTCCGGGGTCAGGGGCCTGAAGGTGATGATTTCGTCGATGCGGTTCAAGAATTCCGGTTTGAAATATTTGTAGAGCAATTCCTGCACCCTGGTTTTGATTTCCTGGTAATCCCTTTGCTTCTGGATGATTTCCGATCCCAGATTCGAGGTCATGATGATGATGGTATTGTTGAAATTGATGGTTTTGCCCTTGGCGTCGGTCAGGCGGCCGTCTTCCAGGATCTGCAAGAGCAGGTTGAAAACGTCGTGATGGGCCTTTTCGATTTCATCGAACAGGATCAGGGCATAGGGTTTCCTTTTAATCGCCTCGGTCAACTGCCCGCCTTCGTCGTAACCGACATAACCGGGAGGGGCGCCGATCAGCTTGGCCACGGAATGTTTTTCCATATATTCGGACATATCGATGCGCACCATGGCTTTTTCACTGTTGAAGATGAACTCGCTCAGAGCCTTGGCCAGCTCGGTCTTGCCCACCCCGGTCGGCCCGAGAAAGATAAAGGAACCGATAGGGCGGTGGGGATCCTGCAGGCCGGCCTTTGCCCGGCGTAAAATTCTAGAAACCGAATTGACCGCTTCATCCTGCCCGATCACCCGCTGCTTCAGGATCTCTTCCATATGGACAAGTTTCTCCTTTTCCCCGCCGAGCAATTTGCTTACCGGAATCCCCGTCCACTTGGCAACGACCTCGGCGATGTCCTCTTCGCCGATTTGCTCGGTCAGGATCTTTTTTTCCTTTTGCAATTTCGAGAGGCTTGCCTGCACCGTTTCGCTTTCCTTCTTTTTTTCAGGCAGCTTGCCGTACTGAATCTGCGAGGCCAGTTCGTAATCATTGCGCCTTTCGGCATCCTGCTGCTGCAGGCGGAGCTTGTCGCCCTCTTCCTGCAGGTCGCGCAGCCTGTGCAGCAGATTTTTTTCTTTCTGCCAGTGGGATTTGATCTTATCGCGCTGGATCTTCTGCTGCTCCAGGTCGGCCAGCAGGGATTTCAGTTTCTCTTTGGCATCGCGGCTGTCCTCTTTTTTCAATGCCTGGCGCTCGATTTCCAACTGCATGATCTTCCTTTCCAATTCATCCAATTCTTCAGGCTGGGAATCCATTTCGATGCGCAGCTTCGACGAAGCTTCGTCGACGAGGTCGATGGCCTTGTCGGGCAGGAAACGGTCGCTGATGTAGCGGTTGGAAAGGGTGGCCGCGGCGATCAGGGCGGCGTCGTTGATTTTTACCCCGTGGTGGATCTCGTATTTTTCCTTCAGACCCCTGAGGATGGAAATGGTTTCTTCTACGCTCGGTTCCTTGATCAGGACGGGTTGGAAACGCCGTTCTAACGCCGGGTCTTTTTCAATATACTTTTTATATTCGTTCAGGGTGGTGGCGCCGATGGCCCTCAGCTCCCCGCGGGCCAGGGCCGGCTTGAGCATGTTGGAAGCGTCAACCGCTCCTTCGGCCGCCCCGGCGCCGACGATGGTATGCAGTTCGTCGATGAACAGGAAGATCTGGCCGTCAGATTCGGTCACCTCCTTGATCACGGCCTTCAGGCGGTCCTCAAATTCCCCACGGTATTTGGCTCCGGCCAGAAGGGCGCCGATGTCCAGGGTGATTATTTTTTTATCCTTGAGCATTTCCGGAACGTCGCCCTGAACGATGCGCAGGGCCAACCCTTCGGCAATGGCCGTCTTCCCCACCCCGGCTTCGCCGAGCAACAGCGGATTGTTTTTGGTGCGCCGGACCAGCACTTGCATGACGCGGCGAATTTCATCGTCGCGGCCGATAACCGGATCCAGTTTGCCGTCGTGCGCCAATTGCACCAGGTCACGGCCGTAGCGTTTCAAGGCCTGGAATTTCTCCTCGGGATTGGGATCGGTGATGGTTTGCGTGCCCCTGATTTCCATCAGGGCCTTTAAAAAAATGTCTTTGCTGACGCCTAAGCGCTTGAGGATTTTTGCCGCAGTCTCGTTCAGGTCGATGATCGCCAGGACCAAGTGCTCGGTCGAAACGTATTCATCGCGGAACTGTTTGGCGATGGCGACGGCATTGGCGATGGCCTTCTTCGCAGCGCTGCCCAGGTAGGGCTCGGCTCCCTGCACCTTAGGCAGGTCGGCCAGTTCCTTGTTGATCGCAACCCCCAGATGGATTTCATCCACGCCGATCTTTTTGAAGGTTTCGCTGACGATGTTCTCCGGCACTGCAAGGATCGCCTTGACCAGATGCAGCGGCACGATCTCCTGGTTGCCCAGGCTCACGCCCATTTGCAGGCCGTCTTGAATGGCTTGATTGGCTTTTAAGGTAAACTGCTCTTGATTCATTTTAGCCTCCTTGGGCATAGCCATTATATCATTTCAGCCATACTGGGAAAATCGTAGCCTTCGGGAATGCTTCGGGATTTTTTGACAAAAGAATTGCACTATATTACCATGAATCACACTTGCATGAGGAGGAAAAATGAAACGTCACGGCTTGATTGGCTTGGCATTGATTTTATTGTTCGTAGCCCCCGTGTTGGCCGGGACCCTGAAGGGAATAACTCTCCCGGACACCCTGAGCGTCGATGATCAGACCCTGGTCCTCAACGGCATGGCCCTGCGTAAAAAAGTCATATTCAAGGTCTATGTGGCCGGGCTTTATTTGCCGACCAAGGAAAAAAACAGTGAAACGATTCTGGCTACCGACCAAATCCGCTGCACGGTGATGCATTTTCTGCGCAGCGTCGATGCCGGAAAAATTTCCGAAGCCTGGTTTGATGGTTTGAAAGCCAATACCCCCAACCATTCTCCCGAATTGAAAACGTTGTTCGACACGTTGGCTACCCTGATGGAAGATTTAAAGGATGGTGACAAACTGGTTTTCACCTACCGGCCGGGAAAAGGGACCGAAGTGAAGGTCAAGGGGAAGATCAAGGGCGTGTTGGGCGACAAGGCTTTCGCCGATGCGCTTTTCGCCTGCTGGATCGGCAAGAAACCCGGTCCCGGAGAAGGATTCAAAAACGACTTGCTGGGTATTTAACTGAGATTTTCTGTTCGTGCAGCCGTGAAAGAAAATACAATGCCGACCTCCTCGCTTTATGAAAAGCGAAAGCCGCGGCGAACCCGGACCACAGTGATTTTTCTCCTGTCTCTGATCGCTTTTTTGCTGCTCATCCATTTCCTCAACTTGTTTCTGCAGTGGACAATGATCCGACTGGAACTCGCCCAGGGTCCGGTTTTCATGTCTCCCGAATACACCATGCTCGGCTTTTCGCTTTTCAATCAAGACGAAATCTCCGCCGTCGGCTATTTTAAGAATTCCTCCCAGCCGACAAGGGTGTTCGGATATTTTGATTTTTGCCACCCGGCGATTTTTTCCGTTTGGAACAAGGATGAACAGGCTTTCGTTGACCTGGGGCCGGTCGTCGCGGCCCTTCCGGCCGGCTTCAGCCGGGTCACTTTTTTTCCTGCCGAAATTTTTTCCCTGGAACACGAAAAAAGCGTTGTCTTAAAAAATTTTAACGCTTCCCCGGGCGGTTCGCTCTGGCACGGGATTTTGGCTAAAAAAATAGGCGCTTCCGGCCCGGTCTCCCAAAAGCCTTTGCCGGTTTCATTCGTGGTCAAGGAGTTGGAAAAATCCAGGTACCTAAAAGTCCCCTATCTGATCTATTTCTACCTGCCATTGTTGGTGATCATTTTGTCGGCCATCGGTTATGGCCGCGTCTTGTTCACGGCCTTGTTCTATTACGCCGAGATTTTTTTCCTGTTCGACTTCCGTAATTTTTTTGTCACTGTCCCCTTTGACTGGCTTTTTAATCTATTGAAATGGGAATCAAGCGTCGGCCAGGTCGAAATAGCCGGGGCGATTATTGCCATTATTTTCGTCCTTGGTGCCGCTTTTGGTCTTTGGCATTTGAAAAAAGAGAGCCAATCGGTTTGGGGAAAAAGGATCATCCTGTTCTTTATTTTGCTGCCGTTTTCTTTGTTCTTTTAAAACTCTTTTTGATCCCAACGCGAAAATTTATCGTGCGTCCTTCTTTAGAATCTGGATAATTTGCTTGACCTGCTGCAATTGGCCGATGGGCGCGACCAGTATCCCGTTTTCGGTGTTGATCACCGCTACCCGATCCAAACCGATCACCGCCAGCGGCTTCTTTTCGCAGGAGAAGAGAAGTGAATCCCGCGCGTCGACGGCGATGGCCAGACCGCGGCATACGTTGCCTTGGGGATCTTTTTCATTCATCTCATAGACCGAAGACCATGATCCGAC
>Ga0315293_10000923_pt1 | contig 28043 bp, 26 predicted proteins | sample YL17G13_20_MG_FD_203071 | JGI IMG/M metagenome (GOLD analysis project Ga0315293, IMG submission 203071) | Sediment microbial communities from Yellowstone Lake, YNP, Wyoming, USA - YL17G13_20 | ecosystem: Environmental > Aquatic > Freshwater > Lake > Sediment | place: USA: Wyoming | collected...
CCGCCAGATTCTGGTAGCTGCACCACTTCGTGATCGCCGCCGTCAGCGTCGTCTTCCCGTGGTCAATGTGCCCCATCGTCCCCACGTTCAGGTGCGGCTTCGTCCGCTCAAATTTCTGCTTCGCCATGGTTACATCTCCTTCTTCTTACAAGAACTCTAGTTTCAGCAACGAAGCCCTCAATGGGATTTGAACCCATGACCCCGCCCTTACCAAGGGCGTGCTCTACCGACTGAGCTATGAGGGCAAGGTGGGCGGAGAAGGATTCGAACCTCCGAAGGCTTCTGCCAACTGATTTACAGTCAGTCCCCTTTGGCCACTTGGGTATCCGCCCGCTATTCAATTATTTTAGTAGTTTTTTTATCTACTAGTCGCTTAGTCTCATCATGCGACTATGAGACTAACCGACTAAGAGATCAAGCAACTAAGTGAGCCGACGACGGGAATTGAACCCGTAACCTACCACTTACAAGGCGGTTGCTCTGCCGATTGAGCTACGTCGGCTTGGTGTGTTCTGCCGATTAAGCGGGGGAATTATACCAAAGGCTCACCGCCCATACAAGGTTAACATTCAACTTTCGCTCCCCGGCTCATGGCTTCAGGGCGACCGGCGTGGGAGTTTATCAGGATTCGTGGTGCTCGTCAAGCGGCTTACGGCCTTGCCTCGACTAACAAATCCACGCGGTCAATTGGAGGTCCGAGGCTGGAAACCGTAAAATCGAATGGCAGGCTTACTCCACCGGCCACCGGCGTTGCGGATTCCCAGCGCCGCAGGCCGACCACATTCCCTTGTGCATCGTAGGCGACGCCCAGGATCCAGAGCGTGTTGACCTGCCCATCCAGCATCAGCGGCATGGCCTGACCGGTGACCTGCGCCGTCCGCCCGGCCCAATCCACCCGCACCAGCGTATTCTGCAGGGATATGGGCAGGTAACGCGTATCGTCGGTGCGCAGGCGGATGGCGGTCAGGATTTGGGCGCGGGGAGCAGCGTCCGCTGGAATCGGTGCTGGAAAGAAGGCTGCAACCGGCATTACCTTTCCTGCCGGGAGAATGTTCAACAATCCAAAGGCGACCTGGCTGCCAATTTCCTGCCCGGAGCCGCCCAGCAAAGTGAACTGCACCGAGAGATTTTCTATCGTCTCGGCGTAATCGTTCTGGACGAGCGCGAAACACCAGCCGCCGCCCTCAGCGGTCGGCCAGCAGCGCGCTTGCAGGATCGCCAACGGGACCGGTGTGGGCGTCGGCTCACCGGAAGTGTTCCCGCCGAGGGGGATTCTTAGAATCGTGCCGACCGGCATGGCATTGGCTGAGATGCCCGGATTGGAGGCTATCAGGTCGTCCAGGCGCACGTCGAAGCGCGCCGCGATGCCGCTCAACGTATCCCCGGCGACGACGGTGTAGGTGATCGGTGTCGGTGTGGGGAGTACGATCTCGGTCAGCGGCGGGATCAGAGTCGGCGTGTGGGCAAGGGTAGCGGTCTTGTAGGGGCGCGGGCTGCCGAACGGTGTGGCAGGCACCAGGTCCGTTCCTTCATCTTCGCTCAGGGCGGGTTTGCCTACGCAGGCAGTAAATCCCAGCAAGAGGGCGATCAGAAAAGCGAATCTACGCATACCGGAATTATACCCGCACAACTTGCCCCATCCATTAGCCTATGCTAGACTCAACGCATGGCCGAAGATACGATGCTCCAGGAAGCCATCCAGGCACTGCGTCAAAATGACCGGGCGCGCGCCAGGGACTTGCTGACGCGCCTGCTGAAAGCCGAACAGAACAACGCGACTTACTGGGTCTGGATGAGCGCGGCAGTGGATTCGCAGAAAGAACGCCTGTACTGCCTGCAGACGGCGCTTAAACTGGACCCCGGGAATGCGGCCGCGAAACGCGGCTTAATCCTGCTCGGCGCTTTGCCTCCGGACGATTCCATCCCGCCGTTCCCGCTCAATCACCCGCGCCAGTGGGAAGAGAAACTGGCTGTTCAGGAGGAAGAGAAGCCCAAGAAAAGAGGCTGGGCAAATCCGCTCGTCCGGCTGGCGGTTACAATCGGAGGGGCAGTGATCCTGATTGGACTGGTTTTGTTAAGCGTGATGCTGCCGCGCGGCGGGACATCGCGCCTCCTCCGGACACCCACGCACCGCCCGACGGCGACTGCCACGCTCACGCCCTCTCTCACCCCCCTCTTCCGTACACCCACGCCGACCTTCTCGGCGCAGACACCGCTCTGGATGCTTTTACCGGCCACGTACACACCCACGCCGTTGTACGTCACGACGCAGCATCCCGTCACCAGCTCGGATGCATACAGCGCGGCGATCCGCTATTTCAAGCAGGGCGATTACCAGAACGCCATCAACCTGATGCAGCAGGTGCTGGTCATCGAGCCGGGCGCTGCGGATGCGTATTATTATATCGGCGAGAGCTATCGTTTCCTGGGCGACAATGCCAAGGCCTTAAATGCTTACAACGCGGCAGTACAGAGCAACGTAAGTTTTGCGCCGGGATATTACGGCCAGGCATTGGCCTTGGCGGCCCTGGATTTTGAAACCGACGTAATGGGCTACTTGGATCAAGCCATTCAACTGGCCCCGCAGTTTGCTGCCGCTTATCTCGAACGGGGAATGCAGCGCATCAACCACGGCGACCCGCAAGCTGCGCTGGACGATCTAGAGAGGGCCAACAGCCTTAGCCTCGATTCTCCCCTCGTCTACCTCTGCCTGGCCCAGGCGCAGATGGCGCTTGGCAGGTACGACGAGGCATTGGCATCAGCCAAGAAGGCCAACGCACTGGACATTACGCTGCTCCCGGCTTATTTGGTTTTAGGGCAGGCTTACAGCGCCACCGGCCAGTTGGAAAAAGCCGTCGGCGCGCTGCAAACTTACACCCTTTACCAACCCAATAATCCAAGCGCACTGATCATCCTAGGCGCTGCCTACAACGCGGTCGGAGATTACCGCGACGCGCTCTCTGCTATCGACCGGGCCATAAGCATGGACAAGGAGTTCGCCGAAGCCTATTACCAGCGCGGCATGGCAAATCTGGGCCTGGAAGAGCTTGATCTGGCCGAGCAGGATTTCAAGACCGCAGTGGCTTACGACCCGTTCGATTTTGATTCGCATTTGGGATTGGCGCGCGTCTATTTGCTCCAGGGTCACGCCGGGGACGCCTACATGCAGATCGAGCGCAACGCGCGTCCGTTGGTGAAGGATAACCAGTCATTGCAGGCGCAGGCGGATTACTGGGAAGCCATCAGCCTGGAGGAGTTAGGGGAAACCAAAGCGGCCGAGCACTACTGGCACAACCTGTTGGCGCTGCCACCTGATTTTGTATTGCCGAAAGAGGTCGTTCCGGCCGATTGGCGGGAGCAGGCCAGGCAATATCTGGAGATCACCCCTTCGCCGACGCCCACGCCCACATTCACAAGTACACCAAAGGTGACGCAAACGCCATGACAGCCGCGGCGGGCGGTTGAAACCGCATCCACCATCACGCGAAGTCCCACCTTCGTGGGACCGAGAGGACGCGTAGGCGGACTTTGCGAATCTGTTGCGGCGACTTCAGTCGCACAGGTGAAGGGCGCCTCATCGCACTTGATGACGCACGAGATCACGCCAGGTGGATTTTTCAAATGGCAGGGCGTGTATGGCGCGTTCACGGTGAACAAGGATGGAGTCAAAGCAGTGGCCGATTACATTCACAATCAATAAGCGCACCATGCCAAGAAGCGTTTGGTGGAGGATTGGGAAAGGTGTGAGAGTGAGGATTAGCGAATGAATTCACCCCAACAATTACACAAAGCCGACCTCCTTCGGCAATTAGTCTGCGCAGGTAGACTTTGCGTGCTTGTAAGTGCAGTTTCAACTACCGAGAATTGAGCGATAACCGTTGGCCGAAAGTCTGCACGAGGAGACTTCGCGTGCTCGTAAGTACAGTTTCAACTGCTAACTCCCCGGCACCCCTCGCACGGACACAGTTTCCGCAGGTAATGCCAATCGAAGATACCGTAATCGTGCCCGTCCTCCCAGGCGGGGGTGATGGCGTACGAGCCGACCGGCACGAGGTTCTTCAGCCGCGTGGCAGGGGAATCAGGCAAGTGCATATCGAAGATTTCAGGCGTGGGTTCGTTGCTCATTTTATCGTGACCGCCACGGCACTCGGCGCACGGACAGCCAGCCCGTAACAAGGAAAATGGATAAATGCTGGTATGGCCGTCGTCCCAGACAACGGTCAATTCTTTGGTTTGGCGGTTGGCGGTCAGGGAGGTTGGTTTTGTTGTCATTGCTCTTATTAGGGGGCAGGGGGATGGGTGAGGTCCTATGGTGATGGGATGACGGACAAATAATCTTGCACCGCCCAGCCAGAACGAGCCTGGTCGTAGGGGGCGGTCAGGTACCACCAGGTGAAGCCATCCGCTTGCTGAGGGCCGCCGGTTATCTGGTATACCTCAGCGTCGTAACCCAGAAACTGGGGCGCGTTGCTTAACCCCGGCTGTGCGCGCAGGTGCAGACCCTGACCTTCAGTACCGCTAATCTGCACGTAGACGCCGAGGGCAAAAGCCCCTGGCAAGGGAGTGGAAGAGGCGGCCAGCGTCGGCGGGAGGGGCGCGAGGGTAGGGGCCACGTAGCGCGGCGTGGAGGTCGGGGCGGGGATGACGGTCAGTGCGGCGGAAGCTGGCTCCAGGTCCGGGAGGCTGGCGGTGGGTTGTATCCACAAGAAATAAGCCAGCGTCACGCACAGCAGCATGGAGGCAATGGCTAACGCGCCCAGTATGACCTTGATGTTCAGAACGCTTTTCATGCTAAACCGGCAGGAGGAAGAAAGCCAGTCCGAGGATCAAATAGACGGCGACCAGCGCGACGCCCTCCAGCCAAGTTGATTCGCCATCCGCCGAAACCAGCGCGGCGACGATTGCCCCGGCCAGGAGCGCCAGCAGCTCGAAGGTGTTGAAGATCAGCGTAAGCGGATGTCCCAGCGCCAGGCTGACGAAGACCAGCAACGGCGCGACCAGCAGGGCGATCTGCAGGCTGGAGGAGACCGAGATCTCCACACTGAGGGACATCTTGTTCCGGCTGGCGAATTGGACGGCGACCAGGTGCTCGGCTACGTTGCCGATGATCGGGATGAGGATGATACCCATGAAGAACTCAGAGATGCCCAGCCCCGTCCCGACCGGCTCGACGACGCCCACCAGCACCTCGGAGAGCCAGACGATGCCGGCCGTGGCGAGCACTAGAATAAACAGCGCAGTCGCAATCGGCCAGTGCGGCGCTGCGGACTTGGGCGCAGGTTCGGGCGTGACCGGCGTATCGCCGGACTTGGAGGCGGCCAACAGACCAAGACTGTAGAGAACGATCATCACCAGCGCAACGCCCAGGCTGAGGGCTTCCACTTTCGGGCTGCCTTCCGGCCCAATGGAATGGCTGAACAGGGAGGGAACCACCATGGCCACCACTGCCAGGATGAGCAGGATGGCATTGCGGCTGGCGTTGCGCCGGTCGAAGGTCTGCAAGCCATGCTTTACGCCGCCGACGATGAAAGAGAAGCCCAAAACCAGCAGCAGGTTGCCGAGGATGGAGCCGGTGATGGAGGCCTTGACCAGTTCAAGCAGCCCGGCGCGCACGGCGACGATGGTGATGATCAACTCGGCCGCATTCCCCAAAGTGGCATTGAGCAACCCGCCGATGCGCGGACCGGTGTACACGGCTAAGGCTTCGGTCGCTTTGCCGATGTAGGCGGCCATTGGGATGATGCCAACGCACGCCAGGATGAACACCGTCAGTGGCGACCAGCCAAGCAGTTCAGCGGCCAGTACCAGTGGGAGGGCCAGAAGCAGAAAGATGAGGGGGTTTTCGGAAATGAAGCCTTTTACCTTTTTCACTTTATCTCCAGGATATTGGCCTGATTTTACCTGATATCTAAATTTGCCACAGAAGAACGCGGATGTACACAGATGTGTAGATGAACAAATACTGCATATCAGATTGAATCGGGGTTTATTGTGTTTATCTGTGGCTTGAATCGAGAGTTTCCGTGCGCCATCCCAGTGCTTGGCGGCCGCAGAGACGCTCCGCCGCCGCGAGGGGCATCAGCACGCGCAAAGCCTGCGGCGCGACGGTGATCGTGACTTGCTGGCCGCCCAGCATTGGCTCGCCGTCCATTTGGAGGGAGAACGGCGTCTCGGACTCGATGCGTGCGCTGCGGAAGGTCAGGCAGCGCGCCTGGTCGGAGGTCACGTGCCGCCCGGCGCGGATGGCGAAGAAGTGACGGAAAGCATCCGCCAAGTTGTCGCCGCTGAGCAGCCACAGATCCATCTCGCCGTCGTCGAGGTAAGCCTGAGGCGAGATCTCAGCGATTCCGCCTAAATAATGGCGGATGTTGCTCACCACGGCCAGCAGGTAGTGTCCCTCGACGCGCTTATCCTCTGCCCAGACTTGCAGGTTCATGCCATGCCAGATGGCTGCGCTCCAGACAGCCGTGGCAAAATAGTGAGGCACAGCCAGATACTTTTCGAAGCGTCTACGTGGTTCCAATTTATGCACTGTGAGGGCGTCCAGACCGATGCCGGCCCACATCAGGAAGGGCTGGTCGTTGCACAAGCCCAAATCCACGGCGTAGATGGGCGCATCCGCCAGGATGCGAGCGTTTTCCTTCAGCGCCCCCAGGTGGGTCCAGTTGAAGGCATTCAGGCCGATCTCGCGCGCCCAGACATTGGCAGTGCCTGCCGGCAGAACGCCCAGGGCAGTCTGCGAGCCGATCAGACCAGCCGCCACCTGCCCGACGGTTCCATCACCGCCGACGGCGAAGACAGCGCGGAAGTTCTCCGAGGCGGCCTGGCGGGCCAGTTGTGTGGCATGGCGGACATTGATCGTCTCGGCCACCTCGACGCGCCAGCCAGCATCGCGTATGACTCGAATCACACTGCCCACGAAAGGGCGCGCTGAAAATTTTCCGGCAGCCGGGTTGTAGATCAAGAGGGTATCGGCCATAGCACTATTATAGGCGAGAAAAGCCGTATGATATAATGCCAAACGGGTATGAATTGATAGGAGCTATGGAAGAAAAGCGCCTGCTTAACGACCGTTATCAACTGCTCGAAGCGCTTGGCAAGGGTGGCATGGCCTTCGTGTATCGGGCGCGCGACCTGATGCTGGATCGCTACGTGGGAGTCAAGATCCTGCGCGAGGATTATACGCGCGATCCAGCCTTTCAAGACCGCTTCAGGCTGGAAGCCAAGGCGGCCGCCAACCTTTCTCACCCCAACATCGTCACCGTGCACGATTTCGGACTGGATGCCGGCAAGCTGTTCATCGTGATGGAATACGTTCCCGGCACCGACCTAAAGACGCTGATCCAGCAACGCGGCCGCTTCACCCCCGAGGAGGCCCTGCCGCTCATCATCCAGGCCTGCGCCGGGATCGGCTACGCCCACCGCACCGGTCTGGTGCACTGCGACGTGAAACCGCAGAACATGTTGGTCACGCCGGACCAGCGCCTCAAGGTGGCCGATTTCGGCATCGCCCGCGCCCTGGCTTCCATCCGCCCCGGCGAGCAGAGTGACGTGGTTTGGGGCTCGCCACAATATTTTTCGCCCGAGCAAGCCTCCGGCGTAGCCCCCTCCCCATCTTCGGACGTCTACTCGCTGGGCGTGGTGCTGTACGAGATGTTGACCGGCGCACTGCCGTTCAACGCCACAACGGCCACCGAGCTAGCCCGTCTGCACCTGGATGTCCTGCCGCCCTTGCTGACCGAAACGCTCCCGGATGTCTCGCCCGCGCTAGAAAAGATCCTACTCAAAGTACTTTCGAAAGAGCCTTCGGCCCGCTATCGCACGGCCGACCAGTTGGGACGCGTGCTGCTGAACTTTGGCAACGCTCGTTCCGCCCCCGCGCTGGCTTTGAAACCTGAGGCTGCTCCCGTTATGGAAAATTCCACGCTTCCCGCGCCGGTCGAGACAACCAGCCTGAACATTGACTGGGCCTCCGTCGCACTGGGCTTGGTGGCCTTGTTGGCCGTCGGCGGGCTGATCCCGTTCTGGGTCTGGGTGTATTTCGTGTATAATCCGCCCGTTCGGTAAAACCATGCCCCTAAAATATCTCCTTGCCCCCTCCATCCTCTCTGCGGACTTTACCCGTCTCGGCGAGCAGATTGCCGAGTGTGAGGTCGCTGGCGCGGATTGGATCCACGTGGATGTGATGGACGGTCACTTCGTGCCCAACCTGACGATGGGACCTTTCATTGTAGAGGCCTGCCGGAGGGCAACCCAATTACCTTTGGATGTGCACCTGATGGTCGAGTCGCCAGAACGCTTGCTGGAGGCCTTCGCCAAAGCCGGGGCGAGCCACCTGACTGTCCACGTGGAAACCTGCCTGAATCTGGAACGTACGTTGCAGGAGATCAAGGCACTTGGCTGCGCGGCCGGCGTGACGCTGAATCCAGACACGCCCGTCGAAGCCATCGAGCCGGTTTTGCCTATGGTTGACCTGGTGTTGGTGTTGACTGTCCACCCCGGCTATTCCAGCCAGGTCTTCCTGCCGGAGACGACGCCCAAGGTGGCTGCCCTCCGCCGCATGTTGGACTCGATTGGTTCGCCGGCCCGTCTGGAGGTGGATGGCGGCATCTCGGCGCAGACCCTGCCCGAGGTCCGGGAAGCGGGCGCGAACGCCTTCGTCGCGGCTCATGCCGTTTTTGATTATCCAGAAGGCATCGCGGCGGGTATAAAGGCATTACTCGAGCAATTGGATTAAACACAAAGGTCACAAAAAAAACCTTTGAGAAGACCTTACGACTTAGAACTTTCCATAATTCTTCGCGCTCTTCGTGTCTTTGTGTTTAATAACAAAAATCACGGCTTGCGCCGTGATCTTTGAACTTAGGGCTGGTTTCTAACTAGCCAGCGGTCGGTAGCTAAGAAAGCCGCCCTACGATTAGGCTGTCTTCACCAGCGTGCGGATGCACTTGGCGCAGAGCGTTTTTTTTACTTTGCGGCCGTACTCGATGACCGTCACCTTTTGCAGGTTCGGGCGGAAGGCGCGATTGGTCGCCCGCATCGAGAAGGACCGGTTGTGTCCGAAAGTGGTTGTCTTACCACAATGAGCGCACTTAGCCATCTTGCAACTTCCTTTCTTACGATAGTAGAGAACTACCCTACCATAATAGCTGACGGGTTACCCCGCTGATTTGGAGCGGCTGATTTTACCACAATTCGCATCCTTATACAAGCAACGTTGTTAATATAACAGAGGTCAGACAATGGGCGAAGAAACTACTACCCTGGGCACCATTCACATCTCGCCAAATGCCGTGGCGACGATTGCTTATCATGCCACACTGCAATCCTACGGCGTGGTCGGGCTGGCCCCCAAGAACCTGGCTGAAGGCCTGACGACCAGCATCACGCATGAGCCGGCGCGCGGCATCTCGGTACATTACAACGGCGAAGAGATTGACATTGATGTTCACGTCATCGTGGAATATGGCACGCGGATTACCTCCGTGGCGTCCAGCGTTGCCAACACGGTCCGCTATCAAGTAGAGAAGGCGCTGGGTATGACGGTTCACAACATCAATGTTCACGTTCAGGGCCTGCGCGTCAGCAACCCTGATTAACCTGTCGGTCAGGAGATTTTGCCATTGATGAACCCGGAGAATCAGGCGCGGCTGGAACGCTTTAAATCCATGCCGATTGACGGTCAGGCCCTCAAGAAGCTGGTGGAGGCTGGTTTGACCTGGCTGAGGGTTAACCAGCAGACGGTCAATTCGCTCAACGTTTTCCCCGTCCCGGATGGCGATACGGGCACGAACATGGTTTTGACCATGCAATCGGCCTGGGCCGAGATTGACAATCTGGGCCACCGGCACGTCGGCCAGATGGCGGCAGCAATTTCGCAGGGAGCGTTGATGGGGGCGCGCGGCAATTCGGGCGTCATCCTTTCGCAATTGTGGCGCGGCTTCGCCCGCGCTCTTCACGACCAGGAGACGTTGGACGGCCCCAGCCTGGCGCGCGCTTTTGCCGACGCGCGCGATATGGCCTATAAGGGCGTCGTCCGCCCGGTGGAAGGGACGATCCTGACCGTTGCCAAAGACGTAGCCTCCGCCGCTGAGGCTGCCTTGAAGGAAACGCAGGACCCGTTCGAGATCCTGGCGCAGGTGGTGCCCGCGGCGGAGGTTTCCGTCGAGCACACGCCTGAACTGTTGCCGGTCTTGAAGCAGGCTGGCGTGGTCGATTCGGGTGGCATAGGGTTGTTTTATATCCTCGAAGGGATGTTGCGCTACGTTTACGGTCAGCCACTGGATGTGGCGCTGGCGACCGTCCAGCCGTTATCGGCGATGAACCTGGAAAACACGCTGGAATCTATCGAGCCGGGACAGGATTACGAGGTAGTTGTGGATTTCGTACCGGCCGGTTCGTTCGACCTGCAGAAATTCTATGGCGAACTCGAAACGATGGGCACTTCCATTCAAGTCGGCGAAGGCGATGGGATGTACCGGATGCACATCCACGTCCCGACCGAGAAGCGCTACCTGCCGATAGACTACGTAATGACACTCGGCACGATCACCAAAGTGGCGCTGGAGAATCTGCTCGCCCAAATGGAACAGATTGACCAGAAGTCCGGCAGAGACCGGATCGAGCTGGCGAACGTCGAACCCGGCCAGATCGCCGTCGTGGCTGTCTCACCGGGGCCGGGCATTGCGCGCGTTTTCGCCAGCCTGGGCGTAGCTGCCATCGTGGAGGGCGGGCAGACCATGAATCCCAGCACTCAGGAAATCTTGAGCGCCTTCGAGAACCTGCCGACCGATAAGGTCGTCATCCTGCCGAACAACAAGAATATCATCCTGGCTGCCCAGGCCGCCAAGGAAGTCACGGTCAAGATTGTGCACATCGTCCCCAGCCGCACCATCCCGCAGGGACTGGCAGCCATGATGCACCTGAACCCGGATGGCGAGGTGGAAGCCGTCGCCGCCAAGATGACCAGGGCGCTCGACGACGTGACCTCTGGCGAGATCACCATCGCTACCCGTTCAGTGGAAATTGACGGCGTTGCAGTGGAAAAGGGCCAGGTCATCGCGCTGATGAACGGCGCACTGGTGCTTTCCGCCGCCTCAGTGGAGCAGGCTTGCATGCGTCTGCTAGAAAACGCGGACGCGGCCTCCCATGAATTGATCACCCTTTTCTATGGCGAGGATCTGGCACCAGCCGAGGCCAATCGCATTGTTGATCTGATCCGTTCGGCATACCCTTCACAGGAGATCGAGCTTCAGTACGGCGGGCAGCCGCATTACCAATTGATCATCTCTGTGGAGTAATCACAGCTCTGTCTCCAGCTATGGCGAAAGTTTGCATCCTCACTGATAGCTCGGTACAATTTACACGACCTGGCTTCCCTGGCCGCGAGCATGTTCACATTATTCCTCTCGACTTTCGATCCTCTACTCGCTTGCCGCCAGAAACGCCGGAGGGACAGTTAGCTTTCCCAAGTGTACAGGCATTTTCGAGCTATTTCACCCAATTGAGCCGGGAATATGAGGAGATACTGGTCATCACACTTGCCGCGTCCTTCAGCCCGGTGGCGCGTTATGCCGAAGAAGCCGCTGCCCAGTACACCGACCACGCCACGATCCAGGTGGTCGATTCGCAAACCACGGCCATTGGGCAGGGGCTGTTGGTGCAGATCGCGGCCGAGGCGGGCGCTGCCGGGGCGCCCATTCACGAGATCGAACGGCTGGTGCGGGCTGCAATCCCACGTGTCTATATGCTGTTCTGCATCCCTGAGATGAACTACCTCGCCGAGGCTGGATTTCTCAGCCGCTCGCAGGCCGTGGTCGGCGAGATGATGGGGCTGCTGCCGATCTTCGTCCTGGAAGAAGGGCGCCTGACGCCGATGCTGAAGGTGCGCACCCAGCGCCATTTGCTCGAATCCTTCCAAGAATTCATTGACGAGTTTAACGATCCTTATCATGTTGCCCTCATCCAGGGGATCAACCATATGCACCTGCGCGCCCGCCCGCTTCGTGAGTACGTCGAGAACAGCTTCCCTTGCACACCATTCAGCTTACATACGATTGGCGCGCATCTGTCGGCGTTGTTTGGGCTGCAGTGTATGGGGCTGGTTGTCATGGAGAGATCCGACTCGAGGTCGAGATGAAGATCTCATTAGTCACCGATAGCACATCCGACATTCCCGAGGAATTGCGCCTGATGCACGGCATCGAGGTCATACCGGCTATTCTCAATCTTGGCGATGAAAGTTACGAGGACGGCAATGGGCTTTCTCGTGAGGAGTTTTACCAACGCCTGCCGGGCCTGTTCGTTCCGCCTACGACCTCCGCGCCTTCGGTTGGCAGCTTCCTGGAACGTTACGAGCGACTCTTCAATGCCGGGACTTCGCACATCCTTTCATTCCATCCGCCAGAACGCTTGAGCGGGATCTACAACGCGGCGCGCCTGGCCGCCGAACAATTCGGCGAACGCGTGCGGGTGATAGATAGCGGCCAGCTCACCTTGGGCTTGGGTTTTCAAGTACTGGCTGCGGCCGAGTCGATTGCAAGTGGCGCTCTCCTGGACGATATCCTCGGACTTGTCGAGAGTGTCAAGCAACGCGTGCGCGTGGTCGCCTTGCTGGACACGATCCATTACCTTCGCCGCAGCGGACGCGTCTCCTGGGCGAAAGCCATGGTCGGCGAGCTGCTGAACATCAAACCGCTGGTCGAGCTTCGCTTCGGCATCATCGAGCGGCTGGACCAGGTGCGCACCCGGTCACAGGGCATTCTGCGCCTGACCGAGTCGCTGAACTCGTGGGGGCCGCTCGAACGGTTGGCCATCCTGCATACCAACGCCGAAGCCGCCGCCCGCCAACTGCTCGAAGACCTCAGGCCCAGGCTGCCCAGACAGCCGCTGGTGGTCAACGTCACAACCATCATCGGTACACACACCGGCCCGAACGGGCTGGGACTGGCGGCGGTGCCAGTCTCTTGATCGCACTCTTGATGAACGAAAGGACCCGTTTTCTCCGAGAAAACACGTTCTCGATTACTAATCCAATCCGGTTCCTTTTCCCGTGATAAAATTACCCCATGCAGCCCTCATTGGAGAAACTCCGAAAGCTCTTCCGCCTCGAACACGATAACGGTTACCAGGACCGCGCCGTGATCGGCGGTCTGGTCAAAATCCTGGATTTCTGGGAAGCCGAGGCGCGCATTGGCGGCGTGTCGGAGGAGAGCGTGCAGGCTGTTTCTGCTTGCCTGCGGAGCTATCATGACATGGCGCAGGCGGAGCGCGCCGAGTCGCTAAAAAAACTCTGGAAGCAAATCCAGGGACAGGCTGCCACGCGGAGCGACACGCCAACGGAGGCCCCTTCTGTTTCTTCCTCGGACCTCTCTCCGGCTGCCGCAGCCCAGGATCTTCTCCCTCCCCCAGCCCAACCAAATCGACCCGCCCCTCAACCGCCGCGCCCACCCTCCCCGCCTCGGCCTGAAAAGGGACGCGCCGATCTGCGTCCCGGCGGACGCACCAGCCAGACCCCCATCGCCCTCAACGCCTCACTGACCGTCCTGGCCGGCGTTGGCCCGCGTCACGCCCAGACGCTCGACAAACTCGGTCTGCACACTCTGGGCGACATGCTGTACTACTTCCCGCGCCGCTACGACGACTACAGCCAGTTGAAACCCATCCACCGCCTGTTTTACGGCGACGAAGTCACCGTGATCGGTACGGTCCAGACCGTGACCAGCCGCCAGGTGCGCGGCGGCGCTTCGAGCATTATGGTAGGGAAGTCGCCTTCCATTACCGAGGCCATAATCAACGACGGCACTGGCAGTCTGCGCCTGACCTGGTTCAACCAACCCTGGATCGCCAACCGCCTGCAGTCTGGTGACTCCATATCGGTTTCTGGAAAGATTGACCAGTACCTTGGCCGGTTGGTGATAAACAGCCCCGATTGGGAGCCGGTCGAAGTCGAGAACCTGCACACCAACCGCATCGTGCCGATCTATCCGCTGACGGCTAACATTGCCCAGAAATGGCTGCGGGCGCGGATGAAAGACGTCATCTCGTATTGGGCGCCCAGACTGACCGACCACTTGCCGGCCTCCATCCGCTCGGCGGCAGAGCTGCCTGATCTGAATAAGGCTCTATTGCAGGTGCATTTCCCTGATAATCAGGAAAGCCTGTGCGGTGCGCGCCAGCGGCTGGCTTTCGATGAGATTTTCTTCCTCCAGATGGGCGTTCTGCGCCAGAAGCGCGACTGGCAGGCTGCTGCCGCCCGCATCTTTGCCGCGCCGGATGACTGGCTGGAGGCGCGCATACGCTCTCTACCCTTTGCGCTGACCGGCGCGCAGCAACGCGCCGTGGCCGACATCCGCAAGGATTTGGCTTCCGGCAAACCGATGAACCGGCTTTTGCAAGGCGATGTCGGTTCCGGGAAGACAGTCGTGGCGGCCTTGGCCGCGGCGATTGTAACGGAAGCCAGCGCGCAGGCGGCCATCATGGCCCCCACCGGCATCCTGGCAGAACAACATTTCCGGAATCTGGGTCAATTGCTGACAGGCGAGGGCAGGCTACGGGTCGAGTCCGTGCGCTTGTTGCTCAGCGATTCGTCCGAGTCCGAGAAAGAGGCGATCCGCGCCGGTCTGGCCAATGGCAACATCAAAGTCGTCATCGGCACACATGCTCTGCTCGAAGAGCCGGTCACTTTCGCCGACCTGCAACTGACCGTGATTGACGAGCAGCATCGCTTCGGTGTCGAACAGCGCGCCGCGCTGCGCTCGAAGGCCACCAATCCGCACTTGCTGGTGATGACCGCCACACCCATCCCGCGCTCGCTGGCACTGACGGTCTACGGCGACCTCGACCTCTCGGTGATGGATGAGATGCCGCCCGGACGTCAGCAGATCGAGACCCACGTGCTGACGCCGCGCGAACGCGAGCGCGCCTACAGCTTGATCCGTTCCCAGGTCGCGGAAGGCCACCAGGCCTTCGTCATCTATCCGCTCATCGAGGAGAGTGAAAAGAGCGACATGCTGGCAGCCACGGCCGAACAAACCCGGCTTCAGCAGGAAGTTTTTCCGAACCTGAAAGTTGGGCTGTTGCACGGACGCTTGCGTCCCGATGAGAAGGACGCTGTCATGCTGCGCTTCCGGGATGGCGAATTCCAAGTGCTGGTTTCCACCACAGTGGTGGAGGTCGGTGTGGACATTCCCAACGCCACCGTCATGCTCATCGAGGGCGCGGACCGGTTTGGGCTGGCCCAGTTGCACCAATTGCGCGGACGCGTCGGCCGCAGCGCGGCCCAATCCTACTGCCTTCTCGTCCCCGGCCACGACGATGCCGTCGAGAACGAACGCCTGGCTGCCATGGCCGAGACTAACGACGGCTTCGTGCTGGCCGAGCGCGACCTCCAGCAGCGCGGCCCGGGCGAATTCCTGGGGACGCGCCAGTCTGGCTATGCCGGTCTGCGCATGGCTTCGCTGACCGACGTGCACATGATCGAAAAGGCTCGCTTTCAAGCGCAGGCGCTGTTCGAGCGTGACGCCGATTTGCAGATGCCCGAAAATCAACTCTTGGCCGAAGCCCTGAGACGCTTCTGGGGCGCCGGCAAAGGAGATGTCAGTTAAATATGGTACGCGCCATCTTTCCAGGGACTTTCGATCCCATCCACTATGGTCACATTGACATTGCCGTGCGCGCGGCGCGCCTTTTCGATGAACTGGTCATTGCCGTTTACGATAAGCCGTTGAAATCGCTGCTCTTTTTACCTAAAGAACGCATCGCGTTGGTAGAGCATACATTTCAGGATCACCCCAAGATACGCGTCATCGGCTACAGCGGTCTGACCGTCAACATCTGCCGACAGATCGAGGCGCAGGTCATCGTTCGCGGTTTGCGCGTCTTCTCGGATTTCGAGTTCGAATTCCGCATGGCGTTGGCGAATCATCGTCTGGCGCCGGATATCGAGATCGTTGCCTTGATTACCGATGAGGAGCACACTTTTCTTTCGTCCAATACTGTGCGCGAAATCGCCTCGCTGGATGGCGATGTCTCCAGCATGGTGCCATCGCACGTTGAGAAGGCACTTAAATTGAAGTTGGGCGGCATGAGCGATAGACAGATACCGCCAAATGCACTTCGGGATTAGAATAGAGCTGTGAAAGCGGAGAAGCTATGGACATCCTTCATCTTGTTGACCGCCTTGAAGAGCTTTTCAACGAAAGCCGGCCCATCCCACTGACGCATAACGTCATTGTGGACGAGGATCGCTTCCTGGATATCATTGACCAGATGCGCATTTCCATCCCGGAAGAGGTCAAGAAAGCACAACAGGTTTATTCTCAAAAGGATCGCATCCTCGCCCAGGCACAGGAAGAGGTGAATCGCACCCTGGCCCTGGCGCGCGAAAAAGCCGACCAGTTAGTCGAGAAGGACGGTCTCACCCAGGAGGCCCAAAAGCGCGCCGGTCAGATCTTCGAGCAGGCGCGCATCGAAGCCGAGAACATCAAGGCCGGCTCTGACCAGTATGCGATGGATTCTTTGCTGAACCTGGAAATGGAACTGGAGCGCGTCATGAATCAGGTCCGAAACGGCATCCAGGTCTTGGAAGAAAAGAAAGCCGCAGCCAGCGCACAAGCAGCGCCGAAGGAATGACAACAACCTCCGTGGGTAGAACCGCGCAGGCTCAACTGTAGAATGTGTGTGGCAATGTGACAGTCACTTCGGAAGTGACCGTCACATTGCACCCTTCTTCCACATGAGACAAAAAAGACGACTCTTGCGTGTCGTCTTTTTTTGTTTGCTTCGATAAACTGCTAATGATATCGAACTCCTCGAAAACATTTTCGCGTACGGTAAATTGCATTGAACGCAAACGCCTCTCGCATCGTTGGATACGAGAGGCGTTCTGAAAACAATCTTGCGGTTCTGCCGGTTACCCCAGGGAGTCTCGGGGTGAGAGTACCATAATGCGTTTCTGTTCACTTATCAAGTTCACGCTGAATGAGGCATAAAGCTTCATCCGGCTTGACGCTGGGAGGAATAACCATGAGCACTTTTCCGGTACTCATGGTATAACATGGGGAAAGACCCCCGGACTCCCCGCCAGAAAAAAAAAAAAAAACGCGCGGGAGGGCGCGTTTTTCGCGTCAGCCGCGGGTTCCCTCTGGGGGTGCTTCGCGAGGGGGCGTTCTTTGCCTCCCAGCGGTTTTTGACGCGGAAGTTTTGATCCCTCCATTTCTCAGCTGGTTTGGTTAACAAATTTATGCAAAATTATGCATTCTTTTGACGTATTTCATAGCTTGGCAAACATACGAAATTGCTTTCTGTCAGGACGATAAGTGAAACGGGATTTTTTTATTCTATCTATGACGTCATTGCGTCCCGATCACGATCATGCCTAGACAGGGGTATAGCACAGCCCGGCCGTGCCCGGCCCGGTATGGACGGCCAGGGCGGGGGAAAGCTCGGCGATCAACGATTCGACCGCGTTCAGCCGCGTTTCGACCATTTGCTTGATCCTGTCTACTTCCTGTCTTGCCCCGGCGTGGACATAGGCGATCTTGATCTTTCCTTTACCCACCGTTTCCTCGATCTTATCCACCATCATCTGGTAAGCCTGTCCGCGGCTGCGCGCCGTGCCGAGCGGCACGATGACGCCGTCGTCCATGCCGATGAGCGGCTTGATATTGAGCAGCGTCCCAACCAGGTGCTTGGCCTTGCCGATGCGCCCGCCCATGTACAGGTACTTGAGCGTATCGGCGGTCTGGATCATGTGCGTGACCGGGATCATGTCCTTTACCCGTTCCACCACCTCGTCCAGCTTGAGACCGGCCAGAGCGGCGCGCGCCGCCTCGATCACCATCCAGCCCTGGCAGAGTGAGACGTTGCGCGTGTCAATCACCTCGATGCGCAGTTCTGGACGCTGCTCCTGTAACATGGACTGCGCCACGCTGGCAGCTTGATACGCTCCGCTGCCCTTCGAGGTCATGTGAATACTGACGATCTCCTCGCTGCCCTGGTCGGCCAAATCACGATAGGCTTCCAGGTAATCGCCCGGGCCTGGACTGGCGGTAGTCGGCAGGACTCTGGCCGTCACCAGCCAGTCCAGAAACTCTTGCCGCTGGATGGTCACCAGGTCGCGCAGCACCTCTTGGCCGCGATGGATGTAGTAGGCGACGGTGTGGATATTCAATTCTTGGAGAATGTTCTCAGGGATGCTGGCGGTGCTATCGGTCAACACAGCAAGTTTGGACATAGTTCCTCCTCGCCTCAATTTTACACCTTCTCTCTGGCAATTATTCTCATGTTATACTTGCCCGAAATCCTCAAACCTGCATAGAAGATGAAACGAACTTACCTCTCAAGCGCCCTCTTCTTTTTCTCGATAGTAATCTCTTTGACTTTCTCGATAAGAACTATGCGCGCCTTTGCCGCGCCTCAGCCGGCCCCGACGCCCCCCGCCTCTGTAACCCCTGAACTGGCGCCGGCTGCTGACGCATCTGCAACTCCGGACCTCGCCTTGGAACCCTCGGCTACTCCCGACGACGAGCTGGCTTCCGCCGATACGACAGCGATCATTGTATTTGCCATCGCCATGGTCGTGATCGTGTTTTTTGGCGTGCAGTGGGGAGGGCGTTCGACGCCGCGAGCGGCAAGAGAGAAGAAGTAAGACTCTTATTCCCGCGCCATCTTGATCCGTTCACTCAACGGCGGGTGGTCGTAGAACATGAACACCACCCAGGCTTCCGGGTCCACTTCGGACAAGTTTTGGTTCGCCAGGCGGGTGAAAGCCGAGGCGAAAGCCTCGCCTTTGCCGGTAGTCTGCAAAGCATAATCGTCCGCCATGCGTTCGCGCCAACGCGAGAAGGCATTTCCCAGCGGCTGCGTGACCAGACCGAATGCACCGACCACCAGCCCAAAAGCCGGCAATCCGGCAATATCTGCCGGGCTGAAGAAACCGAAATAGGCCGCCGCCCAGTTCAAGCCCAGGGAAGCCAGGTAAAGGCCGCCCAGGGTCAGGAGAGTGCTGAAAGCGATCAAGGCGGGAATATCCTTGTGGACGTGATGTCCCAATTCGTGAGCCAGAACAGTCTCGATCTCATCCGGCGTGAACTCGTTGATGAGCGTATCGCCCAGCACGATGCGGCGCGTGTTGCCGATGCCGGTCAGGGCGGCGTTGGCAGCCTTCGTCCGTTTGGACATGTCGAACTTGAACACGCCGCGCACTTTGGTATGGGCGGGCCCGGCCAGATTCATCAGGCGTTCTGCCAGATCGGCATGCTCTTCGCCCAGCGGGACGAACTTGTTGAACAGCGGCATGATGAGAACGGGCGCCAGGTTTGCCATCAGGACGGTGAAGAACAACATGCCAGCGCCTGCCCACAGCCACCACCATGCGCCAGTCTCGCGCAGCGCAAGGTAGACCAGTTCGAGTACGAGCAGTCCCAGCGGCGCGCCGATCAGCAGACTTTTGAGCTGATCGGTCACCCAGTCTTTCAGCGTCTGCGTGGACTGGTCGAAGTGGTGCGGTAGGGTAAAGCCGATGTAGAAGGCCAGCGGCAGGTCGAGCAGAAAGTAAATGCCACCAAAAACCGCCGCGAATTCGGCTATCAGTAACCAGTGACCAGTGATCAGTGAGTCAGCCAGTTGCGAAGTGAAACAGCCCAGCCGAAGAACAGCCAGGCCAGCATGTAGATCGCGCTGAAGGCCAGGGCCACCAGCCACAGCTGCCGCTTGATGCGCGCATAAGCTTTGGCTTGCTTTTGTCGTTCGGGGTCGAGGGTGGTCATGAATGTCTCCGCAAAATACCTTACTTCAACACCAGTATGATCGCATCCAGCGCCAGCGTGGAACCATCGGCCATGCTAATGTCCAGGATCTCGAGGCGGATAGGGCCGGTGACGCCCGCTTTCGTCAAGTCGAGATCGAGCGTGAACGTGCCGGGGCCGCCCATCTCTGCAGCCTCCACCATCAGCGGATTCGCAATGATTTCCTCATTTGCAACGTTGTAGATGCGGTAGATCAGAGTGTTTTCGAACGGCGTCATGCTGACGCTGCCGGTCACGGTCACCGGAGTGGTCACTTCGGCGTTATTAGCGGGCGACGTAATCGTGATGGTGCGCTCTGCGCCAGAGAGCGTCTTCGAGGTGGCGTGCATCAGGAACAGGCCGTTGGCTAAAAGTTGATAGGCCTGCGTCAAGGGTTGGGTCGGGCAGCACATGGCATCGTTCGGGCTTTGCACCAGCATGTCGAGCAAGACGCGGCCAGCCTGGATGGCGAGCGAGTTGATCTGCACGCGGTCGCCGAGTTGAGCCACGCCCGCCTGGGCCGGTACACCGCCCTGGTTGATCATCACCACGACGGATTCAAACTGGCCCGTCCCGCCGCCGTTCTCGACCAGGATGGCGGCTGCATCCTCCAGGCCGTCGCCGTTCAGGTCGCCGAAGGCAATCGCTCCTGTAATGCTGACGGAATATATCTCCGCGCCGGAGCCTTCCTGGTAAGCGCCGTTTGTCAACGTGACCGTGCGCCCGTAGAAGGGGAGCATGTAGGTGGCATTCTTGAGCATGTCCAGGGTCATAGGCGGAACGGTCGGGGCTGGCGTAGCCGGTTCGGTATAAACCGGCGGCTCAGTCGTCGGCAGGGATGGGGGTGTTTCCAGCAGAGGGGGGCTGCAGGCCGAGATCAGCAGGAGGATTGAAAAAACAGGTAGAAGAAATTTGGCGGGTTTCATGGTGATTCTATTCTGTGGTTATGGGATGAGCGCATTCCACGTCGCGCCGCCGTCAATCGTCTTGTAGAGCGAGTAATGCGAGCTGGCGTCGCCAGTCAAGGTCCAGCCGGTGGTTACGTTGACGAAATCAATCGTCATCAGTGTATCGGTCACGTTGATGTTCGTGTTGACCAGGTTCCAGGTCATGCCGCTGTCGTGCGAGGCAAGCATCGCCGGGCCACCATCCCAGACCCAAACATCCTGCAGGTTGGCGATGGCATAGCGTCCCACCATGTTGACCGGGAAAGTCGGCGTCCAGGTCGCGCCGCCATCCTGAGTCAGGTAAAAGACAGACGCCGAAAGAGCCGCGTACAACCCCACGTGGAAAATGCCATCTGTCGAAGTGAAAAAACGCGGCGCATCCGCGGAGGTCATGGCCGTCTCGAAGCCAGCCGGCAGGCCGATCTCCTGGTGCGCCCAGCTTTGGCCGCCGTCCTGCGTGCTGAACAGGTAAACATACCCGTCCATCGGCACGCTGCCCGTCACCCATCCATGCGTGGCATCCAGAAAGGTCATGCCGCTCTTCTGTCCGCTCAGCGGCAGGCTGTCGCTGGAACCGGGGACGGTCGGGTCGTTGACGTAGACCTGGTTCCAGTTCGCGCCAACAGCGGTAGCCTTGAAAACTGCCACCGCCTCGGACCCGGCGCCTGCGCCCAGTGACGCCAGCATCCAGCCACTTTGGGCGTCCAGGAACTGAAGCGAGCCACCCGAGAAAGGCACTGGAGAGGAGACCCAGGTCAGACCGCCATCGGCGGTCTGGTACAGTGTGCCGGTGGTGTAATCGGCGGAGGGAAAGACGACCCAGGCGGTCGTGGCATTCATAAAGAAATAAGTGACGGAAAAACTGACGCTGGTCAGGCCCCCGGGCGTCGCATTCAACCAGGTCACGCCGCCATCTTCCGTGCGTAGGATATATGCCTCGCCGATAGCCCAGCCGTTCATTTCATCCAACATGTCAATGGACGTGATCGCCGGCTGAGCGACTACCGGCAGCGTGCGCGGCGTCTCGGTGGGCGAGGCGATATTGGGCGCCAGGCTGGGGATCACGGTGCCGGGCGGCAGGGGGTTGACCTGCCAAAGCGGGCCGCAGGTCGAGGGAAGCAATGCAAGCAGGAGAATGCTAAAGACAAAGAGGAGATTGGGTTTCATAAGCTATCCTTTCAGACCTCTATCCCCTCCTCTGCACCCCTCCCCTTTCCCCTGTTAGGGGAAAGGGGAGGGGACGGGGGTGGGATAAGAGGTCATCCAATCCATTCCACAATCGTCGCTTCGCCCTGGCCGACGCCCACGCACAGTGTCGCCAGGCCGTAGGGGCGGGGTTCATCCCCGCCCGATGCGCGGCGTTTCATCTCGTGCAGCAGCGTGGTCAGGATACGCGCCCCGGAGCAGCCCAGCGGGTGGCCGAGCGCCACCGCCCCGCCGTTGACGTTGACGATCTCAGGGTCGAGGCCCAGCTCCTGGATCACCGCCAGCGACTGGACGGCGAAGGCCTCGTTCAATTCCACCAGGCGGATATCTTTCAGCTCGAGACCGGCGCGCGCCAGGGCTTTGCGCGTCGCGCCGACCGGCCCCAGTCCCATGATGCGCGGCGGGACGCCGGTCGCAGCCGAAGCCAGGAGGCGCGCCATTGGCTTCAGTCCCAATTCTTTGGCTTTCTCCTCGCTCATCAACAGCAACGCCGCTGCGCCATCGTTCAGGCCGGAGGAGTTGCCAGCTGTGACTGTCCCGCCCTCGCGGAAGGCCGGACGCAGTCTGGCGAGCGATTCTATGGTCGTGTCGCGGCGCGGACGTTCGTCAGTGTCCACGATCTTCGGTTCGCCCTTGCGCTGCGGAATCGTGACCGGTACGATCTCTTCGGCGAACTTGCCGCTGTCAATGGCGGCAATCGCCCGCTGGTGCGAACGCAGGGCAAAGGCATCCTGCATCTCACGCGTGATCTCCGGCATCATGGCAGCGATGTTCTCGGCCGTCTCGCCCATCTGCTCGGTTCCGTACATCTCTTTCATCCTGGGATTGGGATAGCGCCATCCCAGGGCAGTGTCCCAGGCGGTCAGGTTGCCGAAGTGGAAACCGGACTCTGCCTTTGGGAGGGAATAGGGGGCGCGCGACATGTTCTCCACGCCTCCGGCGATGAACACGTCCCCTTCGCCGCAGCGGATGGCCCGCGCAGCCTGGTTGACCGCGTTCAGCCCGGAGGCGCACAGCCGGTTGAAGGTCACGCCCGCCACTTCGACCGGCAGTCCCGCCAGCAGCAACGACATGCGCGCTATGTTGCGGTTATCTTCCCCGGCCTGGTTGGCGCAGCCCAGGTAGACTTCCTCAACCAGCGCTGGGTCGAGCTTGTTACGCTCGATAATGGCCTTGATCACGTGCGCGGCAAGATCGTCCGGGCGGACGGCGGCCAGCGCGCCCCCCAGCGCGCCGATGGGCGTGCGGATGGCATCTATGATGACAGGGGTAGGCATGGGAACCTCCAGTAGTCAGTGAACTTCGGCATGTTCATTTTGTCTTATTCGTGCCATGACAATTCTTGAACTTGCGCCTACTGCCGCACGGGCAACGGTCATCGGGCTTGGCTTTGGAAAAATCCGGCGACTCTTTCGGCTGCCGCAAGCGGGGTATGCCGGGATAGATGAGCGGCGGTTCGTCACCTTCCTCGTCCTCCTCGTATTCGTCGTCGTATTCGTCATCGTAATCGAATTCGTCATAATCCTCCACGTCCCGCGCCGTTGACGGGATGGCATTCCAAATGTTCACAGCCAGAATGCCAAAGGCGCACATAGCCGCCAGGCTGATGATAGTTGCCTGGAATGGCTCGAAGTGCGCGACCAGGTTGACCACCCAGCCTAAGCCATGGTCAGCAAGAACAGTAGCCCGCCGCCGAGAGCCAGCAGCATAACGATGAGCAGCAAGAAACCCAGCACAGTTACATTCATTTTCATATTCATTTCCAACATCTCCTTTATGGCATTCCCCGAAAGATTTTCATGGTGTCGACAGAAACTATACATACCCGCTGTAACAGATCAATCACAGATTCCTTGTACTCCGCAAAGCGATAAGTGTTGAAATTTCTCGGCAATCGTCGGTTCTTTGGGTGTCTTTTCGGTGTAGCGTTCGGCGTAATATTGCTGGATGTGTTGGATAGACATCGCCGCAACCCTTGAAGATTCTGCCATGATTGTAGCATAAATACCATTGCCGGGTGCTTTTCGGCGGGGACTACTCCCGCTATGTTTTCTAACGGACGCTGACTCTTTTACCTGCACTTGCCGCAGGTGCAAGTTTCCACGTCTATCTGCGTCCTATTATCATTCGGATAGCACCTAATATTTCATCTTTACAAGGCAGTAAGGTGAAGCCACCCGAATGAGTCGTTGATGTATAATGAAAAGCGTGACAACGAACACTCCCCTGGAACTCGACGAATCTTTCGAGGAACACGTCGCCACCCTCCATGGCGAGCTTGAGCAGGCGATCAAATGGGAGCGGCCTTCGATCCTCCTTGCGCTCTATTCCTCCGAGTTCGTCCGCGCCGACGCGGAAGATGCGTTGACGGCTGAATTGAACAAACTCGGGCAGAGCGTCATCCACCACCATGTCAGCGGCAGGGAGAACGCTGACATCCCCCTCAGCCTGTCTCAACAACCCGATATAAACCATACCGTTTTCTTTGTCTCAGGCCTGCAATGGGGAGGCGGGGAAGATGGGGGAAACGCTTACCGCGCCTTGAATTACCGTCGCGAATATTTTGTGGATTATCACATTCGGGTCATATTTTGGGTTACGGAAGAAGAAGCCGTTGCCTTACCAAACTTCGCGCCAGATTTTTGGGCTTTTCGGCATCGGGTCATCGAATTCTTCGAGCTGCCTGCGCCGAAGCATGCGGCTGAGATCGAAGATGAGTTGTACTGGGCCAGCAATGAGGAAAGGGCACTGCGCCAGGACACAGATTCTAAAATAGCCTTTCGGGAAGAGTTGCTGAAGGATTTCGATGAAACGAGGGAAACCCTGGCGACGCGCGCCGACTTGCTCAGTTCATTAGCCAACTTGTACTGGGTCAAGCGTGATTATGAGAAGTCAGCCGATCTGTGGAGGCAGACCCGCCGCCTAGCGGAACGCCTGAAAGATACCCATTTGCGGGTTGCTTGTTATATCGGCCTGGGGAATATCTATCGCACCATCGGCTGGTACAAGCGGGGGACAACCGCCTTCCAGCGTGCCATCGAGCTTGATCCCGCCTCTATCCCGGCTTATACCGGTCTCGGCATTGTGTATCGCATCCTGGGACGGTATGATGAGGCGATCAACATCTACCAGCAGGCAATAGCCCGAAACGCTGATGAGGCCTCCCCTTGCAATGGCCTGGGCTGGGCCTTTCTTGTTCTTGGGCGGCATAATGAAGCCCGTAATGCGTTTTTGCACGCCGTCGAACTGGATCCGAAGTATATCTCCGCCTGGAATGGTTTGGGTAAAACCTATGCCAGCATCGGTCGTAATGACGAAGCCATTGCTGCTTTCCGTCAGGCCATCAAACTCGATCCCAGTTTTACATTCTCCTGGAACAGTCTTGGCGGCATTCTAATGGATCTGGGGAACGCCAACGATGCGCTCAGGGCATTCAAAGAAGCTATTCGGATCGCTCCCCAAACCGCCTCTTCCTGGAACGGATTAGGAAATGTTTATTCCCGAATTGACCGGCCCGCAGAAGCCATTTCCGCTTTCGAGCGCGCGATTGAATTAGAACCTCGAGCTGCCGAGGCGTACAACGGGCTAGGTTTCGCTTATGCCTGTCAGGGACGCGCCGACGAGGCGATTGCCAGCTATCTAAAAGCAATCGAGATGGATGCGAAATATGCTCTCCCTCACTACAATCTAGGGAAGATTTATAACTACCTTGGGCGAGATGATGAAGCCATCGCTTCGTTCCAAAAAGCGATCCGACTCGACCCTGGCTCCGGGAATGGTCATATATCCCTCGCAGCCTGCTTTCAAAATCAAGGGAAGTCGGCTAAGGCCGAACCACAGCTCGCCATTGCCCGACAGTTGCTAGAGAAAGAAAAGGAATACGATCGGGCCTTGTACGCCTCCGTTTGCAGGAAAACAGACGAGGCGCTGGCATTATTGGGCATCGCATTGAACAAAAAGCAGATCCCGGCTGCCTGGGCTTGTCTCGACCCGGATCTCGGCTTCATCCGCGACGATCCGCGCTTCTTGGCGTTGGTAGGTGAGTGATGAAAACGTTGCCTTTGCTTTTGCACATGGTGAAGAAAAGCTCACCTATCGTACAGAAGAAATAGCCCGTCTGACCGTCTTGGCGGAGGAAATCGCGACTTTCCTACACAGCGACCGTCGGCGTCAATTGGCGACCATCCTGGCTGAATGACAGCGGCTGGTACGCGATTTAAACGACTCGGTTACCCAGAAACTTTATGGTTTATTACTTTGACAGAGGTAGGACAAGCTGGATTAGATACCGGATCGGAGAGTAAATTTGATGTTACATCAACCCAGTTATTTTCGCGCATCGGTGAATATGCTCGTCAAGTACTGAGAGAAACGCACCTTTTTCTCTTCGAGTTACAGCCGGTTAATCTTGAGCGCGATGGTCTTGTTTCAATCTTAACACATCGTTTAGCTGCCGTGGAAGGATGCGCAGATATTAAAGCAAGGCTTCTCGCAGACAAGAATACCTCCTAATCCTTGGCGAAAGAAGTCGCCTTGTATTTCATTGCTCAAGAGGCGCAAAACGATGTACTTAAGCACGCCTCCGCAAAGTCAGTAACTATCAGCTTAAAACAAAAAAATAATGTTATACTAGAAATTGAAGATGATTAGTGTGGAATTACTCCCCCAGGTAGTTGATCAAAGTGGTATAGGATTGCGAAATATGCGAGAACGAGCGTCCCTTATAGGTGGAAAATTTAAAATTCTCTCGATCCCTGGGAAAGGCACAAGAATTATTGTAAAAGTTAGTAAGGACATGATTCCACAAAAGAGATAAAAAAGGCTGTGAATATGGGAAAGATACGTGTCCTCGTGGTTGATGACCATAATGTGGTTCGAGAAGGATTTGTAGCGATCCTTTCGTTTCAATCAGATATCGAAGTGGTAGGGCAAGCCGAAGACGGGATACAAGCTCTCAAGTTAGTTCAAGAGACGCATCCAGATGTAATTCTCCTTGATATGGTTATGCCTCGGCAAGATGGTTTGACGACCATTCCGATGATAAAAGAAATATCCCCAGAAACGCACATCCTAGTACTTACCAGCTTTGCCGAGGGTGACCGCGTCTTTCAAGCAATAAAGGCCGGCGCTACAGGATACTTGCTCAAGGATGCTACCCGTGAGCAACTAGTTCAGGCTGTCCGCGATGTAGCTCAAGGTTTGGCTTCTCTACAGCCGTCTATAGCTGTCAAGGTAATTCACGAGATCACTCACCCTGAAAAGCTATTGTACACAGCTGATCCACTTACCCCGCGCGAGTTAGATACTTTACGGTTAATTGCTCGCGGACTCACCAACTTAGAGATTGCACGAGAACTTAATGTGCACGAACGTACAATCGCGAAAAAGGTTAGCAGTATATTAAATAAACTTCAACTGGCCAATCGTACCCAAGCCGCCCTCTATGCGCTACGTAAAGGGCTTGATGAACCGACCGAAGAATAGTTGGTGTATACCTGGGTAGAGTCATTCGAACGAATGATAACCAATTTGAAAATTGCTTTAAAAATATTGAAACATAAAAGGTGGATGTGTGAATTAGCGAATATTATGATATCAATATTTCTGGAAGAAGGTAGAGTCTTTTTCTATATTGATTATCGAAGTGCTTGGGACTATACTTTCACTTTAGAACCTACAATCAACAAGTACGGTACTTCAACTTTGCGACCAAGGTAAACGGCAGATAGCTGTCATTGAAATCAGACATTTATGAATATAGAGACACTCATCTGCTTTGCGATATTACTTCCAACTACTGGGATTGCGTTACTCGTCCTCGTTGTTTCTATACAGAGGCGCGCTTCCCCTGGTGCTACTAGCTTGATTGTCTTTGCACTGTCGTTGTTTTTCGGGACAACTACACATGTGCTCTATTTATATAGTGTTTCACCACCTGGTTTGTTCTGGTTGAGATTCACATATTTATTTACAACGATAGCACAAACAGCTTTATTCACCTTCGCTCTCGAGTTCACAAATCGTAAATACTTACTGACATGGTTGAGTGTAGTCTTACTGGGTATTGAACCCGTGTTTTTTCAAGTATACCTTTGGACCGACA
>Ga0315293_10000924_pt1 | contig 28039 bp, 21 predicted proteins | sample YL17G13_20_MG_FD_203071 | JGI IMG/M metagenome (GOLD analysis project Ga0315293, IMG submission 203071) | Sediment microbial communities from Yellowstone Lake, YNP, Wyoming, USA - YL17G13_20 | ecosystem: Environmental > Aquatic > Freshwater > Lake > Sediment | place: USA: Wyoming | collected...
CCGACAGTTCGCTGTGGGTTGGGACGAATTACGGGTTGTCGCACTACGACCGCGGTATCGACCGATTTGTCGATGTCAATCTTCCCGCCGGCATAGGTCCGGATATTACAGATATAGATTTCGATTCCCGCGGTGTCCTCTGGGTATCGGCTCGTAACGGAATCGCCCGGTTCGATCCGTCCAGCGGCGCGTTTCGCACGATTCACTCGATTACGTCCGGACTCGTCAGTGATGATGTTCGGGGCATGACCGTTAATCGCAAAACGGGGGACCTGTGGGTCGGCACCAGTGCCGGGGTGTCGGTGCTGAAGTCACCGGTGACATCACTTACCGAATCGATTGGCGCCGTGTGGGCTTTCCCGAATCCGTATGTGATTGATTCGCCGGACGATAGTCTCAGTGTGAATTATGCGTTTGACGGGACAGTCAGTATATTCGATGTCTTCGGCTCGCTTGTCGATGATTTCCCTGTCGGCATCGGCTGGCGCGGAACCAACCGGGCGGGGAAGCCGGTGGCTTCGGGAGTCTACCTATTTGTGGTACAAGATGCACAGGGAAGAATAGGGCGCGGCAAATTCGTGTTGGTGAGGCAATGAGGTCGGTTGAACGCTGCCCAATAGCGGACCTGCCGGTTTCATTGTGCTCGCGCCTTGACAGTCACTCCTTCTTTGGGTCAACCGGATTTGCCGGAGTGTGGGAATCTATAGGCGGGACGGCCGTGTGCTGGATGCTGATTGACGGAGAATCTGTCATCGCGGCGCTGACAGGCGTGGAGTTTCGGCGTCGTCCGCTGACCCGTTTTCAGGCCATGCCCGATGGCTGCTATGCACGACTCTATGCGACTACACGCGTGCAGGACGAGCGAGTCCGATTTGGGCAGGAATTGATGTCAGCAATCGGGCGAGCGGGGTACGCCAGAGTTTACGTCGCAGACTATTTTCATGAGCTTGGGCTCGAAGAAGAGGCAAATGCCCGACAATATGAGACACTAGTAGTAGACATATCGACACTCGGCTGGCAGCCGCCGGATGCCAAGCTACAGTCGGAGATACGCAAGGCGGAGCGGGAAGGGGTCGTTATTTCGAAGCTTTCCATACCGGAGCAGTTTGACGGATCTATGCAGTTGATGGCAAAGACGGAGCAACGGCACGAGCGGCGGCCCAAGTATACGCGGGAGTTCTTCCTGACGCTTGCCGAACTGGCCGTTAGTGATGATCGAATCAAATGGCTGCATATCGAACGCGACGGTTCGCCGGTTGTCTCGCACATCTATTTCGTCGAGGGGACAATGGCCCTTAATTGGCAGATATACTTTGACAAAGAGTTCTCACATTTGAAAGCGAACCAGTATCTCATGTACACGGCGGCAAGATCACTGGCGGCATCGGGGGTCACGCATCTCAATCTTGGAGCGACTCCGCCGGATGCGGAGAGTCTCCGGAGCTACAAAGAAAAATGGGGCGGTGTGGTGCACACCTATCCTATGGTAGTTCGAAAATCGTGGCTGGGGAAATTTGTATGAGCGAACAGCCGCTTCGAATCCTGGTTCTTGCCGATGCCGGATCGTTTCATACTGAGCGGTATGTCACCGAACTGAAGCGTCAGGGATGCGAGACGCTGTTGGTATCGCTCGAAGATGGCCGCATCGACCATTACCGTTTGCGGCGCAAGGGATTCGTGCAGGCTTTCTGGTATGTTCTCGCGGCCAGTGAAGTGAAACGGCTGATTCGGCAATTTCAGCCGGATATCATCAATCCGCACTTTGTGTCCGGTTATGGTTTCACCGTGGCGCTCGCTCAGGCGAAAAAGAGCGCTCCGGTGGTCAGCCAGCTCTGGGGTTCGGATGTCCTGCTGGTTCCCGGCAAATCTGTTTTTCATGCGCGCAAGACCGCCTACGCCCTGAACCACGCCGACTTGTTGCTGGCCGATTCCGAGTACGTAGTTGATGAAGCCCGGAAGCTTGCCGAGATCAATAACTGGCGGGTGATTCCCTGGGGGATCGAACGGGAGTATCTGGCGTATCGGCGCTCTGATTACACTGTCAATCGGCCGCTCCGAGTGATAGTGCCCCGACCTCATGAAAAAGTGTACGACAACTTTTTCGTCGTACAGGCGCTGGCCCCCATGATCAACGCCGGGCTGGTTAAAGTCACGTTTCCGTCCTTCGGCAGTTTGGCGGGGCATTTTCGGTTGAACGCCAAACCGCTGGTCGGTGACAGTCTGCGGTTCTACGACCCGTTGGACCGACCGAACTTTCTGAAGCTCATGGCCGAGCATGACGTGTATCTGTCAGCCGCGATATCGGACTCGTCACCGGTCTCATTGATCGAAGCTATGGCGCTTGGATTGATCCCAATAGCGGCAAATATCTCCGGAGTTCGGGAATGGCTGGGTCGAAGAAACGGATACCCGTACGAGCTTTACGACGCAGCCGGGCTTCAGAAGGTGATCGGTGATATTGTTCAGGGGTGCGATAACCATGCCGAGATGCGGGAGCGGAATCTGGAAATCGTGAAAAGGAGGGGGATTTTTGAAGAGAATATCGCAGAGACAATCGGACTGATGCGGAGTTTGGCGGCCGAGAGGAAGCGGTGAAGCGTCGCGTTCTTATAGTCTGCTATTATTTCCCGCCTCTTGGTTTGGCCGGTGTGACGCGGCCTCTTCAACTCTACTCTCGTCTGGCCAAGTTGGGCTACGAGTGCCATGTGCTGACTGTCAAGCCGGTCACCTATTACGCGTATGAGCCGGAACTACTTATAGGCCTCAACCAGTCGGGAATTCACCGCGCGGGTTCGCGTGACCCGCAACGATTGATGTATCTCTGTGGTATGCGCACAGTATCTGACAGATCCACGGACACAGCACGGCGTCTCAAGTCCTCGATTTTTCCTGATTCCAAACGCGGCTGGATTCGGCCAGCCGTCAGGCTTGGAAGGAAGCTCATTAAGGAGCAACGGTATGATTTGCTGTTGTCAACTTCGCCGCCGATTTCGGCGCATGTGGTAGCATCGAAACTGGCTGCTGAGACCGGCGTGAAATGGGTCGCCGACTTCCGCGATCTTTGGACGACAGAGTCGATAGAAGAATCGTACGGCCATGCGGATATGGTTGAACGCGGGCGTCTGCTGCTCAATGAGATTGAGAGCAAGGCGGCCTCGATAACGGCGGTCAATCGGTCGGTTGCCGAGTATGTCGGAGCCTCGAATGTCATCACCAACGGCTTTGATCCAGTTCATGCAAAGCTCTGGAGCGCCACTCCGGACCGGAGCCGATTCGTCATTGGCCTGCTTGCAACGTTTAACGACCGATTGCCGGTGGAGCCACTGCTGAACTGCATGACCAATCTGCGAGAGAAAGTCCCGTCGATCTTCCACCGTATTCGCTTGCTTCAAGTCGGGCGAGTTGACCGGGAATGGCTGGCGACTCAGCTCAAGGGATACGACCTCGCCAATCTCTGTGATATGCATGGTTTGCAGTCGAGGGCACGGACCGTGGACCTGCTCAGTGCATCATCACTGTTCTATATCGGTGTTCAACCCGGTTGGGGGGATCGCATAACGACGGCCCGAGTGTACGATTTGCTGGCATCGGGCAGACCGATTCTTGCGTATGCCAAGCAGACCAGCGAGCTCGCCTCGCTTCTTGCAGGCGTGACGGACGGCAGAACCTTTACGGAAGATAGTATCAGCGAAGCGACCGATTTCATCAGGGAACTTGCTGCACGGCATGCAGACGGAGAGCTTCGATTTGAACCGATTCCAGAATACGCCAAACCGTATTCGTGGGATATTGTGGCGGCGCAGTTCGCCGCGCTGTTTGATCGCATATTATGAGTGAGACCGAACTGTCAGCCATAATCATTTCTTTCAACGGTCGGGAATTTCTCTCGGAGTGTCTGGGGACCCTAAAGGAGAATCTCCGAACTCTCAGCCATGAGATCATAGTCGTTGACAATGGCTCAGCCGACGGTTCCGCAGAGTGGATTGAGAGAACTCATCCAGACATCACACTTATCAAGAACCAATCCAACTTTGGTTTTGCGCGAGCGGTAAATATCGGAATTCAGTCTTCGAGCGGGCGATTCTTCTACGTCTTGAACCAAGACCTCCGGTTTCGTCCCGGAGCGACACAGGCATTGCTCGACCGACTCAAAGCGGAATCCGAACTCGGAATGATCGGGCCGAAGTTCGTCGGGTTCGATGGGACGATTCAGCATTCGGCGCGCTGCCTGCTGAGCTACCGCCATGTATTCTACGAAGCACTTCTATTGTCCAGAATCTTCCCCCGACATCGGGAGTTTGCTTCCTGGCGAATGGGGTGGTTTGACCATGAGAGAGAGATGTATGTCGAGCAGCCATTGGGTTCGGTGATGATGATCAAGCGCGAAGTGATTGAGAAAATCGGACTGTTTGATGAGCGGTTTCCGATTTTTTTCAATGATGTCGATTTTTGCCGCCGGATGAAAGTCACCGAATGCCGAGCGCTGTACTATCCGTCAGCGGTGGTGGAACACTTCCTTGGAGGTTCGACGCGACGTCGACCGGTGGCTATGAAGATCGAATCCTACCGCTCAGTGTACCGATATCTGGCGAAATATGCCCGATGGTATGAACTCCCTCTGCTCTGGATCTGTGGCGCACTGCTCCTGATTGGCGTGGTTCCTGCCGTCATTCTCGCTATGTATCGACGCAAGCCTACTTGAGCAGGAGCATTTTCCTCGTCTCAGTCTGCGTGCCGGAACTGAGTCGGTAGAAATAGACGCCGGCTGCAACCGATTTCCCTGCGCCATTAGTACCGGACCATTCAACCTGATGGACGCCCGCGTGTATCGGGCCGTTGACCAGCGTCGTCACCTGACGACCAAGGAGGTCAAATATGGTCAGTTCAGTGTGACCCGATACCGGGAGGCTGAATGTAATCTGCGTGGACGGGTTGAATGGGTTTGGGTAATTCTGCGACAGGGCGAAGCCCCCGGGACGTGACTGGTCAGCTTCGCGGACATCGGTGACGACCGATGGATAGTACCAGGTTTGTGCAGTGGTGCAGCCAGGCTTGACGGCTGAAATGCAAAGGGGATGATCGAGGTCAACGGCAACAATCACCTTCACAACGCCTGATTGGTCGGTAAGCTGTTCTTCCGCAACACCATTGCTGTCGGAGACCAGAACACGAGCGCCGACTGAAGCGTGACCATCAGCCAGGACCGTTATGGTGAGCGTGTCACCAGAGCGAACGGCTTGAACCGCCTGTCGCGACGGCGTCGAGGTGTAGACGATCATCGTTGGATCGCCAAAGTAGTTCTGCCCCAGAATGAGATCACGATAGTATGAGTATTTTGCTTTACACGCATACAGCGCGTGCACCGCCGGCCGGTCCGGATGCGCAAATAAGCTGTCAAAGAATGTTCTCTGGAGGATGTAGCTGGTCCCAATCCAGCCCCATCGGGAATTGGCTACCATGCCAACAGCGCCGTCTCGCTCACTGAGAAGTTCCTGCGCCATGTTCCGGGCGCCGTAGTTGAAAGGAGGGCTGCTCTCATCAAAGGCTCCATTCTCGCAGGCCAGCGAGTAGTAGAAGGCGGGGCGATTCGGAGCCTGAAGTAACTCGAATGTGTTGTTTTCTCCTGACGAAGGATTCGTCCAGAGCATCGCCCGCGCTCCGGTGTTATAGCCGGAAGACTTTACCGCGAAACCATCACCACGACCGTGAGCAAGAATATTGATTATTCCGTACCCCTGAGAGAGCACCGGTCCCAGATCGCGGGGAGCAAGGTTTGACGGCGCCGGATCATCACCGCGAACGGCCTCGATGCCGTAAATCGTATCTATCGCCATCGACGCCGGGTATGCCTTTGCGATATAGCTGTGCTGTGTGACCGGCGAGTAGTCCCGCATTTGATCGGAAGAGAAGAAGAAGACGCGGCTCAAATATGATGGGTCACCATTGCCCGGGTTGGTTTCGTACCGAATCAACTTATTGACATAGTTGCCGACTTCATCGGCTGTATTCACCGGTAGCCGTCCGACGAAAAGCTCCGGCGTAAGATCCGGGGCATCCTCGGTTCTTTCCCCCCAGATAGAGTCTTCGTCTCGGTTCCAGTCGCCGGTCAGATCGGCGAAATACAGGTCGGCAACCTGGAGCAGCGATGCGTGGACGGCCTGGCCGGCGTCGGCGCTGTATGCGTAGCGAATCGGCACCACGGTTTCATCGCCACCGAGGAGTACATATCTGCCGCCGTTGGCATAAAATTCCTTGAGGTACTCACGGATTTGTTCAGCGCTGTCTCGGCCATTGTACCGAGTGATGATATCCTCTACAAGCGCGATCGAGGTGCGGTATCCAGTCTGCGTCCTGTGCGCGGCCAACGGGCGGAATGAATCGGCCAGTTGAGCCGAGGTTATGATCACATAATCGCTGTAGGAAGTAGGGGAGCGTCGCTCCGCGCCAATCTCGGCAAGCGCGCTTTCCGGCGAATCGGCTCCAGAGAGCGCAGTTTTGACACGATCAGGTCCGATCTCCTGCCGGTCGGACAGGATTGTCAGCGAATCGCAGAAGAACAACTCGCCGGTAGAATCGACTGTTACAGGGAAGACGAGAAGGCGAGCATATCTTTTCCCACCGATCGTCAGCTCGCCAAGAAGATGAATGGTGTGGGCGCCGAGCCGGTCACTTCCGAGCGCTGATGACAGCCGGTCGTACCTGCCGTCAAGCGATGTCGGAGAGTCGAACGGCCTGATGTCGGCCGGAAGTTGTCCAATCGGCTCGCGTGCCTGCTGCTGGAAAGTAATCTGCGAAATAGTCTGACCTGCAGCGAGTTCCAGAGTCATCTCCTTAGCGGGGAGCGACAGAGTCGGGCTCACCTGGATTTGCGGCCAGTCTAAAAACCGAATCTGATTATAACTTGATAAGTCCAGACCGGCGCGCCTATCAAGCTCGATTGTCGCAGCGCTGAGACTTGCGTATGCCAGCAACCATGTTCCCGTAAATCCCCATATCCTTCGCATGCTCTTCACCTGCCCTCTGTTTCCTGTTGAACCATATTCTTGGGGTGCAAGGGGGGTGCCTAAGGGGAGGTCTGGCCCTGTGCACGTAAGCCATTAATAGGTATCAGGTTACGACGACCGGATGGGACGGGTTGGCGGAAGCTCAGGTGAATTTGGGGGATTTGTCCGACAACCGTCGCTGGCCACCGCGATGCTGAAAAAAAGTCAACAAAAAAACATCGCGAGCTACTCCAAATCGGAGAAGATGTTAGCCCGATCATAGCTTTTCACGGTCTCATTACTCTTTGACAGATACAAGGTTACTGACAGTTTTTTTCGCACCTTCGTGAAAAAAAGGACTTGACTCGCGTGGGTAAAAAGTGATAATTGGTCACAAAAATGGGTAGTAGTGGTTCTTGGTGGGAAATTTGACTGGGTTTTGCGGGCAGTATCAGACAACGCTTGATGACAAGGGGCGGTTTGCGCTGCCGGTCAAGTTGCGCTCGGTCAAAGGGCCCGAACAGGAATCGCTCCTTGAAGGCAACATAGTCTTGACGAAGGGACTCGAGGGGTGTTTGAGCCTCTACCCGGAGTCGGAGTGGGCCGAAATACAAAACCGCCTTGCCTCACTGAGCTTCACGCAAAAGGACTACCGTTACTTCAGCCGCCGTTTCTATTCGGCGGCCAGCGTAGTGACACCTGATAAGAACGGGAGGATTCTGATTCCGTCGCACCTTATAAGTGAAGCCGGCCTCAAGAAGGACCTTTTGGTGATTGGGGTCAATCGGTGGGTGGAAATCTGGAACCCAGAGCGGTACCAGTATTACCTGGAGCAATATACCCGCAGTTACGAGGAAGTAGCCGAAAGACTGTTCTCGGGTGATGACCGCGAGCGAACCTGATTTCGCTCACACGCCGGTAATGCCGGCGGAGGTGGTTTCACACCTGATTACAGACCGGGAGGGAGCCTACCTTGATCTGACTGCCGGGCGGGGCGGACATCTCAGAGCGTTGGCCGAGCAGCTTAGCTCAAGCGCGCGGCTGTATGGGATTGATCGGGATCCGATTGCGGTTGCAGAAACGACTCGGATACTTCAGCCATTCGTCCAGTTCAGGAAGATCGTACAAGCCCCGTTTGAGGAACTGGAACATGTCGCAGGGCAATTCGGCGAAGGTGCATTCAACGGCATTCTCCTTGATCTCGGCGTTTCCTCGCCGCAGATCGATGATGCTCAGAGAGGATTCTCCTTCCGGTCCGACGGCCCGCTGGACATGCGTTTTGATCCCGGCTCCGGTATCACCGCTGCGGAGCTGCTTGAGAAGCTTGATCAGAAACAGATAGCGGAGATTATCCGCTCGTACGGCGAGGAAAGGGAAGCGGCCAGGATGGCCAGAGCGATCGTCATGGAAAGACAGCGCCAGCAGATCACGACGACTTCTCACCTCGCTGCAATAATCCGCGCCGTTACCCCGAAACCACACCAGACCAAAGCACTGGCCCGGGTCTTTCAGGCGTTTCGCATTGCCGTCAACCGAGAGTTGGAGCAGCTTGAAAGGGTCCTTCCGATCGCGTTCCATCTTCTTGGCAGTGGTGGGAGGATAGCGGTGATTTCGTATCACTCGCTTGAAGATCGCATTGTCAAACAGAGATTCCAAGCGTGGTTCAAGCCCCGCTGTACTTGTCCACCGGGGTTGCCGGTGTGTGGGTGTGGCGTGAAAGAGATCGCGCAGGCTATTACGCGCAAGCCGGTGTTCCCAACCGATGCCGAGATAGCGCAGAATCCACGCGCCCGCTCGGCGAGGCTGCGGGTGGTGGAGAAGCTGTAGATGGCCAGGTCGCTGCGCAAATTCAAGGAGACAGTCGAGATGCGGGCTGGTCTGTTTCAGCGGATTCGGACGCATCGGCATTTTTCAACCGGGTTGGTGCTGGCGGTATTTGTGGTCGTGGCCTGCATTCACATTTGGCAGCGCGTGCATGTGATTCGGCTATCGCAGGAGGTGGGGGCGTTGCGCGAGGAGAATCGGGGTCTGATTGACGCGACGAAGAAAGTCCGCTCGGAAGTTGCGGCGTTGTCGATGGGGTCCCGGGTCGAAACCTATGCGGCCGATTCTCTTGGTCTTCTGCCGGTAGCTGCGGCGCGGTTGGTGATTATCGACCGGGACCGGCCGAAACAGGAAGTACAAACCGACGAACTGGGGAATGTGCTGTCCTCAATCAAACGAGTATCCGACTATCTGCCGGTTCTCAGCGAAGCTCAAGCGGACCCGGCCGAATTCCAACCGATCAAGTTCGACTCGCTCTCGGAGCCGGAGGCGGAGCGATGACCCGTACGCGTCAGGAACAAATCCGGCTCGGCGTCATTTTCATTACGATAATTCTGTGCTTTGCCGCGGCGATCGCGCGGCTGGTACACTTGCAGGTGTACCAGCATGAGAAGTACAGCGCCATAGTTGAGAAACAGTCAAGCGGGCGAGTGTCAATTCCAGCCGAGCGCGGGCTCATCTACGATCGAAACGGCCAATTAGTAGCGAAGAATGTGATTGGATCCGCGCTGTATGCCTATCCCTCAAATGCCGACCAACTGCGCTCGACGGCGGCATTTCTCGACAAATACTTCCGGCTAAATCCCGGTGAATCGATCACGAAGTTCAAGCTCGATATCGACCGGTTCCGCTGGATCAAGCGTCGTCTGACCGATGGGGAAGCAAAGCGGATTGAGGATGTCAGCGTACCCGGCTTGTACCTGCGCAATGAGAGCCAGCGCGAGTACCCGTTTGGCACGGTCGGAAAACAGATTCTCGGATTCACGGACATTGACAACTACGGTCAGTCCGGTTTCGAGCTGAACTATGACTCAATTCTCACCGGCAAGAACGGCTGGGCCGACATTCGGCGCGACGGTCTCAATCAGACCTATCGCATCAAGGAAGAAGCGCTCGTTAAACCGGTCGCCGGTAATTCGCTGGTGCTGACGGTCGACTGGCGGATGCAGGATATAGTCGAGGAAGAACTGCGCGAGGCTGTGGACACATGCGGCGCCGTGCGCGGCATGGCGGTTTTCTTGGACTGCAATACCGGCGACATAGTTGCAATTGCGCATTATGACACGGAGGAGGAAGATCGAGAGAGGCCATCCAAGCTGCGCGCTCTCAACGATCAGTTTGAGCCGGGATCGGTATTCAAGGTGTTTACGGCGGCTGGAGTGTTCGAGGCGGGGATTGTTGATTTTAGTCGCCTGGTTGATTGCGAGAACGGCGCCTGGAAGATGAAAGGGCATACGCTTCACGACGACAAGCGGCATGGGTTGCTGACTTTCCGGGAGATAATCGAATTGTCGAGCAATATCGGGATCGCCAAGTGGGCGATTGAAGTCGACGGCGACGACATGTTTGACGTTTACAAGAGGTTTGGATTCGGCAAGAGATTACGATGCGGACTGCCCGGTGAAGCCTCCGGTCGGCTCATCCCCCCCGGCAAGTGGTCGGACTATAACATTGCCGCGGCCGCGATGGGGCATTCGATTGCGGTGACACCTTTGCAATTGGCTTCCGCGATCGCGGCCGTCGCCAACGGCGGCAACCTGATGCGCCCCCATATAGTTCTCGGACATGTCGATGCGGAGGGACGAGTTCATCGCGATAACGATCGGGCAGTACTCAACCGGGTTATTCAGAATGCGTCGCTGGACTCGCTGAAAGCATTTTTACGGGGCGTGGTCGAACGCGGCACAGCCAAGTTAGTCAATTCGGAGGTCGTAACTATCTCCGGCAAGACCGGCACGGCGCAGCTCCCCGATACCGTGAATAAGGTGTACTTCCAGAACAAGTTCGTGGCGACCTTCGCCGGATTCTTTCCGGCGGAGTCACCAACGATCGCCGGAGCCGTGATTCTCATCGATCCGCAGCCAATTCATTACGGCGGACTCACGTCCGGACCGGCGTTCCGGCGCATCGCCGAGAGATACGCGCTGGTCAATTCCGGCCTGTTGTCACTTCCGGAGAAGAGCTTCGCCGAAAAGGACCGACCGACCGACAGCGCCACGACGGCGCCCAATCTGATCGGCACAAGTCACGCCTTTGCACAAGACTTAGTCGGGCAACGGGGGATTGCGCTGCGCTCCACCGCCGCTGAGGGGACGGTAGTGTGGCAATATCCCCCGCCCGGCAGAATGTTGTACAAAGGAGATGAAGTATTAGTGGCGGTATCACAACCGGGTGATTCCGTAATGCGCATGCCGGACATAACCGGTATCGGTCTGCGCAAAGCCTCGGCGTTCCTGGATTTCGCGGGTGTGCGATATGCGGTGAAAGGTTCCGGTCGGGTGGTGAGCCAGTCCATTCGGGCCGGTGAGATTCTTGCCGGCGATTCCACCTGTCTTGTTGAATGCGAGCAGCCACTATGAGGAGAGCGTGAAGCTATCTGATTTGATACATGATCTTGACGGCGCCATTCTCACCGGCGACGGTAATCTGGAGATCGAGAATATCGAGTATGATTCTCGCATGATTCGGCCCGGTTCCCTGTTCTTTGCGATCAAAGGGTTCACTATTGACGGGTACGATTTCGTCGGCGAGGCGATCTCGCGCGGTGCTGTCGCCGTGTTGGGGGAGCGTGACAGCGCGCCGGGAGCGAAAGCACATGTTCAGGTGGCGAATGCGCGAAAAGCAATGTCGGACATTTCGGCGCGATTCTACGGCTATCCGGGGCTCCGCCTCAAGGTGTGCGGAGTAACCGGCACCAACGGCAAGACGACAACCTGCAATCTGATAAAGAAGATACTCGAGGCACGCAACAAGACAGTAGGGCTGATTACTTCGCTGATTTACGACACCGGCCAGGAGCGGTTCAAGGCGGAGCGGACCACGCCGGAGTCGCTGGATATGCAGCGACTGTTGTTCCTGATGCGCAAGAACCATTGCGTTAATGCAGTTCTGGAGGTTTCATCGCACGCTCTCATGCTGAACCGGGTAGACAACATCAATTTTCGCGTGGCGGTCTATACTAATCTGACGAGGGACCATCTTGACTTTCACGTCACGATGGAAGCCTATTTCAAGGCCAAAGCGCTTTTGCTGACGAAGCTGGATAGTCCTTTGAGCTATGCCGTCATAAACCTGGATGTCCCGGAGTTTCATGAGCTATTCGGCAATATCAGCGGGCAGTTCCTGGCATATTCACTGCAGAACCGCCAAGCTGATATTTACTGCGGCGATCATGATATCAAGCCGGATCGCACGATTTTTGACTTGGTCACACCGATGGGAACCCGCACGATTTCGTTCAAACTGCCGGGTCGATTCAATCTGACGAATGCGCTCGCGGCGGCGGCCGGAGGTCTGGCCAGCGGCATCGACCTTGACACCGTTGTTCAGGGACTGGAAACAGCGGAGCCGATACCGGGCCGATTCAATTACGTGGATCAGGGACAGCCGTTTGCCGTGTATGTCGATTTCGCCCACACACCGGACGCCATTGAGCGACTGTGCGAGTCGGCGCGTCCGCTTACCAAAGGCAGGCTGTTGCTGCTGTTCGGATGCGGCGGCGATCGCGACAAAGGGAAGCGACCGCTGATGGGAAAGATGGCGACTACGAAAGCGGATTTCGTAGTGGTGACGTCAGACAACCCGCGCAGCGAAGAACCGCAGGCAATAATCAACGATATTAAGCCGGGTCTATCCGGCGACAGATACGAAATCCGTCCCGAGCGCCGCGACGCCATAGCGGCGATTGTGGCGATGGCGCAACCCGGCGACGCAGTACTGCTCGCCGGCAAAGGGGCGGAAACCTATCAGGAGATCAAAGGGGAGCGGCATCCGTTTGATGACGCTTCCGAGGCACGGGCGGCGCTGATGAAGCTTGGTTTTGTATCGGCAGTCGCACAAGAGGAGCATTGATCACGTTGCGTTTTGAACAGGCCGCGCAGATGTCCGGAGGGACACTCATGACACCGGAAAAATCCGAGGCGGTGTTCTCCGGCGTGTCGATTGACAGCCGCACACTGAGACCGGGGGAGCTGTTCATCGCGCTCCGTGGTCAGCGCTCCGACGGTCACGCATATCTTGATCAGGCGATTGCAGCCGGTGCGGCGGGAGTCATAGTTCAAACAACGTACATATCCGACAAAGCCGCCGTCATCCGAGTTCATGATGGCCATGAGGCGATGATGTTTCTGGCCTCCCGCTATCGCGATTTGACGACTGCCAAATATGTCGGTATCACCGGTTCGAACGGCAAGACAACGACCAAAGAGATGACCCACACGCTGCTGAGCGCAGTTGCGACCGGCATTTACCGGTCGGCAGGGAATCTCAACAATCTGTACGGTCTCCCGCTGGCGCTTTTTGCGATGCCGCAAGCGACCCGGGTGGCCATCATGGAGATGGGGATTTCCACGCCGGGTGAAATGACGCGGCTGGCGGCGATTATTCGGCCGGATGTGGCGGTGATTACATCGGTAGCTGCCACTCATCTGGAATTCCTCGGCTCAGTCGAGGGAGTGGCAAAAGCCAAGTTGGAAATGGTCACAAATGCATCGTCCGATGTCCCGGTTATTATCAATGCCGATGACTCGGTGCTGGTCGCGGAGACGAAGAAGCGCCGTGCGGCATATGTCAGTTTCGCACTGGATAATCCGGCGAGCTTCAGACCCTCCAAAGTTGCCACTGACGACTCAGGAGCAACATCGGTTCAAATTGAAGGACACCCATTCACGCTGCCGCTTTTCGGTAGGCACCAAATATACAATCTGCTTGCAGCATACGCGGTCGCTCGCACGCTCGGCTACACGTTTGATGGCGTTGATACGGGCAGTATTTCATTCACGACTGCTCCGATGCGCGGTCAGAGAGCAGTGCGAGCCGGAGTAACGTTCATTGTGGATTGCTTTAATGCCAATCCTGAATCAGTCCGACTCGGCCTGCAATCATTTGAGGCGCTTCGATTCTCCGGGCGGCGCGTACTGATTCTGGGAGACATGTTGGAGTTGGGGGAGAAGGCCGAGACATATCATAGGGCACTGGGGCGTTCACTATCGGGCTACCGGGCCGATGTTGTCGCGCTGGTTGGGCCATTATCGAAACATACCTATGACGCCGCACTCCGGGCCGGGGTTCCGGCGAAGGCGCTTCATCATTACACTGATTCAATCTCATGCGCCGAAGACATACGTCGGCTGGTCAAGGCGGGAGATCTTGTGTTTCTGAAAGGTTCGCGCGGCATTGGGCTGGAGCGGATTTTCGATGCATTCACCGAAAGCGGAGAGGCGGACTGATGCTGTACCACCTGCTCGTTCCTCTCACCAAGTACATTTCCGGATTGAACTTGTTTCGGTATATCACGTTTCGGACTGCCGGGGCGACGGTGACGGCAATCGTGATCTGTCTTGTTCTCGGTCCGATGTTCATCCGATGGCTGAAGCGGATGCAATTTAAGGAGAACATTCGTGAGGAGGGGCCCGCCAGTCACAAAGCCAAAGCCGGCACGCCGACGATGGGCGGAATCATCATTCTCGCCGGGATTATCGTCCCGACTCTGCTTTGGGCTAATCTTAGCAATTTCTACATCCTCATGGCGCTATGTGTCACCGGCTGGCTGGGAGCACTAGGATACCTGGATGATTATTTGAAAGCGGCAAAAGGTCAGCGCAAGGGACTGGTAGCGAGGAAGAAGTTTATCGGCCAAGCTATTCTGGGCGTGCTATTCGGACTGGCGTTGTTGTATCTGGCGCCGGACCAGCGGTATGACGGCACGACCAGCATTCCGTTTCTCAAGAATTTCATCCTGAACATCGGCATATTCTATATCCCGTGGGTGGTGCTGGTTCTGGCCAGCAGTTCAAACGCCGTGAACCTGACCGATGGACTCGATGGGCTGGCGATTGGACTTATCGGCATCTGCTTTGTGGCTTTCACCGGCATCGTCTATGTCACGGGGCGTCTCGACTACTCGACCTATTTGCAGATCGAGTATCTCCCCGGCACCGGTGAGCTTACGATTTTTTGCGGCGCGGTGCTCGGCTCGGCGCTCGGATTTCTCTGGTTCAATTCTCATCCTGCCGAGGTTTTCATGGGCGACACCGGATCGCTGGCGCTCGGTGGCGCGCTCGGGGCAATTGCGCTCATGATCAAGAAAGAGCTGCTGTTGGTGATTGTGGGGGGCGTGTTTGTGATGACGGCGCTCTCGGTCATAATCCAGGTGCTGTCATACCGATATCGCGGCGGAAAGCGTGTGTTCAAGATGGCGCCGCTGCATCATCACTTTGAACTCTCAGGATGGTCCGAGTCAAAGGTAGTAGTCAGGTTTTGGATTGTCGGCGTACTGTGCGCGCTGCTGACCCTGGCCACACTAAAGATAAGATGACGATAGAACAGAAGATAAGAGGCCGACGGGTTGGAATGATCGGTATGGCACGCTCAGGCGTAGCGGCCGCCATTCTGGCAAAGCAAGAGGGCGGGCAGGCGTTCGTTTCGGACGCCGCTGAAGCGGGGCGTCTGACTGAGCAGATCAGGCGCCTCGAAACAGCCGGAATACCATTTGAAACCGGCGCCCACACCGACAAGCTGCTGATGTGCGACTATCTGATTGTCTCACCCGGCGTCAATCTGGGTATCGATATTCTCGTGAAAGCACGGCAGATGGGTGTACCCGTCTTTTCTGAACTGGAGTTTGCATCGTGGTTCTGCAAAGGGCGGATTGCCGCCATTACCGGCACCAACGGCAAGACGACGACGACAACGCTTACGGGCGAACTGTTCAAGGCGGCCGGGGTGCCTTGCCGGGTGTGCGGCAATATCGGTCTCGCCTTTACCGAAGTTGTTGCGGAGATTCCGACTGACGGCGTTGCGATTGTCGAAGTGTCCAGTTTCCAGCTTGAGGCTATTGCGGATTTCAAACCACACGTGGCAGTGATACTCAATATCACCCCAGACCACATCGATCGCCACGGTACGTTTGAGGCCTATCGTGATACTAAATATCGTATCGCGGAAAATCAAACCGGCGACGATTACCTCATACTGAATAATGAAGATCCGGAGTTGGCGGCTGCACGAGTGAAGACTGAGGCTCGAATACTCCGATTCTCTACACGAGAAAACGATTCGGCCACGGCGACATTTGTACGCTACGGCTCACTGTGGAATCGACATGAAGGCTGCGAACAGTCGGTAATCAGATGCTCGGAGATCGGCATTCTTGGACCGCACAATCTGCAGAACGCAGCGGCAGCCGTGGCAATCGGCGCCGTATTCGGCCTGCCCGCCGAAGCGATGGCAAAAGCGCTTCGTCAATTTCCGGGCGTTGAACACCGCCTCGAAAAGGCGGGGTCAGTGGCCGGTGTGAATTTCATCAATGATTCGAAGGCGACCAATGTGGATTCAGTGTGTGTGGCGCTTCGCTCCATGACCACCCCGACCTATCTGATTCTCGGCGGGCGAGACAAAGGAGCGCCCTATGCTCCGATTATTGATGCAGGGAAAAACGTAATTAAAGGGTTGATCGTGATCGGAGAATCTCGCGACAAGATCTTCCGGGAATTGGGGCAGTCATTCGCGACCGTATTTGCAGAGTCACTGGAAGAAGCGGTTTCGCGAGGATTCGAGCAGGCGCATCCGGGTGAAACGGTGCTGTTGTCACCGGGCTGCGCAAGTTTCGACATGTTCGACAATTTTGAGCATCGCGGCCGCGTGTTCAAAAAGGCGGTTGCATCGCTGAAGAATGGGAAAAGCAAGGGTGAGACGGTTACGCGTTAGAGTCAAACAACGGTTCGATGAAGGACTGCTCTTTTCGTATCTGGCGTTATTGGCGTTCGGATTAGTGATGGTCTATTCCACCTCATCAATCATGGCGGCCGGCCGATTCAGCTCTCATCTGTATTTCATACGAAACCAGGCGATGTGGGCGGTCATTTCGCTGGTCGCGATGTACATCATCTACCGGCTGGACCTTCGCAAGCTGGCGGCGCTGTCGGTGCCGGCCCTCTTTGTCACATTGATCATGCTGATTCTGGTATTCGTGATGCCGGCTCGCAATGGATCGCACCGTTGGCTAATCCTCGGGCCGGTCAGCATTCAGCCGTCGGAACTGTTCAAACTGATAACGATTTATTACCTGGCGTTCTCTCTCTCCAATCCCAAGCGGGACCTCACCAACATCAAACAACTCTTGCTTCCGTATTTGCCTCTGATCGGGACCGGTTTGGGACTGATTATCCTCGAACCGAATTTGGGGATGGTCATTCTGATTACCCTCACCGTGCTCGGTATGTTCTTTCTGGCTGGAATGCGCCTAAAACATATTGTCACGGCGGCGGCTCCCTTGGTGGGCATAGCCGGTCTGGTCGTGTTCGTCTTCGGGTACAAACGCGATCGGATTCTCAGCCATATCGACGCGATCCTGGACCCGCTGCAGGGAAGCTACCATGTAAAGCAATCCGCGCTGACGCTTGGTTCCGGCGGATGGCTCGGCACCGGCCTGGGAGAGGGGAGACAAAAGCTGTTCTTCCTGCCGTATCCGCACACTGATTTCGTTTTCAGCGCTACGGGTGAGGAAGTTGGAATGGTCGGCCTGAGCGTGATTCTCGCGCTGTTCTTCTTCATCCTGTATCGCGGGATTAAGATTGCTTCGAACCAACCCGACAGATTCGGTTTTCTGCTGGCGTTCGGCATCACCTGGACCTTGTTCGTCAATATCGCTGTTAATATTGGCGTCGTTACAGTCATTCTGCCGGTGACCGGTTTGCCGCTGCCTTTCATATCGTACGGCGGGTCATCACTGCTGGTCTCAAGTATCGCGATTGCAGTACTGCTAAATCTCTCCAGGCGGACGGCGACACCATGACCGCGCCGCTTGTGAAAACAACGCGCATTGTCTTTGCCGGCGGCGGCACCGGCGGACATCTCTATCCGGCTATCGCTATTGCCGACCGACTCTCTGAATTGCTTCGGGGTCGGATGAACGTGGAGATCATGTTTGTCGGCACCAAGAGGGGGTTAGAATATCGAATCAGGGAGTCTTTGCGGTATCCGCTTCACCTGATCAATGTCCGCGGAATCGCCCGTCGACTGAGCCTGCAAAATCTGCTCGTGCCGTTCAATGTGATCGGGTCTCTGTGGAAAGCTCAGGCAATGCTCAAGCAATTCTCTCCGCACCTGGTGGTCGGCACCGGCGGATATGTTTCCTGGCCGGTGCTGCGGGCAGCGTCCGGTCGTGGCATCGCAACGGCGCTGCAGGAGCAAAATTCATTCCCCGGCATCACAACGCGGCAATTAGCGCCTCGGGCCAATCGGATTTATCTCGGCTTTGCGAAGGCGCAGGAGTATTTCAAGACGACCGGCCGAGTTCTGGTGACCGGCAATCCCGTGCGACCGAGCATTACCGGCGGGAGTCGAGAAGAAGCGCTTAGTCTGTTCAAGCTTGATTCAAATAAAAAAACAATTCTCATCCTCGGCGGCAGCCAGGGAGCTCGCGCGATCAACCAGGCGGTGCTGCATGGATTGCGGCACGGGCTGCTGCCGGAGGGTTGTCAGTTACTGTGGCAGACGGGAAAGAGGGATTACACGGAAGTGACCGCTCAGGCGGGTGACAAGGCCTCTGGACACTCCCTCTTTCCCTTTGAGAATCGGATGGACCTGGTGTACGCGGCAGCAGATATGGCAATCGCGCGCGCGGGCGCCATTACTCTCGCGGAGCTGGAAGCCTGCGCGGTGCCATCGGTGCTGATCCCGTATCCGTTCGCAGCCGGAGACCATCAGCGGAAAAACGCTGAGGAAACCGTGCGCCAGGGGTTTGCGGCGCTGGTCGATGAGTCGAATCCGGCTATGCAAGATGTTCTCAGCCTGGCGGCGTCGGAGATTTCATCGGGCAAAGCGGGGCAAAAACGACAGGCGATTCTGACCGCAACTAAAGGGAAGCGGCCTGCAGTTGATGTCATCGCAGAGGATCTGATAGAACTGTTGAATGCAGCATGAGGATAGGCGACGGAGGAGAGGTTGAAGATTGATGCATTTGTTGGCACATCGGTTCGAGGTTTTCGGAGAAGCGCGCTGATGTTTGGGCGATTCAGAAAGCTCCATTTTGTCGGCATCGGCGGCGCCGGGATGTCCGGTATCGCGGAGATACTTCATAATCTCGGATTCGACGTCACCGGCTCCGACAGCACGCCAAGCGAAATCACCGGCTATCTCGCATCAACCGGCATTAGGATATACGATGCTCACGTTGCTGAGAATGTAGTCGGTCGCGATGTTGTGGTCATCTCGTCGGCCATCAGTGATACCAACGCGGAAGTCACCGAAGCGCGCAAGCATGGCATTCCCGTGATCAAACGGGCCGAGATGCTTGGCGAGATTATGCGGCTGAAGTACTCAATCGGCGTGGCCGGAACGCACGGCAAGACGACGACGACTTCGATGATCGGAAAGATCCTGCGGCAGGCCAACTTGAACCCGACTCTGATTGTCGGCGGCGTAGTTGCGGAGCTTGGCACCGGCGCGGCGCTCGGCAGCGGCGACTATCTGGTGGCGGAAGCGGATGAGTACGATAAGTCGTTTCTCGCCATGTTCCCCAGCATGTCGGTAGTCCTGAATGTCGAACCGGATCATCTCGAATGCTACAATGGCATCGAGGACTTGCTTGATTCATTTCTGGCCTACATCAATCGGGTGCCTTTTTATGGCTCAGCGATAATTTCGGCTGACGATCCGAACTCGCAGGCCATCCGGCCACGCATCAGTCGTCCCTTCGCAACGTTCGGCTTTGCCAACGACGCCGACTATCGGGCGGTCAATGTCGTTATGGAGCCGACCCGCTCGGTGTTCTCAGTGTATCGCCGGGAACAGTTGCTCGGAGAGATTATCCTCCGTGTCCCCGGCAAGCACAACGTTGCCAATGCGCTGGCGGCGGTTGCCGCATGCTCGGAACTCGAAGTTCCATTCCCGGCTATCGCCGATGCCCTTCGGGATTTCCGCGGTGTCGGTAGGCGTTTTGAGTTGATCGCCGAAGTGAACGGCATATCGATTATCGATGATTACGCCCACCACCCCAGCGAAATCAAGGCAACACTGGCGGCAGCGCGGGTCGTGTATCCGGGGCGCCGCGTTATAGCCGTTTTCCAGCCTCACTTGTTCAGCCGCACTCAGCAATTTGTGAATGAGTTCGCACAGTCTTTGTCACTGGCGGACCTGTGCATCTTAACCGATATCTATCCTGCACGCGAACAACCGATTCCGGGCGTGACATCAGACCTGATCAGGGCGGCCGGAGAAAAAACCGATCGGGGCAAATTTCGATATGTCGGCGTCAAGGATAACGCTGTCGCGGCAATTACGGAAACGGCGCGCTCCGGCGATGTCGTCATCCTGATCGGCGCCGGTTCCATAACGTATATCAAGCACATTATGGCCGACAGGTTGCGAGGAAAATGAACTCGGTAACGAAGGAGATCAGGATTCTTATCGCCGTTATCGGACTTAGTCTGGCCGGCCTGGTGATGTTGGTCAAGTTCACCGATGTCTGCCAGTTGCAGGCGGTGACGCTGAACGGTCAGCCGGTGTCACAATGGGACCGTACTTTGGGATTGAATCCCAGTCGGAATCTTTTTCGTCAGCCGCTGGACAGCGTTGCCAACGCCATGCTGGCCAAAAGTGGAATCGTCCATGTCGAAATCAAGTACCAATTGCCAAATGGATTGAGTATTTCTACCAACAATCTCGATCCCGCGTGCTACGTGCTTGACGAAATTTCCGGCATTATGTACGGGGTTGACCAGACCGGCCGCGCCGTGCCGCTGGAACGCTCCAGTATTGACTGGGAACGACCCATCATCACCGGTGCGCGAATCCGCGGACTCCACGAGTTCTGCTCGGATTCACGAGTTATGATACTGGCGCCTCAGATGCTCCGCTTGCAGCAGGAGTTTCCGGACCTGTTCCGACTAATCGAGGAGATAAATCTATCCAACCCGGGTTTTGTGCGAGTGTCGATTTCAGGGTTGCGCTATACGCTGAAGCTACCGAGCGACAAGTTCGCCGAGCGTTTTACCGATTTCCGGAAATTCATGAGTCGGTTCAAGCCGGCCACGGCAGGAGTCAGCTCGTTCGACCTTACCTACGACGACATGATTATTCGGGTCGGCAGTGTCGGAGAAAAGAAGAAAGCAGCACTGGACACGGCATCGGTGAATGATGTCGCTGAGATCAAGGATGACTCCGCGCCGGTGGCGGCAACAGCTGCGGCAATGAATAAACCGGTCGCTCCTGCTGCGCAGAACCCCAGGAAGTCACGATCGATCAAGAAGCTCAGCGCAACATCCGTCAAACCCAAACCGTTGGGATCCGGCAAGAAGCTGAGTCCAGCGTCTAAGGGCGGACCGACCAAGGGGAGTGTGGTCAAACCGGGCGGCAGAAGCTCAGTGAGCGGCAACGTGAAACCGGCAAAACCGAAAAGCGCAAAGAAGACGAGCTGACAGATGGCGGATGAACATATCATAGCGGCTATCGATATCGGCACTACCAAGATTGTGGCGCTGGTCGGCGAAATGGACCAGCAGGGAGACCTGTATGTGATCGGGCATGGCCAAGCGCCTGCGGAAGGACTGCGACGCGGGGTAGTAGTAGATATGGACAAAACCGTTTACTCGATTCAGAAGGCAATCGATGATGCGCAGCTTGTCTCCGGCACAGAAATAGACCGTGTGACGGTCGGGATTGCCGGCGAACACGTCCGGTCAATCAACAGCCATGGAGTGGTCGGAGTCAGCCGCTCGGATAATGAAGTGACGGCTGTCGATGTGGCTAAAGCGCTCGAGGCGGCCCGCACAGTGGCGATCCCGGTGGACCGGGAGATCATCCATGTAATTCCTCAGGAGTATTCGGTGGATGACGAGACCGGCCTGAAAGACCCGATCGGCATGTCGGGCGTGCGCCTGGAAGTCGAGGCGCATCTGGTGACGGCCTCGGTTACGACGGCAAGAAATATCTATCGCTCGCTCGAACGATGTCGGGTCGGAGTGGATCATATCGTATTGGAGGCGCTCGGACTGTCGCAGGTTCTACTGAGCGAAGAGGAAACATCAATCGGCGCGGTGCTCGTGGATATCGGCGGCGATATCACCAGTGTCGCGCTTTTCTCCGATGGCGCCATCCGCAATACCGCGACCATTCCGCTCGGCGGCAGAAATGTGACCAACGACATCGCTATCGGATTACGCACCACCTTGGACCAGGCCGACGAGTTGAAGATGGTCCATGGCGCGGCAATGGCGTCGATGGTTGACCCTGAAGAGATGGTCAATGTGGCCGGCATTGCCGGGCGAGCGTCACGCGACATATCGAGAAACGTGCTGGCGTCGATAATCGAACCGCGCATGGAAGAGATTTTCTCACTCGTGGGTCGAGAACTCAAGAAAATGCACCGGGCCGAATCGGCTGCGGCCGGAATTGTGCTGACCGGCGGCGGTTGCCTGTTACCGGGGACAGTCGATTTGGCAGAACAGATATTCGACATACCGGTGCGCGTCGGCCGCATCACCGGTTTTGCGCACGTACCTGATGAACTGAATAACGTGCGGTTCGCTACCGCCCATGGACTGCTTTATCATGGCTTCGCGCATGAACCTCAGGCAATGGCGAAGTTCAGCAGCCTCAGCGGCTGGTGGAAACGCCTGGAAAGCTGGATATCAAGCAAGTTTTAGATATGGGAACTATTCATGGAGGAACCAACCATGCCGGAAAACAAGCATCAATTCAATCTCGCGGCTGATTATGTCGGGTACGCCGCGATCAAGGTTGTGGGAGTCGGCGGCGCCGGCGGCAACGCGATCAACCGGATGATTTCCGCGGGGCTGCACGGTGTCGACTTCATCGCCATCAACACCGACGCGCAGGTTCTGGACCAGAACCTGTCGGAGAAGAAGATTCAGATCGGCAAAGAGCAGACCAACGGTCTCGGCGCCGGAGCAAATCCTGATGTCGGCAAGCGAGCCGCCGATGAAAGTCGAAACGAAATGATGCGGGAGATCGGGACCCCGAATCTGGTCTTCATCACGGCCGGTATGGGAGGCGGAACCGGAACCGGCGCGGCCCCGGTAGTGGCGGAACTGGCCAAGATGTCAGGCGCGCTGACGGTAGCGATCGTCACGACACCGTTCAAGTTCGAGGGAAACAAGCGGATGACGCGCGCGCTCGAAGGGCTGGCGGAACTTAAATCGAAAGTCGACACGCTTATCACAATTCCCAATGAGCGGCTGATGGAAATAGTCGACAAAGGAACGACGCTTACTCAGGCGTTTGCCACCGCCGACGACGTTTTGCATCAGGCGACCAAAGGAATTTCCGACCTCATTACGATTCCGGGGCTGATTAACTGCGATTTTGCCGATGTCCGCACGGTCATGAGAGAGATGGGGGATGCTCTCATGGGGACCGGGTCCGGTGAGGGAGATGACAAAGCGGTTGATGCAGCGCGAAAGGCCATTTCGTCGCCGCTTCTGGGGAATGTCTCAATTCGCGGGGCCCGCGGCGTGCTTATCAACGTGACCGGCGGTGAGGATATGACGCTGTTCGACGTCCATCACGCGACATCGCTGGTGTACGAGGAAGCGGGCGCGGACGCCAATATCATATTCGGCGCAGTGATCGATCCGCTGATGGGCAACCAGATGCGGGTAACGGTGATTGCGACCGGTATCGGCGACGAGGCGATTCCGGCGAGAGTGGAAGAGAAGCGGCCGGAGCCTAAAGAGCGGAAGGCGGCCCAGCCGATATCGCTGTTTTCCGAAGAGACCATGACTGAAACGACCCAGCGAGCGCCGAATCATCTCGTGGAGATTCCGGCGCCGCGACCGGTTCAGGAAACCCCCGAACCGCTGCACACGCTGGCTGCGCACGCGGATGACGCGGTGAGTTCAACGGTCAATTTCATGCCGGGAGGGTCAGTGCAGCCGATCAACGCAATCGGAAACAGCAACGGCGGCGGTAACGGTAACGGTAATGGTAACGGCAACGGCAGCTGCAATGGGCGACATCGAGTGCCGATGTTCAGCGAAGAAGATCGGACAATCCCGGCGTTCATCAGACGTCTCGGCGAAGGAAGATAGATGTACGGAGGATGCGATAACGCATGACAAATGTTGATCTCTACCCGGATCAACTCGTTTAGCGCAACTGCATAAACGCATATTTTGGTTCCTCCCCAGTGCCGCCGGCTTCACTACCCTGCCGGCGGCATGCTTTGTTCGGTGCAGCCACCCTCAGTCTCGAACGCTCGATATCCGAGCCGCGGAGCGCCTGCGCGCCTAATCGTTTGCCGCAATGAAGTTCACCGTATATACTATCTGCAGTCCCTTTTTCCTTACGGAGATTGAAGCATCGTGCCCGAATCGCCGAATGATAGTCTGTCAGCAAGTCGCACGACATTGTCCGATTGGCAAGTGATTGCACCGTTTTCACTCCTTGTCGGCATTCAAATTGTTGGCGCCTTTGTAAACGATAACAGTGTCTGGGGATTCAATCTGTGGGCGATCTTTCCTCCTTGGGCGGTAATTGCCGTGGCTTGCGGTTATGCTCTGCTGTCGGTGCCGTCAGTTTCCCTTACATTGTATGCAGGCATTGCGAGAGTTATCGCGCCGGCGATTCGCTATATGGACCGAATGCCGCGATGGTCCAAATGGGTCCTTGTCACCGCCGTGTTTGCATCGCTTGCCTGGGTCTTGAGATCGCGAGCCTTGGTGTACGGAGATGGTTTCACAGCAATCTCGATTTCCGACCGGCCCGGATCCGACGCCTTTGCTTCCTTGCACGATTACTACCGGCCCTTGGTTATTCTCGCCCAACTGGCATCACAGTCCCTTCGGTACCTCGGTGTTGAATCGCGAGAATCCATCTTCTGGATTATGAGTGTCGCTGAAGGTGTTGCCGGCTGGCTTGGCCTGGTGTGGGCCGTTCGATCAATGACAAGTGATTCAGCGTCACGTTCAATTATTCTTCTGACGGCCATGACGTCCGGGTGTGTCGTTCTCCTGCTTGGCTGGGTGGAACTTTATGTCTTTCCGACCGCATTACTCCTCTGGCTGTTGGCGAGCGCCATTACATATGTGAGACAGAACGGCAGTTTCTGGCCGGTCTGTCTGTTTGGACTGCTGGCCGTGCTGTCGAGCGCATTGGTAGCGCCGGTGGCGCTCATGATATTAGTAGTCGCCGCCAAACTCCGTGGACAAACAGTACTGGCCAAAGTGACACCAAGACCCCGGATTCTCTTTGTTCTTGTGGCGCTCTTCGCGGTTGGTCTTGGCGTTGTCATCAACCTACTGAGTCAGGTAAATTTCGTGGTTCCGCTTCTGGCAACACCGATAAACCCGTATTGGACGCTATCGCCGCGGCATCTGGCTGATCTTGCTAATCTGGCACTTTTTGTCATCCCTGCTTGTCTCTCGCTGTTTGTTTTGCTGGCGCTGCGTCGGGAGTACAGTCAATGGTTAAGGGAGCCAACGGCCGTATTGCTTGGACTGGCGGGCTGGACGTGCCTGCTTGTCTCATTCTGGCTCAACCCGGTGCTTGGCGCTGCCCGGGACTGGGACCTGCTTTCGTTTTTCGGGCTGCCGCTGTCGCTACTAACCGGGTACTTCCTGACGAAAGTCGTCGTAAGCGATCGCCAGCGCCACCTGCTGATAGTTCAACTTTGTCTGGTTGCTTCCGTTCTACTGATCCCTAACCTATACGAAAAGACGCATTTGGATGCCGCGGTCCGCAGGCTTGAGCCGCTTACCTGGAACGACATCCATTATCAGCCAGGCTATTATCGGGCGCATCGGTGTCTCTCCTTTGGAATGATTTTGCATCAGAATTGCGGGCGGACGGATCTGGCTGAGAAGTACTTCCGGAGGAGAATTCAAGCCAAACCAGACTGCGAATTCGGCTGGTACAATCTCGGTGTGGTGCTCTTTGCCAAACAGCAGTATGTCGAGGCGTCGGAATGCTTCGGCCGCGCTCTGGAGCTGAATCCAACTTCGCAATCATATCGCAATTCGCTTGATGCCTGCCTATACAAAGAGCTGCAATTGCAACTTCGTTAGTTCGGAACTGCTGCGGCTACAATTCGTAGTCCGGAGTTCCTGACGCCGAATGATCGTCAGGAGCACAAGGCTCTTGACCTACCTTTTGCGGTGCTACTTACAGTTCAAATCGGTCCTCTGACGGGTCTAATTGGGTTCCAAATGGGTTTGGATTGGCTTTGTTTTTTATGTTAAGTAGTTGGGGCACAAGCAACAATTGGGTTCGTTTTGGTTATTTTTGATGTTTGCGGTTGCATCTTCGTGCCCGACGGGTTAGCGAGGTCAGTTCGGGACGGGATTTTGGGCGTTCGCATACAGATTACTCCTTCTACATAAGGGAAGGGGCGCAGTTTTTGATTGGAATTGATGGTAAAATTGTCGGGGGAAGGGACGGGAATCCCCTCACCTGTCGCTTCGGGACACCCTCTGTGCAGAAACGCGCCTCGACTGTCGCTCGGCGCAGCGGGTTCTAGGGTAGTCGGCATTGAAGATTGTCTCCCGCTGGTTCGAGCGGAGTCAAGAACCACCGCGATGAGAACGCGCCTCGACTGTCGCTCGGCGCAGCGGACGGGGCGAGCGTAGTCTTTGATTTGTGATTGCAGAGATAGGCAAATCGGGCTTAGTTGATACTCGTGAGAAAACCGTGTGTCTACATACTCTGCTGTAGCGACGGCAAGTACTACACCGGTATGACGACCGATCTCCAGCGGCGGTTATCCCAGCATTCTCAAGGCGCTATAAGCTCCTTCACAGCATGCAGACTGCCAGTAGAGCTTGTGTATTGTCAAGAGTTTCCAACAGTTCGGGAAGCCTACATGGCTGAAGCCCAGATTCGAAGCTGGTCCCGAGCCAAGAAAGAGGCACTAATCCGCAATGATTTCGAGACTATTCGAAGGCTATCGCGATGTCGGAATGCATCGCGGTTTCGCCACGGGAGCAGTCAGGATTAGTCACTAAATTGAAATGAACGCGCCTCGACTGTCGCTCGGCGCAGCGGGGTGCTCGGACAAACGGCGCAGAGGGCTATTCGCCTGCTGGTTCGAGCAGGGTCGAGAACAGGAATGAAATGAACGCGCCTCGACTGTCGCTCGGCGCAGCGGGGATTCAGGCGATCGGCATCGAAGATGGACTCCCGCTGTTTCACGCGGAGCGGGAGTAGCACACCTTTCAGGTGTGGTACCGAATTGTAACAACAAATAGGCCGCTCACGGGTGTGAGCGGCTCAAATCAGAATGCCCTGATTGCGACTATGCGGTCTTTTTGTACTTCACGTTCTTGATCACTTTGCCGGCCTTGATACAGGCGGTGCAGACGGTGATCCGTTTCGGTTTGCCGTTCACCAGCGCGTTGACCGACTGAAGGTTCGGCATCCAGCGCCGGGGGGTCACGTTATGGGCATGGGAAACCCGGTTTCCGAACACCGGTGTTTTCCCGCAAACTTCGCATACTTTAGCCATCTTCTTGTCATCTCCTCAGAAATACACACAAGTAATATATAGGTTTGGAAGGGAAGGGCAAGGGGAAATAAACTTGGTGCAACAAAGCTCCGCCGACTGACTTATGTGCCATGTAAGATATTACTTGACCGTAACTTAGGTCGCCGACTAGATCGTTCAACGTGGCTACTGGGTTGTGAAGTCCTATTTCCCAGCCTCAAATTCCTTCTCAAGAAGACTGACCTCCTCCTGGATCACCCGGCGGCACATCCACCGTAGCTTCTCCAACAGGAATCGCTCCTGCATGCTCAATCTCTTCTTGCCAGCATGGACTATGCTTGATCGGACTCCATAGATTTCCTTGAATCCGTTGAGCAACTCATTCCTTTCCTTTTGCGTACTACTTATGAGATATGCGCATCGATTTGCCAAGAGTTCACTTAGACCAATTTCCTTTGAAGCTGCTTTGTCACCGAGGAGAATCTCCATCACTACCGCGGTCTGCACGAATGAAAGGAGCTCATCTGACCCACAATAGCTCTCAAATAACCATTGCCCTGCCAGAATTATCCGA
>Ga0315293_10000925_pt1 | contig 28026 bp, 30 predicted proteins | sample YL17G13_20_MG_FD_203071 | JGI IMG/M metagenome (GOLD analysis project Ga0315293, IMG submission 203071) | Sediment microbial communities from Yellowstone Lake, YNP, Wyoming, USA - YL17G13_20 | ecosystem: Environmental > Aquatic > Freshwater > Lake > Sediment | place: USA: Wyoming | collected...
AAGAGCCGGCGATACTCCAGCTAATTAATATTTTTAAAACATGCAATGCTCCGGTAATAGCTTTAAAGCAACTGCCAAAGGAAAAAGTCCCAGCTTACGGAGTTGTGGCAGTTGAGAAAATTGCCAATCATTTGTATAAGATAAAAAAAATAATAGAAAAACCGGAGCCGTCAGAGATTCCTTCAAACCTTGTTATAGTGGGAAAATATATTTTAACGCCGGAGGTTTTCCAATACCTGAAGAAAGCTGCGCCGTCAAAAAAAGGAGAAATAATTTTGGCAGAAGTTTTTGATAAAATGCTTTCCGAAGGGAAAATAATTTACGGTTATGAGCTGAAGGGCGAGTGGCTTGAGTGCGGAGATAAGCTAAAATGGATAAAATCCTTTTTTTATTTGGCGTTAAAAGACCCGCGGTTTTCAGAAGAACTGAAACAGTATCTAAAAAACATAAAATAACGTATAATAAGTAAATGTTATACGATTTGGTTATTATAGGTGCGGGTCCCGCCGGAGTCTCTGCGGCAATTTATGCAGCCAGGCAAAAGCTGAATTTTTTGGTTATTTCAAAGGATATAGGCGGGCAAATTGCCAAAAAGGCAGTGGACATCGGAAATTATCCGGGATTTAATAAAATTTCCGGTCCGGATTTAGTAAAAGTTTTCGAGGGGCAGTTAGAAGAAAATCAAGTAGAAGTTGTTTTAGATGAAGTTGTTAAAATCAGCAAAGATGGACCCAAAGGGCGCCCCACCTTCAAGCTTTTTACCGGCTTGAGCGAAAATTATGAAGCGCGGGCTGTAATAATCTCCACGGGCGGAGATCCGAGGCCGCTGGAAGCAGAAGGAGAAAAAGAATTTATCGGAAAGGGTGTAAGCTACTGCGCGCTTTGCGATGGTCCCATATTTCGCGATAAAACTGTTGCAGTTATCGGCGGAGGAAATGCCGGGTTCGAAACAGCCTTATTTTTGTCTAACTATGTTAAGAAAATATATATTTTAGAATTCGGCGCGCAAGTAAAAGCAGATGAAGAAAACCAAAAATTAATTGCAAATATCAGCAAGGCGGAAATTATAACTAACGCAAAAGTTTTGAAAATCGAAGGAGATAAATTTGTAAATTCGCTTACCTACCAAGATGCAAAAAGCAACGAAACCCAAAAAATAGATTTGGAAGGGGTTTTTGTTGAAATCGGATATTCTCCGGCAACAGCATTCGTAAAAGACTTGGTTGATTTTTCTGAAAGAGATGAAATTATTACGGATTTGGAAACCTATGCCACCAAAACTCCGGGCCTTTTTGCCGCTGGCGACTGCAACAAAGGAAAATTTAAACAAATTGTTACGGCGGCGGGCGAAGGATGCAAAGCATCCCTGGCCGCCTATGATTATCTGCGAAAACAGAAGTAAATAAATTATCTAATTATCAGAGAAATATAAATACACCTACGCATCAATGCGTGGATGTGCGATAAACAAATATGCCAGTCTTCCATTTGAATAGTTTGCCAAAAGAGAAAAGGATTCAGATGATTGGAGAGTTTTATGATACAATTGATTCACTAAAAAATAGAAATGAAGTTCGATCATTTTTTAAAAGTTTATTGACTGCCGATGAAATTGCAACTTTAATGAGGAGAATTGAAATAGCGACGCTTTTGTCTGCAAAATTCAGTTATGATAAAATAATAGAATTGCTGGGGGTGGGGAGCGCTAAAATTACTAGTGTTCATAAGTGTCTGCAACAGGATGATAATGGATACAAAATAATTGTTGATAGATTAATTAAGAATAGGAAGCAAAGATTGAAAAAAATAGAAAGGGCGGAGAAGGAATCGGTAAAAAGTTTGTCGCCGTTAAACACAATTAAAAGATTCAGTCCGGCGAACAGATTCTTGCCAAATTTATTAGACGTGGCGATAGAGAAATTGGAAGAGGACTCAAAAGAACTGGAAAAAGAAGCCGTGCTTTACACGCCATCGTCAAAAGTTTTCAGAAAATTTAGCAACAAATAAAATATTTTTACATCTACGCATCAATGCGTGGATGTATGATAGGTTTAGCGAGGGTTTTAATGTTTTAATTTTTAAATATTTTTTATTATGGGAGAAGGAGGAAAATCAGAGAAAAGTTTTTTAGAAGAGAAATATCCCGATTTGCACCAATCTGAAGAGGTTGAGAAAGCAGTTAGACGACAAGAAACAAGGATTGGTGAAGAAGTGAGACAAGAACCCAAAGAAAAAATTGAGGCGTATTTAGACCGCCTGGATGAAGTTTTTAATCCCAAAAATCCGGACAAAAAAGAAAGGAGAGTAGATATTTTAAAAGATAAACTACACGAGCTTTTTATAATAAAGCCGGAGGACATTCCGGAAAGTTATTTTGACCACCAAAAAAGGATTGCCAGAGAGCAAGGCCACGGAGACATTGAAGTAACAGACGGAATAAGAGGGCAAATGGCAGAAATTATTATTCACGACCAGGCCAAAAGCTTGGACGCCTGGGTGGATTATCTTGGTTTAGAAGACGCCCCATATCCTAACTGGTTAAAATATTTTGCATTCAGAAGTATCACCAAACTTTCTGAATACGACAAAGAAAAGCATGAGTTCAAAAAGAGAAGCAAAAGTACAACAGCCCCTTTTCCCGACATCAACCGAGAAGCGTTGGCGTATGTTTTAGACGCGGTAGAAAAATCCCACAAAAAAGAATCGAAAGAAGGCGTGACAGACGAGAAGTGGGAAAAACTTTTAAAAACAGTAAACTTTGGCAAATTATACTCCCACGCAATAGAAAAAATAACTCCTGCATCACAAGAAGACAAAGAAAATATCCAGGGCGAATGGGTAAAGTATGAGCAGGGAAGCGACGCAGAGCCACTCTATACATCTTTACAGGGACACGGCACTGGCTGGTGCACAGCCGGCGAAGGAGTTGCCAAAACACAATTGCAAGCAGGAGACTTTTATGTTTATTACACTAAAAGTAAAAAGGGCAATGCTCCTCGCGTTGCGATAAGAATGCAGGAAGGTGAAATTGCCGAAATACGCGGAATTGACGCTGACCAAAATTTGGAAGGTTCAATGACCGGAGTTGCCAAGGAAAAAATGAAAGAACTTCCCGGCGCTGAAAAATATGAAAAGAGAGTTAGCGATATGAAACAGCTTACAGAAATTGAAAAGAAAACAGAAGACAAAAAAGAACTTACAAAAGATGAATTAAAATTCCTTTACGAAATAAACGGGCAAATTGATGGGTTTGGTTATCAAAAAGACCCGCGCGTAAAAGAACTCCAAGAGCGAAGAAATATTGAAGAAGACATGCTTATTCTTTTTGAATGCAAAAAAGAGCAGATTGCTCATAGTCCGAGAGAAATCACCAAAGACACAAGGGTCTATTTAGGAAAATTAGAGCCCGGCATATTTGAACTGGCGCAACTCTACAGCATTGAGAATATTTACACATCGTTTCCCGAAGGAAACATTAGAAGGCAGGAAATTGAAATTGGAGGCAAAAATGCCGAAGCTCTGAAAAAAGAGTTAGAAAAAAACAAAATAAAGACCTCGAATTACGCAAATGATATACTTGCCAGCAAAGATTTCACCACATTGGAAAATTCGGAAAATATTACGCTTGTCCGTTTGAAAGTTAGGGATTTGGGCTTTGAACAAGGCGCAATCACTGACGAAGTTTACGAAAAAGCCAATGATCTTGGCCTAGAACTATGCCCGGCTGAAATTGGTCCGTGTCTGCGTCTCAAATATACTGATCAGCCGATGAATGAGTGGCTTTTAATCGGAATGAAACAAATTACCCCTCGCGATGGCAGCCCGCTCATTTTCGACTTGGAACGGCGCGAGGACGGTTTGTGGCTGTGCGGCGCTTGGGCTCTACCCGACGACGGGTGGCGTCCCGCCCGTGGGTTTGTTTTTCGTCTCCTCAAAAAATTAGTAAAGAAGTAAAATTGGCGGTAAAATGATTTATGGCAAAAATTAAAGATATAATTGCGAGGGAAATTAAGGATTCAAGGGGGAATCCAACTATTGAAGTTGTTTTAGAAACTGAAAAAGGTGAATTTACGGCCTCTGTTCCGTCTGGAGCGTCAACCGGAAAAAGTGAGGCTTTGGAATTGCGAGATGCCGACGGAAAAGGGGTTTCAGTTGCGATAAAAAATATAAATGAAATTATTGCGCCAAAACTGAAAGGAAAAAATCCGGAAAACCAAAAAGAAATTGATGATCTAATGATTGCTTTGGATGGCACGGAAAATAAATCAAAATTGGGAGCCAACGCAATTTTGGCTGTTTCTCTAGCGGTTTGCCGAGCAGGAGCCGGCGTTAAAAAAATTCCTCTGTATAAACATATCTCAGAGCTAGCGGAGAACGGGTCTCCGCTAAAAGCTCCCTTGGCGATGTTCAATGTTCTGGAAGGAGGAAAACATGCGGAAAATGGATTGGATATTCAAGAATTTATGGTGGTTCCGCAAAAAAAGACATTCGCCGAAAATTTAGTTTCTTGCAATAAAATTTTCCAAAACTTGCAAGAGCTTCTTGTAAAAAATTACGGAAAAGTGGAGTTGGGCGATGAAGGAGGGTTCTCTCCACAAATTTCCAAAACAGACCGGGCTTTGTATCTGCTGAAAAATGCTATTGCCGATGAGGGGGCTAAAATTGCTTTGGACTGCGCGGCTTCTCAATTTTATAAGGATGGAAAATATGTTTTGGAAGGATTAGAAATGACGAGAACCCAATTAGCCGATTTTTATAAAAACCTGGTACAAAATTTTTCCCCTTCGACGGGCTCAGGGCAGGCGATAATTTCTATTGAGGATCCTTTTGCGGAAGAAGATTGGAACGGGTTTGAATCTATTGTGCGACAAATGGGGAACAAAATTACAATTATCGGAGATGATTTAACAGCTACAAATATAAAAAGAATAAAAGAGGCGCACAACAAATCTGCCTGCAATGGGATTATTTTAAAATTAAATCAAATCGGCACGGTTTCTGAAACAATAGAAGCGTCAAATATGGCAAAATCTTTTAATTGGAAAACAATTGTAAGCCACCGGAGCGGCGAAACAATGGACGATTTTATTGCCGACCTGGCGGTTGGCACGGGGGCCGACTTTTTAAAGTCAGGGTCTCCCGCAAAACCGGAAAGAATGGTAAAATATAATCGTCTATTACAAATTGAACAAGAAATAAAAAAACATGGCTAAATTATATTTACAGCGGCACCTAAAGTCCCAATGGAATCTGGAAAACAAATTTACTGGATGGACAGATGTGCCATTGTGCCAAGAAGGCATCAAAAGCGCCCAAAAAGCTGCCGGCGAGTTTGCCGGCTTAAAAATAGATAGAGTTTATACATCTCCCCTGATTAGGAACAGAGAAACGGTTTCTCTGATATTAAAAAATCTTGGAAAAGAAAACACGCCCGTTATTATTGACAAGGCCCTTGATGAAAGAAATTATGGGGAACTGCAAGGATTAAATAAAGAAGAGGTCAAAAAGAAATTTGGCGAGGAACAGGTTCATCTTTGGCGCAGAAGTTATGATGTTGCGCCTCCTGGAGGGGAAAGCTTGAAAGATGTATGCGAGAGAGTAGACCCTTTTTATAAAAAATATATTGAAAAAGATTTAAAAGACGGGAAAAATGTTTTGATTGTAGCCAGCCACAATAGTTTAAGGGCAATTATAAAACATATTGAGAATATCCCCGACGAAAAAATAATTGATTTAGAATTGCCGTTTGGCGCGCTTGTAAAATACGATTTCAACGGGAAAAAATATCAAAAGTTGCAATAAGTTTTTTTTATACTATAATATAGTTATTATTAAAATAAAAAATAAAAACATATGCCTATTTTAGATGTTTTAAAGAGCAAGTGGAGTCTTTTAAAGAGCAAGTTAAGCATATTAAAAAATATGAATAGAAATACTATTCTTATCGGTGTTGCGGTAATCGCGATTGTCGTAACGGGCTGTTTGATTTTTGCCAAATCAAATACCGGATTTTCTTTCCCGAATATTTTTGGGATGTCGAACGATCGGGTCGGAAAAAGGGCGGTAGATTATATAAACAATAACCAACTTTCACAAACACCCGCGTCTTTGGTGAGCGTTTCCGAAGAATCGGGGCTGGTCAAAGTAAGAATAAAAATTGGTGACAGCGAATTCGATTCATATGCTACCAAAGATGGGAAGCTTTTGTTTCCGCAGGCATTTGATATGAGCCCGGCAACAGACAAGACTTCTACAACGGACAGTACCGCAGGAGCAAATTCAACTCTAACCCCGGAAGAGGCCGCCGCCGCTATAACAAAAACAGACAAGCCGATGCTGGATGCCTATATTGTGGCTCGTTGCCCGTTCGGCTTACAGATGCAAAGAATGATGGCAGACGCGATTAAAAGCGTTCCGTCGTTGGCGCAATATATTAAGGTCAGATATATGGGAGAGGTTTCCGGAAATACTATAACTTCTATGCACGGCGACGCGGAAGCCCAGGAAAATTTAAGGCAAATCTGTATCAGAGACGAACAGCCGGCAAAATACTGGAGCTACGTTGCTTGCCAGATGAAAACAGGAGATACCGCAGGATGCCAAACTTCAACTGGCGTGAATGCGGCTCAATTAAGCGCCTGCGTGTCAGATAAAGCCAGAGGAATAGCAGATGCCCAAAAAGATTTTGATTTAAGCGCGCAATATAAAGTTTCCGGGTCTCCAACTTTGATTTTAGGCGGACAAAGCGTTTCAGAATTTAATTTTGGAGGCAGGACATCTGATGCAGTAAAATCAATAGTGTGCGCGGCTTTTAATTCGCAACCAAGTTTTTGCTCAACAAAATTAAATACCGCAGAGGCAGCAGCTTCTTTTTCCGAAACTTATGCCGGCTCCGGTTCAAGCGGCGCCGATGCTAGTTGCGGAAGTTAATAACTAAAATTATGGTAAAAATATATTCCACGCCGACTTGCGTATATTGCAAAACTTTAAAAGGATACTTAAGCAAGAATAAAATTGAGTTTGAGTATATCGATGTGTCAAAAGATGAAAAACAGCTTCAAAAAATGATAAAAGATTCGGGCCAAATGGGGGTTCCGGTTGTTGATATAGACGGGGAAATAATAATCGGTTTTGACAAAGAAAAAATAGACAAATTATTAAAGATAAACCAATAATATGATTAAAGTTGCCATTAACGGTTTTGGCCGGATAGGCCGGCAGGTATTTAAAAATATTGAGCAATCTCATCCGGATTTGGAGGTTGTGGCGATAAATGATTTGACTGACAATCAAACTTTGGCGCATCTTTTAAAATACGATTCAAATTACGGCAGATATGGGAAAGAAATTTCAGCTACCGAAGATTCAATTATTGTTGGGGGGAAAAAATATTTGGCTTTAGCTGAAAAAGACCCGGAAAAACTTCCCTGGAAAAAATTGGAAGTTGATATTGTTTTAGAGTGCACAGGATTTTTTACAGATGACGCAGGCGCCAGAAAGCACATTACAGCCGGCGCCAAAAAAGTTATTGTTTCGGCTCCCTGCAAAGATTTGCCCGGATTTGTTTTGGGAGTTAATGCAGACGAATTTGACCCCAAAAAAGTGGATGTGATGGACATGGGTTCTTGCACAACAAATTGTTTGGCCCCGATTGCAAAAGTTTTAAATGATGAGTTTGGAATTGTTAAAGGATTTATGACAACAGTCCATAGCTACACAAACGACCAAAAAATTCTTGATTTGCCTCACAAGGATCTGAGAAGAGCCCGGGCCGCAGCAATAAATATGATTCCAACTTCAACAGGGGCGGCAAAAGCTATTGGTAAAATAATTCCGGAACTAAACGGTAAATTGGATGGGATTGCGGTGAGAGTTCCGACCCCGACAGTCTCTCTTTTAGATTTGGTTGTTGAAGTAAAAAAGTCAACAACAAAAGATGAAGTAAATCAGGTTTTCAAAAAAGCAGCGGCATCAAAAAATTATAAAGGAATTTTAAGAGTTGAAGAAGAGCCGTTGGTTTCAGTAGATTTTAAAGGAGACCCATATTCAGCAATTATTGATGTTGGCGAAACGATGGTAAAAGATAATATGGTAAAAGTTATCGGTTGGTATGACAACGAATGGGGATACTCTTGCCGCTTGGCGGAGTTCGCTGAGCTTGTAGGGAAAAAGTTGTAAAAAATCATTAAAAAGCCTTGCGAAAGCAAGGCTTTTATGTTGGGTAATATGCTTGACAGAACTACACAATATATGATATAATAAATATGTACCTTGAAATAGGAAATGAACGAAACTTTAACGAGGAGACTGCAGTGATACATCTATTGTTTGCTTCAATCGGGGTTGTATGGTGCCTTATCGTTGCATGGCTGGAGGTGGAGATCGAGGGCAAAGATGGTTGGGCAAAGAATGCCCCGACGTGGAAGTACAAGTTGGATGGGCAGGGCAAGCTCTGGTATAAACCCTTCGGGGTTGAAGAGTACCGGGAGCCTACCTGTAGCCTGTACATGCAGAAGATGCTCACTTGGCTTGTTAAGTATAAGGCAGGTGGCAGAGAGTTCACCGGATATCATTGTGCGGTGGACACGTTCCAGTTGTTTGTAGCCCACACGGTTATATATATGCTGTTTTTCCAATCAGCGCCGTGGTGGGTTCTGGAAATGCGGGTATTCGCCGCACTTTTCATGTTTTGGACATTGGAGGATACTCTCTGGTTCCGGCTGAACCCGTTTTACAAGGACGGTAAGCTGGATCCGGCGTGGCACCCAGACTGGAATCGCCGGTGGCGAGTGTCCAAGGGCATGGGGATGCTGTTCATCCAAGGGTGTGTGATTTATGCATTGTCGTTCGCGATAATGCCAATCATACATCTGGTTTGGTAAGTTGTGCCCCTGTTGTGGAAATCAACTGATTTCCACAACAGGGGCTTTTTTGTTTTTTATTAAATGATATAATTATTGAATATGTGGGGAAAACAAAAATTTATTGTGCCGGTGGAGGTTTCTGCCAGGCATTGTCATTTATCGCAACAGGATTTGGAAAAGCTTTTTGGCGATGGCCATCAATTAATAAAAATGAAGCAATTAAGCCAGCCGTCTGATTTTGCGTGTGAAGAAACTGTGGCGATTGAATTCGGATCCAAAAAATTTGAAAAAGTTAGAATTGTGGGGCCAACAAGAGAGCAAACTCAGGTTGAGGTGAGTTTAACTGACGCCGCAGAATGCGGAGAAGAAATTCCATTAAGATTGTCAGGAGATTTAAAAGGGTCTGCAAGAGTTGTTTTATCCGGCCCGGCCGGAAGAATTGAATTAAATGAAGGGCTCATAATTGCAAAAAGACATCTTCATTGTGCGACAGAAGAGGCAAAAAAAATGAAACTAAAAACCGGAGATGTTGTTTCTGTGGAAATTGGCGGTGAAAGGCCGGTAATTTTAAAAAATGTGATTGTAAGAGTTAAAGATGATTACAAGCTTTCTGCGCAAATAGATACCGACGAAGGAAACGCTGCCGGCATAAATAAAATAGGCGGAGGTCAAATTATATGATACTAGTCGTAAATTGCGGTTCACAAAGCATAAAATTAAAATTGTTTGATGAGAACCTCAAGCTTCTTAAGAGTAGCAAGGCGGAAATTTTAAATATGGAAAATTATCAAAATATTTTGGAAAATGAGTTGAGAAAAATTAGCGGGAGGTATATTTCACTGATAGGGCACAGAATCGTGCACAGCGGAGGAATTTTTAAAAGTCCTTTAAGAATAACCGGGCAAAATTTGCCGGAGTTAGAAAAAATAAACCATTTGGCTCCATTGCATAATCCTTATAATATTTTGGGCATTAAAGCATGCAGAGAAATATTTACGGGTGTGGATAATTTTGCGGTTTTTGACACAGAATTTTTTAAAGATTTGCCCGAAGTTGCCCATACCTATGCTTTGCCTGAAGAAATTGTAAAAGAATTCGGATTCAGGCGTTACGGATTTCACGGAATTTCCCACGAATATGTCGCCCGGAAGGCGGCAGAGGCCGTAAAAAAGCCGTTTAACAAATTAAAAATTATAACTTGTCATTTAGGCGGCGGAGCCAGCATAACTGCAATTAAAAATGGCAAGGCAATTGATACTTCAATGGGATTCACGCCGATGCAAGGTTTGGTGATGATGACGCGAGCCGGAGACATGGATTCCGGAGTTATTTTAGAGATTACAAAGAAGTTTGGCGTGGAAAAAGCAGATGATGTTTTAAATAAAGAATCGGGAATTAAAGGAATTTGCGGGGGAGCCGAAATGTTGAAGGTTTTGGAAATGGTTAAACAAGGCGACAAACCCGCCTTCGCCGAGGCTTCGGCGAGGCAAAGAAAGGCAAGATTGGCATTAGATGTTTTTGTATATTCAATTAAAAAATATATTGGAAGCTATTTTGCAATTTTGGGTGGATGTGATATTTTAGTTTTTACCGGGTCAATCGGCTCCGGGTCTGCTAAAATAAGAAATATGATTTGTAAAAATTTGGATATTCTAAAACACACTAAAATTTTATCAATTGAGACTGACGAAGAATTGGCAATCGCTAAAAAAGTATTAAGTATTAAGTATTAAGTATTAAGCAAAAAATAAAAATGGAAAAAACAAAGCAAAATATTTTGTGGTTCAATGAAATTAATATGGAAGACGTGCCTTTGGTGGGCGGGAAAAACGCATCGCTTGGGGAAATGTACACAAATTTAACACAAAAGGGCGTGGTTGTGCCTTTTGGTTTTGCTTTGACGGCTAATTTTTATTGGGAATTTATAAGAGCAAATGGGTTAGACAAAATTTTGGCCGAGGCTTTTAGCGGTTTGGATGCCAAAAATATAAAAAGTCTTCAGGAAGTTGGAAAAAAAGTTAGAGACGCGATTGCTGTGGCTATTTTTCCGGAAAATTTGCAAAAAGAATTAAATCTGGCCTATTCTGAATTATCCAGAAAATATAATGAGGAAAATACAGATGTGGCTGTGAGAACTTCGGGCGTGGCAGAAGATATGCCAAATGCTTCTTTTGCCGGCCAATTTGAAACATATCTAAACATTGCGGGACAGGAAAATCTTTTAGGGGCGGTAAAAAAATGTTTTGTATCTTTTTTCACAGACAGGGCCATTTTTTACAGAGAAGAAATGAAATTAGACCAGTTAAAAACTGGCTTGTCGGTGGGCGTGCAAAAAATGGTGCGGTCTGATTTGGGGTCATCTGGAGTGATGTTTTCTTGCGATACCGAATCCGGGTTTGGAGATGTTGTTTTAATAAACGCCAGTTATGGGCTGGGAGAAAATGTTGTGCAGGGAATGGTTGAACCAGATCAGTATTATGTTTTTGAAACAACCTTAAAAAAAGGTTTTAAACCCATAATTGAAAAGAAAATCGGATCCAAGTTGATAAAAATGATTAATACTGCAAATCCTAAAATCCCCACCAAAAACATAGCTACTTCTAAAAAAGAAAGAGAAAACTTTGTTTTAACCAACGACGAAATTTTAGCTTTGGCAAAATGGTCAATGATTATTGAGGAGCATTATCAAAAATCAATGGATATGGAGTGGGCAAAAGATGGTCGCGATGGAAAATTGTATATTGTTCAGGCACGCCCCGAAACTGTTCAAAGCAAAAAAAATCTTAAAGTTTTGGAAGATTATGTTTTATCCGCCAAAGGCGGACCAGCCTCCGGCTGGAAAGTTTTAGTTGCTGGAATGAGCGTTGGAAGCAAAATCGGTTCGGGTAAAGCAAATAAAATATTGAGCGTAAAAGATATTGAAAAATTTAAAAAAGGAGAAGTTCTGGTAACTGTTGCAACTGATCCCGATTGGGTGCCGGCAATGAAGCTGGCTTCGGCAATTGTTACAGATTCTGGAGGAAGAACTTGTCACGCCGCAATTGTGGGCAGGGAATTAGGAGTTCCGGTAATTGTGGGCTCAGGCAAAGGAACAAAGGTTATAAAATCCGGACAAGAAATAACAATTGACTGCTCACAAGGAGAAGAAGGAAAAGTTTATGAAGGGATAATTCCGTTTGAAATTAAAAAAACAGATATTTCTAATATTCCCGAAACAAAAACAAAAATTTTAATGAATGTGGGCGAGCCGTCAAACGCATTTAATTTAAGTTTCATCCCAAACGACGGAGTTGGATTGGCAAGAGAAGAATTTATAATTATAAACTCCATAAAAGTCCATCCGAACGCTTTAATAAATTATCCCGCCATAGCGGGATCCCGCTCGAGGCGGGATAAAACGTTAAAGAAAAAAATTGATAAAGTAACATTGGGCTACGACGACAAAGTCCAGTTTTATATTGATAAATTAGCCGAGGGGATTGGAACAATCGGGGCGGCTTTTTATCCAAAGCCGGTTATTGTAAGATTTTCCGATTTTAAGACAAATGAATATCGTTCGTTGCTTGGCGGAGAGGCTTATGAGCCCGAAGAAGAAAATCCAATGATTGGATTTAGAGGAGCCTCAAGATATTACGACAAAAAATTTAAAGATGCTTTTGTTTTGGAGTGCAGGGCAATGGATAAAGTGCGTGGCGTGTTCGGCTTAGACAATGTAATTCCAATGGTTCCGTTTTGCAGAACACTGGACGAAGGCAAAAAAGTTGTGCAGATTATGGCAGAAAATGGGTTGAAACAGGGAGAAAACGGATTAAAAATTTACGTTATGTGCGAAATACCGGCAAATGTAATTTTAGCCGAAAAGTTTTTGGAAATTTTTGACGGATTTTCAATCGGTTCAAACGACCTTACCCAACTGACACTTGGCCTAGATAGGGATAATGCTAATTTATCTGCAATCGGAAACGAAAAAAACGAAGCAGTAAAAGAGCTTATTGAAGAAGCGATAAAAGTATGCCAAAATAATAACAAGTATATTGGCATTTGTGGGCAAGGACCCAGCGACTTTCCTGATTTCGCCCAATTTCTGGTGGAGAAAGGAATTGAATCCATTTCTTTAAATCCCGACTCAGTTTTAAAAACCAAACTCGCCCTCGGCCGTAGCCCGGCCACGGGCGAGGCCATTGCCGAAACCGAAAAAAAATTACAAAACAAATAAAACAGTAAGCGTTGCTATGCACCTATGCATAGGAGCAACAAAATGTAAAAGATAAGAGATTTAATAAAAAACATGCTTAAATCCGTTCAATTAAAGCTTTTAAAAATAAAATATAGCGGTAATTCTATCGGAGACGATATTCGTGTTGAGATTGAGGCGCTCGGCAAATTCTTGAGGGTTGATAAAATAATTAAAGCCGGCACAACCGTAGAAATTAATCGCGAGGTGGGCGGATTTGAAACAGACCAAAAAGCATTGAAATTTAACACGCAAATTGTTGTTATTGAAAAAGATTTGCTTTTTAATGATGTTGGTCAAACGAATTTAGAAATTAAGGTTGATGCGACAGATGTTCACCCTCAGCAATTTTCTCACAAAATAGAAATAAAAGAAACACGCTCAATTTTTGGAAAAATTTGGGGCAAAAAAACTGCTGTTTTCGAAATAATATTAGAAGCAAAAGTTGAAGATGCCATTAAATATGTTCCCAATAAAGGTGATGGATGGTTAAATGCCAAATTAGAAGATGGGTCGGTAGAGTCGTTACCAGCATATTTGAAGGTGAAAATTGAAAATAAGGACAATAAGAGAGAATATTTTACAATTATAGAAGGGGTATATCGTGGCAAATACGCTTCTGTTAATTTGCGAGAGGATGGTTCTACGCAATTTATATCGGATATTACACATACTGCAATGATTTCTGTTAAATATTCAATATCGCAACAAATTTTCATGTTGGGTGGAAAGAAGTATAAGGCGACGCATTATCCACAAACACCCTGGAAAAAAGGTTTATATGATATAGAAATGCCAGATGCTCCGCACAGAGGAGGGGAAGGATATTTGGACCGTGCCAGATTGGCGAAAATTTGGTTTCGAATCGGACATGACGGTGCGCGGTATTTGCATGTAGGTAGCATCTCGCGTGGTTGCATGACAATTATTGAAGTTGAAAAATGGGACGCGCTTTGCGAGGTTTTATTAAAGGCGCGAAAAGGCGATTTTATAAGCGTCGGCATCCTTGAAGTAGTTGAATAAATATGAAATATATTTTCACCCATAAAGTAAAATTTTTGTCGCTCTTTGCAGGGGTAATATTTATAATTATTAGCGTATTTATTTGGCAAGAATATCCTTTTGGAGTCAGGCAGTATAAAACTATTTCTATCGGGATGCAAGCCGCGGAAAAAGCTAATGATTCAACTGTGTGGGCGCCTCCATATGATAAAGTTTTTGGAGAATCCGAATTATTTGTCTATTCGCTTGGCGACAATAGCATGTGCATTGGATCAGACTGCGGAATAGGAGGATATTTTATAGAATGTCTTGGCGGATGGATTTCTGGATATAAAGATATGGGGGAGGTAGCTGATTACGGATTGCGTGATGCGGGAGTTGATATAGATAAACAAAAAATCATTACAATTGCCGACAAATCAGGTAAAATTGTTGGAATTTATCCCGGTGCCAGTATAAAAAATCTTCCTTATATTATGCGCAATCATAAAAATCTTGTATCCGGGAATCAATTTGCGTACTGTTCAAATATGTTGCCGCGATTATGGAAATAAATATCAAAAATAATTAAATTCCTAAAACAGTCCTGTAGTCCGAATCACAGGACTAAAATTAATGACGACTTTTCATTTAAATAGTTTACCGAAGGAAAAAAGAATTCAGATGATAGGAGAGTTTTATGATATGATAGACTCGTTGAAGGACAGAAATGAAGTTCGTTTTTTCTTTAAAAGTTTATTGAGTGCAGATGAAATCGCCAATCTTATGAGAAGAATAGAAATAGCTGTTCTTTTGTCGGGTAATTTTAGGTATGATGAAATAATAAAAAATTTAAAAGTGGGCAGGGATAAAATCTCTAATGTCCAGAAAAATTTATTGCAGGACGACAGTGGGTATGGGGTTATCGTCAAAAGATTAATTGAAAATCGGAAGAAAAGATTGAAAAGAATAAAAAAGGCAGAAAAAGAGGCCGCAAAAAATTTGTCGCCGCTGAGATTACCCAAAAAATACGCAGGCGCGAGAGTTCTACCCGATCTGCTTGATGCAGTTATAGAAAAACTGGAGGACGATAAAGATTTGGAAAAAGAAGCCCTTCTTTTTACGCCATCATCGGTACCATTTAAGAACAAACAAAGAAAAAAATAAATATTATTTTAATGCTCCTATGCATAGGTGCACAGTAGCGCAGAGAAAGGTTAGGAATTAAAGAATAAAATAAAAATTATGGAGAATTTTTCAAACCAAAATATGGAGCAGAGTAATACTAATCAGCCGACACCGAAACAAAGTAAAAAAATCATTGTAGTTTCGCTAATTATCCTGGCCGTTTTTATCGCTTTGGCCCTGTACGTAATCTTGTTTTCGAATATTATATTCTGCCGAAGCTGTTCTCACCCCATACCACAAACATCCACTGCTGACCAGGTTAAGGAGTCGGTTTTTAAAACCGAACTGGCTAAATGCCTCGGTTTGTGGAATGGAGAACCTAGGTTATCGGAAGTAAAGGGATTTGATGCGCCTGTATGGATTATTGGCATAGATGGGGAAATTGAAGACACTAGCTTCATCTTGAGTCCAGAAAGCGGTAAAATTATCAAAGTCAGCAGGCAGGTATTCGACACTCAGTGTCTGCTCGCAGATTCTTCAAGTAAAGAAAATAACTTCTGCTGCAACTGCATAAACCACAACCCGCTGTGTGCGGGGCAACAAGAATTTAATTTGACTGGCGATAATATCGTTAATCAGATTAAGCAGAGATTAGGAAATAATTTAGCTAGCGTTCCGAATCCTGGAGAGTGTGAAAAAGTATCTAATCAGTTCGAAAAAGATTTATGCCTACGAAATAAGGCTTTAGCAAAATCAGATTATTTAATTTGCAACAATGTTTTAACTGAACCAAGTAAGTTTGGGTGTTATTTCCAAGTAGCCAGGAAAACTAACAATGATTCAATCTGCGGCAAAATTATCATAGATAGCATAAAAAATATTTGTTACAATACACTAAAAAATAAGTAAACTAATTCATGTACGATATTATAACTTTTGGTTCTGCGGCGCAGGACATTCACGTAAAATCCAAAGCGTTCAAGATTTTAAAAGACCCTTCGGCGGGCTCAGGGCAGGCTGAAACGATCTTCTCAACGGGCGAGGGGATTTGCCTTGCTTTGGGTTCGAAAATTGATGTTGAGGATATTACATACACAACCGGCGGAGGCGGCACAAATACTGCCGCCACCTTCGCAAAACAGGGCTTTAGAACAGCTTTCTGTGGAGCAATCGGCGTTGATGTGTCGGGCCTTGAAATTGTTAGGGAGTTAAAACATTTAAGAATTGATACCAGATTTGTTGTAAAGAAAAAAGAAAAGCACACAAATCACTCGGTTATTATTTCAAATACTGGTGAAGACCGAACAATATTGGTGTATAGGGGAGCTTCTGATGTTTTGAAAAAAGAGGATATTAAATGGAATAAAATAAAAAATACAAAGTGGATTTATCTAGCGCCCCTCGGCACGCCGAAGCCTAATGGCGAAGGCGGCGCTGGCCTTTTTGGAGACATTGTTAATTTTGCGCGCGAAAGGAATATAAAAATTGCAGTTAATCCGTCAAAACAGCAGTTATCTTTGCCTCCAGAAGAACTAAAAAATATTTTAAGCAAAGTTGATATTTTATTTTTAAACCAGGAGGAAGCGTCATTTTTGACAAAAATTCCATTTGCCGACGAACATAAAATTTTCAAAAAAATTGATGAAATATGCACCGGTATTGCCGTTATGACAAAGGGTGGAGATGGGGTTGTTGCGTCTGATGGAAAATATATATATTCGGCCGTGCCTGATCCGGAAAGAAAAATTGTTGATACAACCGGAGCCGGCGATTCGTTTGCCGCAGGATTTTTGTCTGACTTTATAAGATATAATGGCGATATAGAGAAAGCCATCCAACTGGGGCTTGGAAATTCCGAGGCGAACCTTTCGCAGGTTGGAGCTAAAACCGGACTTTTGGAAAAAAATTCAAAATTTGTCCGGGTTCCAGTTACAAAACAACTTTGCACAGAAAATAATTTATGTTTGCCTAAATGACATAAACTGTCATTCCCGCGAAAGCGGGAATCCAGAGTGTTTGCAATAATCCTGGATTCCCAATCAAGTTGGGAATGACGAAAATAATCTATGAAATCATTAAAACATTATCTAAAAAAAGCACAAGAACAGCACTTTGCTATAGGGCAGTTTAATTTTTCTGATTTTACGCAGATGAAAGCGATTTTAGCTTCTACTGAAAGAATGAAGTCCCCGGTTATTTTGGGGACATCAGAAGGCGAAAGCAAGTTTTTCGGGTTAGAAGAGGCAGTTGCGTTAAAAAATGTTTTGATAAAAAAGACAGGTTTGCCGATTTTTTTGAATTTAGACCATGGCAAATCTTTCGGATACCTGAAAGAAGCAATCGACACAGGATATGATATGGTGCATTTTGACGGCTCAAAATTACCATTAGGGGAAAACATAAAAATAACGAAAGAGGTCGTAAAATATGCAAAATGGCGCGGGGTTTTAGTGGAAGGAGAGGTTGGCGTGATAGGAACAGATTCGTCAAAACTTTATTCAGAAAAGTTTGAAATAAAAGAGGAGGATTTAACCAAGCCCGAGGACGCCGAAAAATTTGTTAATGAAACAAAAGCAGACTTATTGGCGGTGAGCATCGGAACATTCCATGGGATTGATGTTTCCGGCGTTTGCCCCAATTTAAGGTTAGACATATTAAAAAAAATAAAAGAGAAAACGGGCAAAATAGCTTTAGTTTTGCATGGCGGCTCGGGTACTCCGGAAGATGATATAAAGGAAGCCATAAAGCTTGGGGTTGTTAAAATAAATATTAACACTGAATTAAGAGTGGCTTTTTCAGGTAATTTGAGAAGATTTTTAGACAATAACCCGGAAGAAGTGGTTCCGTACAAGTTTTTGGCAGATGCGAAAAACTCTGTTGAAAGAGTCGTTGAGATAAAAATAGGCCTTTTCGGAAGCGCAGGCAAGGTTTAATTAGTTGGGCTATTTACAAATTGAAATAAATATAATAGTATATAAATATTATAAAGTTATGGCAAAGATAAAATTAGAAAGAGAAAAATGTATCGGTTGCGGTTCGTGCCAGGCGTTATGCCCAAAATATTTTGAGTTAGTTGATGACGGAAAATCCCACATTATCGGCAGCGAAAAAAAAGAAATTGAAGAGCTTGAGGTGGAAAAAATAGAATGCGCGCAGGCAGCCGCCGAGGCGTGCCCGGTACAATGCATACATATAGAGAAATAACATGATTAAGCTATCAGCAAAAATTAGGATGGAAACTGGGAAAAAGACCAGTATTTTGAAAAAATCCGGCAGAATCCCTGCTGTTGTTTACGGCCACAAAATAAAAAATGTTTTATTGGATGTTGAATATAAAGAATTCCAAAAAGTTTTAAGGGAAGCCGGAGAAAGCTCGTTAATTGAACTCAATATTGAAGAAGAGAAGGAAAAAAGGCCGGTTTTGGTTCACGATTTGCAAAAAGACCCGGTTTCAGATAAGTTTATACACATTGATTTTTTCCAGATATCTTTGACAGAAGAGGTGCAGGTAAAGGTTCCATTGGTCTTTGAAGGAACATCTTTGGCAGTAAAAGATTTGGGCGGAACTTTGGTAAAAAACATTTCAGAATTGGAAGTAAAAGCTTTGGCGCGAAATCTTCCGCACGAAATTAAAGTTTCCATTGACAGCCTTAATAATTTTGGAGACCATATTTTGGTGAAAGATTTGGTGTTGCCGAAAGATGTTAAGATATCTTTAAAACCGGACGAAATTGTGGTTTCTGTCGCCCAGCCGGCAAAAGTTGAAGAAGAATTGGCAAAAGAGATTGAGGAAAAAGTTGAAGACGTGGAAAAAGTAGAGAAGAAGGAGAAAACAGAAGAGGTGGTGGGAGACGAAAAGTCCGAGGGGCCCAAAGGGCACCCCCCAGCACCAGAAAAAAAGCCGGAGAAAAAATAAAAAATTAAAACAACCCTGTGGAAAACAGGGTTGTTTTTTTGTCGAGAAAAAGACATAATAGATTTATAAATTAGATGAAAAAATATCTGTTAATTTTAATATTGTCTTTGGCGCTAACGAGCCTAGCGAGTTTTTGTTTTGCGGATGCACTAGGTGATCAATGCGCCGCGCTTTCTGCATCAACTACCGGGTGCCCGAATATGAGTTCGGCTGACTGCAAAAATTTATTGCAGCAATGCGCGGATTATTATGACCAGCAATCAAGCCAATTAGCAGCCGACATTACAAAAACTTCCGCAGAAAAAAATACCCTTCAAAACAAAATAAACTCTTTAAAAAAGAAAATACAAAGTTTGGAGGCGGACATAAACCAGGGGAAAATTATGGTGAAGGATTTGAATATACAGATATCGGATACCCAGGAATCTATAACTAAAACCTCTGCGGATATTGAGGATTCGCAAAATCAAGTAGCAACTATTTTGCGCGCAGTTTACGAAGAAGACCAAAAGCCGTCATTTGTTATTCTGCTTGAGGGAAATCTTTCGGATTTTTTCAGCAATTTGGCGTATTTAGACGGGCTTAATTCAAAAGTGAGCGAACTTTTAGATAACACAAAAAATTTGAAATCATATCTTGAGGGCCAGCAGATAAAAATGAGCGACAACGTAGACCAATTGCAAAAAACCATAGCATTGCAGACATTGCAGAAAAAACAAAACGAACAAAACCAGCAGCAGCAAAACCAGTATCTAAAATTAACAGAAGCGCAATATCAGCAGCAGTTAAAAGACAAGCAGGCGGCCGAGGCAAAATCAGCAAAAATAAAATCCATGCTTTTCCAGATGGTCGGAGTTTCTAAAGTGCCGACGTTCGGAGAAGCTTTGGAGGTCGCAAAAAGTGTTGCTAATTTAGTGAATATAAGGCCGGCTTTTCTTTTGGCTATAATCAGCCAGGAGTCGGCGATAGGCAGAAATGTGGGCCAGTGCATGCTGACCGACTCGAATACTGGCGCCGGAAAAAAAGTTTCTACAGGAGCTGCAATAATAAGGGTTATGAAGCCGACGAGAGATGTCCGGCCGTTTATACAAATTACAACAGCCTTAGGAAAAGATCCTTACAATACGCCGGTTTCGTGCTGGATACCTGCTTATGTCGGCGGGGCGCCAACTGGATGGGGCGGGGCAATGGGACCTGCGCAATTTATTGCCTCAACCTGGAATTTATTTGCAGACAGATTGAGAAGCTTGCTTGGCCAGACCGCAGACCCATGGGCAATAAGAGATTCTTTCACTGCTTCGGCAATGTATCTATCTGATTTGGGGGCTTCTGCCCAAACTACAACCACAGAAAGCAAAGCAGCTTCTAAATATTATGGCGGTTCGTCGGCATATGCCCGCAGTGTTTTATCCAGAGCAAGTTGCATACAAACATTTATTGATAACGGCACAATGTCTGATAGCTGCGAGAATTTGATCTTCTAGCTATTGACACGGGTTTGATAGTATGCTATACTTAATATATAGGGTAAATTGTTCAGAAAATTGGTAATTATCGTTAAACACCTGTCTCAATTTAGCTAGTATGGCAAGAGAAGGAGAAATAATAATTATCAGTTTTCTGGACGTTTGCAAAAATCCGCATTAAGCGGATTTTTTGGTGAAGGCTTTTATAATTGGCTCTAAGTCGCCGTTAACTATGGTTTCCAAATTGTGCCACGACTTATCAATACGGTGGTCTGTAATTCTGTTTTGCGGATAATTATATGTTCTTATTTTTTCTGCTCTTTTTGCCGCATGAATTTGGTCTCTTCTTTCGCTGGATAGGGCAGACAAATCAGATTCTTCCTGGCGCTGTAAAAGTTTAGCCGCTAAAATAGACATTGCGGTTTCTTTATTTTGTTGCTGGTTTCTTTCCGACTGGCAGGTTACAACAACACCTGTCGGCAGGTGTGTAATTCTTATTGCGGATTCTGTTTTATTTACATATTGCCCGCCCGGTCCGCCGGCTTTGTATGTGTCAATTTTCAGGTCAGCCGGAGAAATATTTATTTCGGTTTTTTTAGGTTTCAACAAAACAGCAACAGTGGCGGTTGAGGTGTGGACTCTGCCTTGTTTTTCTGTTTTTGGAATTCTTTGAACCCTGTGAACTCCGCCTTCATTTTGCAGTTCATCATAAACGCCCTCGCCGGATAATTCAAAAACTATTTCTTTATAGCCGCCGATTGTTGAATTATTAGAATCCAAAACTCTTTCTTTCCACCCCTTTGTCTGGCCGTATCTTGAATACATTTTGTATAAATCGCGCGCAAAAAGCCCGGCTTCGTCTCCGCCCTGTCCCGCGCGTATTTCGATTATCACAGCTTGCTGTGATAATCGCCCTGAGCCTGTCGAAGGGCTTTCGTTTTGCTCCGGCTTGTAATTCTTCCAATCCTCTGGTGTAAATTTTGAGAAATCTTGTTCCATTCCAAAATCATATCACAAATCCTTGATTTTGAAAATAGGTTGTGTTAGAAATAAATAAGCACCTAAACAAGGAGAAGCTAATGACAGGCGATGAGAAGGTTGCTAAAATCAAAGAGATTTTCAATGACTTCACCAAGGCTCTGGGCGGGTTGTTGTTGCGCCGACGGCAAGGACCAACGCTTCCCTCGATTAGCCTTATGGAGGAAAGAGACCTCGCGAAGACGGCGTTGAAAGAAATTGGCAAAGTGATTGCCGATGATGATGGTCGGCGATTCGAATCGCATGGTTAAGACAGAGGGCGTTTGCGAAAGCTTACGCCATTTTTTTTGCTCAGGGCTTGATATTATTAGAAAAGTTTGTTATTATATCTGATATAGTTAAAATTAAATTTATGAAGGCAGATATACATCTCCCGATTTCTTTTTCGAAAAAGAAATCGAGGATCCTCGACCCGCGACCGAAGTCGGGGTCGGGACAAAATATTATATAAATTATTATGAAACAAGGAATTCATCCAAAGTATTATCCAAAAGCAAGTGTCCGCTGCGCATGCGGGAATGTTTTTACCGTTGGTTCAACAAAAGAATTTATAGAGACCGAGGTTTGCGCCAAGTGCCATCCTTTTTATACCAAACAAGAAAAAGTTATGGACACAATGGGAAGGGTGCAGAAGTTTAAAGAAAGAGCGGCAAAAAAATCCGCAACCACAAAAAGGATAAAAAATCCAAGAGCTAAAACAATAAAATAACATGGTAAAAGAAGATTTTAATTTAAGCGTAGAGGAAATGGAGGCGGCCGGTGTTAATTTTGGACATAAAGTTTCAAAATTGCATCCTAAAATGAAGCAGTATGTTTCCGGCATCAAAAATAATGTGCAGATTTTTGATTTGGAAAAAACAGCTAAAGAATTTGAAAAAGCCCTGGCTTTTATCTCTAAAATTGTTTCCGAGGGAAAGTCAATAATTTTTGTAGGGACAAAAATCCAGTTAAGGGCATTGGTGCAGATAGGAGCAGAGGAATGCGGGGTACCGTATGTTACAGAGAGGTGGCTCGGCGGGACATTTACTAATTTTGAAACAATACAGAAAAGAGTCAGTTACTTTAAAGACTTGGAAAAAAAGAAAGAAACCGGAGAACTGGGAAAATATACGAAGAAAGAACAATTAAATTTCGACAGAGAAATAGCCAAATTAAAGGTGAAGTTTGAAGGCGTAAGGAATATGTCAAAATTGCCGGATGCTGTAATTATTTTCGGGCTGGATAAAGACATTACCTGCGCCAGAGAAGCAAAAAGAAAAGTAATTAAAATTGTCGCAATAGTTGATACCAATGTAAATCCGGACATAGTTGATTACCCGATTCCGGCAAATGATGATGCAATTTCTTCAGTTAGATATATAATAGATAAAGTGAAGGAAACAATAATAAATAGTAAAAATCCAAAATCCTAATATCAAATGTCAAATCAAATCCTAAATCCAAATATTAAAATAACGTTTTGGATTTTGAGCTTTGAACTTGATTTGAAGTTTGGATTTTGAAATTTGGATTTTATGATAACTATAGACCAAATTAAGCAACTTCGGGATGAAACAGGAGTTTCTCCTACGGAGATTAAAAAAGCTTTAGAGCAGTCAAGTGGCGATGTGGAAAAAGCCAGAGAAATTTTAAGAATTTTAGGTAAGGCCGTGTCTGCCCAAAAAACATCGAGAGAAACAAAGTCGGGATTAATTGATGTTTATCTGCACCCAAACGCAAAAACGGGCGTATTGCTGGATATCAGGTGCGAGTCTGATTTCGTCGCGAAACTGCCGGATTTTAAAAATTTGGCGCACGAGATTTGTCTGCAAATCGCGGCAATGAAGCCTTTGTATGTGAAAGAGGAAGACATTCCAGAAGAATTTTTGGATGGAGAGACGAAAATTTATAAAGAACAAGCCGCAGGCTCCGGAAAACCGGAAAAAATTGTGGCTCAAATTATTGAGGGCAAACTAAAGAAATACAAAGACGAGGTTTGTTTATTATCGCAGGTTTGGATTAAAGACGATTCCCTCGGCCGTAGCCCCTTAGGGCGTAGCCCAACGGGCGAGCCTACGGGCGAGGCAAAAACAATAAAAAATCTTATCGAAGACACTGTTGCAAAAGTGGGGGAGAAGATTGAGATTAAGAAATTTGCGAGGTACGAAATTTAAATTTTGCGTAGTGTCATTCCCGCGAAAGCGGGAATCCAGAGTGTTTATTGCGCTCCTGGATCCCCAATCAAGTTGGGAATGACAAATAATTAATGTTGGGGTTGATATTATTTGTCATTTTTGTCATCAGTTTTGGCGGAATTTTGCTAATTTTGGTTAGAAAAATTCCGGTTTTGAATTCGTTGCCGCAAAATGGCAGCGCTGGCATAAGAGAGCATCACATCATTTTAGATATAGAAAATAAAATAAAAAATGTTTTTGTTTTTTTTGAAAAGCAGATTTTTATGCACAAATTTCTCTCATGGGTAAAAATAATGACCTTAAAAATTGAAACAAGAGTTGACCATTTGTTGCACAAATTACGAAAAAAAGCCCAGCAAGTAGATAAAAAAAATAACGACAAAAAGTAATCTCGCCGGTATAGCTCAATGGTAGAGCAGTTGCTTTGTAAGCATCAGATGGAGGTCCGATTCCCTCTACCGGCTCATTGTGCGACAATGTGCGACAATGTGCGACAATGTGCGACAATGTGCGACAATGTGCGACAATAATCCTTTTCGAAGAGGATTTTTTGTTTGCGTTTAATAACTTCTATAATGTGCGGTCGCTTGAGTTGGGAGTTAGATGGTATATAATAAGGTATATGCCCAAGTATAGCAGTCTTTCCAAAAATATTCTTTTAAGTTTGTCCGTAGCTGGCATAATTGCGGTTACCGCAACTTCGCCGTTTTTTCTTATTAATTTAGCTAAGGTTTTTCTCCATAAAAAATATTTAAATAAAGGATACAACAAAAGTAAAGTTGCAAGGGCGTTGGAAAGATTGAAAAGAAATCGTCTTATTATACTGAGAGAGAATGACGGTAAATTTACGGTTGAACTTACTGAAAAGGGGAGAAGAAAGATTGAAGAAATAAAATTGGATGATATGGCCATAAAAATTCCGCAGGTTTGGGACGGGAAATGGAGAATAGTGATTTTTGATATTCCCGAAAAACATCATAAAAGAGCTAGAAACGCTTTGCGCGAGAAATTACAGAGATTAGGTTTCTATCAGTTGCAAAAAAGCGTTTGGGCGCTTCCTTATCCGTGCGAGAAAGAAATTCAATTCTTATGTGAACTTTTTAATGTCGGTCGATTTGTAAATATTATCACCGGCGATGAAATATATAACGATGTAATTTTGCGAAAATATTTTGATTTATTATAATTTTGTTATAATTGTAAATCAATTAACTAACTCCTAATTAGTGCGGTCGTTGTTTATAGAAGTTAATGTTGTTGCAAATGAGTTGTTGCAAATTAGCAGATGGGGTAGTAGAATAAAATTAGGAAATAAATATTCAAAATTAATTACCAATTGGGAATTCCGCAACAGCCCGTTTTAAAATAATAATTTTATAAACCAAAGATTCATTGTTCTTAAGTTCTTGAGAACATTGGAATAACCGAAAATAAAAACAGCCCGTTTGATGTAAATTAAATTTTATGACGGAAAATTTTAAAAAAAAATAAAATAAACTTATGAAAGAAAAAAGTTTAACAATAAGTTTGCCGTTGCAAATTTCTGAACTGGCAACGGGATTAATTTTTGCCGGAGCCACAACTCTCTCGTTTTTTGTGCCGTTTGCCTTGGGACATCCGCAATGGCTTGTGGGAACCGCAGTTAATGCCTGCCTGTTTTTGGCAGCCATTTTCTTGCCGAAAAAATATTATATACCCCTAATAATTTTACCCAGTTTGGGAGTGCTGGCGAGAGGAATGCTTTTGGGCCCATTAACAATGTTTTTAGTTTATTTTCTGCCCCTCATATGGCTTGGAAATTTAATTTTGATTCTAAATTTTAAGAGCTGTTTCAAGAGCTTAAAATTTGTTTTTTCCGTGTTTATCGGCGCTGGCGCTAAATATTTATTCTTATTTATAACTGCCGATATTTATTTTAAATTTCATTTCGTTCCTAAGGTTTTTTTACAAATAATGGGACTAAACCAATTAGCTACTGCGCTGGCCGGGGGACTGGTGGCTCTTATTATTTTTAAGATATATGAACAACTTAACGCCGGAAGCAAAAAAGCTGCTTAGTTTAATTGATAAAAAAGAAAAGATGGTGGCTATGTTAGCGCCGTCTTTTCCTATTGTTTTTAATTATCCTGAAATTACGGGAATGTTAAAGCGCTTGAGATTTAAGTATGTCGTGGAGGTGGCGAGGGGAGCCGAAGAAACAAATAAACAATTGCTCGCCTTGATGAAACTTCATCCCGATAGGAAATATATTACCAGTCCTTGTCCAACTATTGTGCGACTAATCAAAAACAAATATCCTCATCTGGTTCAATTTTTATCTCCGATTGATTCGCCGATGATCGCCACGGCAAAAATCGTCGCTAAAAAATATCCTGATTATAAAAAAGTGTACATCGGGCCCTGCCTAATGAAGAAAATGGAAGCCGCAGAAGACCATCCGGAATTGGACATATTAGTTTTAACTTATAAAGAACTGCAGAAAATTTTTGAGGCAAAAAAAATTTCAGCAAAGAAAGAAGACAAAAAATTCTCATTTGACATATCGGCGAAGGATATGAGATTGTATCCGATTTCCGGGGGATTGGCGCAGTCGTCAGGAATAATCAAAAAGTTCACAGATCCGGAATATGATGTAATTTCAGGCCCCCAGTCGGTTGAAAAAACGTTGCAGAATTTTTTGAATAAGCCAGAGTTAAAAGTCATAGATGTCCTCAATTGCGAAGGGGGTTGCATTAATGGTCCCGGGATTGTTTCAGAAGAGTCTTTAGACAGAAGGAGGCAAAAAGTGATAAATTACTGGAAGGGGGCTTGACAATGCTTTGTTTTCGAATAGAATGTAAATTGTAGCTGAAAATAGTATTAAAAGAAACTATCTTCAAAAAATAATCAAAAAAATCTAACGTTTGCAAAAACGTCCGCGTCCCGACACAATAAATTGCGTCGTGGACGCGGGTGTTTTTTTCAACAAAAGATTGCGCGGAAAGTATTTTGAAAAATAAATAATGTAAACCCGGTTTAATAAAACCAATTAAATCGGAAATTAAATTAGTTTTTTAAAGTTGTTTCGAATTAGATTTACATTTTTCGCAAGAAAAATATGAGTCACACATTAGTAAGTAGTTTATTCTAAAACTAGAGTAATCAAACACAAATGTTTTATTTGAGAGTTTGATCCTAGCTCAGGGTGAACGCTGGTAACGTGGATACCGGCATGCAAGTCACGGGGGCCGCAAGGCAACCGGCGAACGGCTTAGTAACACGTGGGTACATACCTTAAACTGGAGTATAGCTCGTTGAAAGACGGGGTAATTCTCCATAGTCCCGCAAGGGTAAAGCAGCAATGCGGTTTAAGAATGGCCTACGGCCTATCAGATAGTTGGCGAGGTAAAGGCTCACCAAGTCTATGACGGGTAGGGGGCGTGAGAGCGCGATCCCCAAGAATGGCACTGCGATACGGGCCATACTCCTACGGGAGGCTGCAGTCGAGAATCTTCCGCAATGGGCGAAAGCCTGACGGAGCGACGTTACGTGAATGAAGACGCTCTTCGGAGTGTAAAGTTCTTTTCTCTGGGAGGAAGACCGCAAGGTCAGACAGTACCAGAGGAATAAGGAGATCCTAATTCTGTGCCAGCAGGAGCGGTAAGACAGAATCTCCAAGCGTTACCCGGATTTATTGGGCGTAAAGGGTTCGTAGGTGGTACAGTAAGTTGAAAGTTAAAACTCATCGGCTTAACCTTTGAGGTGCTTTCAAAACTGCTGAACTTGAGGGCGTTAGGGGTTAGCGGAACCGACGGAGTAGGGGTGAAATCCGTTGATATCGTCGGGAACACCAAAAGCGAAGGCAGCTAACTAGGACGACCCTGACACTGAGGAACGAAAGCGTGGGGAGCAAAAAGGATTAGATACCCTTGTAGTCCACGCTGTAAACGATGGATACTGGCTATGTGAAGTGTCGACCCTTCACGTGGCGAAGCTAACGCGTTAAGTATCCCGCCTGGGAAGTACGGTGGCAACACTAAAACTCAAAGGAATAGACGGGGACTCACACAAGCGGTGGACCATGTGGCTTAATTCGACAACAAACGAAGAACCTTACCAGGTCTGGAAATCTGCATGAAAGCTGAATGAAAGTTCGGCCCTTCACAAGACATGCAGACAGGTGCTGCATGGTTGTCGTCAGTTCGTGTCTTGAGACGTACCGTTAATTCGGGTAACGAACGCAACC